>Ga0209371_1000195_pt1 | contig 89403 bp, 75 predicted proteins | sample AgamicAtAmrz_FD_187165 | JGI IMG/M metagenome (GOLD analysis project Ga0209371, IMG submission 187165) | Agave microbial communities from Guanajuato, Mexico - At.Am.rz (SPAdes) (version 2) | ecosystem: Host-associated > Plants > Roots > Rhizosphere | place: Guanajato, Mexico | collected 2012-06-07 | reverse complement strand
CGTGGCGGCGTCCGCGTGGGTGGCGCCGCACGCGGTGGTGATCGGTCGCACGACGGTCGGCGAGCATGCGAGCGTCTGGTTCAACGCCGTGGTACGTGCGGATAACGCCGCGATTTCGATCGGGGAGGGCAGTAACGTGCAGGACGGGGCGGTGCTGCATACCGACCCGGGTTATCCGCTCGACATCGGTGCGCATGTCAGCATCGGGCATCAGGCGATGCTGCATGGATGCACGATCGGGGCCGGGTCGCTCATCGGTATTCAGGCGATCGTGATGAACGGCGCCGTCATCGGTAGGCAGTGTCTCGTCGGAGCAGGGGCGGTCGTGACGGAGGGCAAGGTGTTTCCCGACCGGTCGCTGATTCTCGGCTCCCCCGCCAAAGTCGTGCGTGAGCTGAGTGAGGAGCAGATAGCCGCCGTCGCGAAGAATGCCGCGGACTATGCCGATCGCACCGCGCGTTATCGGCGCGAGCTGGAGATCGGCGCCCTCTGGTAACTGTAGTGCGGTGCGGGGCGCGATGCCGGCTGGCGCACGCCGTCGGCCGCGGCCCGCGAATCGGCCGACTGAGCGAGGCCGAACAAAACGATCATATGGAGACAGAATAGCCATGCAGCAGACCGTTACCGCGGGCGGGCCCCCGCTCGCCGCATCCAGCGTGCACGTCGGCATTCAGCCTGGCGCGGCCGTTTCCGCGCGGATGGACCGTTTGCCCGTTACGCGACATCTCTGGATGCTCGTATTGCTCATCTCGCTCGGCGGTTTTTTCGAGATCTACGATCTGATCTTCACCGGTTACATCGCGCCTGGCATGGCCAGAAGCGGGCTGCTCGCGACGACCACGCATGCGTTCTTCGGATTCACCGGCATCGCGGGGTTCATCGCGGCGACCTTCGCTGGCCTGTTCGTCGGAACGTTCTGTTTCGGCTGGCTGCCGGATCGTTTCGGGCGCCGATCGGTATTCACGATTTCGCTGCTGTGGTATTCGGTCGGCTCGGCGATCATGGCGTTCCAGACGACGCCCGAAGCGGTCGTTTTCTGGCGCTTCGTCACGGGCATCGGTGTCGGTGTCGAGATCGTCACGATCGACAGCTATGTGACCGAGATCGTGCCGCAACACATGCGTGGACGTGCGATGGCGTTCAACCAGATGGTGATGTTCGCGGCGGCCCCGGTGGCCGCGATTCTGTCGTACTGGCTCGTGCCGACGACGGTCTTCGGCATCGACGGCTGGCGCGTCGTGGTGCTGGCCGGTTCCGTCGGCGCGGTGCTGGTGTGGTTCATCCGCCGCTCGGTGCCGGAAAGCCCGCGCTGGCTGGCATCGCATGGCCGTCCGGAGCAGGCCGACGCCATCGTGAGCAGGATCGAGGGGATCGTCTCGCGGCAGGCGAGGGCGCCGCTGTCGCCGCCGCTGCCGATCGTCGACCAGCCGCTGCATCGTCGCGCTTCGTTCGCGGAGTTGTTGCACCCCCCGTATCGGTCGCGATTCGTCATGCTGGTCGTGTTCAATCTGTGCCAGGCGATCGGATACTACGGCTTCGCCAACTGGGTGCCGACATTGCTGATCGGTCAGGGCATCACGGTGACGAAGAGTTTGCTGTATTCGTTCGTCATTGCGTTCGCGCTGCCGGTGGGGCCGATGCTGGCGATACTGTATGCCGATCGGGTTCAGCGCAAATGGTTGATCGTCGGCGGTGCGGTCATGGTCATCGTATGCGGCATCGCGTTTGCCTTCGCGCGCTCCGCCGCGTTGCTGATCGCGCTCGGCGTACTGATCAGCCTGGCGGGCCAGACCATCTCCGTGTGCTACCACACCTACCAGGCTGAACTCTTTCCGACCGCGATCCGCTGCCGCGCGAACGGGCTCGTGTATTCGGCGAGCCGGGTCGGCGCAATGATGTCCGGCTTCATCATCGCGGCGCTACTGCGGGATTTCGGCGTGGTCGGCGTGTTTGCCGGCATCACTGCATGCATGCTGGTCGTCGTGTTGTCGATCGGGATTTTCGGGCCGAACACGAACGGCAAGCGTCTCGAGGAGCTATGCCGCTGAGGCGATGCGCGTGGTGTAAAACGGGCGTGATCCGGCGTGCACGCCCACGTATGTCTGCTCGCCCGGGTTCATTGCCATCACGCATCGGAGCCGGCGGCCGCTTCACTGGAACGTAATGAACTGTGCGGACGACCACACCTTGCTGTCGTTGCGTTGCCGACCGAAGAAATACACGGGACGGTATCCGAACGATGCGTTGCGGGGCGCGACGTCGATGCTGCCTGCCAGATCGACGGGCAGCGCCTGGTCCGTCATTCGCTCGATCGCGACGAACAGCTCCGTGCCGCCGAGTGCATGCGTCGCCGTTTCGCGTGCGAGCAGTTCCGCGCCGCTGATTTCGAAGCGGAACGCGGGCGCGTGCACGAACGGATTGCGTTCCAGCGGATCGCCGACCTTCGCGAAGCCGTCGATCGTGCCTTCGACCACGATCGTCGCGGCGGCGAGATTGCCGATGTCGAGCTCGATGCTGTCCGCGTCGCCGTAAGTGTCGCTGCGGAATTCGACGTCGGTCGCGCCGGTGCGCCATGCCGATTCCTCGACATGCTCGAACCCGTTCGACCCGAAGCGATGGATCGTGCCGTTGACGATCCGGATTCGGCCGCGCCACGCGGCCCAGCGATAGCGATCGCGGATACGTGCGCCGCCCCAGCGCACCCGGACCAGGCGCTCCGCGTAGCCGAGTTCAGCGTGCAGGTTGCGTTCCCACAGCAAGCCGTCGTGATCGTAGGCGGCCACGTATTCCCAGCCCGACTGGCCGAGCAGCCGGTAGTCGAGCCGTGCCGGCCCTTCGTGCGCGAATGCGTCGCCTTGCCGGTGATCGCCGCAGCGCACCAGCAGCGCACTGTGCTCGCCGGTGGTCGCCCACGTGTGCCGCGCGCGCAAGGCTTCGCCGACGTGCTGTCGATCGAGCGCGGGCGCGAGCACGCCGGTCAGCCCGCCATGCACGCCGAACACCTGCACGCCGGGTGCGCCGCCGCCGGGCCGGCCGCGATGTTCGTCGCCGCTGGCCGCGACGCCGAGCTGATAGCCACGTGCGATCACGTCCTGGTACAGCCACCCGAAATGGCCCCACGACGACGCGATCTCGACCAGCCGCTCGAGCTCCGGGTGGTGCCAGTCGGGGATGTAACGACGACCGCCGACGTGCGGCATGACCAGATGTTGCGCGGCATCGTCCGCATACGCATCCCACAGTTCCTCGACGGGCCAGCGGCCGAGTTCGACCGCATGACCCTTCATGTCCTCGTTCCAGACCAGCGTGCGGTTGTGTTCGCCACGCGCGTTGTACGGGAAATCCGGTCGCGCGTCGCCGAGGAACACCACGTTGTGGTCGCCGCCCGCGGTCGAGCTGCCGCACCATTCCTGCACCGGATACGCGACGAAGCGCCCCGGCTCGTTGAAGCGTTCGACCGCGTCGACGCCGAGCCGCCAGTTCTCGTCGGTGATCTGGAAATCGTTCGCGGTATAGCCGAGCACGTCGATGCCGCCGATGTCGCGTGCGTAGCGCGCGTTGTACTCGGGGCTGTTGGTGCCGACCGTGTCATGTGCATGCACATGAAGATCCGCATAGAGCGCCCGCGGCACGGGCAGCGACGCGTCGATCGTCAGCCACGCTTCGGCCGCGCGTACGTCCGCGCGTGCGGGCACGTCGGCCACGATGCGCAGCGTGCCCGCATCGGCCGGCAGGTCGTCCACCGCGCAACTCGCAAAGCCCGCATCGGGCAGTGCGTGTTCGCGCCGGTAGACGATCTCGCCGCGTGCGTCATACGCGACGACCCGCGCATGACCGCCGACGTCGCGGCACGCGTTGCCCCAGCGGTCCTGCAGCGACAGCCGGAACGGGGCGCGCGTGCCCGGCCGCACGAAGCGCGGGCCGTTCAGCAGCACGTCGGACGGCGCGCCGGCACGAATGTCGATCGATACGTCGCCCGGCACCGCGACGAAGCGCGACGTGCCGAGCGGATCGACGTAGAGCCGGAAGCGGAAGTTGTCTTCGGCGAAGGTCTGCACGCGCGTGCCGGGGCCGCGGCGGCGGTCGCCGAGGCGGATGACGATCCGGTCGCCGGCGTTCACGTAGCCGTCGACGATGTCGACGATCACGGCCTTCTGGAACGGCCGCTCATGCCCCTTCTGGTCGAAGCGCACGTTCAGCGCCTGTACGGTGGCCGGGCTCTGGCCCGGCACGAGCGGCGCCGCGTGGTATTCGGCGCTGATGTAGTTCGCGGCGCTCGGGTCGCTCGTCTGGAACAGCGCCCAGTCCGAATAGAACTTGAAGGTCGCCTTTAGCCAGCCGCCGTCGGCGATGCCGGACGAGCCGACCTCGTAGTCGAGCACGATCTCGCTCCACTCGCCGGCTTCGAGCCGCGTGATGTTGCATTGCACGCGTCCGGCAAATGGCAGGCGCTTGTGGCGCTCGTACAGTCCTGCGGGCGCGACGTGCGGGCCCAGGCGGTCGCGCAGCGCGGCGGCGTGCGCATCGACGGTATCGAGAGTGTCGTCGGAGTCGTTCATGGCGAAGGAAAAATGATGTCGATGGAAGAGGGCGCGCTTCAGTGCGCGAACGGCCAGGGCGCGCTCGCGTCCCAGACGGGAATGCCCATGTACGCGTACCACGGCGCGATCACGCAGAGGCCGTAGACGATCGCGATCAGCACCGCCACCGCGCCGACTTTCGCGTAGTCGGCCGTCGAGAACGCGCCGCTGCTGTACGCGATGACGCCTGCGGTGATCTGCGTGGGCAGCAGATACGCGAAGCTGTCGGTATCGCTGACGAGCATCGTGAACGCGACCGGATGCAGCCCGAGACGCGGTGCGAGCGCCAGCGCGATTGGCGCGATCATCGTGACGGCCGCGACGTTGGACAGCATGCCGATGCGGATCACGTGCGTGCCGAGCATCACGATCGCGATGGCGAGCCACCAGCCGTGTCCGCGCGCGGCGACGTAGACGTGATCGGCGGCCCAGTTCGCGAGCCCCGACGCACTGATCGCCGACGACAGCGACAACGCACCGGCGAGCAGGAACAGCGTGCCCCAGATCGTGCGCTGTTCGACCTCGGCCCAGCCGAAGCGCAGCACGCCGGGCGCGAACAGCAGCGCCAGCGCGATCAATGCGACGATTTCCGACGGCAGGTGGTGCAGCGGCTCGGTGGCCCACAACACCGCGACGGCCGCGAACAGTGCGAGTACGGCCCAGTCGTTGCGCGCCGCGGGTGGTTGCGCGCGACGCATCGCCGCGATCGCGCCGGGGCCGCCGGGAATCGCGACGGCGCGCGAGCGGAAATGAAACTGCACCCAGGCTTGCGTGATCGCGAACATCCCGAGATAGGGCCACTGCAGTTTCAGCCACGTCAGGTACGAGATCCGGATGCCGAGCTGTTTCTCCAGCAAGCCCGACACGACCATGTTCGGCAGATGGGCGGTCAGGATGCACATGCCGCTGATCATCGCGCCGTACACGAGCGTCTGGATCACGATCGCCTTGCGCGCGGCGCGCTCGCGCGGGGTTTCGCCGAACAGCCGGACGATGCCGTTCGTGACCGGCAGCAGCGTCGCGGCACGCGCGTTCGCGGCCGGCACGACGAGCGCCATCACGCAGTTCACCGCGAACATCGCCCAGATCACGCCGTTGGCCGTGCGCACCTTCAGCCGGTCGAGCAGCAGCAGCGCGATGCGGCGATCGAGTCCGCTCGCCTGCATGATCGCGGAGAACAGGAAGGCGGCGAGGCACAGGAACACGACCGGCGCGGCGAAACCGCTGGCCGCCTTAGGAAACGACGGGCTCGCGTGCGACAGCACGAGCAGCATCGGCAGCAGGATGCCGCTCACGCCGACCGGAATCGCCTCGGTGATCCATACGATCGCCACCCACGCGACCACGGCGAGCGTCGCCTTGCCTTCGGCGGACAGATGCGCGGGCGCAGGCAACCACCACGCGATCGCGAAGAATGCGAGCCACGCGGCGGCGAAGCCGATCGCGGCACGCCACTGCGCGCCGCGCGACCGGCCCGTCGCATGCGGATCGGTGCGCGGCGTCGCTGCCGGGTCGGCCCGTGTCGGCCGGCTGGCCTGCTCGCCGTCGAGCGGCGGCGTGCCGATTGCGTTGTCAGTCACTGATATGCTCCCCGTGCGTCGGACCCTGGAACGACCGTCTCGACCGTCTGTCGGGATGTCATAATACGTATTAATACAAGTTGGGCGATCCAATTGCTTTTCATATCGATATCGGGAAACGCGCATAGCGCGAACCCAGCACGACGAGGAAGGACCGATGACGCTGGTGCGTGACGACACGACATCGCTTTACGAGCAGCTTGCGACAACACTGCACGACGAGATCGAACGCGGCGTGTACGAGCCGAGCGGCAAGCTGCCTTCGGAGGCGCAGTTGAGCGAGCGGTTTCAGGTCAGCCGCGTGACGGTCAGGCTCGCGCTCGACCGGCTGAGCGACGCGCGCATCGTCGAGCGCAAGCAGGGCAAGGGGACTTTCGCCGCGAAGCCGCGCCTTCGGCATCGGCTCGACGTGCTGCGCGGGCTTCACGATTCGATTGCCGGGCAGGGCGCCCGGGCACGGATGGCGTTGCTGCGCATGGAAGTGTGCGACGTACCGCCGGGGTTGCGGCACGCATTCGCCGCCGACGTCCCGCGCTGCGTCTATCTCGAGCGCCTGCACCGGGTGGACGACGAACCCGTCGCGCTCGCGCAGACCTGCCTGCTGCCCGATGCGTCCTCCGTCACCTTCGAGCAGGCCGAGCGCATGTCGACCTACGAGGTACTGGAAGGCCTGCTCGGCTGGCGCATCACGGATGCCGACATGTCTGTGACGGCCGTGGCCGCGCCGGACGATATCGCTACCCGGCTCGAGACCGGAAAGCAGGCGCCGCTGCTCGTGTTGCGGCGGACGTCGCGTCTGGCCGACGGCCGTACCTGCGAATCCACCGTGTTCCATATCCGGCCTGAACGATTCGATCTCGTCGTGCGAAGCGGCGTGGAGGCGAGGTTCGTCGGCTGATGTAACGACGGCCTGGCCGGGAGGTGACGTCCGGTGTGCCGCGCCGGGGATTCGTTATTTGCGCGCGGCAGCGAAGCATCCCAGCAATCGGTATTTTGGGTGCGCCGGAGGTTGACTAAGATCAAACCCTCGGGCGGACACCCGTATCGTCAACCGGTCCGCCCGCGCCCGGACCATGGACAACCCTACAGATTCCCCCCCGCTCATTTCGCTGCCGGAAAGCGAGCATCGCCCCCTCTCGGTGCGCGCGAAGGCACTCGTGTTCGCCGATCCCGCGTCGCGTGCCGTGCTGCGCTTCGTCGAGCAGATCGGGCCCAGTGCCGCGCCCGCGCTGATCCTCGGCGAGACCGGCACCGGCAAGGAGCTGGTCGCGCGCCATATCCACCATGTCAGCGGCCGCACGGGCGCGTTCATCGCGGTCAACTGCGGCGCGATCAATCCGCAGCTCGCGGAGAGCGAGTTGTTCGGCCACGAGGCCGGCGCATTCACGGGCGCGCAGGGGCGCCGCGCCGGCTATTTCGAGGAAGCGCACGGCGGCACGATCTTTCTCGACGAGATCGGCGATCTCGCGCCGCCGCTGCAGGCGAAGCTGCTGCGCGTGCTGCAGGAGGGCGAGGTGACACGCGTCGGCGCGACGCGTGCGCGGCCGGTCGACGTGCGCGTCGTCGCGGCCACCAACGTCGATCTCGAACAGGCCGTGCTGGCCGGCAATTTCCGGATGGACCTGTTCTACCGGATCAATCTCGCCCGCGTGCGCCTGCCGCCGTTGCGCGAGCGGCCGCAAGACATCCTGCCGCTCGCCGAGCATTTCCGCGGGCGCTATTGCGCGCAACTGAAGCGGCCGCAGCCGATGCTGTCCGAGGGTACCGTTCAGGCGCTGCACGCGTACCCGTGGCCCGGCAATATCCGCGAGCTGGAAAATGTCATGCATCTGGCGCTGCTCGTGTCGAACGGCAACCTGATCCGCCCGGAGCATCTCAAGTTCTCCGAGGCGCTCGCCGGCTATGCGCGCGCGGACGAAACGGCGGCGCTGCCGCAGGACGAGATCCGCGCGGGCGTGCGCCGCCTGTTTCGCGCGCCCGGCGAAAGCCTGTTGCGCGACATCGAGGAACTGGTCGTGTGCGAGGCGTTCGAGCATTGCCGGTTCAGCCAGGTGCGCACTGCGGCGCTGCTCGGCGTCACGCGCAATACGATGCGCACGTTGCTCGCGCGTTACGGGCTGCTGAACGAGCAACGCCCGGAATCGGCGTTCGATAACTGACGGGCCGGCTACCCCGGTGGCCGGCAGACCGGCGGCCGGCGGTTCGGCTACCCGGCGGCCCGCGTCGCGGCCGGCCGGGTTCCAGCCGATCACGGCAGGCTCGTGCGTGCCAGGCGCGTGCGGACGCGCGGCAAGACATCCTCGCCCACGCGTGCCGCTTCCTCGAGATTCGGATAGGACGACAGCAGGAACGTCTCGATGCCGAGCGCGCGGTATTCGTGGATGCGCGCGGCGACCTGGTCGTAGCTGCCGACGATCGCGGTGCCCGCGCCGCCGCGGATCAGGCCGACGCCGGCCCACAGGTTCGGATACACCTCCAGTTCCCGCAACGAGCGCAGCGCGCCGCGGCTGAGCGCGGTCTGCCGCTGCTGGCCGACCGATTCGTAGGTGGCGAGCTTGCGCTGCGCGTCGACATAGGTCTGGTCGGAAATCTCGCTGAGCAATTCGTCGGCGCGTGCCCACGCGGCGCGTTCGGTCGCGCGGGCAATCACGTGCACGCGCAGCCCGAAGCGCAGCCGGCGGCCGTGCATCGCGGCCAGCGCGCGCAGCCGTGCGAGCCGCTCGCGCACGGCGTCGGGCGGCTCGCCCCACAGCAGGTACGTATCGGCCTGGCTGGCGGCCACCTGCTCGGCGAGCGTCGACGCGCCGCCGAGATAGAGCGCGGGCGGGGTCGCGAGCGGCACGCCGGCATGCGCGGGGCTCAGCATGTAGTAGCGGCCGGCGACGGAATGGCCGCCGCCCTGCCACAGACGCCGCAGCACCCGCAGGTATTCGGATGTGCGCTGGTAGCGCGCGTCGTGATCGAGAAAATCGCCGAGCGCGCGCTGCTCGTAGGCGCTCGAGCCGTTCACCGCGAACAGGCGCAGGCGAGCGCCGCTCATGTGCTGCAAGGTAGCGGCCTTGCGCGCGATCTGTTCGGGCTGTTCGAGCCCGGGCCGAAACGTGACGATCAACGCGATGCGCTGCGTCGCGCGCGCGAGCTGCGCGCTGACGAGCCACGGATCCTCGAAGCCCGCGGCCATCGGCAGCAGCAGGCTGTCGAAGCCGGCGCACTCGGCCGCGCGGGCGACGCCGCGCAGGTATTCGGGCGTCGCCGGCCGATAGTCCTGCATGAAGGTCGGCGGCCGCGGCAGCCCGCTGTTGGCCAGATGCGGCCCGTCACCGTTGGTCGGCAGGAACCACGCGAAATCCACGCTCATGCATCCCCTCGTCGGCGGTTCGCCCGGTGCGCGGCGCGCGCGCGGCGCGCGGCGTCGAACCGGATCATGCGCCGGAGCGCGACGCCGGCCGGCGGCGGCGCGAGCCCGCGTGCGCGATACGCGTGTTCGACGGCCGCCGCGAGCGGCGGCGCGCTCGCGGGCACCAGCAGCCCGTCGCACCATGACGCGGCGAATGCGATCTCGTGCCGCTCCGCGACCGACCAGTAGACGGGCGGCCGCTGCGCGGCGAGATCGGGCAGGCGCGCATGCTCGGCGCGGTAGTAGGTGCCGCGATACTGCAGCGGTGATTCGGTCGCCCACAGCGCGCGCAGGATCGACAGGAATTCGGCGCTGCGCGCGAGCCGCTGGTCGCGGTTCAGGTGCATCGCGCGGTCCGTCGCGTCGACATCCGGCGCATCGGCTTCGACTGCCAGACATGCACGGCCGCGGCTCAGCGACTGCAGGCTCTGCGCGAGATGCGCGGCGGCGACGGGCAGCATCGCGCCCGCCTGCAGCGTCACCATCACGCGCAGCGCCGGCAGCGCGTCGACGAGCGCCGCGGCCGCCATCCACGGATCGGGGCCGGTGCGCTGCACGGGCAGCAGAATCGCATCGCAGCCAGCCGACACGCCGGCCTCCGCGATCGCGATCCAGTCGGCGACCGGGTCCGGCGCGGCGTTGCAGCCGGCATGGCAACTGAGGTCGAGCCGCAACAGCAGACGCGGCGCGCTCATGCGGCGGCGTGCGCCGGCTGCCAGCCGAGCGCCGGCGCAATCGTTTCCGCGAGCGTGCGCAGCCGGGCCAGCGCGTCGTCGAGCGACGAGCTTTCCGATTGCACGACCGGCAGGAAATAGTCGGCGAACGGGAACAGCGCCGGGTCGCCGCGCAGGCTTTCGATCACGTCGTCCGGATGCCCGTAATGGACGTTCAGCAGCCGCACGATCTGCTCGGGCTCGGTCACGTCGGGATGGCCGCTCGCCGCGAGCCACGGAATGTGCCGCACGACGTCGGGCGCCAGCGCGGCGAGCGCGGTGCGCCGGTCCCGCGCGGGAAACACCGCGCGGACCACGCCGATGCGTGGCCGCGCAGCGTCGGCGTGCGCGCGTTCGCGCCATGCGTCGAGATACGCGTGCGCGAGCGGCAACTGCACGGTGCGCGGATCGTGCACGGCGGTGCCGAGCAGCAGGCCGTTGCCGTGCCGGGCGGCGAACCGCGCGCCATCGGGCGACGCGTGCGAATGCCACAGGCGTTCGCGCACGCCCGGCGCCGCGGGCTGCAGTACGAGCGGCGGCGCATCATCGGCGCTGGCGCGCGCGACCGGCTGCCCCGCGAGCGCATCCTGCAGGCGTTCGAGCGCGGCCGCGAAGCGCGCCTGGCGCGTGTCGACGTCGAAGCCGAACGCGGCGAACGCGTCGAGATTCGCGCCGCCGCTGCCGAGCCCGAGCTGCAGGCGGCCGCCGGCCAGCGCATCGAGCACCGCCGCATCCTCGGCGAGCCGCAGCGGGTCCTCGAGCGATAGCGTGACGATGCCGGTGCCGAGCTCGATGCGGCGCGTGCGCTGCGCGACGGCGGCCAGCAGCACGAGCGGCGACGGCAGCCGGCCGTACTCCGCGCGGAAATGATGCTGCGCGACGAAGCCGCCGTCGAAGCCAAGCTGTTCCGCCGCGACGAACAGCGTCTCGAGATCCGCGTAGACGCGGCGCGCGTCGCCGGTGCCGTGCACGTGCGTGAGAAAGCCGAGCTTGAACGGCCGGCGCGCGGCCGGTGCGGGAGAGGGCGAATGGGTCATGTCGGGATCGGATCGGAGGTGAACGAAGCGGCTTCGGGCCCGGCGGCGGCCGGCGTCCAGCCGAGCGCCGGGGCGATCGCCGTTGCGACGGCTTCGAGCCGTCGCAACGCGTCGCGGTGCGAGGTGCTGGCGGTCTGCACCTGCACGACGAGTTCGGTCGCGCCGGGCAGCGCGGGATCGGCATGCAGGGCCGCCACGATGTCGGCGGGCGTGCCGCGCAGCACGCCGAAGCGGTCGAGCAGCGCCGGGACGTCGGCCGGCGCGGGCGCCGGTACGCCGCCGGCCCGTGCGAGCCGTTCGGCGTAACGCAGGATGTCGGGGCCGAGCGCGGTTTCGACGCTTGCCGCATCGTCGCCGGGCACGACCGCCCGTACGAGCGCGACGCGCGGCGCGCGCGGATGCGTCCATGCGCCGCGATAGCGCGCCACGAGCGCCGCTTCGCCGTCCTGCTCCGGGCGCGTGCGCGCGACGATCAGCCCGTGACCATTGCGCGCGACCGTCTCGGCCTGGCTGGTCGCCTGCCATAAACGCGTGGTCAGCGTGGGCGCGCCCGGCTGCAGCGTCACGCCGGCCGGGCCGAGCGGCGCGCCGTCCAGCGCGCGCCGCAACGACACGAGCGCCTCGGCCTGCAGCGCCGCGCGCGTATCGAAATCGCGGCCGAACGCGGCGAACACGTCCGGCTCGAAGCCGGCGCCGACGCCTAGCTGCAGGCGGCGGTCGGCCAACGCGTCGAGCACGGCCGCATCCTCGGCGACGCGCAGCACCGATTCGAGCGGCAGCACGATCACGCCGGTACCGAGCGCGATGCGCCGCGTGCGGCGCGCGGCCGCTGCCAGCAGCACGAGCGGCGACGGCAGCCGGCCCGTTTCGCTGCCGAAATGGTGCTGGGCGACCCACGCGCTGTCGAAGCCGAGCGCTTCCGCCGCGTCGATCAGCGCGAGCGTGTCGTGCAGTACGCGCGGCGACGGGTCGGGTGCGTACACGCGTGTGAGCACGCCGAGACGAAAAGGACGCGTCATGCAGCACCTCCGCCGACGGGCGCGACCGTATCGCCGCGCAGCGACGACGGGCGACGGAAGAACGGCGGCCGCGGCAGCCCGAGCTGATCGCGCAGCGTCGGGCCTTCGTATTCGGTGCGGAACAGCCCGCGGCGCTGCAGCTCGGGCACCACGAGATCGACGAAATCGTCGAGGCCGCCGGGCACCCAGGCGAACGCGACGTTGAACCCGTCGGCCCCGTACGACCGGAACCATTCCTCGAAGCGATCGGCGATGGTCTTCGGCGTGCCGGTCACGACGCCCGCGCTGGCAAAGCGCTCGTAGAGCTGGCGGATCGTCAGGTTCTCGCGCCGCGCGAGATCGACGATCAGCTGCTGGCGGCTCTTGCTGCGATTGCTCGGCGGCAGCTCGGGCAGCGGGCCGTCGAGCGGATAGCCGGACAGGTCGAAATCGCCCGCGTTGTCGGCGAGCAGCCGCAGCCCGAGCACCGGGTCGATCAGGTCCTGCAGCGCGCGCAGCTTGTCGCGCGCGTCGGCCTCGGTCGCGCCGACGATCGGCATCACGCCGGGCAGAATCTTCAGATGCTCGGGGCGGCGGCCGTATTGCGCGAGGCGGCCCTTGACGTCCGCATAGAACGCCTGCGCGTCGTCGAGCCGGTGCTGCGCGGTGAAGATCACTTCCGCGCAGCGCGCCGCCAGCTCGCGCCCCGCGTCCGAGGAGCCAGCCTGCACGAGCACCGGATGCCCCTGCGGCGCGCGCGCGACGTTCAGCGGGCCGCGCACGCTGAAGTGCGGCCCGTGATGATCGAGCACATGCAGCTTGCGATGATCGAAATGCAGGCCGGTGGCCTTGTCCTCGATGAATGCGTCGTCTTCCCAGCTGTCCCAGAGCCCGGCCACGACGCGCTGGAACTCGTCGGCGCGCGCGTAGCGGTCGGCGTGCGCGAGGTGCGGCGCCGCGCCGAAGTTCGCCGCTTCGTCGGGCACCACCGACGTGACGAGATTCCACCCGGCGCGCCCGCCGCTCAGGTGGTCGAGCGACGCGAACTTGCGGGCGATGTGGTAAGGCGCGTTGTAGGTCGTCGTCGCCGTCGCGATCAGGCCGATGCGGTGCGTGACGGCCGCCAGCGCGGCGAGCAGCGTGAGCGGCTCGAAGGTGTCGGCGCGCGCGCTGCGCCGGAGCGAATCGATGTGGCTGCCCTGTGTGGCGACCACGTCCGCGACGAACAGCGCATCGAGCTTGCCGCGCTCGGCCGTCTGCGCCATCCGGCGGAAATGCGCGAAGTCGCGGTTGCCGTTCGGCTGCGCGAGCGGATGGCGCCAGCCGACCACATGGCTGCCGCCGCCGTTGAGCATCGCGTTGAGTTTCAGGGTGTCGGTGCGGCGCGTCATCCGGCGACTCCTCAATACGTGTAGGTCACGCGCACGCCGACGGTGCGCGGCGGCCCCGCGGCGGCGACGTTGGTGCCGGGCAGGAAGAAGTTCTTCGTCAGGTCGTACTGGCGGTTGAACAGGTTGCGTGCCCACAGCGCGACGTCCCAGTGCCGGTCGGGCGACGTGACGGTCAGGCTCGCGTTGACGAGCCAGTAGCTGTCGATCGTGTAGTTCGGGCCGAGCAAGAGCAATTGCGAATACGCGTCGCGGTAGCTGTAGTTGGTCTCCGCGCGCAGCCGGTAGCCGCCGGCGAGCCAGCTGTACGCGACCTGTCCGCCGTAGCTCAGGCGCGGGAAGCTGAGCGCGGTGCCGTTGTAGTCGGTGAACACGTTGTGGCCGCTGGCCGCCGACGCCTGCGTGTTGTACGTGACGAACGGCGACGTGTACTTGCCGCTCTTGTAGCCGACGTACTGCGAGATTTCCAGCCCGCGCACCGGCTGCCATTTCAGGTCGGTCTCGAAGCCGTCGATGCGCGATTTCGGCGCGTTGACGAACGTGCCGATCAGCGATTGCGAGTTCGGGTCGAAGGTGGCCGACAGCACCTGCTGGTCGTGATAGTCGTAATGGAACGCCGACGCGTTCCAGCGCAGCGAGCGCGTGAGGTCGGCCTTGAAGCCCACTTCGTACGCGGTCAGCGATTCCGGCTTGAACGGCGCGAGCGCGTTCGAATTGCCGGTGTTGTGCGCGGTGAAGCCGCCCGACTTGTAGCCGCGGCTGACGGTCGCGTAAAGCATCGTCGCGGGCGCGAGGTCGAATTCGAGGCCGACCTTGCCCGACGTGCCGTTCGACGTCAGCGACTGGTTCGCGTCGCCGCCCTGGAAGCCCGCGAACGGCACGAACGACGGCGTCAGCATGCCGGACGCGAAGCCGCGCAATTCACGCTTCTCGTGTTCCTGGCGCACGCCGACGATGCCGCGCAGGCGTTTCGTGATGTCGTAGGTCGCCTGGCCGTAGACGCCGAGCGTATCGACCGACTGCCGGTAGCGCGTGAGCGCGATGAAGCCGAGCCGGTCGCTGAAGTCGGAATAGAACTTCTCGTCGAGATCGTCGTGCGAGTAGAACAGGCCGGTGACCCAGCGCAGCCGCGTGTCGCCGCGCGACGACGCGCGCAGCTCCTGCGTGACTTCGTTGACGGTATCGTCGAAGTATTCGTCGGAGTCGTGGTATTGCGTCGCGTCCCAGTCCGAATATTCGCGGCGGTGCAGGTAGTTGTACGCGGTGATGCTCTTCAGTTCGACCGGGCCGAGGTTCCATGTCGCGGTCAGGTCGACGCCGCCGTTCACGTTGTTGCGCCCGGGCTTCGCGTCGGTCGACAGGCCCGTCACGCGCGAAAACGCCGGGCTCACGCCCCAGCCCGTCTTCGTGTGGTCGGCATCGGCCGGGATCACCTCGCCGGTCTTGGCCGACGTGTACGGCGTAAACAGGTAGAGCCCCGTGTTGTCGGACTTGTCGAAGCCGCCGTGCGCGCCGAAGTGCAGCTTGAAATCGCGTGCGACGTCCCAGTCGAGCTGCGCGCGCGCGGCGGCGCTGTCGTGGTTGCCGAGCGTCTGGTTGGTCGCGCGGTTGTTCTGCCATGCGCCGAAGTCCTGCGTCGTGAACGCGAAGCGGCCGCGCACGCGGTCGCTCAGTGGCCCCGACACGTAGCCTTCGGTCGTCAGCAGATTGTGCGTGCCGTATTCGACGCTCGCGCCGGCTTCGAAATCGCGGGTCGGCTGGTTCGTGATGAAGTTCACCGTGCCGCCCGTCGTGTTGCGGCCGTACAGCGTGCCTTGCGGGCCGCGCAGCACCTCGACGCGCGCGATGTCGAACAGTTGCCCCTGGGTCTGGATCGGCAGCGCGTACGCGACGTCGTCGACGTTGATGCCGACCGTCGACGCGTTGTTCGACGTGTAGTCGTTGAAGCCGACGCCGCGAATCCGGAACTGCGGCTGGCCGCCGCCGAACGCGGGCTCGACCTCGACGCTCGCGGTCGCGTGCTGCAGGTCGTTGACGGTCTCGACGTTCAGCGTCTTCAGGTCGCTGCCCGACAGGACCGACATCGACGTGCCGACGCGCTGCGCCGATTGCCGTCGCCGCTGCGCCGTGACGATCACGTCCTTCAGCTGGGCTTCAGCGACCGGCGCGCCGCCGTTCGCACGCGTCGTGCCGGACGCTGCCGCCGCCGGGCTGGTCGATGCGGCTGGTGCGATCGGTGCAGCCGCGGCCGCCGACGCGGCGATCGGCGCGGCGGTCACGGCCGGCTGCTGCTGCTGTTGCTGCGCATGCAGCGACGGCGACGCGGCCAGCAGTGCCGATGCGCCGAGCGAGGCGCTCAACATTCTGTATTTCATCCGTATATCCCCAAATCGAAGCGTTGTTATGCGTGTGGTCCGGCGCGGCGCCACGCATCGAATCGATGGCGTTGCGGCTCGGCAGTGCGTGAGCGGGGCTTTGCAACAGGCGTGCCAATGGGCGCTCGGGCACGCCCCGCAACGGTCTGGCGCCGAATGCACCGGCCGGACGACGCAGCGCGCGCGCCTGCGTTCCAGTCGTTTTGCTGGATTTCCAGCAGCGCCGGCGCGTCGCGCGCGGCGTGCTGCATTTGCGGCATCTCGCTGGAAATCCAGCGCGCCGCGAGCGGTGCGAAGACCGCACAGGCCGACAGGACGGCATTGGCATGGTGCTTGCTGTCGACGGAAGCCATGCACCCGTCCACGAGGATCTTCATGAACGCTTTCACGTCCGCCGACACGCCGGCCCGCGCGTCGTCCCCGCTGTCCTCCCGTCCGCCCGCGAGCCGCATCGCCGACGACGCGCATGCGCTCGAAACCGCGCGCCGGCTCGCCGACGAACTGGCGCGCGACGCGGCGCTGCGCGACCGCGAGCGCCGCCTGCCGTTCGCGGAGCTCGACCTGTTCTCGGGCAGCGGGCTGTGGGGCATCACGGTGCCGCGCGCGTTCGGCGGCGCGGACGTGTCGCTCGCGACGCTCGGCGAAGTCGTGCGGACCATCGCGCAGGCGGACCCGTCGATCGGCCAGTTGCCGAAGAATCACTTCCACGCGCTCGACGTGATCCGGCTGACCGGCGACGATGCGCAGCGCCGCAAGTTCTTCGGCCTCGTGCTCGACGGCGCGCGGATCGGCCACGCGGCGTCCGAGCGCGGCACGAAGAACGCGCTCGAGATCGGCACGCGGCTGTCGCGGCGCGGCGGCCGGCTCGTGCTCGACGGCCAGAAGTTCTATTCGACGGGCGCGCTGTTCGCCGACTGGATCGCGGTGCTCGCGCTCGACGACGACGGCCGCTACGTGCAGGCGCTGGTCGAGCGCGACCGGCCGGGGCTCGATATCGTCGACGACTGGAGCGGCTTCGGGCAGCGCACGACGGCGAGCGGCACGCTGACGTTGTCGGGCGTGGAGGTCGACGAGCAGGACGTGGTGTCGATCCAGGCCGCGTTCGAGCGGCCGACGCTCGCGGGCCCGGTGTCGCAGTACCTGCACGCGAACATCGACGTCGGCATCGCGCGCGCGGCGCTGGCCGACACGCTCGACTTCGTGCGCACCCGCAGCCGGCCGTGGGCCGACAGCGGGATCGCGCGCGCGTCCGACGATCCGTACGTGATCCGCGACGTCGCGGACGTGCAGGTTCGGCTGCTCGCGACCGAAGCGCTGCTCGACCGCGCGGCCGCGGCGCTCGACGCGTTGCCGGCCGAACTCGACGACGCGCAGGTCGCGCATGCATCGGTTCAGGTCGCGGCCGCGAAGGTGCTGAGCACCGAGCTCGCGATCCTCGCGACCAACAAGCTGTTCGAACTGTCGGGCACGCGCTCGGTGCTGAGCGAATACAACCTCGACCGTCACTGGCGCAATGCGCGCACCCATACGCTGCACGACCCGGTGCGCTGGAAATACCACGCGATCGGCAACTACGTGCTCAACCACGTGAACCCGCCGCGCCACGGCTACCTGTGATGACCGATACGCTCCCGACTCCATCGCCGTTCGCGCCGAAGGACCCGGCGCGGCGCCGCTATGCGCTCGCCGCCGCATGGGCCGCGGCCGGGCTCGGCGGCGCGGCCCGCGTGTTCGCGGCGGACGCCGCGGCCGCGCCTGTGCGCGGCGGCACGCTGTCGCTGTTCGCGCAGCCCGAGCCGCCGTCGCTCGTCAACGCGCTGACGCCGCACGTCGCGTCGCAATACGTCGGCGGCAAGATCTTCCAGGGCCTGCTCGGCTTCGACCCGCAGCTGCGCGCGGTGCCGGTGCTCGCGCGCAGCTGGCGTGCGTCGGCCGACGCGCTGACGTACACGTTCGACCTGCAGCCGGGCGTGCGCTGGCACGACGGGCAGCCGTTCGGCGCGCAGGACGTGGTCGTCACGCTGAAGGAAATCGCGCCGCAGGCGCTGCCGCGCACGAAGGTGACGTTCGACAAGTACGTCGCGTCGATCGATGCGAGCGGCCCGCTGCAGGTGACGATCCGCCTGAAGAAGCCGTACGCGGGACTGATCAACCTGCTCGGCAGCGGGCTGCTGCCGATCCTGCCGGCACACCTGTACCAGGGCAAGGACCCGCGCGGCAATCCCGCGAACCAGCATCCGGTCGGCACCGGCCCGTTCGTGTTCCGCGAATGGAAGCGCGGCGCGTACATCCGTGTCGCGCGCAACCCGGATTACTGGAAGAAGGGGCTGCCGTATCTCGACGGGATCGTGTTCAACGTCGTGCCCGACGCGGCCGCGCGCTCGATCGCGTTCGAACGCGGGCAGATCCATGCGCTGCGCGCGGGCGACGTCGACTACGCGGACATCGCGCGGCTCGCGAAGCTGCCGGGCGTCGCGATCACGACGCAGGGCTGGGAGCTGTTCACCGGGATGGCCTTCCTCGAACTGAACCAGCGCAAGCCGCCGTTCGACAACGTGCTCGTGCGGCAGGCGGTGCTGCACGCGCTCGATCGCCAGTTCATCGTCGACCGGATCTTCTTCGGCTACGGGAAGGTCGCGAACGGGCCGTTCGTGTCGTCGTCGCCGTTCTACGATCCGAACGTGCCGCGTTTCGCGTACGACCCCGAGCGGGCGCGCGCGCTGATCCGGCAGTCGGGCGTCGACGTTGGCAAATTTCCGCTCGTGCTGATCAACGGCGAGAAGGGCGGCGCGTGGGAGCGGGTGGCCGAATACACGCAGCAGGCGCTCGGTCAGGCCGGTTTCCGGCTGCGCGTGCAGACGACCGATGCGGCCGGCTGGTATGCACGCGTCGCGAACTGGGATTTCGACCTGAGCTACAACTTCCTGTTCCAGAACGCGGACCCGGATTTCGGCGTCGCGCCGCTGTACCGGATCGACGGCATCTCGAAGGGCTCGCCGTTCGGCAACGTCGAAGGCTACCGCAATCCGCAGGCCGATGCGCTGTGGGACGCGGCCGCGCTGGACACCGATCCGGCCGCGCGCCGCGCGCGCTACGCGCAGCTCCAGACCACGCTCGCGAACGACGCGGCGATCGCGAACATCTTCGAGATGGTGAACCCGACGGTGTATCGGCGCAACGTCCACAACCTGCTGCGCACGGCCACCAGCGTGAACGACAGTCTCGAGGACACGTGGATCGGATGACGCGATGAACACGGCGCTGCGCTTGACGTCGACGGTGCTCCGGGGCCTTGCGGTCGTGCTCGGCGTGCTGGTCGTGAACTTCTTCCTGGTGCGGCTCGCGCCGGGCGATCCCGCGCTGATGCTCGCCGGCGATGCGGGCTCGGGCGATGCCGCGTACGTCGAACGGCTACGCACGCAGCTCGGGCTGAGCCGGCCGCTCGTCGAGCAGTTCGCGCTGTATCTGCGCGATCTCGCGCACGTCGATTTCGGCTTCTCGTACCGCAACCAGCTGCCGGTGCTGCAGCTCGTCGTCGAGCGCCTGCCTGCGACGCTGCTGCTGATGGCGGCCGCGTTCGCCGTGTCGGTCGTCGCGGGCGTGACGGCGGGGGCGATCGCCGCGTATGGCGAGTCGCGCGGCGGCCCGTGGGCGCGCCGCGTGGCACGCGCGATCGGTGCGCTCGCGGTGATCGTCTATGCGACGCCGCTGTTCTGGCTGTCGCTGATGAGCGTGATCGCGTTCTCGGTGATGCTCGGCTGGCTGCCGTCGTTCGGAATGGAAAGCGTCGGCGCCGGCTATACGGGGTGGCGCCACGCGCTCGACGTGGCCGCGCACCTGGTGCTGCCGGCCACGACGCTCGGGCTCGTGTACGGTGCGATCTACGTGCAGCTCACGCGCGCCGCGATGCTGGAGGTGATCGAGCGCGAGTTCGTGCGCACCGCGCGCGCGAAGGGCGCGTCCGAGCCGCGCGTGATGATCCGCCACGTGTTGCGCAACGCGCTGTTGCCGGTCGTCACGCTCGGCGGGCTGCAACTCGGGCAGCTCGCGGGCGGCGCGCTCGTGACCGAAATCGTGTTCGCGTGGCCGGGCCTCGGCGGACTGATGTACGACGCGCTGCTGCAGCGCGACTATCCGGTGCTGCTCGGGCTGCTCGCCGTGGTCGCGGCGCTCGTGGTGCTGTTCAATGCGTTGACCGACCTGCTGTACGGGATCGTCGATCCGCGCATCGACTGGCGGGGGGCGCGATGACGCGCGGCTTCCTGCGCCGATTCGTGCGCGCGCGCGGCGCGGCGGCCGGCATGCTGTTTCTGACCGTCGTCGCGCTCGTTGCACTGAGCGCGCCGCTGTGGCTGCCGTCGCCGTGGCGGATGGCCGGCGAGCCGTTGCTGCGGCCGCTGCAGGGCGGCCATCCGCTCGGCACCGACATGCTCGGGCGCGACGTGCTGATCGCGCTGCTGTGGAGTGCGCGCGTGTCGCTGTTCGTCGGGCTCGCGGCGACGGTTGCGACCTTTGCGCTCGGTGCGTCGATCGGCGCGCTCGCGGGCTGGTGCGGCGGCTGGATCGACCGGGCGCTGATGGCGGTCACGACGCTGTTCCAGACCGTGCCGCAGTTCGCGGTCGCGGTGACGATCGCGGCCGTGCTCGGCGCGTCGCTCGAATCGACGATCGTCGCGATCGCCGCCGTGTCGTGGCCGGCGATCGCGCGGCTCGTGCGCGGCGAATTCATCGGGCTCGCGCAACGGGAATTCGTGCTTGCGGCGCGGCTCGCCGGCGAGTCGCCGGCCGTGCTCGTGCGGCGCCAGATCCTGCCGCACGTGTGGCCGCCGCTCGCGGTGCTGGCCGCGCTGATGGTCGCGACCGCGATCCTCACCGAATCGGCGCTGTCGTTTCTCGGGCTCGGCGATCCGTCGCAGATGAGCTGGGGCTTCATGATCGGCGCGGCGCGCAACGTGGTGCGCGATGCATGGTGGCTGAGCATCTGGCCGGGGCTCGCGATCGTCGCGACCGCGCTGGCGATCAACCGGGTCGGCGAAGGGTTGCGCCACGCGTCGGCGCTTGCGGAGCACGGGCGATGAGCGGCGCGCCGCTGTTGTCGATCGAGCGGCTCACGCTCGCGTTGCCGGCGGGCGCGGAACGTCGCGACGCGGTGCGCGACGTGTCGCTGACGCTCGCGCCCGGCGAGGTGCTGTGCGTGGTCGGCGCGTCGGGGTCGGGCAAGTCGCTGCTCGCGGCCGCGATCGCTGGCCTGCTGCCGCGCGGCGTGCGGCACGCGGGCGGGCGCATCGCCTTGCGTGGCCGGGACCTCGCGCAGTGCAGCGACGCCGAATGGCGCGCGATTCGCGGCCGCGACGTGTCGATGATCTTCCAGGAGCCGCTCGCCGCGCTGAATCCGCTGATGACGGTCGGCGCGCAGGTCGACGAGGTGCTGCGCGTGCACCGCGTGCTGAGCGGCCGCGGCGACGGTGCGGCGCGCGCCGCGCGCGTGACGGCGCTGTTGCGCGACGTTGGCCTGCCGGAGCCCGAGCGGCTGCGGCATGCGTATCCCGATGCGCTGTCGGGCGGCCAGCGCCAGCGCGTGCTGATCGCGATGGCGCTCGCGCTCGAACCGGCGCTGCTGATCGCGGACGAACCGACCACCGCGCTCGACGTCACCACGCAGGCGCGCATCCTGGCGCTGATCGAGCACGCGGCGCGCACGCGGCGAACTGGCGTGCTGCTGATCACGCATGACTTCGGCGTGGTCGCGCGCGTCGCCGATCGCGTCGTGGTGCTGCGCGACGGCGAACCGGTCGAGAGCGGCCGCGCGGCCGACGTGCTGCGTGCGCCGCACCATCCTTACACGCGCGCGCTGCTCGATGCGGTGCCGCACGGCCGCGTCGAGCAGCGCACCATCATTCGCAGCGGCGTGCCGGTGCTGGACGCGCACGGCTTGCGCAAGCGCTATGCGCCGCGTCGCGCGTTGCCGTTCCTGCCGGCGCGAGGGCGACGCGGCGTCGATGCGCTGATCGACGTCGGCTTCGCGCTGCATGCCGGCGAGACGCTCGGCATCGTCGGCGAATCGGGCTCGGGGAAATCGACGCTCGCGCGTGCGCTGGTGCGGCTCGCGCGGGTGGATGCGGGGCGCATCGTACTGCGCGGCGAGCACGATCTCGCGCGTCTGCCGGAACGGGCGTTACGGCCGCTGCGCCGCGACATCCAGATGGTGTTTCAGGACCCGTATGCATCGCTGAACACGCGTCAGACGATCGCGCAGATCGTCGCGACCGGCCCGCTCGCGCAGGGTGTCGGCCGCCGCGATGCGTATCGGCGGGCGGCCGAACTGCTCGCGCAGGTCGGCTTGCCGCTGGATGCACTCGACCGGTATCCGCACGAATTTTCCGGCGGGCAGCGCCAACGGATCAGCCTCGCACGTGCACTGGCGCTCGATCCGTCGATCCTCGTGGCCGACGAGATGGTGTCGGGGCTAGACGTGTCGGTGCAGGCGCAGGTGCTCGACCTGCTCGCGTCGGTGCAGCGAAGTCGCGCGATGGCGATCGTGTTCGTCACGCACGACCTGCGCGTCGCCGCGCAGATCTGCGACCGGATCGCGGTGATGCAGGCGGGGCGGATCGTCGAGCTGGGCGACACCGCGCAAGTCTTCGGCGCCGCGCGCCATCCGTACACCCGCGCGTTGCTCGACGCGATGCCGGTATTGCCGGCGCGCGTGGTCACGAACGGCACGGCGGAGCCAGCCGCGCGTACTCATCGCATCAACGAGGAACAATCATGACCTCCGTTTCGAACGTCGTGGCCGATGCATCGGTCGTCGTGGCCGGCGTACCGGTCGAGGTGCGCGCGGGGCGCACGCTGAGTGTCGCGCATCGCGCCGCGCCGCACGGCTCGCCGCATGCGGGCACGGTGCTGTTCTTCGCGCACGGCGGCGGCGGCAACAAGAATCAGTGGCGCGCGCAGTGGCGCACGTTCGCCGATGCGGGCTACGAACTCGTCGCATGGGATTTTCTCGGCCATGGCGACAGCCCGCGCCCGCCCGCGCGAAACGGCGCGTACCACGGCGACGCAACGCTGCACGACTATCTCGCGCTGTTCGACCGCTACAAGGGCGCGCACAACGTGCTCATCGCGCACTCGCTCGGCACCGGCAGCACGCTCGCATTGCTCGATCGGCTGGCGACGCTCGGGCAGCTGCACGAAGCGAGCGGTGCGCTGCTGCTCGGCACGCAGCTCGCGCGCCCCGTGACACGGCCACCGGCGTTGCCGGGCTGGCTGCTCGAATGGATCAAGCCGGTGTTCGCGCGGCGCTTCCGGCGGCTCGCCTGGCATCGGCAGGCCGATCCGGCGCTCGTCGCGTACGAGTCGCGCGTGGCGCGCCGCAACCGGATGACGACGTTCCAGGCCGTGCTGCGCGACGCGCCGTGGCCCGACGCGGCGCGGCTGGCGACGCTCGACTTGCCGGTCGCCGTGCTGGCCGGCGATGCCGACGGACTGACGCCGCCGGCCGGCGGGCGTGCACTGGCCGATGCGTTGCCGAATGCGACGTTCGACGTGCTTTCCGCCTGTGGGCATCAATTGATGCTCGAGCGGCCCGACGAGGTCGGCGCCGCATTGCGTGCGCTGCTCGAGCGCGCGGTTCAGCCGGCGCCGTCGGCGTGAGCATCGAGGTGTGCGTCGGCGGATGGATCATGACAAACCGGCCCTGGATTCGGGCAACGGTCTGTGAGGAGACGTTTGATGTCTAAAGTCGAAGCTTCGTTTGAACAGCATGACCGGTTCGTCTATGTGTCGGCTCGCGACCCGCTCACGCAGCCGCTGTTCGACGAGCTGGCGTACGAATACAGCAGCCGTTACGCCGCTTATATCCCTGTAGAGGAACTCGACAAGGAGCTCGTGCGCTATCCGGTCGAGGCGTTCGCGCCGCCCCAGGGCGCGTTTCTGCTGCTGTTGCGAGAGGGCAGGGCCATCGCGGGCGGTGCTTTCATGCGCCATCACATGCCGGCCACGGCGGAGTTCAAGCGCATCTGGGTCAGTCGCGCGCATCGCCGTCAGGGGCTGGCGCGGCGCGTGCTGGCGGAACTGGAGGCGCAGGCTGCGCGGCAAGGCTATACGCGCGTGCATCTGGGAACCGGGCCGCGACAACCCGAAGCGGTCGGCCTTTACCGATCCTCCGGCTATACGCTGCTGTCGTCGCACGATTTCGGCGAGGATGCGCCGCCCGGCGTGCTGTTCGAGAAATATCTGCTGCCGGTTCAGCTGGCGCATGCCAGCAGGGCGGACTGACTCGATGGCGCGCGACGAGCCGCACGCTGGCGTGCACGCCGAGCTTGCAGATGCCGTTGCCCACGCGCCACCGTCGGGCCGGTCCGGCTGGCCGGCGCGACGGCGCGACGCGCACGATGCGAGCGCCAGTGCCGACATCGTGCTGGGCATCTGCGTCGCGATGGGCTTCACCACGCTGCTCGATCAGGCGATCTTCACGCTCGCGGTGCCGGCGCTCAGGAGCGGACTGCACGCGTCGACAGCCGAAATCCAGCTGATCACGTCGGTCTATTCGATCGCGTTCGGCATCGCGCTCGTGCCCGCCGGCCGGCTCGGCGACGCGTTCGGGCGCGGCCTGCTGTTTCTGGTCGGGCTCGCGATGTTTACCGGTTTCAGCGTACTGGGCGGATTGGCGGACGATGCGCGAACGGTGATCGTCGCACGCGTGCTGCAAGGGCTCGGCGCGGGGATGATCAATACGCAGATATTCGGCTTGATCCAGGACCTGTTCACCGGCACGGCGCAAGCCCGGGCACTCGGACGATATGCGATGGCCGGCGGTTTGTCGGCGCTCGTCGGACCGATTCTCGGCGGGCTGGTGCTTGCATCGGCTCCACCGGACATCGGCTGGCGGCTGATGTTCCTCGTCAATGCGCCGTTCGGAGTGGCCGTGTTCTGCGTGGCGCTTCGGCATTTGCCGCGCCAGCGGCTATCGGATCGCCGGTTCTCGATCGACCTGATCGGGTTGACTCTTCTGTCCATGATCACGCTCGCGCTCATGCTCGCCACGTTGGTCGGGAGTGCCGCGATGCCGTCGCGGCGCGTGTGTTTCGCGGTGGCGCTGGCCGGGCTGCCGTTGTTTATCGCGTGGGAGGCCGCGTATCAGCGTCACGGCGGCACGCCGATTCTGTCGCGCAGTCTGGTCGGCTCGTGCGGCTATGTGCTCGGCACGATCGTCGTGATGTGCCAGTTTGCGGCAGGCGTCACACTTGGAATGGTCAGTGCGTTGTTCTTTCTCGACGGCTTGCATCTCGCCCCACTGCTTTATGCCGCGCTGTCGATTCCCGCGGCGCTTGCGTCGACCGCATCGGCGATGTGGAGCTGGCGTTTCGTGCGGCGCTTCGGCCGTGGCGGGACGGTGTTCGCGATAGCCGGTTACGCGCTTGCAGTCGCCGTGCAAGGTTGGGCGGCCGAATACTTCGAGGTTCGCTGGATCGTACTCACGTATCCCGTGATCGTGTTGCTGCAGGGCGTCGCCAGCGGCCTGATTCATGCGCCGAATCAGGCGATGACGCTCGCGGAAATCGGCCAGGATGAAGGACGTGGGCTGGCTGCGGGGTTTTTGCAGTTGTCGCAGCGGCTTGCGTGCTCGATCGGCATGTCGTGGGGAACCGGCGTTTTCCTGGTGCAGGCGTCGGCTTCGGCCGGTTCGGCGGCATACCGGGATGCGTTCGTCGAAGTGTTGATGCCGATATTGCTTCTGGTCGCCGGTGCGTTCGCGGCGGCATGCGCCGACTGGGCAAGCCGGCGAGCGCAGCGACCGACGGCGTGACCGGCAGGATGAGCCATATTTTCTGCGCATTCCGATCTTTACGATATGTAATCCTGATTATGTGTATCTGTATGTATAACGATTTCAAAAATGCTTGGTTTGCGCGTGAATGGTTAACGCGCACTATTGGGCCACACGACATGGAAATTAACCGTGTCGAACAAATCGATTCAATCCGGCAAATCAGAGGCAGATGACGCGAAGCATCTGGCGTATCAGTGACAGACGAAGTAATCGACACCTCCCCGCTCGACCCGCGCGCGCTGCCCATGTTCGACGAATTGTCGGTCGAGTATTCCACGCGCTATCAGGACTTTCGCTCCGTGCCCGCGGAAGTCGTGCGCGATGAGCTCCTGACGTACCCGGCCGAACTGTTTGCACCGCCCGACGGTGCCTTCGTGCTGATTCGCCGAGGCGACGAAGTCGTCGGCGGCGGCGCATTTCAGCGCTACGACGAAACGACCGCCGAGCTCAAGCGCATCTGGGCGCATTCCGGCGTGCGTCGTCAGGGCATTGCACGCCGCGTGGTGGCCGAACTGGAAGCCCGTGCGTTGCAGCAGGGATACCGGCGCGTTTATCTGACGACCGGCTTTCGTCAACCGGAGGCGTCGGCGCTTTATGCGGGCATCGGCTACGCGCCGCTATACGATCCGGCGATCGCACTGGAAGTGCATTGGCGGCTGCCTTTTGCGAAGGATCTGCTCGAGCCGGACCGTACCGATCGTTTGCAGGATCTGAAGCCGGACAGGCCGTTGGGTCGGCCGTTCGGCGCATGACGAATGAATACTTTCACGGGATATCGAAAAATGAATCGTCGTCGCGGAATCGGTCTCGCATTGTCCGGCGCGTTTGGCCTCTTGTTCATCGGCATGGCTGGCATCGCGCAGTCGGCGCCATCGTTGAATCTGAGCCCCGATCAGCATGATCGCCCGCGCGTCACGCCGGATGCGGCGGCCATCAAGCTGATTCCGGAAAACTTTCGCTTCGTCGAAAAGGGCGTGCTGACCGTCGGGATCGCGGTAGGCGTTCCGCCGATCAGTGTGTACGCAACGGATGCGAAAACGATCGTCGGGGCCGATCCGGATCTCGCGCAACTGGTGGCGGACGAACTCGGCCTGAAGCTCAAGCTCGTGCCGCTCGCGTGGGCGGACTGGCCGCTCGCCGTCGCGTCGGGCAAAGTGGACGCGGTGCTGTCGAACGTGACCGTGACCGAAGCGCGCAAGCAGAAGTTCGACTTCTCGACCTATCGCCGCGACGTGCTGGGTTTCTACGTCGAGCAGAACAGCGTGATCAGGCAGATCCGCGAGCCGAAGGATATCGCCGGATTGCGAGTCATCGGCGACTCCGGCACCAACCAGGAAAAAATCCTGCTGGCATGGGACAAGGAGAATGTCGCACATGGATTGAAGCCGATTCACGTGCTGTATTACGAGGACCCGTCAGTGCGAACGCTGGCCCTGGCCTCGGGACGTGCCGACGCGATTTTCAGCGTTAACGCGGTGCTGGCTTACCAGGTGAGCCAGGGTGTGAAGATCAGGCAGGTCGGCACGGTCAGCGGTGGATGGCCGCACACGGCCGAGGTGGCTGTCACGACCCGCAAGGACGGCGGGCTCGCGGCGCCCATCACCTATGCGATCAACGACCTGATTCAGAACGGCAAATATCGTCAGGTGCTGAGCCGCTGGAATCTCGACAGCGAGGCGATCACGAAGGCGTCGACCAATCCGCCGGGGCTTCCCGATCTCTGATCCGGCTTCGAGTGGATGAAGGGGAATCGCCAAGCAAAGTGGCGTTTTAAGAATCATATGCACTACTACTAAAAGGCATCGCATAGCGTGCCTTCGATCGACAAAGAGCGGAGAAATCATGCGGCACACACGAGGCGAAGGGGTTTCGCCGAAGACGCGCAGGACGGTGATATCGGTGGCGGTGGCGGCTGGCGTTTTTCATGGCGCGGCCTGGGCGCAGGAAGCGGGAGCGGGGGATGCAGCGGCAGCGGTCGCGACGCCGGCCAGTAGTGCGTCCGCACCGGCATCGTCGGCTTCGGTCGCGCCGGACGGCAAGGTACAGGTTCAGGACCGTGTCGTGATCACGGGCTCGCGCACCGAGACGCGCGCGAGCAAGAGCCTGACGCCGATCGACGTGATCGGCGGCGATCAGTTGCGTGCGACGGGGCAGACCAACCTGCGCGATGCGTTGGTGAAACTGTCGCCGTCGATCACGAAGACTTCGTACTCGGGCGATACCGGCGTGCTGACCGATACGCTGTCGCTGCATGGCCTGACGCCCGACCACGTGCTCGTGCTGGTGAACGGCAAGCGTCGCCATACGACCGCGAACATCACGCTGGACCCGGGCCTGAACCAGGGCTCGACCGGCGTGGATATCGACACGATCCCCGTGGGCCTGATCGACCATATCGAAGTGCTGCGTGACGGTGCATCCGCGCAGTATGGTTCCGATGCGATCGCGGGCGTGATCAACATCATCCTGAAGCGCAACACGCACGGCGGCGAACTCGCGACGACCAACGGGCAGACGTATTCGGGCGACGGCTTCAAGACCAGCGAATCCGCGACGATCGGCCTGAACATCGCCGACAAGGGCTTCCTCGATCTGAGCGCCGGATTCGACCGGCAGAACCATACGATCCGCACGGGCCCCGACGACTATTTCGGGCGGTTTCCGCAAGGGCAGGGCTACTACAACCCGATCCTCGGCGACCCGTCCAGTTCGCGCGAAACGGTCGGCTTCAACGCCGGCTACTACCTCGGCGACGACGTCGAGCTGTACGGGTTCGGCACCTACGCGCACCGGAACGGCGATGCGTACCAGAACTATCGTCCGCCGTCGGTCCTGCCGCAGGTCTACCCGAACGGGTTCGTTCCGGTCGAAACGATCAACGAGAACGATTACTCGGTGACGGCTGGTGTGAAGGGCAAGAACCTGTTCGGCTGGGCATGGGATCTGAGCACGACCTATGGCGGCGACTACAGCGTGTTCGGGATGCGCAACTCCGCCAACACGGGGTTGTACGCGGCATCGGGATCGACGCCGACCACCTTCCATCTGTCGACCGTCAGCAACACCCAGCTGACGAACAACCTCGATTTGTCGCGGGCGTTCAATGTCCCGCTGCTGCCCGCCCCGCTGAACGTCGCGGTGGGCGTCGAGCAGCGTCGCGAAACCTATACGATCCGCAACGGCGAGCAGGCGTCGTGGATCGACGGCGGCTCGGCTGCGCTGCCGGGCCTGGCGCCGGTCAGCGCGAGCGACATTTCGCGCAACGTGATCGGCACCTACGTCGATCTGTCGACCTACCTGACACCGAAATGGCAGGTGAACCTGGCAGGCCGTTACGAGCACTACAACGACGTCGGCGACACGACCAACGGCAAGGTCTCGACCCGCTACCAGTTCTCGCCGGCCATTGCGGTTCGCGGCAGCGTGAGCTCCGGCTTTCGCGCGCCGTCGCTGGCCCAGGAGTCCTACACCAGCGTGACCACGTCGCCGGCTTCCGTGGGCGGCATCCTGGCGACGACTTCGGCCGGCGCGCGCCTGATCGGTGCGCAGGCGCTGAAGCCCGAGCAGTCGACCAGCTACAACTTCGGATTGGTGCTCAATCCCGTCCATAACCTGCAGCTGACGATCGATGCGTACCAGATCAATATCCGCAACCGGATCGTCCTCGGCGGCACCGCATCGGGCGCCGCGGCCATCGCCGCGCTCGAAGGGGCGGGCCTGAGCGTGCCGGGCTCGGTGCCGGCATCGGCGGTCAGCGCAAGTTACTTCACCAATGGCGCCAACACACGCACGCGCGGGATCGACCTGGCGGGCACCTATCACACCGGGTTCGGTCGCTACGGCCAGGTGGACTGGGATTTCGGCGTGAACCTGAATACGACGTCGGTCACGCACGTGGCGAACGGATCGAACGGGAAGCCGTCGCTGAACGGGCAACAGATCGCGTCACTGTCCACGACGACACCGAAGAACAAGATCATCATCGGCGGCACCTGGCGTCTCGACAAGTGGGCGGTCACGCTGCATGAAACGCGCTACGGAAAGACCTCGGGCGAGGGGACGTACTTCGTCGGCCCGAACGCGTTCTCGACGTCGCAGTTCGTTCATTACGAGGAAGCCGCGCGGTACGTGACCGACCTCGAAGTGCGCTATGACGTGACCAAGCAGTTCCAGATCGCGGCGGGCGCGCAAAACCTGTTCGACGTTCGCCCGAGCAAGCTGCCTTTCGAGACGCAACTGGAAGGCATCCAGTACAGCGGCGGCAGCACGATCGGCGTGAACGGCGGATTTTATTATCTGCGCGCACGCTATCTGTTCTGATCGAACGACCATATCCATAGCAGAAATGACCGTAACGGGAAGATGCTCCGTTATCCATAATGAATGACCTGTCCGGTATGTTCCGCTGTATCGGCAGTCGCCGGGCGCCGCTTCGTTTCGGCGGGTCAGCCGTTCTACAAGGTTGAGCTTCATGTCTTATTCCCTTTCGATTCTCGACAAAAGCCCGATTGCAGAAGGGGCGAGCGCGCATGACGCACTGAGTTTCACGATCGCGCTCGCGAAGCGCGCCGAAGCACTCGGCTACAAGCGCTACTGGATCGCGGAACACCACGGCGCGGCGGGCCTCGCGAGTTCGGCGCCTGAAATCGTCGTGTCGCATTTGCTCGCGCATACGTCGCGGATTCGCGTCGGGTCGGGCGGCGTGATGCTTCAGCATTACAGCCCTTACAAAGTCGCCGAATCGTTTCGCGTGCTGGCTTCGATCGCACCCGGCCGCGTCGATCTCGGCGTGGGCAAGGCGCCCGGTGGGCTGCCGCTCTCCACGCGCGCATTGCAGTGGTTTCACGACAAGTCGAAGAAGCCCGATTTCGCCGAACAACTCGCCGAACTCGATGCGTTTCTCGGCGACGGCGTCGCCCCGGATCATCCGCTGGCCGGGGCGATCGCACTGCCCGCACCGGCGGAGCCGCCGCAGCGCATCCTGCTGGGCGGCAGTCCGGAAAGCGCCGAACTGGCCGCGCGGCATGGCTGGCAGTTCTGCTACGCAGGCCACTTCAACGGCGACGTGGCCAATATCGAGCGGTCGATCGACGTCTATCGCGACGCGACGGGCCACGTGCCTCTGCTCGCGCTGTTTGCGGTCGCCGCGCAATCGTCCGAGGACGCGAAACGTCAGGTCGGCGCGCTGAGGATCTTCAAGCTGCGTTTCGGGAACGGGCAGAGCGTCAACCTGCCGAGCGCGGAAGCGGCGGCCGATTTTGCGCGGCAGATCGGCGTGACCGACTACCGGATCGACGAGCTGCATCCGCAGGTGCTGGCCGGCACGGCACAAGAAGTGCACCGGGAGCTGGATGCGCTGCACGAGCGCTTCGGGATCGACGAGTTCGTGATCGACAACCCCGTAACGGACTCCGCGAAACGTCTCGCGTCGCTCGAAGCGCTGGCAGGCGTCGAGCAGCCGGTCGGCGTTTGATGGCGAGCGTCCCTTTTCCTTCTTCCGCATGCGAATCCGACCATGACCCAACGTAACCTGACATTCGGACTGATCCTTCACGGCGCCGGCGGCCACATGAATTCGTGGAAGCATCCGGCCGGCCCCGCCGACGCGAGCGTCAACATCGATTTCGTGACCGGCATCGCGCAGAAGGCCGAAGCCAATGGCGTGGCATTCGTGTTCGTTGCCGACGGCCTCTACATCAACGAGAAATCGATCCCGCATTTCCTGAACCGCTTCGAGCCGATCTCGATCCTGTCCGCGCTTGCGACGGCGACCTCGAAGATCGGGCTGGCCGGCACGCTGTCCACGTCGTACAGCCATCCGTTCACGGTGGCGCGCCAGTTCGCATCGCTCGACCTGATCAGCGGCGGGCGTGCCGGCTGGAACGTCGTGACGTCGCCGCTCGAAGGGTCCGCGAAGAACTACGGCGGCGAACATCCGGATCATGCGCTGCGTTACGAGATCGCCGACGAGTATCTGGAAACGGTGCAAGGCCTGTGGGACAGCTGGGACGACGACGCGTTCGTGCGCGATCGCACGAGCGGCCGCTTCTTCGACCGCGACAAGCTGCACACGCTGAACCACAAGGGCCGCTTTTTCAACGTGGCCGGGCCGCTGAACATCCAGCGCTCGCCGCAGGGGCAGCCGGTGATTTTCCAGGCCGGATCGTCGGATGCGGGCATCGCGCTGGCCGGCAAGTATGCCGATGCGGTATTCACCCATGCGCCTTCGCTCGACGAGACGCGCGAATTCGCCGAACGCGTGCGCGACAGCGCGGTGGCGCACGGTCGCGCACGGACCGACGTGAAGATCTTCCCCGGCATCGGGCCGATCGTTGGTGCGACGCGCGAAGAAGCCGACGAGAAGTACCGCGCGATTCGCGACCTGCTCACGATCGACGAAGCGTTGGCCTACCTCGGCCGCTTCTTCGAGCATCACGATTTTTCGCAGTATCCGCTTGACGCGCCGTTTCCGGAGCTGGGTGAGCTCGGCAGGAACAGTTTCCGTTCCACGACCGACCGCATCAAGGAAGAGGCCAGGAAAAACGGTTCGACGCTCAGGGAAGTGGCGCTCGAGGTCGCCACGCCGAAACCCGGCTTCATCGGTACCGGCGAGCAGGTCGCGGACGAACTGATCCGCTGGTTCGATGCGGGCGCGGCCGACGGCTTCATCCTCGGCTTCCAGGTGCAGACCGAAGGGCTCGACGATTTCGTCCGTTACGTGATTCCCGCACTCGAAGCGCGGGGCCGCTATCACCGTGCGTTGCCGGGCGCCACGCTGCGCGACCATCTCGGCTTGCCGCGTCGCGCGAGCCGCTACGCCACCGCAGAGACTGCGTGATGAACGATCTCTCCCGGATTGCCGGCCACGCATCGTTCGTGCCCGATGCCGCGGCGCCGGTCGACCCCGACTATGCGGATTACCGCGTCGTTCCCGCCCGCTATCCGGCGAGAACGGCCGGCACCGTCGCGGCGATCGTGCTGATCGCGGCCGTGCTCTATTCGGTGCTCGGCAACCCGCGCTGGGGCTGGAACGTCTTTGCTCACTGGTTTTTCTCGGAGGCCGTGCTCGCGGGTCTCGGACAGACGCTGCTGTTGACGGCGCTCGGCGCGGTGCTCGGCTTCGCGCTGGCCATTCCGCTCGCGCTCGCGCGGCTCTCGCGTTCGCCGCTGCTGTCGTCGTGCTCGTGGGCGTACATCTGGCTGTTCCGCTCGATTCCGACCATCGTGCTGCTGCTGTTGCTGAACAATCTCGGCTATCTGTACGACACGGTCAGGCTGGGTATCCCGTTCACCAACGTCGTGTTCCTGCACGGCCCGACCACGGATCTGGTCACGCCGTTCATGGCGGCCATTCTCGGGCTCACGCTGACCCAGGCCGCGTTTGCGGCGGAGGCGGTTCGCGGCGGCATCCTGTCGGTCGAACACGGGCAACGCGAAGCCGCTGCCGCGCTCGGGCTGCCGCGCGCGCGGCAAACCTGGCGCATCGTGTTGCCTCAGGCGATGCGCGCGATCCTGCCTGCCGCGTTCAACGACGTGATCGGCCTCGCGAAGGGGACGGCGGTCGTCTATATCCTCGCGATGCCGGATCTGTTCTACACGGTGCAGATCATTTACCACCGCAACCTCGAAGTGATCCCGCTGCTAATGGTCGCGACCGTCTGGTATCTGGTGATCCTGACCGCGCTGTCGGCGATCCAGGTGCATATCGAGCGCCACTATGCGCGCGGTGCGACGCGTGAGCCGGTCGCCGTATCGGGTCTGTTCGCGGTCCTGCGCAGAGGCCGTGTCGCGGCCGAGGCGCTGCTGTTCCGCGGCTCGGCGGCTGACGCGCGGCTGGACGACGCTGCCGCGTCGGGCACGGAGGCGGCCGGATGGGCAAAGCAGCGCGTTGGCGCGGCCGTCGGCATTCATCGCGTATCGAAGAGCTTCGGGTCGCTGAAGGTGCTCGACAACGTGTCGCTGGCGATTCCGTCGGGGAGCGTGACCGTCGTGCTCGGGCAGTCGGGATCGGGCAAGTCGACGCTGTTGCGCACCATCAACCATCTGGAGCGCGTGGACGAGGGGTTCATCGACATCGACGGCGAGCTGGTCGGCTATCGCCGCGACGGGCGCACGCTATACGAGCTCAAGGAAAGGGACATCCTGCGCCGCCGTGCCGAAGTCGGCATGGTGTTCCAGAGCTTCAACCTGTTCCCGCATTTGACCGTGCTCGAGAACATCGTCGAGGCGCCGGTCGCGGCCGGCCTGTCGCGTGCGCAGGCGGAAGCGGAAGCACGCACGCTGCTTGCCCGGGTGGGCCTGGCCGGCAAGGCCGACGCGTGGCCGCGTCAGTTGTCCGGCGGCCAGCAGCAGCGCGTCGCCATCGCGCGTGCGCTGGCGTTGAAGCCGAAGGTATTGCTGTTCGACGAGCCGACCTCCGCACTCGACCCGGAACTCGTGAACGAAGTGCTCGACGTGATTCGTCAGCTCGCCCGTTCCGGTACCACGCTGATCATCGTCACGCACGAAATCGGCTTTGCGCGGGAAGTGGCGGACACGATCGTTTTCATGGACGGCGGCTGCGTCGTGGAATCGGGGCCGCCGTCGGCGGTGCTGACGGCCCCGGCGCATCCGCGTACGCGCGAGTTCCTGTCCAAGGTGCTGTCGTAGTGATGCCATGGACATGCACCGGCACCACGGCAAATGATGAAGGATGAAAAAGGTGAGCAACGTACGCATTGATCATATTGCCTTCCTGACGCCGGGAAACTATCCCGACGAAGACGCGAGCGCGGGCTTCGAGCGGACGCTCGAACTGTTCCGCGTGGGCGAGGCGCTCGGTTACGACAGCGCGTGGGTTAGGCAGCGCCATCTCGAGCGCGCCGTATCGTCGGCCGCCACGTTTCTCGCGGCGGCGAGCCAGCGCACGACGCGGATCGGACTCGGTGCGGCGGTGATCCAGATGGGCTACGAGAATCCGTTCCGGCTGGCCGAGGATCTCGCGACCGTGGACGTGCTGTCGCACGGGCGGCTCAACGTCGGACTCAGTGCGGGCGCACCGAATCACGGCGCGTTGCTGGGCGAGCGGCTGTTCGACACCGATCCGGATCTGGTCGACTTCTCGCATGCGCGTGTGGCGCGCCTGCGCCGCAATCTCGCCGGCGACTGGCTCGGCGACGACGACACGTTCGTGGAGTCGGCCGCGGGCCGCGTGCGGCCGCGCGTAGGCCCTTATGCGCCCGGATTGACGGGCCGGTTGTGGTACGGAGGCGGATCGAGGCGCTCGATCGAATGGGCTGCCCGAAACGGCTTCAACCTGCTGATCGGCAATCTGACGACGGGCGAGGGGACGGACAGTTACGTCGACGCACAGCTCCGGCAGCTCGAACTGTACCGCGCGCACTGGAGCGAAGCCGCCGCGCCGCGTATCGCGCTGGGCCGCGTGATCGTGCCGACCGACAGTGCGAATGCGCGCGAGCGCGAACGCTATCGCGCGTTTGCCGACGGCCGCCATGCGCGCACGCTCGCGCCGCAGGGCGAGCGGCGCACGCTGTTCGCGCCGGATCTCGTCGGCACCTCGGACGAGATCGTGGAGCGGCTGCTGGCCGACCCGGTGGTCGGACAGGTGCGGGAGCTGCGCCTCGAATTGCCTTACGACCTGCCGTTCGAGAATTACCGGCAGATTCTCGAGGACTTCGTCACGCGTATCGCGCCGGCACTCGGCTGGCAGCCGGCTGGCCGGCGAGAGCCCGCCGCGGCCTGATGCGATCGACATGAGCTTCCATCGAATGGAGTACGTGATCGAAGTCCGCGACGCACCTTCGACCTCGTTGCAAGTGAACCGAACATGACCACCGCCTCTCAATCCCGGCTCGCGACGATCGGCCGCCCGCGCCGCTTCGGCAACAAGCAGACTCATCCGATACGCCGCTTCGGCGGTATCGCGATCGCCATCGTCCTGCATCTCATCCTGATCTGGGCGCTCATGAACGGTCTCGCGACGCGGGTCGTCCAGATCGTCCAGCAACCGATCGAAACCCGGATCATCGTACCGGTGAAGCCTCCGCCGCCGCCCCCTCCGCCGAAACCGGTCGAGAAGGTCGTGTCGAAGCCGCGCGTGGCACCGCCGCCGCCGCCGTTCGTGCCGCCGACCGAGGTGCGCGTGCAGGCGCCGCCGCAGCCGACCATCACGCACCAGGACGTGCCGGCGCCGAGCGCCCCCGTGCACGAGGCGCCGCCCGCGCCGGTGCCGGTGCCGGTCGCGAAGCCGGTGAACCGCGAGATCGGCGTGGTCTGCCCGAATTCGGATGAAGTCCGATCGTCGATCGTCTATCCGACGGAGGCGCAGGACAACAACATCACGGGCGACGTCACGATCGAGTTCACGGTGGACCCGGATGGTCGCGTCGCGAACCTGCGGGTCGCGCAGCCGGCCGACCCGGTGCTCAATCGTGCGGCGCTCAACGCGGTCAAGCGGTTTCACTGCATTGCGCAGGGGGAGCCCGTGCGCGTGCGCGTCCCGTTTTCCTTCAACCTGAATTGATGCAGGCCACGGCAAGCCGTTTCGACCGGGCCGGTTTTTCGAATCGACACATGACGCATACGGAGTCCTTATGAACAAGCGCTTTCGCGCCGCGGTCGCGGCAAGTCTGATGATCACGGCCGGCATCGGCGGCACGCTGGTCGCACCGCAAGCCGTGCTTGCACAGCAAGCCGGGGCATCCACGCCGGGCCAGCCAGCTTCGGGCGGGGCGCCGACCTCTGCGGCGCCGGCTACCGCAGCGGCGGCCGATCATGCGGTGCCGCCGCCCGAGCCCGCGACGTCGGCAACCGTCGAGAATCCGTACGGGCTGGGCGCACTGTGGGCAAACGGCGACTTCGTCGCCCGCTTCGTGCTCGGGCTGCTCGTGGTCATGTCGCTCGGCAGCTGGTACATCATGATCACCAAGTTCGTCGAGCAGGCGCGGGCGAACGGCCGCGCGAAATCGGCCGACGAGCAGGTGTGGAATGCGCCGACGCTGGCCGAGGGCGCGGCCCAGCTCGACGATGCGTCGCCGTTTCGCTTCATCGCCGAGAACGCGATCGAGGCGGGCGAACACCACGACACCGCGCTGCTCGATTCGGTCGACCGCAATACCTGGATCGACCTGAACATCGAGCGTTCGATCACGAGCGTGTCGAACCGTCTTCAGGACGGCCTCGCGTTTCTGGGCACGGTGGGTTCCACCGCGCCGTTCGTCGGCCTGTTCGGCACCGTATGGGGCATCTATCACGCGTTGACCGCGATCGGCATCGCGGGCCAGGCGTCGATCGACAAGGTCGCCGGCCCGGTGGGCGAGGCGCTGATCATGACCGCGATCGGCCTGGCCGTGGCGGTGCCGGCCGTGCTCGGCTACAACTTCCTCGTGCGCCGCAACAAGTCCGTGATGGAGCGCGTGCGCGATTTCGGCGCGCAACTGCACACGGTATTGCTCGCGGGCGGCAGGCGCGCGGCGGGCGGCGTCGCGACGCCGCCCGCACAGTCGCCGCAGGCGCTGGCGGTTCAGTCGTAAGCGGGGCGCGCCATGGCAATCAGTGTCGGCGGTGACGACAACGACGATGTCATCTCGGCGATCAACACGACGCCGCTCGTGGACGTGATGCTGGTGTTGCTGATCATCTTCCTGATCACGATCCCGGTGGTGACCCACACGATCCCGGTGCAGTTGCCGGCGGAGCGCGTGCAGCCGCTGCAGACGCAGCCGAAAAGCATCGAGATCGCGGTGAACCGGCAGGGCGACGTTTTCTGGGGCACCGAGCACGTGGATGTGCCGACGCTGGTGGCCCGGCTGAAAGACGTGTCGGCGCAGGCGCCGCAGCCGGACGTGCACGTGCGCGGCGACCAGGCCACGCCGTATCAGTACATCGGCAAGGTGGTGACCGCGTGCGAGCGCGCCGGGATCGGCAAGGTCGCCTTCATCACGCAGCCGCCCGCACGCGGCGGCTAGGGAGTTCGGACGATGGGTATGAACGCAGGCGCCGGCGCAGGCCGGGACGAGCCCGAAGTAATGGTCGACATCAACACCACGCCGCTGATCGACGTGATGCTGGTGCTGCTGATCATGTTGATCATCACCATTCCGATCCAGATGCATTCGGTGAAGATGAACCTACCGGTCGGGAATCCGCCGGTGCCGCCGCATCCGCCCCAGGTGGTGCAGATCGACATCGGCGCGGACGGCACGGTCAACTGGAACGGCGCGGCAGTGGGCGGCGCGGCCGCGCTGGACGCGAAGTTCCGCGAGGTGGCGGCCGAGGCCGACCAGGACGAGATCCGGCTGCGCCCGGACAAGTCCGCACCGTACAAGGCGGTGGCCGAAGTGCTGGCCTCCGCGCAGCGCGAAGGGGCGACGAAGATCGGGTTGATCGGCAGCGAGCAGTTCGCGCAGTGAGTCATTCGAAGGCGTCGGCGATTGCTCGGGCTTCAGCGCTCGACGACGGATCGCCGTACATCGGGCAGTCGCTATGTCCGCAATCTCGGCACCGGTGAAGTCGAGGTGGAGGAGAAAGCGACTTTACATCTATCTCAGTAGAACCAACGCATACCAATCATGAGCGAAACGCAGGCAGTGCGACAGAACGGGCGTTCCAGGCAGATTCATCTTGGCGCGACGATCCACGGTCCCGGCGGACATTACGCCGGATGGCGCCATCCCGATGCGGTCATCGATGCGAGCATCAACCCGGATTTCGCGAAGCGCGTGGCTCGCCAGGCCGAGGCCGCGAAGTTCGATTTCGTGTTCGTCGCGGACGGCCTGCATATCAACGCGAAATCGATCCCGCACTTCCTGAATCGTTTCGAGCCGCTCACGCTGCTGTCGGCACTGTCGGCCGTCACCGAGCGGGTGGGGCTGGTAGGGACACTGTCGACGTCGTACAGCGAGCCGTTCACGGTTGCGCGGCAGTTCGCGAGCCTGGATCACCTGAGCCGGGGGCGCGCAGGCTGGAACGTCGTGACGTCGCCGCTCGAAGGTTCCGCGCGGAATTTTTCGCGTACCGAGCATCCGGAGCACGACGAACGTTACCGGATCGCCGACGAATATCTCGAAGTGACGAAGGGGCTCTGGGATTCATGGGAGGAAGACGCGTTCGTGCGCGACCGTGCGAGCGGCGTGTTCTTCGATCCGGCCAAGCTCCATACGCTCGATCACAAGGGCAAGTATTTCTCGGTCGAGGGGCCGCTGAACGTCGGGCGTACGCCGCAGGCTCGCCCGATCCTGTTTCAGGCCGGCGCGTCCGATGCCGGCAAGCAACTCGCGGCCACGCATGCGGATGCCGTCTTCACCCATCACGATACGCTCGCCCAGGCGCGCGAATTCTATGCGGATCTCAAGCAGCAGGTGATCGAGCAAGGCCGCGACCCCGACGAGCTGAAGATTTTCCAGGGGATCGGCGTGATCGTCGGGAAGACGGCAGAGGACGCGGAGCAGCAATACCAGGAGAGCCTGAAACTGATCACGGTCGGCAGCGCACTCGACCACCTCGGGCGCTTTTTCGAACATCACGATTTCGGCCAATATCCGCTCGACGCGCCGTTTCCGGAACTCGGCGACCTCGGCAGCAACAGTTTTCGCAGCGGAACCGACGAGATCAAGCGCAACGCGCGCGAGCGCGGACTGACGTTGCGCCAGGTCGCGCTCGAAGCGGCTGCCCCGCGGCCGCGTTTCATCGGTACGCCGGAGCATGTCGCGGACGGCTTGCAGGAATGGTTCGAGGCCGACGCCGCGGACGGTTTCATCGTTGGCGGCGGCACGCCAACGGCATTCACCGATTTCATCGAGCAGGTGGTGCCGATCCTTCGGGCGCGCGGCCTGTTTCGTGCCGAGTATCAAGGCGCAACCTTGCGCGACCATCTCGACGTGAGTTACCCGCGCAATCGCTACGCTGCGACGTAGTCCCGCGGTTCGCTCGTGGCGGTGCTGCCGGACTTCACCGCAGACCGCATTCCGTTTCGCGCGCTCCGGCCATCGGGGCGCATGATGCCGCCCAAGGTGCGGGTCTTCGCCGATTTTCTGAGCCGGCGCCTGTTTCCCGACACGGGAGAACACGCGACATCGCTGCCGCGCGCGATTGCGTCATGACCATCGATCGGGTGTCCGAGCCGCGACGCCGCCGCTCGCATCACGCGGATTCACCGGCTCTCGCGGGATCGTAGAACAGCGCAAAGAGTTCCGACTGCGACCCGACACCGAGCTTCGCGTAAATGTGCTTCTTGTGCGCGCGCACGGTTTCGAACGAGATCGACAGCTTCTCGCCGATCGCCCGCGTGGAGAAGCCGCTCAACGACAGCATCGCCACTTCGATTTCACGCGTCGTCAACGCGCCGCGCCCTTGTTTTCCGGTCAGCATGCCGAAGCGTGTGTGCGGATCGGGCGCTGCATGTTCCCTCGCGCGCGGCGTGTCGTTCACGACGAACGTCTCGAAGCGCAGGCGCTGCTGCATCAACGACAGCACCCAGGGTGTGTAAAGCGTCAGCAATGCCATTTCGCGCTCGTCGTACTTGCTCGTCTTGCCGAGCGAGAAGCCCAGCGTGTGATCGCGATCGATCACCACGTTGAAATGCACTTCGTCGCCGACGATGTTCTTCTTGAAGTACCGCTGGTAGTACTCGGTCATCCGGAAATTGTCCGGTGCGACGTCGGCGAGCGTGTAGAAACCCGACGCCTGCGTTTCGAACGCGGCGAGATAGAACGGATCGAGCTGGTAGAGCGCGGCCAGGTAGTCCTGGAACATCAGGTCGATCTTGCCGTCCGGCATCGCCTGTTCGGCGAGCACGAGCGGCGCCGCATCGCGCGCGAAGCGCAGCGCGACCCAGTTGTCGAAGTCGAGATGCCGCTCCAGCACGCGCGTGAGTCGCGCCCAGAAATGCGGGCCATCGAGGGCGTCGATGGCCGAGCCAATCTCCCGATGAAAGGCGAGATCTCGCCATTCGAGGTCCATCGTGTGCTCCGGTGAGGGTAACCCTGGCGGGGAATTTCAGGTCAAAAATAATAACCCGATAATCGGCCTCAATTCGACGGGCGGCGGGCTATGCACCGCTTCGCTCGACGCGCGTCGCATCCCGCATGCAACGCATACGACATGCCAATGAAAGGCGATTGGAAGGAGAGGCTTCATGCAGGTAGAACTCGCGCAACTGTCGCTCGTCGACGGGGATGTCGCACACAACACGCGCAAGGTGATCGACACGATCGAACGCGTCGACGTGGCCGGCGGCACGAAACTGATCGTGTTCCCCGAAACGACGCTGTCGGGTTTCCCGACGCGGGAGAACGTCGCCGAGGTCGCCGAGACGCTCGACGGCCCCCGGCTGCAGGCGGTACGCGACGCGGCATGTCGCACCGGCGCGGCCGTTGCGGTGGGCCTTGCGGAGCGCGACGGAGAACGGTTCTACAACACCACGGTGCTCGTCGACGAGCGGGGCGACATCGTCCTGCGCTATCGCAAGACCCATCTGTGGGCGTCGGACGTCGGCGTATTCGCGCCAGGCGACCGCTTCGCGACCTGCGTCTGGAACGGTCTGACGGTAGGCCTGCTGATCTGCTACGACATCGAATTCCCCGAGACGGCGCGCGCGATCGGCGCGCTCGACGCCGATCTGCTGATCGTCACCAACGGCAACATGGACCCGTTCGGGCCCGTGCATCGCCGCGCGATCGCCGCACGTGCGATGGAGAACCAGATGTTCGCGGTGATGGTGAATCGCTGCGGGCCTGGCGACGACGACCTGACGTTCGCCGGCCTGTCCACGCTGGTCGATCCGTTCGGCGAGAGCACGCTCGAACTCGGCCGGGACGAAGCCGTCGCGCAGGCGCGCCTCGATCTGACGCGTCTCGAAGCGAGTCGCGAGCATTACAGCTATCTGCACGACGCACGCGTGACGCTCGGTCTCTCGCCTGTCGAACAGGCGGGCGGGAGTCGCGTGCTCACGATCGACGCGTGCCGTCACCGCGCCGGGTAGTCCCGAAGCGCGGTCCATCCAATGCATGGAGCAGGGTACGAGGCCCCGCACATGCCCCGGTCGTCCCATTGACATGCCGGTCGCACGGCACACAGGCATTCGCATCGCCCCACAAGGGCCCAGGAGATCACATGCAAGCGTCGTCATCCGATGAACCGGCACGCCTGAAGCGCACGCTCGGCCTGCCGTCCGTGCTGCTGTTCGGCCTCGCCTATATGGCACCGCTGATCGTCTACGGTACCTACGGCGTGCTCGCGAAGGCCAGCGACGATACGGCCGCGCTCGCCTATCTGCTCGCGCTGGTCGCCATCGCGTTCACCGCGCTCAGCTACGGCAAGCTCGCGCGGCTCTATCCGGCCGCGGGCTCGGCCTATACGTACACGCGCAGGACGTTCAACCCGCACCTGGGCTTCATGATCGGCTGGGCAACGCTGCTCGATTATTTCTTCCTGCCGATGGTGATCTGGCTGATCGGTGCGGCGTATCTGAACGCGGCATTTCCGCATGTGCCGACCTGGATCTGGATCGTGGCGTTCATCGTGCTGACGAGCGGGTTGAACATCGTCGGCATCGAACTCGCCGCGCGCTTCAACATCGTGCTGATGGTCGTGCAACTGGCGATCGTCGCGATGTTCGTCGTGCTGTGCTGGCACTATGCGTCGGCCGCTGCGGGGCCGGGCGGCATCGCGATGGCGGAGCCGTTCTTCAAGCCGCACGTGCCGTTCGGCGCGACGATGGCCGGCGCCGCGATCGCCGCGTATTCGTATCTCGGTTTCGACGCCGTCTCGACGCTGACCGAGGAAACGATCGATCCGAAAAAGAACATGCCGCGCGCGATCCTGCTGATTGCATTGATCGGCGGCGCGATCTTCGTGATCGCGGCGTATACGATGCAGCTCGCGCACCCCGGCGTCGACTTCAAGGATACGGATTCGGCCGCGTTCGAAGTCGCGAAGATGATCGGCGGCGACCTGTTCGTCACCGTGTTCCTCGCGGGCCTGATCCTCGCGCAGTTCGCGTCGGGCATCTCCGCGCAGGCAAGCGTCGGGCGGCTGCTCTATGCGATGGGCCGCGATGAAATCCTGCCGAAGCGCATCTTCGGGTTCATTCATCCGCGCTTCAAGACGCCCGCGATCAACATCGCGCTGGCCGGCGTCGTCGGGTTGATCGCGCTGAAGCTGGATGTCGCCACGTCGACGTCGTTCATCAACTTCGGCGCGTTCCTTGCCTTTACCGCCGTCAATCTGTGTGTGATTCGCCTGTACCTTTCCGGCAATCACGGCGAACGCCGGATCGGGGTGTTCGGCGGACTCGTCTTTCCCGCGATCGGTGCGGTGTCCGATATCTGGCTGCTCGTGAGCCTCGAGAAGACGGCGCTCGTGCTCGGCGTCGTGTGGTTCGCGCTCGGGCTCGTGTATCTGTGCTGGATCACGCGGCTGTTTCGCCAGGCACCGCCCGAAGTGGCGATTTGAACGACGCGGGCAGCGCGCAGCGCATCAGCCGACAGGCCCGGTCATTCTGCCGACTCGGGTGATGACGAGAAGCGCGCGCGTTGCTCGGCCCATTTCAGCATGGCGTCCAGTGCGGGGCACAACGCCTGCCCCCAATCCGTGAGCCGGTACTCCACCTTTGGCGGCACCTGCGGATAAAGCTTGCGCGACACGATTCCGTCGGCTTCCAGTTGCCTCAGTTGCTGCGCCAGCATCTTCTGGGAAATGCCAGGAATCAATCGTTCGAAATCCGAATATCGCTGCACTTTTCCGTCGAAGAGATGGAACAGGATGATCAATTTCCAGCGCCCTTCGAGCAGCTGAATCACCTGTTCTACCCCAAGCGCAGCCGTCGCCGGCGTGTATTCCTTTCCCATGGCTCAGTCACTTACTTTTTAGTGCGTTCTTGTGGAATGGTTAGTCTATGACGAGAATGTCCGTCATGAAAGCCCATAGCGAGAACGCAGACATGACGCTGTTACTGCCAGACCCGATTCACGCCTATTTCGAATTCAGCAACGGTGCCGATACGCGTCGGGCCGCGCACTGCTTCACGCCGGATGCGGTCGTCGTCGACGAGGGCCGGACGCACCGGGGGCACGACGCGATCGAGTCGTGGAAACGCGCGTCGCGCGAGAAATTCGAGTTTGCGGTCCAGCCTGTCGCCGTCTCCCGGGATGGCGATCGCGTGACGGTCAGAGCCAGGGTCGACGGCAACTTCCCGGGAAGCCCGGTGCAACTCGATCACGTGTTTGATCTGGCCGGCGACCAGATCCGGTCTCTGGAGATCCACTGATGGCCATGACGCTGGAATTGCAGGGTAAGCGCGTCCTGGTGACGGGTGGGACGATGGGTGTCGGAAAGGCCGTCGTCGGCTTGTTCCACGAACTCGGCGCGAAGGTACTCACCACCGCGCGCACGCCACCGGCCGATACGCCCGCCGACATCTTCGTCGCGGCGAACCTGGCAACCGTCGAGGGCAGTGAAGCAGTGGCCGAGGCCGTGATGACCAACTTTGGCGGCGTCGACGTGATCGTCCACGTCGTGGGCGGTTCACGATCACCTGCCGGAGGTTTCGCTGCATTGAGCGAAGATGATTGGCACGACGAACTGAACCTGAATCTCCTGCCCGCGGTTCGACTGGACCGCGCATTGTTGCCGGGCATGCTGGCCCAACGCGCAGGGGTCGTCATTCACGTCACGTCGATCCAGCGCGCGCTTCCGTTGCCGGAATCGACCACCGCCTATGCGGCAGCGAAAGCGGCGCTTTCCACCTATAGCAAGAGCCTGTCGAAGGAAGTCTCGCCCAAGGGCATTCGCGTGATCCGTGTTGCGCCCGGGTGGATCGAAACCGAAGCGGCCGTCGCTTTCGCCGAACGGCTCGCCGCGCAGGCGGGAACCGACTATGAAGGCGGCAAGCAGATCATCATGGATTCGCTCGGCGGCATTCCGTTGGGACGGCCGTCGACGCCCGGCGAAGTGGCGAATCTCATCGCCTTCCTGGCGTCCCCGCGCGCCGCGTCGATCACCGGCGTCGAGTATGTGATCGATGGCGGCACGATTCCGACTGCGTGAGCATGCGAGTGGCCATCGCCAACGCTGGATGCAGCGCACGATCGACAAGCGACCCGTCACGCGATGCGAGTGGGCTGACGGCGACCCGCCGATGCGGGCGTATCACGACCACGAATGGGGCGTCCCGGCACGCGACGAATTGGGCCTGGTGGTCGGCAATCGCGTCATGGCCGACGATTCGCCCCACGTGTCCGGCGCAGAAACGGTGGTGCGGCACGTTACGACGCCGATCGCCGGAACTTGATCGGGAAAAGCACCAGAAGCTTGCGGATTTTGTTCCGGTTATAGTGGAATGACTGAAGGTAGACGCGGCGCTTTTTGCCGATACCGTTCAGGTCATGACTGTAGACGGGTGCTGTATGAAAAACAAAATCGACAAGACCGCCGGACCGATCTGGGGCGTGGCAGCAGGATTGCTTCTTGCTGGGGCAGGATTGAGTCTGGGTATTTTCCCCGCGGCGTTGCGCAGCGCGGGCAGCGCAAACGACTTCATGGCGTCGGGCGCCGCGATGCTGGGCATCTTCCTCGTCGTCTATTCGACGCACGAACTGCGAAGAAAACGCTCGCCCTGAGCGTTCGCGCGCCGCCGATTCGCGGCGATCGACGCGGGCCGGCCGACGGCTCGAGAGTGCGCTACGTCTTGCGGATTTCGTGGTCGTAGACGAGTTCGACGATTCGCTTCGTCGGAATACTCGCGCGCAGGCGGTCGACGCCATCGATCGGAAACCACTTGCATTTCGCGATCTCGTTGCTTGCTTGCGGCGTCTGGTCCGGCCCGACTTCCGCGAAGAACACGTGGTGGATCTTCGCGAGCCCGGTGAACTGCATCGAGTACACCAGATCCTGGCCGGTCATGCCGGTTTCTTCGCACAATTCGCGATGCGCGGCTTCGAGCGGGGTTTCCCCACGCTTGATCGTGCCGCCGGGAAGGGCCCAGCGCGACGCCGCACGCGTGACGAGCAACACGCGCTCATCGCGATAGCAGACGACGGTCGCGCGTTCCTTGATCGGGACGGCACTCGTTTCGGGGGCGTGGTCGGGCGTGAGGATCAGGGGCATGCCGTGATTCTAACCAGCCCAAATCGATCGGCCAAGGCGGCCTGACCGGGTTTGACGATCAGCGCCCGGCCGGAGCGCTCCCGCGATGGCGAGGGCCATGCCGCGCCGGCACCCGGAGGCCGGTGCGACGCACGGTGCGACCCATCCCGCGCACCGCGCCGTCGCGCGGTTCCTTCGATTACTTCTTTTCCGGCAGGAACCAGTTCATCACGAGCGCACAGATGCCGCCCGTCGCCACGCCCGATTCCAGCACGTTCTTCAGGGCATGCGGCAGGCTGTTCAGGATGTCCGGCACCTGCGACACGCCGAGGCCGAGCGCCAGCGACACCGCGATGATCAGCAGCGCGCGACGGTCGAGATGGACGCCCGCGAGAATGTTGATGCCCGACGCGGCCACCGCACCGAACATCACCATCGCCGCACCGCCGAGCACGGGCTCCGGCACGGCCTGCAGCACGCCGGCGACGACCGGGAACAGGCCGAGCACCACCAGCATGCCCGCGATCCAGATGCCGACGTGACGGCTCGCGACGCCGGTAATCTGGATCACGCCGTTGTTCTGCGCGAATACCGAGCTCGGGAACGTGTTGAACACGCCGGCCAGCAACGAGTTCGCACCGTTGACCAGCACGCCGCCCTTGATGCGTTGCATCCACACTGGCCCCTCGACCGGCTCGTTCGAGATCTTGCTGGTGGCCGTCACGTCGCCGATCGCTTCGAGCGACGTGACGAGGTAAATGATCAGCATCGGCACGAACAGCGCCCACGAGAAGCCGATGCCGAAGTGCAGCGGCGTCGGCACCTGGAACAGCGCGGCCTGGCGCATGCCGGTGAAATCGAGGCGGCCGAGGAACGCGGCCGCGAGGTAGCCGATCGCGAGCGCGATGACGAGCGCGGTGCTGCGCACCCAGACGACCGGCACGCGGTTCAGCAGGATGATCGTGCCGAGCACGAGGCCCGACAGTGCCAGGTTCTCCGCGCTCGCGAACGTGCCCTTGGCCATCGCGCCGTAGCCGCCGCCCATGCTGATGAGGCCGACCTTGATCAGCGTGAGGCCGATCAGCAGCACGACGATGCCGGTGACGAGCGGGGTGATCAGGCGCTTCACGAACGGCAGGATGCGCGACACGCCCATCTCCACGAACGACCCGGCGATCACGACGCCGAAGATCGCGGCCATCACGGTTTCGACCGGCGTGCCTTGCTTGACCATCAGGCTGCCGCCGGCGATCAGCGGGCCGACGAAGTTGAAGCTGGTGCCCTGGACGATCAGCAGGCCGGCGCCCAGCGGGCCGAAGCGCTTGCACTGCACGAAGGTGGCGATGCCGGAAATCACCAGCGACATCGACACGATCAGGGTCGTATCGCGGCTGGACACGCCGAGCGCCTGGCAGATCAACAGGCCGGGCGTGACGATCGGCACGATGATCGCGAGCAGGTGCTGGAGGGCGGCGACGAACGCGACCATCGGCGCCGGCCGGTCGTTCGGGCCGTAGACGAGGTCGCGGGCCGCTTCTGCGGCGTCGGTGCCATGGGAGGCGGAGGGGGCGGAGGAGGCGGGTTGCATGGCGAGCGGGCCGGACAAGGTGGAAAGTGCGGCATTTTAGCCGAAGGGGCTGCCGGCGCCGCCCGGCCGGGCCGCGATAGGGGGATTCGGCGGCGCGCGGAAAAGGCGCCCGATCGGCGCCCGGCGATCAGCGCGTCGACCGGGTGGCAATCGCGGTCCTGTCGGGCAACTGCTTCATGAATGGCGAAATCCTGCAAATCGACGGCGGCGGCCGGCTGGTTTGAGCCGCGCGACGTCAACCAGCAGTCCGGCGGCGGCGCGTGTTTACTTGCCGCGCGCCGCCGTGCGTGGCGGCCGGGCATCCGGATACGCGCGCTGGCACACGGCGATGACCGTATCGCGCAGGCGGCGATGCACGGGGTCGCCGTGCATGCGCGGATGCCACAGCGCGGACACGAGAATTGCCGGCAGGCGGACCGGGATCTCGAAACTGCGCAGCCCGAGGGCTTCGGTGAGCCCCTGCGAGCACGCGTTGCCGAGGCTCGAGCGCGGCACCAGCGCGATCAGGTCGGTGCTGGCCGCGACACGCATCGCGTCCGGGTAGCCTGGCACGACGACGTGCACGGCGGGGCCGTCGCCCGTGTTGGCGGTCGAATCGTCGGCCAGCCCGCCGAAATCGCCGAGCTGGACCGCCATGACGTGGCGGCAGGCTGCATAGCGCGCGGGCGTGATCCGGGCCGACGCGAACAGCGGATGGCCGGCGCGCGCCACCGCGACGTGCCAGTCATGAAAGAGCATGCGCGTGTGCAGCTCGGGGGCGTCGTCGCCGCGCTTGCCGATTTCGAGGTCGACGGTGCCGTCGCGCAGCGCTTGCGGATCGCGGTCGAGCTTCGGGACGAAGCGGATACGCACGCGCGGCGCGACGTCGCCGAGTGCGGCCACCACCGGGCCGGACAGCATTTCCATGAACGACGCGGCTGCCCGGATCGTGAACGTGGCCGTGAGCGTCGCGAGGTCGACGTCGGCCGTCGCCGGCCGGAGCACGGCGCGGGCGTCGCTCGCGACGGCATGCACGCGGTCGCGCAACGCGGCTGCATGCGGCGTCGGCACGAGCTTGCGCCCGGCGCGCACGAGCAGTTGGTCGCCGGTGGCAGTGCGCAGCCGCGTGAGCGTGCGGCTCATCGCGGACGTGCTCAGGCCCAGCCGGCGCGCGGCGCCGGTCACGCTGGCTTCCGACAGCAGCACGTCGAGCGCGGTGACGAGGTTCAGGTCGATGTCTTCCATGCGGACAGGATACGCCACTGTGCGGTTTGACATGGCGTTCGGTGCAACGATGGATTGCATCCGGTGCGTCTGGCGCCTGTCGTGGTGCCCGCCTATAGTGGTCGCATGACGAAACACGGCAAAGGCGAAAACCATGCAATCGACTGAATCGAATCGACGAAACGCCCCCGCGATCCTCCTCGTCGCGGCGTCACGCGGCCTCGGGCTGGCGATGGCCGAGGCATTCCTGAACAAGGGCTGGCACGTGACGGGCACGGTGCGCGAAGGATCGGGGCGCACGAAGCTGCACGACCTGGCCGACCGCTTCGACGGCCGGCTCGAGATCGGCACGCTCGACATCTGCGAGCCCGCGCAACTGGCCGCGCTGCGCGAGCGCCTGTCGGGCCGGCGCTTCGACATGCTGTTCGTGAATGCCGGCACGACCAACGATCCGAATGAAACGATCGGCGAAGTGACGACCGACGAATTCGTGCGCGTGATGATCACGAATGCGCTGGCGCCGATGCGCGCGATCGAGACGCTGCAGGATCTCGTGACCGACGACGGGCTGATCGGCGCAATGTCGTCGGGACAGGGCAGCGTCGCGAACAACGTGACCGGAATGCGCGAGGTGTATCGCGGCAGCAAGGCCGCGCTGAACCAGTTCATGCGCAGCTTCGCGGCACGTCAGGCCGATACGCGCCGCGCGCTGACGCTGATGGCGCCCGGCTGGGTCCGCACCGAACTCGGCGGACCCGATGCACGCCTGACCATCGAGGAGAGCGTGCCGCGCCTCGTCGACGTGCTGCTGGCGAAGCGGGCGCGGCCCGGGCTCGAATACCTCGACTATCTGGGACGCACGGTGCCCTGGTAAGCAGCGTGGTGGCGCAAGCGCGCGGCGGCCGGCCGGGCTCCGGCTCGCCGTGAGCGTGCCGTGAGGGACCGGGTTCGATGTTTTCGCGGCCGGTCGCGGCACTGCGAAGGCCGTGCCGATTCAATACAATGCGACGACGCGTCAGTAATACGGTGCCGCCTCATCGCGTTTGAATCCATCCGGTTCATCGCGGATGGGGTGCGCTCCCGTCATGACGGGCTTGTGTCGAACCTGGAGCGCAGCATGAACGAACCCTACCTGCAGGTCATCGCGCATTACTTCGCGAAGCCCGGCAACGGCGACCGCGTGATCGAACTGCTCGCGGAACTCGCGCCGGCCACGCGGGCCGAGCCGAAGAATCTCGACTACGCATATTTCCGGTCGCCGGAGCACCCCGACCACATCGTGATTCTCGAACGCTATCGCGACGCCGACGGCCTCGACGCGCATCGGGAAACGCCGCATTTCCAGCGGATCGGAATCGGGGCGATCATGCCGTTGCTCGATCGCCGCGACGTGTCGCGCTACATGGTGCAGCCGGACACCGGCACGGCGACGCCACCGGGAGGCACCCGATGAACCCGTTTCAATTCCGTACCGTTCCGACCCAGATCGTCGAATTCGGCGCCGCGCGCCGGCTCGGCGCGCTGTTGCGCGAACGCTTTCCGGCGCTCGTGCGGCTGTGCGTCGTCACCGATGCGTTCCTGCATCGCAGCGGCGTGCTCGCGCCCGCGCTGGAGAGCCTCGCCGCGCACGGCTGGCAGGTCACCGTGATCGACGACGTGATCGCCGATCCGCCCGAGCACGTGGTGCTCGAAGCCACCGCGCGGGCCGTCGCGGCCGATGCCGAGATCGTGCTCGGGCTCGGCGGCGGCTCGTCGATGGACGTCGCGAAGCTGATCGCGGTGCTCGCGCCGGGGCAGCAGGCGCTGGCCGACATGTACGGCGTCGACAAGGTCGCGAGCGCGCGGCTGCCGCTCGTGCAGATGCCGACCACGGCCGGCACGGGCTCCGAGGTCACGGCCGTGTCGATCGTCACGGTCGGCGAGGCGCGCAAGATGGGGGTCGTGTCGCCGCATCTGTTCGCGGACGTCGCGATCCTCGACGCGGAACTCACGCTGGGCCTGCCGCGCGCGGCGACGGCCGCCACCGGCATCGACGCGATGGTGCATGCGATCGAGGCGTACACGTCCGCGCGGCTGAAGAATCCGGTGTCCGACATGCTGGCCACGCACGCGCTGACGCTGCTGTCGCGCAACCTGCTGGCCGCCTGCGACGACGGGCAGAACCGGCACGCGCGCGAAGCGATGCTGGTCGGCGCGATATTCGCGGGGCAGGCGTTCGCGAATGCGCCGGTCGCGGCCGTGCACGCGCTGGCCTATCCGGTCGGCGGGATCTTCCACGTGCCGCACGGGCTGTCGAATGCGCTGGTGCTGCCGCACGTGCTGCGCTTCAATGCGCCGGCCGCCGCGCCGCTGTATGCGGAACTGGCGGCCATCATCGCGCCGTCGGCCACGGGCAGCGACGAAGCGAAAACGCATGCGCTGATCGCCGAGATCGACCGGCTGATCGTCGCGACGGGCATTCCGCGCACGTTGCGCGAGGTCGGTATCGGCGAGGCCGATCTGCCGAGGATGGCGTCGGACGCGATGCTGCAGACGCGCCTGCTCGTGAATAATCCGCGCGAGGTGACCGAGGCCGACGCGCTGGAGATTTACCGGCAGGCGTGGTGACGCGACGGGCTGGCGTGGCGCGTCGCCCGGCACGATTCAAGACGCGCGCACGGCCTGCCGAGCGGGCCGTGCCGCGACCCACGCGCATGCCAGCGCGACGGCCACCAGCACGCAGCCGGCCCACGGTGTAACGAGCAGCGCATCGCGCCCGACGAGCACGCCGCCGAGCGCCGATCCGAGCGCGACGCCCGCATGCATCGCCGATACGTTGAGGCCGACGCTCGCATCGGCCAGCGTCGGCGCGGTGTGAATCAGATAGTTCTGCACGATCGGCGAGATCGACCAGCTGATGCCGCCCCACAGCATCATCGCGGGCACGAATACGAGCGGCGACGCACCGGCCGTCGGCAGCGCGGCCATCGCGACGAGAAACACGGCAGGGCATGCGCACAGCGCGCGCGCTGCGCCGAGCCGATCCGAGCAGAACCCGCCGAGCCACGCACCGGTCACGCCGGCCATGCCGAACGCAACGTACAAGCCTTCGAGCGCCGCCGCGCCGGGCGACAGCACGGCCTGCAGATACGGCGTGAGATACGCGAACAGCGTGAAATGGCCGCCGATCATTGCGAGCGACACGCATTGCGCGGCGAGCAATCGCGGTTGCGACAGCACGGCGCGATACGACGGCATGCCGGGCGTGCCGGCCGCGGCAGGCGTCATGCGCGGCAGCCCGCGCGCGAGCCAGATCCCGAGCGGCAGCGCGGGCACCGCGATCGACACGAACATCGCGCGCCAGCCGGCCCATTCGGCGATGCGCATCCCGATCGGCACGCCGAGCACGAGCGATGCGCTGATCCCCATGAAGACGATGCCGATCGCACGGCCGCGTTGCGACACCGGCGCGAGTTCCGCCGCGAACCGCGTCGCGACGAGGATCAGCGTCGCGCAGCTCGCGGCCATCAGCACGCGCGCGGCGAACAGGCTCGCATAGCCGGGGCTCGCGGCGGCGCACAGGTTGGCGGCCGCGAACGCGCCGAGCGCCGCGAGCAGCGCGGTGCGCCGTTCGACCCGCGCGACGAACGAGGCCGCCACCAGCGCGGCGAGCGCGAACACGGCGGAGAAGATCGTGGTGAGCTGTCCGGCAGCGGCGATCGAGACGTGAAGGCCGGCGGAGATCGCCGGCAGGATGCCGACGCAGATGTTTTCGGCAACGCCGGCCAGGAACACGGCGGCGGCCAGCAGATACACGCGAACGTCCAACGCAAACCCCTCCTGTACGCGCGATGCGACGGCGCCGGGCAGGGGCGCGGCCGCATCGGATCGAATCGACGGATGGGTTTCGACGCGAGGCTTCGGTTATCCCGGAAAGGAGGACGGTACCGCACGGTCGGAACGCGCGCAAGTGCTGGCGCGCGGTCGTGGCGGCGCCGGGCGGCGGACGCGAAGAACAGGACGGTGGGCGGCACGCCGCCGCCCACCGCGCTTACATGCGCGCCGCGTCGGCGCCGGCCGCGACCACGTACGCCGATGCCTGCTTCGTGCCGTCCGGCTTCGTCTGCAGGTACACGCCCTGGATTTCCGGCTCGAAGCCCGGCAGCGCGTTGATCCCGGCTTCGAGCGCGCGGAAGTAGTCGAGCGCCGGGCCGCCCCACGCTTCGCCGGGCACCACGCAGAAGATGCCGGGCGGATAGGGCAGCGCGCCTTCGGTCGCGATCCGGCCTTCGATGCGCTCGAGCGTGACGAGCTCGACGTTGTTGCGGATCAGCTCGGCATTCGCGGCCTGCGGCAGCATCGCCTGCTTCGGGAACTGCGCGCGCCGGAACATCTGTTTCTGCAGGTGCTTCATGTCGTGGCTGCGGTAGAAGTCGTGCATGCGCTGGCACAGCTGCCGCAGGCGCATCGTGCCGTACAGCTCCGGATATGCTTCGCACAGCGACGGAATCGCTTCGCGCAGCGGCGTGTCCTGGTCGAGATGGCGCTCGAACTGCGCGAGGTGCGCGACCAGATGCTGCAACTTGCCGAAGCTCTCCGACGGCGTGAGCAGGAACAGGATCGTGTACAGGTCGGCCTTCTCCGGGACGACGCCGTGCTCGCGCAGGTAGCGCGCGAGGATCGGCGCCGGCGCGCCGAACGGCGCGTATTCGTGCGTGTCGCGATCGATGCCGGGCGTGGTCAGCAGCAGCTTGCACGGATCGACGAAATACTGGTCGTCCGCATAGCCTTCGAAGCCGTGCCACGTGTCGGCCGGGTGGAAGCGGAAGAAGCGCAGGTCGTCGACGATCTGCTCGGTCGGATAGTCGGCCCACGGGCGGCCGTCGATCTCTTGCGGGACGAACGGACGGATCTGCCGGCAGGTTTTCAGCAGCAGCTTGCGCGCGTCCACGCCGTGTGCCACGCAGTCGCGCCACAGGCGCCTGCCGGCCGGGCCCGCATGCATTTGCGCGTTGACGTCGAGCGCCGCGAACATCGGGTAGAACGGGCTCGTCGACGCGTGGATCATATACGCGTTGTTGAAGCGCCGGTGATCGCAGAAACGCTTCTGGCCTTCGATGTGGCGATCCTTCTTGTGGATCTGCGACGTCTGCGAGAAGCCGGCCTGTTGCTTGTGCACCGACTGCGTGACGAAGATGCCGGGATCGTCGGGGCCGAGCGTGAGCATCAGCGGCGAGCAGTCCTGCATCATCGGAATGAACTGCTCGTAGCCGACCCACGCCGAATCGAACAGGATGTAGTCGCACAGATGCCCGATCCGGTCGACGATTTCTCGTGCGTTGTAGATCGTGCCGTCGTAGGTGCCGAGCTGGATCACCGCGAGCCGGAACGGTCGCGGCAGGTCGGCGCGCTCGGGCGCGACGTCGCGGATCGCGTCGCGAATGCGCGCTTCGCCGAGCGCCGCGCTGTCGACGCCGCCGATGAGGCCCCACGCGTTGCGCGCGGTCTCGAGGTAGACCGGCCGCGCACCGGACAGCACGAGCGCGCCGAGGTGCACGGACTTGTGGTTGTTGCGGTCGAACAGCACGAGATCGTCGGGCGCGAGCAGCGCGCTCGTGACGACCTTGTTCGACGTCGACGTGCCGTTCAGTACGAACCAGGTCTTGTCCGCGTTGTAGATCCGTGCGGCGTTGCGCTGCGCTTCCAGCGCGGGCCCTTCGTGGATCAGCAGGTCGCCGAGCCGGACGTCCGCGTTGCAGAGGTCCGCGCGAAACAGCGTCTCGCCGAAGAAGTCGAAGAACATCCGGCCGAGCGGATGGTTCGAGAAGAACTGGCCGCCCTGATGGCCCGGGCAGTCGAATTCGACGTAGCCGCGCTGCACGTAGTCGCGCATGACCTTGAAGAACGGCGGCAGCAGGTTCTCGCTGTAGATGTCGGCGGCGGCGGAGATCTGCCGGCCGTAGTAATGGCGGCCGCCGTGCCGAAGCTGGATCACGCCGCTCGCGCGCGGCAGGACCGACGGCGGCACTTCCTGGTCGGGCTCGACCGCGACGAAGAACGGAATCGCGAAACCGGTTCTCTCGACGGTTTTCAGCACCTTTTCCGCGGCATCGATGCCGACGACGATGGCCGCGATATTCGTGAAATCGGTCTGAAATACGTCGACCTGTTCATGCGTGGTGAGAAAGGCGCCGATCAGCGCCGGCTCGACTGCGATTTTCAACAGGCTCACGCGAACTCTCCGGTAAATGACCTGAAACGGGAGCCGCATTCGCGCCGGGACGCAATCGTGAACCGATACGCGCTACAGCCGGTTGAAAACGGTCCCGCGAATGCTGAATGCCGATTGCGCATTGCACCAGAAAGCCTTGCGCGGCGCGGCACGACCGCGATCGGGCAAGGCCCGGCGCAGCCGATCGTAGCAACAAAAGCACGCGGATTCAATCGATCGGAATCGGCAATGCCATGGCGGCATGAGCATGATCAACCAATCGGGAATTGGCGTGTTGCGGCGCACATATAAATGATCCAATGATGAAAATCCGATTCGAAAGGGCCGATTGTTTCACCGAATCGTCGGCTTTTCATCGAAAGGCATCCATGGCATAGTCGGCTCCGAACTGGATGGCGAATCAAGCCGGAATTGCGCGCGTCTCATGCCGCTGCCCGTGACTGCTTCCCGCGTGCTCGTGAGACGAACGATACCAATCGAAGAGCAACGCAACAGCGAGGGCAACATCATGAATACTTCCATCGGCGGCATTCGCCGTCTCGGCATGCGTGCGCTACTGGTCGACGACGAAATCGCGCAGGAAACCGCGACCGGGCGCGCGGTCCGCACACTGAGCGCGGAGCTCGCGCAACGCGGGGTCGACGTGCTGACGGCCACGTCCGCCGACGATGCCATCGTGCTGATCCGCTCCGATCCGTCGATCCAGTGCGTGCTGCTCGACTGGGATCTCGGCGTGGACGGTCACGGGCCGTCCGAGGCGGTGGTCGACGCGATCCGGCATCGCAACGGCAGCGTGCCGATCTTTCTGCTGGCCGACCGCAGCGTCGCGTCGTCGGTACCGGCCGCGGTGATGGGCAAGGTCGACGATTTCGTGTGGCTGCTCGAGGATACGGCCGACTTCATCGGCGGGCGCATTCACGCGGCGATCGAGCGCTATCGCGCGACCGTGCTGCCGCCGATGTTCGGCGCGCTCGCGAAGTTCTCGCGCGTCTACGAATACTCGTGGCATACGCCGGGCCACACGGGCGGCACCGGCTTCCTGAAATCGCCGGTCGGCCGCGCGTTCTTCGAATACTTCGGCGAATCGCTGTTCCGCTCGGACCTGTCGATCTCGGTGGGCGAACTCGGCTCGCTGCTCGATCACTCGGGCCCGATCGGCGAAAGCGAGCGCTACGCGGCGCGCGTGTTCGGCGCGCATCGCACGTATCACGTGACGAACGGCTCGTCGACGTCGAACCGCATCATCCTGATGGCGAGCGTGAGCCGCGACCAGATCGCGCTGTGCGACCGCAACTGCCACAAGTCGGCCGAGCACGCGATGACGATGTCGGGCGCGATTCCGACCTACCTCGTACCGACGCGCAACCGCTACGGGATCATCGGGCCGATCGCGCCGGAGCGCCTCACGCAGGTGGCGATTCGCGAGGCGATCGCATCGAACCCGCTCGCGGCCGGGCTGGCCGATCGCCAGCCGAAGCATGCGATCGTCACGAACTCGACGTACGACGGCCTTTGCTACAACGTGACGCGCGTCGAGGAGCTGCTCGGCGCGAGCGTCGACCGGCTGCACTTCGACGAAGCGTGGTACGGCTACGCGCGTTTCAATCCGATCTACCGCGACCGCCATGCGATGCACGGCGACCCGCGCGATCACCACAAGGATCGGCCGACGGTGTTCGCGACACAGTCGACGCACAAGCTGCTGACCGCGCTGTCGCAGGCGTCGTACATCCACGTGCGCGATGGCCGCAGCCCGATTCCGCATGGCCAGTTCAACGAAACGTTCATGATGCACGCGTCGACCTCGCCGAACTACGCGATCATCGCGTCGAACGACGTCGCGGCCGCGATGATGGACGGCCCCGGCGGCGCCGCGCTGACGCGCGAGTCGATCGAGGAGGCCGTCGCGTTCCGGCAGATGATCGCGCGGATGAACGGCGAATTCGGCGCGAAGGGCGACTGGTTCTTCGAATGCTGGCAGCCCGACACCGTGCTCGAGGCGCGCACGGGCCGCACGCTGCCGTTCCACGAAGCGCCGCCCGAGCTGCTCGCGAGCGACCCGGCATGCTGGGTGCTGCGCCCCGGCGCGCAATGGCACGGCTTCGGCAATCTCGAGGACGGCTATTGCATGCTCGATCCGATCAAGGTGTCGATCGTCACGCCGGGTGTCGCGCCGGCCGGCGGCCTGATGCCGGTCGGCATCCCGGCGAGCGTCGTCACCGCGTATCTCGATGCGCGCGGGATCGTCGTCGAGAAGACGACCGATTTCACGATCCTGTTCCTGTTCTCGATCGGTATCACGAAGGGCAAGTGGGGCTCGCTCGTCAGCGCGCTGTGCGATTTCAAGCGCGACTACGACGCGAACCTGCCGCTCGACATGGCGATTCCGTCGCTCGCGAAGGAGCATGGCGCGCGCTATGCGGGCATGGGGCTGAAGGATCTGGCCGACACGATGTTCGCGGCGATGGAGCAGCTGGGCACGACGCGCCTGATGTCGGAGGCGTTCTCGATCCTGCCGAAGCCGGAGATGAGCCCGGTGCGTGCGTACGAGCACCTCGTGCAGGGCCGCGTCGAGCAGGTCACGCTCGACGAGCTGGCCGGGCGCACGGTGGCCACCGGCGTCGTGCCGTATCCGCCGGGTATTCCGCTGTTGATGCCGGGCGAGAACGCGGGGCCGGCCGGCGGCCCGGTGCTCGGCTATTTGAAGGCGCTCGAGGCGTACGACCGGCGTTTTCCCGGGTTCGCGCACGACACGCACGGCGTGGAGGTCGAGGACGGCACGTACCGCGTGTACTGCCTGACCGCCTGACACCCGACCGGGCGAACGAACGAGCGACCGGCCGCACGGCGGCCTCACATCGAAGGATCGACACCATGGAAAACGCAGCGCACCTATCGGACGCGGCCCCGGCGGCCGCGCAGAAGCACCGGATGAACGTCTGGCAGCTCACCGTCCTCACGGCGGTCAACATGATGGGCTCCGGCATCATCCTGCTACCGTCGAAGCTCGCGCAGGTCGGCACGATCTCGCTGCTGTCGTGGATCGTCACGGCCGGCGGCTCGCTCGCGCTGGCCTATGCGTTCGCGCGCTGCGGGATGCTGAGCCGCAAGCCGGGCGGGATGGGCGGCTACGCGGAGTACGCGTTCGGCAAGGCCGGCAACTACATGGCGAACTATACGTACGGGCTGTCGCTCGTGATCGCCAACGTCGCGATCGGCGTCACGGCGGTCGGCTACGGCACCGTGCTGTTCGACGCGACGCTGTCGCCGCTGCAAACGGGCCTGTGGACGATCTTCCTGCTCGTGCTGACGACGGTCGCGAATTTCGGCGGCTCGCGCATCACCGGCCGGATCGGCGCGGTGACGGTGTGGGGCGTGATCATTCCGGTCGTCGTCGTGTCGCTGATCGGCTGGTTCTGGTTCAGCGGCGCGACCTGGGGCGCCGCGTGGAATCCGAACCACATGCCGTTCGGGCCCGCCGTCGGCAGCTCGATCGCGGTGACGCTGTGGGCGTTCCTCGGGCTCGAATCGGCGTGCGCGAACTCGGACGCCGTGGAGAATCCGGAGCGCAACGTGCCGATCGCCGTGCTCGGCGGCACGATCGCGTCGGCGATCTTCTACATCGTGTCGACCAACGTAATTGCCGGGATCGTGCCGAATGCGATTCTCGCGAAGTCGAACGCGCCGTTCGGCATTGCGTTCGCGACGATGTTCACGCCGACCGTCGGCACGATCGTCACCGCGCTGATGGTGATCGCATGCATCGGCTCGCTGCTCGGCTGGCAGTTCACGGTCGCACAGGTGTTCAAGAGCTCGGCGGACGTCGGCTACTTCCTGCCGGTGTTCGCCCGCGCGACGCGCACCGGCACGCCGATCGTCGGCATGGTGATCCTGCTGGTCGCGCAGGTCGCGCTGGCGCTGATGACGATCAGCCCCGAGCTGAGCAGCCAGTTCCAGAAGATCGTCGATCTCGCGGTCGTCACGAACCTGGTGCCTTACGTGATGTCGATGGCCGCGCTGATCACGATCCAGAAGGTCGCGAAGGTGCCGCCGGGCAAGGCGCTCGTGACGAACGTGATCGCGATGGTCGCGACCGCGTACAGCTTCTACGCGCTGTTCAGCTCGGGCGAGCAGGCGCTGATGCTCGGCGGCCTGTGCGTGTTCCTCGGCTGGACGCTGTTCGGCTTCGTCAGCGCGCGCTTCTACCAGATGGAAGTCGACGCGCACGTGAAGGAGCCGGGGAAGTCGCTGCAGGCGTGACGGCTAGCGCTGACCTTGCGTCAGCAGCGGCGGGAGTTCGCTTTTCAGCAGGTCGACGACGGCCCGCACACGCGGCGGTAGCGGCCGCTGCGCGTGCACCAACACATTGAGCGCGAAGTCGGGGACGTCGTAGTGCGGCAAGAGGCGCACGAGCCGGCCATGCGCGAGCGCATCGGCGCAAGCCGGGTGCTGGACCACGCCGATGCCGCCGCCCGCCGCGATCGTGTCGAACATCGGGCGCCAGTGGCTCGCGGTCATGACGGTGCGGATGCGCGCGTATTCGACTGCGCCGCCGTCGCGCCGCAGCGGCACCTGTTCGTTCGCGAACACGCCTTTCACGCGGATGAACGGATGGTTCGCGAGATCGGCCTTCGTGTCGATCGGGCCATGCCGCTCGAGATACGACGGCGCGGCCACGAGCATGCGGCCGACCGCGCCGAGCGCGTACGCGACGAAGCCGCCGTCGCCGAGCTGGCCGACCCGGATCGAAATGTCGACGCCCTCGGTGACCGGATCGACGATATCGTCGTTCAGCACGAGGTCGATGTGCAGCTTCGGATACGCAGTGCGGATCTGCATCAGCACGCCCGGCAGCACGACCTCGCCGAAACATTGCGGCGCCGCGAGCCGGATCGTGCCGTCGAGCGCATGCGCCGTCTTCGATACCGACGCAACGGCCAGTTCGGCCGCTTCGAGCAGCGCCTTGCTGCGTTCGTAGAAAATTCGGCCTTCCTCCGTGCACGCGAGGGTGCGCGCACTGCGCATCAGCAGCCGCGTGCCGAGATGCTTTTCGAGCTTCTCGATGCGCTCGCTGACGGCCGGTTGGCCCATGTCGAGATCCCGCGCCGCGCCGGACATCGTGCCGCGCTCCACGACCCTCACGTAGATGCGCATCGTCGCCAACAAATCCATGAAGTCGCGCCTCGTGTCTTCCGGTTCGATTTTTACCGATCGACGGATGGTACCAAAGCGGCGGAGGGACGATGGTGTGCGTTGGGCCGATACTGACTATCGGCCGGTGCGTTGATGGCGCCGCCGAAGCCGCGTGCGCTCGTCCGCGCGGTGAGCGAAAATCGGCTTCCTTCCGCGCGACCCGACAGGAGCCCCGACATGACGCAACGCAATGAAGCCCGCCGCACGCACTGCGTCGCCTGGCAGATCGTGCAGACGTGGCAGGCGGCCGAATGGTGCCGGCTCGACGCGTCGCAAACGGGTATCGCGCTGACGGGGGCGGTAGCGGGCGCGATCGACGGCACGCCGTTTCGCATCGATTACGCGATCGCATGCGGGACCGACTGGCTCACGCGCTCGGCGCGCGTGACGCATTGGACCGGCACGGCGCCGCCACGGCAATGGGACATCGCGTGCAATGCAGGGCAGTGGACGATCGACGGCGTCGATGCGCCGACGCTCGCGGGCGCGACCGACATCGATCTCGGTTTCAGTCCGTCGACCAATACGCTGCCGATCCGGCGGCTGGCGCTCGCCGTCGGCGAGTCGGCCGCGATCCGCACCGCGTGGCTGCGTTTTCCCGACTTCGGCATCGTGCGCGGCGAGCAGCGCTATACGCGCACGGCGCCGCACGTGTATCGCTACGAGAGCGGCACGTATGCGGCCGACATCGGAATCGACGACGCGGGCCTCGTCACCGACTACGACGAATGGCGGCGCGTCGGCGCGGCGTCTGCGTCGTGACGGATCAGCGCGCGCTGGCGACCGACAGCTTGCCCGGAATCAGCTTCAGCGTGGTGAACGCGTCTGCGATGCTCTGCTGGTACGCGACCGTGGCGTCGGTGATCGGCTGCACGCCGTAGCCGGCGCGCTTGAGCGCGACTTCGAGCGTCGGCGCATCGAGGCCGACGAGCGGCGACAGTTGAGCGGCCACCTCGGGCACGTGATCGCGCGCCCAGCGATCGACCGCGTCGACTTCGTCGAGCAGCGCGCGCACCACCTGCGGGTGGGCGGCCGCGTACTTGCGTGCGGCGAGGTAGTACTGCGTGTTGCGCACGAGCCCTTCGCCATTCGCGACCACGCGCGCGCCGAGCTGCCGTTCGGCGGCGGCCAGATACGGATCCCAGATCACCCACGCATCGACGCTGCGCTGCACGAACGCGGCGCGCGCGTCGGCCGGCGTCAGGTAGATCGGCTGGATGTCGGCATACGTGAGGCCCGCATGCTCGAGCGCCTTCACCAGCAGGTAATGGACGTTCGAGCCCTTGTTGAACGCGACCTTCTTGCCGCGCAGTTGCGCGAGAGTGCGGATCGGCGAATCGGGCAGCACGACGATCGCCTCGCCCTGCGGCGCGGGCGGCTCGTTGCCGATGTAGACGAAATCGACGCCGGCGGCCTGCGCGAAGATCGGCGGGGTTTCGCCGACCGTGCCGACGTCGATCGCGCCGGCGTTCAGCCCTTCGAGCAGTTGCGGGCCGGCCGGGAATTCGAGCCATTGCACGGTGACGCCCTGGCTCGCCAGACGCTTCTCGAGCGTGCCGCGCGCCTTGAGCACGACGAAGTTGCCGTATTTCTGGAAGCCGATGCGCAGCCGCGTGCCGCTGTCGTCGGCCGCCCGGGCGGGTGCGGCCGCGAGCGGCCCGAGCGCGAGCCCGGCCAGCCCGGCGGCCGCGCCGTGCAGCCACTGGCGGCGGCGCGGGTTCGCCGGGGTCGTTTCAAGGTCTGCGTGCGGTGTGTCGTTCATCGAGGCGTCCTGCTGGCGGGTTCACGGGTCGCGCGCGAAGGCGGCGCGGCCGGCGCAGGACCGGGCCGGATGCGGGCGACGCGCGCAACGGGCCGGCCCGCGCCGGAGTCGAGACGATACGGCCCGGCGGGACGGCAGCCAACCAACGAATCCGCATATGCAAATCAGCGGCCGGACGATACGTGAACGGCGACGCGGCAGGGCGCCGCCGCGCTCATTCGGTGACGAGCAGGCTTTCCTCGATCGAATCGACGCGGTCCGGATAAAACGCGAGGTGCCCGCGAATCGATTCGACGGCCGGATTCGGATGCTCGTACGTCCACACCGCGTTGGCCGAGCGTTCGCCGCCGGCCGGAATCGAGTAGTACGCGCAATCGCCCTTGTACGGGCAGTAGGTCGCGTGGTCGGTGCGTTCGAGCAGCGACATGTCGGCGTCCTCGCGCGGAATGTACAGCACGGCCGGGTAGCTGGCCTCGCGCAGCACCAGCGCGTGGCGCGTATCGGCGACGACCTTGCCGGCGACCTTCACGACCACCCGCGACGAATGCGGTTCGATCAGGATCGGATGATCGGGGCCCGGCGACTTCACGGGACGAGAGGGCGTATCGGGGTTGAGCGACATTCGTGGTCCTCCAGAGAGAGCGGCGCGCTCGGACGCGCCGTGCCGGCACCTGCGCGCCGGGCGGATTCCCGCGCGCCGGTGCCGGCGTGGGCCAACCGATACGATGCACCCATTTCGCGGAGCCTGCAGGGGGACGGAAGGGCGCCCGCGGCCGAGCGCGAATGGCGCGGCCTCATGATGGGGGCCGGGCGTCGCGGCGGGGTGCGCGAGCCTGTCCGCGGCGCTCGCATGGACATTCTCATGCAGCGGCAGCGGGATGCAGCCACGACGATAAGCAACGCGGAATTAATTGGTAAGCGATCAGCGGGCGGCGCGCGAAGATCGACGGTCGTCATTCGCATGGCACCTCTTTCTTTCCTCCGTCACCATGAAGAATCCTTTCGTTTCGTCAGCCGCGCGCCGGTCGCGCGGCGTATCGTCCGCCGGCGCCGCGCTCCGCTGCATCGCCGCGTCGTTGCTGCTGGCGGGCGCCGCGACGCACGCGTTTGCGGCGCCCACGGGCAAGACGCTCGTGTACTGCACCGAAGGCAGTCCGGCCGGCTTCGATCCCGGCCAGCACACGACGAGCACCGATTTCGATGCGAGCACGTACCCGGTCTACAACGGGCTGGTGCAATTCAAGCGCGGCACGCTCGACCTCGAACCGGCGCTCGCGACGAGCTGGGACGTGTCGCCCGACCAGCGCACGATCACGTTCCACCTGCGGCGCGGCGTGAAATTCCAGACGACCGCATGGTTCAAGCCGACGCGGCCGTTCCAGGCCGACGACGTCGTGTTCACGTTCCGCCGGATGCTCGACCCGGACGATCCGTTCCGCAAGGCCTATCCGGTCAGCTTCCCGTATTTCAGCGATCTCGGCTTCGACCACAACATCGAACGCATCGAGAAGGTCGACGACTATACGGTGCGCTTCGTGCTGAAGTCGCCCGACGTCGTGTTCGTGCGCAATCTCGCGATGGCGTTCGCGTCGGTGCTGTCGGCCGAATATGCGGGGCAGCTCGCCGCGCGCCATCGCGAGTCGGACATCAACCAGTTCCCGGTCGGCACGGGGCCGTTCGTGCTGCGTACGTACCAGAAGGATGCGCTGATCCGCTACGACGCGAATCCCGACTACTGGAAGCCGGACGACGTGAAGCTGTCGCGCCTCGTGTTCGCGATCACGCCCGATCCGGCCGCGCGGCTGCAGAAGCTCGTGGCCGGCGAGTGCCAGGTGTCGGCGTTTCCGCGGCCGGCCGATCTCGAGACGGTGCGGCGCGACCCGAAGCTGACGCTGTTTTCGGGGACGGGCTTCAACGTCGGCTTCGTCGCGTACAACACCCAGCATCCGCCGCTCGATCGCGTCGACGTGCGGCGCGCGCTCGACATCGCGATCGACAAGACGGCGATCATCAAGACCGTGTTCAACGGCGATGCGACGATCGCGACGAACCCGATGCCGCCCGCGCAATGGTCGTACAACCCGCGCCTGAAGGATGCGCCGCGCGATCCGGCCGCCGCGAAGGCGCTGCTCGCGCAAGCCGGCTTCCCGAACGGCTTCGACCTGACGCTGTGGGCGATGCCCGTGCAGCGCCCGTACAACCCGAACGCGCAACTGATGGCGCAACTGATCCAGCAGGACTGGGCGAAGATCGGCGTGCGCGCGAAGATCGTCAGCTACGAGTGGGGCGAGTACAACCGTCGCGCGAAGCACGACGGCCAGCACGACGCGATCCTGTACGGCTGGTCGGGCGACAACGGCGACCCCGACAACTGGCTCGGCACGCTGCTCGGCTGCGAGGCGGTGCACGGCAGCAATCTCGCGAAGTGGTGCAACAAGGACTTCGAGCAGCTCGTGACCGCCGCGCGTTCGAACGGGGACGTCGCGAAGCGCACGGCGCTGTACGAGCAGGCGCAGGTGGTGTTCAAGGATCAGGTGCCGTTCACGCCGATCGCGACGTCGATCGTGTCGTTGCCGATCTCCAGACGCGTGCACGGGCTGACGTTCTCGCCGCTCGGCGGGCACCGGTTCGACGGCGTGTGGCTGGATTGAGGGAAGCGGAAGCCGGCGCGTTCGTGCGCGCCGGCGTTCGCCACGTCAGTCAGTTGAGTGCGACGGCGGCCGCGGCCTCGACCGGCGTGCCTTCGAGCGCGACCGACGGGCGGCCGTCGGGGCCGACCGGCACGTCGCCGATGAGCGTCGTGCGATACAGCTGGCGATCGAAGTCGAGATCGAAGATGTCGACGGGCGCGAGATGCGCGGTCGCGCGGTTGTCCCAGAACGCGATGCTGCGCGGTTCCCACTTGAAGCGGATCGTGAATTCCGGCCGCGTCACGTGTTCCCACAGCAGTTCGAGCAACGCCTGGCTCTCGCGCGGCGTCAGCCCGACGATCGATTTCAGGAAGCTCGGACTCACGTACAGCGCGCGTTCGCCGGTCTCCGGATGCACGCGTACGAGCGGATGCTCGGTCACGAGCGGGCGGCGCTCGACCGCGTCGTCGAATGCGCCGGTCGCGCGCGCGCCGGGCGGCGGCGTGAAGCGATGGATGCCGCGCAGGGTATCGACGAAGCCGCGCAACGGCGCGGACAGCGTTTCGTACGCGCGTACGAGGTTGGTCCAGTGCGTGTCGCCGCCGTACGGCGGGATCGTCACGCCACGCAGGATCGAGGCCCACGGCGGGTTCACGGCGGCCGTCACGTCGGTGTGCCAGCCGGTCCAGGGCCGGCGCACCGGTTCGCCTTCGAAGCGCGTCGCCTTGCGATGCTTCGCGATCGAATAGACGGCCGGATGGCCGTCGACGTGCCCGAACACCGGGTGGCCGACCGTCGGCTCGCCGAACTGCGCGGAGAACGCGACATGCTGCTCGTGCGTGAGGAATTGTTCGCGGAAGAAGATCACGCGCCATTTCAGCAGCGCGGCGCGGATCGCCGCGATCTGCGGCGTGGTCAACGGTTGCGTGAGATCGACGCCGCGGATTTCCGCACCGATGTGGGCGGACAGCGGGATCACGTCGACCGGCTGGGCGGCGGGTTCGAGTAGGGCGCTCATGCGACGCTCCTGGCGGAAGTGAACGAGGGAGACGGGCGACATCGTGACGCGTGCACGCGTCGGTCCGGTGGTGCGAGGTTCATGGCGGGTGTCCTCCAGAGCGGAGCGCGGCGGCGCGCGGAAAAGAGCGCCGCCGCGTGACGTGGGTACGTGGACGTTATTGCAGCGTGGCGCCCGGCCCCTTGAGCAGGACGCTCTGGCGGCCGTCGATGCCGACCGGCACGTCGCCGTGAACGGTCGCGCGGCGCACGACGCGGCGCGCATCGCCGTAGTCGTTGATCGCGTAGTGCTGGGTCGCGCGGTTGTCCCAGATCGCGACGTCGCCTTCCTGCCAGTTCCAGCGCACGGTGTTCTCGAGGCGCGTCACGTGTTCGTGCAGCACCTGCAGCAGGTGCGCGGAATCCTGCGACGATAGCCCCTTGAGCTTCTGCACGAAGTGCCCGAGCACGAGCGTGTGTTCGCCGGTTTCCGGATGCACGCGCACGACCGGATGCTCGGTTTCGTAGACGGTCGACGTGAATACTTCGCGGTAGCGCTTCAGTTGCGTATCGTCGGCATGCACGTGCGTCGACGCATAGTCGTACGCGTTCGTATGCAGCGCCCACAGCGTGTCGGCGAGCGCGCGCAGCGGGTCGGGCAGATTCGCGTACGCGGCGGCCGTATTGGCCCACACGGTATCGCCGCCGAACGGCGGGATCACGACTGCGCGCAGGATCGAGATCTTCGGGTACGCGTCGACGAAGGTCACGTCGGTGTGCCACGAATTGGCACGTGCGCCGTGCGCGGAATCGAGTTCGAGCAGGGCCGCGCTGCCGTCGACGGACGGCACGGTCGGGTGCGCGACCGTGTCGCCGAAGCGGCGGGCGAAGGCTTCCTGCGCGGTGTCGTCGAGATGGTGCTGGCCGCGGAAGAACAACACCTTGTGGCGCAGCAGCGCGGCGTGGACCGCATCGAACGTCGCGTCGTCGAGCGTGGCCGACAGCCGCACGCCGGCAATTTCGGCGCCGATCCGGCCGGCGACCTGGCGAAGCTGAAGCGGGACGGCGGCCGTGCGCGGCGCGGTGTGCGAAGCAGGCGAAGGCGAATGAGCGGCGTGCTGGACTTCGGACATCGGGAGTCTCCTGGGAGTCGGGTCGGTCGAGTCTCCATTCAAGCAGGAGCCGCGCGGAACCGGAACCGATGAATCGTCACAACCTTAGCGTGCGCGCTGCGATGAACGATATGTGTCGTGATGCTGAGCGATTCGATCCGTCATGCGCCTACCACGCGAGCCGCCATTCGCCGATCCGGTGCGGGCGCGCGGCGTCGAGGCGCTTGCCGCCGGAACCGTCGTCGCCCGGCGGCTCGCTGTCGTCGAAATCGGCGAGCACGGTGTCGCGCAAGCGTGCGAATGCCGGCGAATCGCGCCGGCGCGGGCGCGGCAGCGCGACGTCGACGATGCGCGCGATGCGGCCCGGACGCGGCGCCATCGTGACGACGCGGTCGCCGAGATAGACGGCTTCGTCGACATCGTGCGTGACCAGGATCATCGTGATGCGCTCCTGTTCCCAGATGCGCAGCAGTTCGTTCTGCATCTTCGCGCGGGTTTGCGCGTCCAGCGCGCCGAACGGCTCGTCGAGCAGCAGCACGCGCGGCCGGTTCACGAGGCCGCGCGCGATCGCGACGCGCTGCGCCATCCCGCCCGACAACTGGTTCGGAAACGCGTGCTCGAAACCGTTCAGCCCGACGAGCGCGATGTGTTCCGCGATCGCGCGCCGTTTCGCGGCGGCGTCCAGCGGCGCGTTGCGCAGCGCGGCGCCGATGTTCTGCTCGACGGTCAGCCACGGGAACAGCCGGTGATCCTGGAACACGATGCCGCGCTGCAGCGACGTGTCGCGCACGCGCTCGCCGCCGGCGTGGATTTCGCCGGTGTAATCGGTGTCGAGCCCGGCGACGAGCCGCAGCAGCGTCGACTTGCCGCAGCCGCTGGCGCCGACGATCGTGACGAATTCGCCGGCGCGCACGTGCAGCGACACGTCGTCGAGCACGGCGAGCGCCGCGCCGCGTTGCGCGTAGTGCTTGCTGACGTGGAGGATGTCGAGCGAATCGGAGGCGAGAGTCGTCATGGGGGTCAGGAGAAGGGAGCGATATGGAGGGAACGGGCGCTCAGCGTGTCAGGTCGCCGCGCCGGGCCAGCACCTTGCGCTCGATCGCCCGCGCGGTCGCGTTCAGTGCCCAGCCCGTCACGCCGACGACGATGATCCCGAACAGCACGAGATCCATCCGGAACTGCTCGCTGCCGTCGATCAGCGTGTTGCCGATCCCGCTGCCGGCGACGAGCAGGTATTCCGCGCCGAGCGTTGCGAGCCACGAATAGATCAGGCCGAGATACAGGCCGGTGAAGATCGACGGCAGCGCGGCCGGCAGGATCACGTAGCGGATCAGCTGGAGCCGCGAATAGCGCAGCGCGCGGGCGACGTCGACGTACGTGCGCGGCACCGCGTGAATGCCGTCGCAGGTATGGGCGGCGACCGGCAGCAGCGCGGCGAGCGACAGGAACACGACCTTCGCGAGGTCGCCGAGCCCGAACCACACGGAAATCAGCGGAATCCACGCGAACAGCGAGATCTGCTTGAACGTGTCGAAGCTCGGGCCGACCATCCGCGCGGCGATGCGCGACAGTCCGAGCGTGGCGCCGAGCAGCAGGCCGCCCGTCGCGCCGATCGCGAACCCGCACGCTTCGCGCGCGAGCGATGCCGACAAGGCACGGCCGAGCGCGCCGCTCGTGGCCTGCGCCCACGCGGTGTGCAGCCCGTCGGCGGGGCTGACGAACAGCCCGCTTTTCACGAGGTGCGCGGAAGCGAGGGCCCACCAGCACGCAAGTGCGGCGAGCGGCAGCACGAAGCCGCGCCAGTCCGGTGCATGCAGGCGGCGGTCGGCGGTGGCGGGCGGTGTGGCTGACGGTGTGGCGGCGTGCGACACGGGCGACTCTCCTTCGATGGGGCGGGCGGCCCGGTTCAGCCGCGAAACGCGGACGGCACGCCGCGGCGCAAGCGCGCTTCGAGTGCGTCGAGCGCCCGGTTGATCAGCAGGCCGACCGCGCCGACCACGACCACGGCCGCCATCACGAGATCGAGCTGGAACAGTTGCCGCCCGTACACGATCAGGTAGCCGAGCCCTTCGGACGACGCGACGAGTTCGACCACGACGAGCGCGAGCCACGACTTCGTGAACGCGAGCCGCACGCCGGTCGCGAGCGTCGGGATCGCGGCCGGCAGCACGACGTGGACAATACGTTGCCGGCGCGTGTAGCCGAATCCGCGCGCGACTTCGTCGAGGGCGGGCGGCGTCTGGCGGAACCCCTGCAACGTGCTCAACGTGACCGGGACGAGCGCCGCATGCGCGATCAGCAGGTACTTGAGCGGCTCGCCGACGCCGACGAGCAGCAGCAGGAACGGCAGCCAGCCGAGCACCGGAATCTGCACGAGCGCATTGAAACTCGGCAGCACATAGGCTTCCAGCGTGCGCGACAACCCGAGCGCGACGCCGATCGACACACCGAGCAGCGTGCCGGCCGCGAAGCCGACGAGCACCCGCTGCAGGCTGATCAGCGTGTGACGCACCAGATCGCCGCTCGACGCGAGCTCGGCCAGCGTGTCGACCACGCGTTCCGGCGGCGGCAGGATCTGCGGTGCGATCCAGCCGCGCGCGCTGCCGACGCTCCACAGCGCGAACAGCAGCGCGGGCAGCACCCACGGCGCGAGCTGCCACGCGAGCCGTTTCAGCGCAGCCGCGCGGCGCGGCGGCACGGCGAGCGCGTGCGAGTCGGACGACGGGACGGAAAACGCGGTGTCGCTCATCAGGGCGGGTCCGGTCAGGTATCAGGTGAGGGGCTTGCCGGCGGCGTCGTAACGCGGCCAGTAGTTTTCGAGCTTCAACGTGCGCAATGCGTTGTCGAGATACTTCGGCTCGAACCAGCCGTCGACGTCGACCGGCTGGCGGATCAGCTTGAGGTTCAGCGCATCCTGGGCGACGGCCTTGTAGCGCGCGACGACGAACGGGTCGATCAGCGGGGACAGGCGCTCCTTCAGGCGCTGGTTCGCATAGTCGGCCTGCCACGACGAATACGGCACGCCGCTTTTCGCCCACAGCTTGAACAGCGCATCGCGGTTCGCCTCGTCGGACGACCATTGCGCGCCCTTCACGAACGCGGTGACGACGCGCTGCACGATGTCCGGGTGCGCGCGGTCGAAATCGTCGAGCACGAGCAGGTGGGTCTGGCGCGTCAGTTGCGGGCCGTCGTTCTGCGATTCGTAGATGATCTTCGCGAGGCCCGCGTCGCGCAGCTTGTACAGCGCGTAATCGCCCACCGACGCGTCGATGCCTTTCGATGCGAGCGCGGCGAGCGAACTGGCGGCGTCGAGGTTGATCACGCGCAGGTCGCGTTCGCCGAGGCCGTTCTTCGCGAGCGCGTTGTCGGCGACGAGCTGCAGGTTGGTGCCGCGGAAGATCGACACGCGGCGATCCTTCAGGTCCTTGATCGAGCGGATCGTCGAGTCGGGCGGCACCGCGATCTTGATGCCCGAGCGCACGCTCGCGGCGAGCAGCAGGCGGGTCTTGATCCCGTTCGAGCGCGCGAGCACGGCGGGCAGGTCGCCCTGGTACGCGAAGTCGAGCGCCTTGTTGGCGATCGCCTCGTTGACGGCCGGGCCCGCACCCTTGAAGAACAGCCATTCCACCTTGATGCCGTCGGCGGCGAATTCCTTTTCGACGAGCTGCTGCAACTGCACGGTGGCGGCGCTCGATCCGCCGAACGTCGGGGGATCGCCGGCGCCTTGCTGGGCGACGCCGATGCGGATGGTGGCGGGCTTGTCGGCGTGCGCGGCGGCGGCCGGCAACGCAAAAAGGGACGCGATCAGCAGCGATCGCAGCAGGCGCAGTGGGAGCATGAATCGATGGATCCGGAACGTTGGAGAACGAGGCCGGGCCGCAGCCCGTCGGGTCATTCTCGATGACGCCCCGGGGCCGGACAAGCAACGATTTGAACTATGCTTATCGCCGCGCGGGGGATCGCGGGAGGGTGCGGGCGCGCTGCAGGAGCACGAGCAGCGCGGTCGCCGTGACGGCAGGCCCGATCTGCGGCAGCGTCAGCCACGGATTCAGAAACTCGTACATCGGCAGCGCCCACATGACGGCGACGACGCATTGCTCGCCGCGCCGCCAGCCGTACTGTGCGCCGATGGCGATCATGCACGCGATCGGGATGCACAGCCACGACAGTTCGTAGTGCCAGACATACGGATTGGCGGCCAACGTCGCGACGACCAGTACCGCACCGCGCAACCGCGCGTCCCGGCTGCGACGCCAGACGAAGCACGCTGCCGCGAGCGCGATCGCCGCGATGACGGCCTGGCCGGCGTACGCGAGGGCGGGCGCCAGGCCGGCAAGCCGAAACGCCGCGAACGGCGTCGGCGACGCGAACCAGAACGGCACGCCATGCTCGATGATCAGCGAACGCAGCGCGCCGGCGTTTTGCAGGAACAGGCGCAGCGGTTCCATGCCGCCCGCCGCGATCCCCAGTGCGGTGATCGCGGTCGCCCATGCCGCGGCCCATGCAAATGCGCGCCACGCGCGCGCGGCAATCAGCACGAACGGGAACAGCAGGGCCAGTTGTGGCTTGACCGACAGGAGTCCGATACAGAGGCCGGCCAGCAGCGGCCGCCGGTCGACGAAGTACACCGCGAGCGCCGCGCACGCCGCGGTCAGCATCGCGTTCTGTCCGTACATCGCAGTGACGAACACGCCCGGGCAGGCGAGCAGCGCGAGCCAGCCGATGCGCGTCGCGCCGGGCACCGCGCCGAACCCCGACACGCGCCACACCGCGAGGCCGAGCAGCACGATGCCGAGTACGACGAACACCGGATAGCTGATCGCGTAGGGCAGCAGCGCGAGCGGTGTCACCGCGAGCAGATACGACGGCGGGTACAGCCACGGCAGGAACGCATGGCGGCCGGCCACCGGGAACAGCGTGGCGAGTTCGCGCGAGAACGCGGGGATGTCGTAGGCCAGCCACGGCGAGCCGTGGAGCATCAGATGGGACGCGGACCAGAACACCATGTACCCCGAGCCGGGGCGAAACGTGCCGGGGTCGGTCGAGTGAAAGCCGACCCAGAGCAGGATCGCGCCCAGCAGCACACCGATCACCAGCATGACCGCGCTGTAAAGCGCGATGCGTCCGGGCGTGAGCCAGGGGTGGACGGGGCGTTCGTCGCGCCGGATCGACGAGCCGGAAATATCCATGCGGCGCTACTTGACCGACAGATTGCGCGACGCCTGCGCGCCTGCCACGACCGTCTGCCGGCGCCGGGCCGTCGCGATGCGCCGGACCGGAAACTGCAGCAGTTTCGAGCCGTCCGCTGGCGCGGCGTGTCGCGCGGGCTGCTGGCCGGCCTGCGCGTCGGCCCGGTAGCGGCGCCGCACGAGGTAGACCGGGCGCTGCTTCGATTCATGATAGATGCGGCCGAGGTATTCGCCGATCACGCCGATGCCGATCAACTGGATGCCGCCGACGAACAGCATCACGGAGATCAGCGACGCGTAGCCGTGCACCGGGTTGCCGAACAGCAGCGTGCGCATCACGATGTACGCGCCGTAGACGAACGACAGCACGGCGAACGCGAGGCCGATGTAGGTCCACACGCGCAACGGCACCGTGCTGAAGCTCGTGATGCCCTCGAGCGCAAAGTTCCAGCGCCGCCATCCCGAGAATTTCGAGCGGCCGCCGCTACGCGCCGCGCGCGTGTATTCGATGATCTCGGTACGGTAGCCGACCCACGCGAACAGGCCTTTCATGAAGCGGCGCCGTTCGGGCAGTGCCCGCAACGCATCGACGACCTGGCGATCCATCAGCCGGAAATCGCCGACGTTCTCCGGCATCTCGACCTCGGAGAGCTGGTTGTGCACGCGGTAGTAGAGCGCGGCGGCCATGCGCTGCATCAGCGGATCGCACCGGCGGTCGGTGCGCTTCGCGGCGACGACCTCGGCGCCCGCGTGCCAGCGTTCGAGCATCGCGGGGATCAGGGCGGGCGGGTCCTGCAGGTCGGCGTCGATCAGGATCACGGCCGCGCCGGCCGCTTCGTCGATGCCGGCCGTGAGCGCGGCTTCCTTGCCGAAGCGCCGCGTGAGATCGACGATGCGCACGCGCGGATCGGCGACCGCGATGTCGATCAGCTTGTCGAGCGTGCCGTCGCGGCTGCCGTCGTTCACGCAAACGATTTCGAAGCGAGCGGTGCCGATCGCTTCCAGTATCGGAATGGTGGTCGCGAAGAACGCATCGATCGCTTCTGCTTCGTCGTGAAACGGCACGACGAGCGATACCAATGGCTTCAGGGTGTGCCTGGACATACGTCCCCCGTGAGATCCGGTCTGCGCCGCATCGTCTGGTCCTGTCGTCGCCGGGTGTGCGAAAACGGGTCCGGATCGGCGCGTATGTTGTGTTTGTAATGGCCTCGGCGGCGTGCCGCGAGCCGGGCGGCGAGCCGTCAGATCATTCTACGCACGAATGACACGCAGGTGACAGCGCGCGCGGGTTTGTTCGGGGGCGGGTTTCCGCGATGCAGCGGCTCGCCGGGGAGCGCTGCGGCGCCGGTTACGCGTGCATCCGCAACGGTTAGCATGTCGTCGGTAATGACGATGACGGAGACGGTCATGCAAGTCCAGGATCTGACAGGCGCGCGGCTGGATTACTGGGTCGCGATCGTGGAAGGCCACGAGGCGCCGCGTGCCGACGCGTCCGGATGCACGTCGATTCGCGCGGCGGGCGGCGTGCCGACGCCGTTCGCGCCGTCGTCGTCCTGGGCGGACGGCGGCCCGATCGTCGAGCGGCTGCCGTTCGCCGCGTTCGAGCGCGAGGGCGGGCGGGGCGCCTGGCGTGCGGTGCTGCACCGCGCCGTACCGGCCGCGGGCGAGCGCTGCACGTTCAACCAGGCGGGGCCGACGTTGCTGGTCGCCGCGATGCGCACGCTCGTCGCGTCGACCTTTGGCGACGACGTGCCGGATCTCGATATGGCGCGGCCGCGCTGAACGTACTCCGCGGCCCGCGTGGCCGCGCTCAGGCCGACACGTCCCGGATGGCGATCGACGCGACGTCGACGCGGCGCGGCAGGATCGCATCCGCGGCCGCGCGATCGGCGACACGCTGCAGCACGTCGATGTCGGCGCCGCTGAGGCTGCGCTGCGCGAGCGCGGCCCGGCGCGCGATGTCGGTGGCCGCGTCGGGCGGCAGGCGCGTGAGCGACGCATAGACGCTCGCGTAGTCGGACGGGTGCGCAAGCGCCCATTGACCGGCGCGGGCGAGCCGCGCGAGCACGTCCGCGAGCGCCGCGCGCTTGCCGCGATCGTCGAGCGTTTCGACCGGCGACGTCAGGAACGCAAGCCCCGAATTGATGCCGCTGCCGTCGCGGACGATGCGCGCGCCGCGTCGCACCGCATGCCCGTAGTACGGATCGAACGTGGCCCAGATGCCGATCCGCTTCGCCTCGAATGCGGCGAACGCGTCGACCGGCAGCACGAAGCGCACGTCGACGTCGCGCGGGGCGAGCCCGTGTTCGCGCAGCGCGCCGTACAACTGGTACTGCGAGATGCTGCCGCGCGCCGACGACACGACGACGGTTTGTCCTTTCAGGTCGGCCACCGTGCGGACCGGCGAGTCCGGCTGCACGACGATGCCGAGCGACGCCGGCGAGCCGACGCGCGTCGCGACGATCCGCAGCGACGGATCGCCGAGCGCGGCCGTCAGCACGGGCAGGTCGCCGGCCGGCGCGAGATCGATCGCGCCCGCGCGCTGCGCTTCGAACAGCGGCGCGGCGCCCTGGAAGTTGGCCCAGCGGAACCGGTACGGCGCGCCGTCGAGCACGTGCGCCGCTTCGGCCAGCGCCCGCAGGCCGCCGGCCTGGTCGCCGAGGACGAGCGTGACGCCCGACAGGTCGGTGCCGGCCGCGCGGGCGGGCAGTGCGAGGCCGCCGGCGAGCGGCGCGGCGGCGAGCGCGGCAAGGCGCTGCAGCGCGCGGCGGCGCGCGGGGGCGGAAGAGTGGGTCATCGGCGGCGTGTCCTCGGTGATCCGCGCGGGCCGCGCGGCTGCCGGGCAGATTACGGAATCGGTTTCCGGCCGGCAAACATCGAATCGTGAAATGCATATTCGCGCGGCGGCCGCCGGGGTGGCCGGTGTCGACCCGATGCTCGGGTCGGTCGTGTCGCTGTCGGGGCTGCTCGCACTCGCACTCGCACTCGAGCGGCACGCGCGACGCGGCCCGTCGCATCAACCCTTGTTCAATCCGTCAGCCTTTAAGCGCATCGCGATCGACTTGCGCGTCGTGCAGGTCGCGCGTGGCGTCGCGCAGCTTCGCCTGCTTGTCGGCGAGCTTGCGTTGCGCGTCGTTCAGCTTCCTTGCATCGCCGCGCGCTTCGGCTTCATGGACGCGCGCCTGTGCGTGGCGGACTTCGTCTTCCGCGTGGCGCAGGTCGCGCGTCTTGTCGGTCAGCTTGCGTTCGGCGCGCGCGAGCTGGCCGGCATCCGTGCAGTTCGCCTGGATTCGTTCAAGCGCGGCTTGCTGACGCATCGCCTGTTGTGTATTGCCGAACCGTTTCGCATTGTCGATCTGTGTGTGCAGCGCGCGGATGCGCGTTGCGCAGTCCTGAGTGCCGGCGAATGCGCCGGTGCTCGCGAATAGCGCGACCGGGATGGCCAGCGCGATGAGTGTGTGCTTCATGGGATTTCCTCGATTCGATCAAGCGGCCACGGACGGTCGCGATACGACGCCCGGCGGCACGGGTTCGAGGCGTGATTCTGACGAGTCGGTGCGGCGCGCGTAAATAGGACCGGTCTGACATGCAGCGGCCGAGCGGAATATTTCGGCCCGGTGCGGCGCCGGTCAGTGCGATTTCGTCGCGCCGCGATGGATACGTGCCGCCGGCGCGACGCGCGCCGGATGCGACGCATGGCAATGAGTGGCCGGTCTGCGGCGCGTGCGCCGGGTGGGCTCGGGCGGATCTGTGCCAGCCAGCGCGGTGTTCGTTGCGTCCGCATCGGCCCCCGAAGCGGCAACGGCAGCGACCGCCGCGACCGCCGGCAACCTTGCCTCGGCGTCGAGCCATGCGCGCGTCGCCTCGGCAATCAGCCCGCGCAGCCACCGACCGCCTTCCGCGCACGATCCCGATTCGTTCCACGTCATCCGGTACGCGATGTCCGGCGGCTCGACCGGCAGCGCGACCGCGGCGAGCGGCAGCAGCTTCGCGTAGTGCCGCGCGAGGCGGTACGTGGTGGTGAGGATCAGGTCGGTGCGCACCAGCGCATGCGCGGCGAGCTCGAAGTGCGGCAGCGTGACGACGATGCGCCGTTGCAGGCCCACGCGTTCGAGCTGCCGGTCGATCGCGCCGGACGCTTCGAGCCACGACGGCGTCGGGCACAGCTGCGGCGCCGCCGCGAACCCGGCGGCCGTCATCGCGTCGTGCCGCGCGAGCGGGTGCGTCGCGTGCATCAGGCATACGACGCGGTCGTCGAACAGGTCGTCCTGGCGGAAGCGCGACCGGCGCACGGGCCGGTTGTCGATCACGACGTCGAGCTCGCCGTCGGCCAGCGCGCGCTCGTCGTCGAACCCGTCGCCGAGCGGATGGAACACCAGTTGTGCGTGCGGCGCACGCTCGCGAAACAGCGCGACGAGCTTCGGCACGAACAGGACATTCAGGTAGTCGGGGCAGCCGATCCGGTAGGTGCGCACCGACGTGCGCGCGTCGAACGTCGGCTGCTGGATGCGGATGAAGTCGATCACGCGCAGCGCGTTGCGCAGCGGCTCGATCAACCGCGCGCCGAATTCGGTCGGCACCATCCCGTAGCGGCTGCGTACCAGCAGCGGATCGCCGAGCAGCGTGCGCAGGCGCTTGAGCGCGGCGCTCGTCGCCGGCTGCGACATGTTCAGGCGCACGGCCGCACGCGACACGGTGCGCTCGGTCAGCAGCACGAGCAGGATCCGCATCAGCCGTGCATCGAGCACGTCGAGCGCGCCCGCCGCATCGGACGTGCCGCGGGGCAGGGCGGTTGGATCTAGCGGGGCCCGCATGACGATACGCGTCCCGACGATACGAGGCGGCCGCGCGATGCGGCCGCCGGCCGGCGGCCCGTCATTTTGCGAACGGCCAGCCGACGATCCGCTTCGGGCGCGGCGGCGCGTACGTGCGGACCTTCGACGTCTTCAGCTTCAGGCGCACCAGCGATTCGGCGAGCACGACCGCGGCCGATACGCCGTCGACGACCGGCACGCCGGTGCATTCCTCGATCTGCCGGTCGAGGCCGGCCATCCCGCCGCAGCCGAGGCAGATCACTTCCGCGTGATCGTCCTTCACCGCGCGCTGCGCCTGGCCGACGATCGATTCGATCGCGCGAGCCGGATTCTCCTCGAGTTCCAGCACCGCGAGGCCGCTCGCACGCACCGACGCACAGCGCGCATCGAGCCCGGCGAGCTTCAGGCGATCCTCGATCAGCGGCACCGTGCGGTCGAGCGTCGTGACGACCGAGTAGCGATGGCCGAGCAGCATCGCGACGCTCGCGGCCGCTTCGGTGATGTCGACGACGGGCACCGTCAGCAGCTCCTGCAGCCCTTCGCGGCCATGCTCGCCATAGCCGGCCTGGATCACCGCATCGTACGGTTCGTCGTAGCTCAGCACGCGGTCCATCACGGCGATCGCGGCGAGGTAGCTCTCGAAGTTGCCTTCGACCGACTCCGCGCCGAAGCGCGGCGTCAGCCCGACGATCTCCGTGCCCGGCGACGCGGCGGCCTGCGCCTGCGCGGCGATCGCGTCGGTAATCGACTCGGTGGTGTTGACGTTGACTACCAGGATCCTCATCGGTGACTCCGTGTGCGTGTGTGTCAGTGTTGTGCGCAGGGGACCGCGATGTGCTCGCCCGAGCGCGCTTCGTAGATCCGTTTGCGATCGGCCAGCAGCCAGTACACGCTGCCCGCGATCGCCGCACCGAGCAGCCACGAGAACGGCGTCATCGCGCTGAAGGCCGGCACGACGGCGAGCGTGATCGAGATCAGCGCGGACGGCACGAGTGCCGCGAGCGCCTTGCGGTTCACGCCGCGCGTGTAGAAGTAGGCGCCGCTCGGCGCTTCGGTGTAGAGATCGGGCACGTTCACGCGCTGCTTGCGCACCAGCCAGTAGTCGACCGTGATGATCCCGTACAGCGGGCCGAGCAGCGCGCCGAGGCCGGACAGGAAATAGACGATCACGATCGGGCTGTTGTACAGGTTCCACGGCAGGATCAGCACGGCGATCGTCGCGCTGATCAGGCCCGCGCGGCGGAACGACAGGCGATGCGGCGCGAGGCTCGTCAGCACGAAGGCCGGCGCGACGAAGTTCGCCATGATGTTCACGGCCACCGTCACGATCAGGAAGGCGAGGCAGCCGAGCACGAGGAACAGCTTGTTCGGCACCGTCGCGATGATTTCCGTCGGGCTGTGGATGATGTGGCCGTTCAGCTTGAACTGCGCGCCGGCGAGCACGAAGCTGATCGTCGCGAATACGAGGATGTTGACCGGCAGCCCCCAGAAGTTGCCGATGCGCACCGTCTTCGGGCTGGGCGACGAGCGGGCGAAATCGCAGAAGTTGAGCACCAGCGTGCCGTAGATCGCGAGCCACAGCGAGCCGCCCGCGAAGATTTCCGTCCACATCTTCAGGCCGGTCATCGGCTTGCCGATCGACATCGCGAGGTGGCCGCCGGTGCGGCTGAACATCCATGCGGCGAGCGACAGCGTCGTGACGAGGATCACCGGGCCGGCGAGCCCCTCGTACTTGCGGACCATTTCCATCCCGTACGTGAGGATGCCGATCTGCACCAGCCAGATCGCGACGAACGTGATCCAGCCGAGCGTCGACAGCCCGAAGATCGCATTCTGGTCGAACGCGGCGAGGCCCGGCCAGATCGCGGTGAGCAGCACGCGCAGCACGACGGACGCGAGATAGGTCTGGATGCCGAACCATGCGATCGCGATCACCGCGCGGATCATCGCGGGCAGCATCGCGCCGTAGATGCCGAAGCTCATCCGGCTGATCACCGGGAACGGCACGCCGGTCTTCTGGCCCATGTAGCCGGTGAGGTTCATGAAGCCGTACACGAGCACCGCGCCGATCGCGAGCGACGCGAGCATCTGCCAGCCCGACAGGCCGAGCGCGAACAGCCCGATCGCGAACGAGTAGTTCGCGATGTTGTGCACGTCGTTGGTCCATAGCGCAAAGATGCTGTAGCGGCCCCAGGTCCGGCCTTCGGCCTGGGTCGGCGCGAGATCGGGGTTGTGCAGCCGCGGGCTCAGCGCGGGATCGCGCGCGGCCGGGTCGGTTCGATGCGATGCGTCGTCCGCGCCGAGCCCGAGGCCCGCGCGGTGAATGGCTTCCAGTTGCACGCGTTGTCTCCTTCCATGTGCGGGGCGCGAAACCGGCCGCGTGTCGTATGCGGCGCGGGCCGGGCCCCGGTGGACGTTATGTCTCGGATTTGTTCGCGAGTATGGGCGGCGGCTACCACGATGGGAAATTAAATATTCGGCTGGGCGTCATTTGAAAAATGAATGAATCGCGTTGGGCCGCGGCGGAGGGGGAACGGCATGCAAATTGCGAGTGAACGGGTTCCATCCACATCGACATCAGCGGAGGTGTCATGCAGCGATATTCCATTCGTCACGTATCGCGAGCCGTCTTCGCCGGCATCCTGATCGCGGGCCTGGCGGCAGGCGCGGGCTGCCAGAAGAAGGGCGACAACGGCGCAGCCAGTTCAGATTCGAGCGCAGCGAGCGGCATGTCGGCCGCGCCTTCCACCGCGCCTTCGACCGCACCGTCGGGCACGCCGAGCAGTGGGGCGGACGCCGGCGCGAGCCTGCCGGGCGCGGCCTCCGCGCCGAGCGGCGCGAGCGGCGGCTGACCGACGGCGGATAGCCGGGGCGTCAGCGCGCCGTTCGCCGCTGAAGTGCGGCGCCAGCTGGCACGCGCGCCGGACGACGTGCGCGCGGCCGTGCGCATGAAAGATTTGCAAGGACCGTTGTAGCGATTTCCGGCCCGGCGGCGACGGCGTGACGCCGGCGTCTGCCGGCCGGGCAAGGAGGTGCGATGCAGAACGCGGAATCGAACCCTACCCCGGAAAAGCAGCGGGAACAGATCGAGAAGAGCCCGGTGAAGACGCCGGCAGCCGGCGACATGCCCGACGCGGCGACCCAGGCGGCGCAAGTGGCGCGGCGTCCGCTGACGCCGGAGGCGGTCGCCGGCAAAATGCCGACCGGCCTGCCGGAGATCGACGTCGATGCGCATGCGGTCGACAGCGGCGACCCGGTACGTCGGGCCGCCGGCCGGATCGTCACGCTCGACAACGCGAACATGGCGATGACCGACAACACGGTCGACGTCGATGGCAAGGGCATGGAGGCGCGTACCGGCGCGTCGGAGCTGCAGGACAACGTGATCTATTCGAACGCGTCGCTCGACGAAGCGGTCGATACGCCCGACGAAGGGCTCGGCGGGATCGAGAGCCGGCCGTCCGGCAACATGCCGCAGATCGCGACGCGGCCGGGCTGGCGGGTGCGTCATGTCGGTGACGTCGATATCGAGCACGGCGACAGCACGCGTGCCGAGCACGTGATCTGCCTCGAGCGGTCCGACGACTGATACCGGCGATTGATACCGGTCTTCGAGGTATTCGACACGCGGCGGCCGGCGCACATCGCACCGGCCGCCGCGGCCGTTTCCGGCCCTTGCTGCGTTACTGCGGCCCCAGCTCCTGCGCGGACGTATCGGCGTCGTTGCCCTGCGCGACCAGCACGTGGATGTCGTTCGGCGTCACGTCGCCGACGCCGCCGGACGGAATCGTCAGGAGCAGCCAGTCCGCGTTGTTGCCGATGCTGACCGGCGCGGTCTTGAGGATCGGCGACTTGCTGCCGGCCGTCGTGACGACCACCTGGTACGTGCCGCCGTTCAGGTAGACCGAATCCTGCGTCGTTGCCGGTACGGCGTTCTGGTAGGCGGCGCCCGCCATCGTCGGGCTGACCGTCGTGATGTCGGTGCCCGGCGGCACGACGTACACGTCCACGTTCTGCGCATTCGGCGACGCGTTGAAGCTGCGCACGCGCGCCTTGTCCGACAGCAGGCCCTTGTCGTACGGATCGTCGATGACGGAGATCAGCGACGTCGTGCTCGGCAGCGCGATCGTCGTGTAGTGGTGACCGTTCGCGGCGCTGAACGCCTGGGACGCGATGGTCGTGGTCGTCCCCGACACGTCGTAGCTCGCGGTCTGCGTGCCCGAATCGACGTCGTGATAGCGCGTCACGCCCTTGTAGGCGACGCCCGACTGGTCGACCTTCCCGTTCAGGTAGTAGTCGAGGTTCGGGCCGGCCGGCACCGCGTTGATGAAGCGCGCCTGCGGCTTCGAGATACCGAGTACGGTGCCGGCGTCGTCGCCGCCGCCGCACGCCGCGAGTACGGAAATGACCGAGCACAGGGCCACTATCGTTCGTATTGATTTCATGTTGTCCTCTCGTTCAGGGAACCTGCTTGCGATGCAGAACCGCCGCGTGACGGATCGCGCGGGGCGCAGCGCCGGTTGGAAGGCAGATGACTGTCCGCCGGATGGCGGGCGCGAGGATGTCGCAAGCGGTGTGCCTGTGCGAGGAAAAAGCGGCGAACGGCGGCGGGGGAAGCGCGCACGCGCCGGTGGGTCGGCGCGCGCGGGACGACGAGAGGAGCGGGGAACGGACCGCGCGCTCGGCGCGGTTGTAAAAAAGCAGCGTTGCGCGCGCGGCGCGATACGTCAGCGGTTCACGAGCCGGGCCGGGTACGCGAGCGCGAGTGCGCAGCCGACCAGCATGCACGCGGCGAACCCATACAGACCGGCGCTTTGCGAATGGAACGTATCGCGCAGCCAGCCGATGAAATAGGTGCTGCCGAACCCGCCGAGGTTCGCGATCGAGCATGCGAACGCGATGCCGCCGGCGGCGGCCGAGCCCTTCAGGAACGTCGACGGCAGCGCCCACACGACCGGCATCGCGGCGGCCGCGCCGGCGTTGATCAGCGAGAACAGCAGCACCGTGCCGAGCGTGCCGTGCGACGACGAAGCCGCGATCGCCAGCGCGACGGCCGACACCATGAACGGCACGACGATATGCCAGCGGCGTTCGCGTGCGCGGTCGGAGCTGGCGCCGCAGTACAGCGTCGCGAGCACGGCGGCGGCGTTCGGGATCACCATCAGCCAGCCGATGTGATATGCGTCCTTCACGCCGGTGTCGCGCAGGATCGTCGGCAGCCAGAAGCTCACCGCATACAGGCCGAGCAGCACGCACAGGTCGATCAGGCCGAGCGCCCACACCTTCGGATCGGAGAACGCCTTGCCGAGCGCGTGGCTCTTGTTGCCGGACGGATCGGCGTCGAGATTCGCGCGCAGCACCTGCTTCTTGTCGGCGTTCAGCCAGCGCGTGGATTCGATGTCGTTGGGCAGCCAGCGCAGCACCGCGAAGCCGAGCAGCACCGACGGCAGCGCTTCGAGCAGGAACAGCCACTGCCAGCCGCCGAGCCCGTGCGTGCCGTCGAACGCACGCATGATCCAGCCGGAAATCGGGCTGCCGATCATGCTCGACAGCGGCAGGCCCACCATGAACAGCGCGACGATCCGCGCGCGACGTGCATCGGGATACCACTGCGTCAGGTACAGCAGCACGCCCGGCAGGAAACCGGCTTCGGCGGCGCCGAGCAGGAAGCGTACGACGTAGAACTGCATCGGCGTATGCACGAACATCGTCGCGCCCGACAGCAGACCCCACGTGATCATGATCCGCGCGATCCACAGCTTCGCGCCGACGCGTTGCAGCACCAGATTGCTTGGGACTTCGAACAGGATGTAGCCGGCGAAGAACAGCCCGGCGCCGAGGCCGTACACGGTGTCGCTGAACTTCAGCGCATCGAGCATCTGGAGCTTCGCGAGCCCGATGTTGATGCGGTCGAGATAGGCCGCGAAGTAACACAGGCAGAAGAGGGTGATGAGGCGCAGCGTGACCTTGCGATAGAGAGGGCCGTGGGGCGCGTCGTCGGGGGAAACGGCGGCGCTCGGGTGTGCGGTAGACATGGGACTGCCCCTGTTCGAGTGTGACGGATGAATGGGTGGCTCGATCGTCGCGAGCGGGACGTTCCGCTGCGCACTGGAGTCTGTATATCACGTCAAATACGTAGCGTACACACTAGAAAATACCGAAGCGCACAGGCACGTATGCGGTCATCTTAAGGCAAGCGTTTGCATGACAAAATTCCGTGTCATCAAAGGGGTTTTGGATGATATGGAGTGTGCGCTGAAAAGATGGGCGCACAGGCGATGGCATGCACGAATTTCGTGCGTATGCACTCAAAATTGAAGTGTGTGCGCGAAAGCCGTCGGCAGCGCACGCATGCACGGGCGGTAGCCGCCGCGACGGTGTGCGGCTGGCCGGCACGACGCCGTGACGGGCGGGCGATCCGCCATGGATCGGACGAGCCTCACGCGCGACTTGCATGCGATTCCGCGAATCCTGATGCACCGCAATGACGCGAGCGGCCAGCCGCCGGCCATGCCGATTTGAGGGTGTACACTGCTTGTCTTTCATTTGCATGCAGGCAAGGGCTTGCACTCTCATGGCGTCTTCCAAGGATTCGTACGATTTTCACGACCAGGTCGGGCATCTGCTGCGCCGCGCGTATCAGCGGCACGTTTCGATTTTCCAGGAAGCGATTCCCGATTCGGATCTCACGGCCGCGCAGTTCGTGACGCTGTGCGCGGTCAAGGAGCGGCAGGCGTGTTCGCTGAACGACATCGTCAAGGCGACCGCGATCGATCAGGCGACGATTCGCGGCGTCGTCGAGCGTCTGAAGACGCGCGCGCTGATCGAGGTGTTGCCCGACCCGAACGACGGCCGCAAGCTGATCGTGCGCGCGACCGCGGCTGGCCTCGCGCTGATCGATCGCACGGTGCCGTTCGCGCGGCAGGTGACCGAGCGCACGTACGGCGCGCTCAATCCCGGCGAACGGGTCGCACTGCAGTTCCTGCTGCGCAAGATGATGGAAGAAGACGGCGATGCCTGACGGGTGGCGCGCGGCGCAGGCCCGTCTACGTCGTGACAGGCGCTGCCGCGTCGGCGCGCATCAGCCGGCCGGCTTCGCGTAGCCGGGCACGTACGGTTTCCGGCGTAAACGGCGGCGCATAGAACCGCACGCCGGTCGCATCGAACAGCGCATTCGCGACCGCGGCCGGGCCCGGCACCGATGCCGATTCGCCCGCACCGAGCGGCGGTTCGCCTTGCCTCGGCATCAATACGACATCGACATCCGGCACTTCCGCGAACGTCAGGATCGGGTAACTCGCCCATTCGCGCGACGCGACCTTGCCGTCCGCGAACCGCACGCGCTCCTTCAGCGTGCGGCTCAATACCTGGATCACGTTGCCGTGGATCTGGTGGCGCACGCCATCCGGGTTGATCATCGTGCCCGTGTCCTGTCCGACCGTCACACGTTCGATGCGGACCTCGCCCGACACGCGATCGACGCTCAGGTCGACGATCCAGGCCGACCACGCCGCGCCGAAGCCGGGGAAGCGGCTGTGCACGTAGCGCGCATACGCGATCCCGCGGCCGCGCACGAGCCGCGCTTCGTCGCGTTCGTCGAGCGCGCGCGGCACGCGCGGCGTCCACCCCGCGCGCTCGGCCACCGCCTGCAGCAATTCGATCGCACGCGTGTCCTGCAGATGGCGCAGCCGGAACGCGAGCGGATCGACGCCGGTCAGCGCCGCGCATTCGTCGACGAACGCATCGTGCGCGAACGAGTTCGGCAACGCCGACACGCCGCGCAGCCACGACGCCCGCACGAGCGGCGCGAGATCCTCGCAGACGAAGCGGCGATGCGGGCTCGCATACGGCGACACGGCCGTGCGGTCGCCCATCTCGAATACGCGCGGCGCGGGCGCGATCGCGCCGGTCAGCAGCGCCGCGAGCAGCGGCGCGTCGTTCGACGGATAGCGCGTCGTGAAGTCGTAGCCGAGCAGGCGGCCGTCGCGCGTGACGGTGCCCGTCACCTGCATCGACTGGCCCGCGCCTTTCGGCTCCCACAGATGTTCGTCCGCGCGCGACAACTGCACGCGCACCGGGCGGCCGACCGCGCGGGACAGCAGCAGCGCGTCGCCGCACACGTCGTCCGCGCCGTTGCGGCCGTAGCAGCCGGCCGCTTCCATCCGCACGACGTCGACATCGGCTTCGTCGCGCGCGACGAGCATCGCGAGATCGTAGCGCAGCGACACGGGGTTCTGCGTGCCGGACCACACGGTGATTCGGCCGTCGCCCGGCGCGCGGTAGTCGGCGAGCGCGCACGACGGGCCGATCGAGCCGTGCATCTGGAACGGCCACGCATAGGTGCGCGACAGCGTGAGCGTGTCCGGTTCCGTTCGCGTGGCGTCGACGTCGCCTTCGTCGAGCAGCACGCGGCGGGTGGCCGGCGCGGCGGCGATCGCGGCGGCCGGCGCGTCGAGCGGCGGCAGCGCGGGAAGCGGCCGCCACGTCACGCGCAACTGGCGCGCGGCGCGGATCGCGTGCTCCTCGCGCTCGGCGACCACTCCGACGAAATCGCCGAGCGCGACGACGGCCACGAGCCCCGGCACGTCGGCTACCGATGCGCGATCGACGTCCACCAGCGACGTGCCGACGAACGGGCCGCTGTCGTGGCCCGCATACGGCGGCCGGACGACGCGGCCGTGCAGCATGCCCGGCACGCGCATGTCGTGCACGAACTTGAGCTGGCCGGTCGCCTTCGCGGGCAGGTCGACGCGCGGCGACGCGCGGCCGACGATCCGGTAGTGCGCGGGGTCCTTCGTGCGGGTGTTCAGGTCGAGCGTCAGCGCGATCCGCCGTGCGGCGACGAGCGCGGCGAACGTGACCGTCTGTCCATCGGCTGAAATCGTTCCATCGTCGATGCCCAGCCGCTCCACATCGACGCCGAACCGCTCGGCGGCGAGCGCCAGCAGCGCGTGACGGGCCTGCGCGGCCGCGCAGCGCAGCGGCGCGGCGGAAATCTGGATCGTCGCGCTGGCGATGGTCGGCCCCTGGTTCGGCGTCGCGGCCGTGTCGCCGAGCACCATCGTCACGCGCGCGGCCGGCACGTCGAGTTCCTCGGCGACGATCTGCGCGAGCGACGTGCGAATGCCGGTGCCGAGATCGACGTGTCCGTTGAACGCGAGGATGCGGCCGTCGTCGAGAATCGCGACGAACACTTCCGGCAGCGCCGGCACGTAGGACGACAGGCTGCCCGGCTGGCCGGGCGCCGGCTTCACGGGCGGCGCGGGCGGCCGGATCACGGTCAGGCCGCCGGTGCGCGCGAGCAGTTCGGAGCGGTTCACGGGGGAGAGATCCTGTCGAGGAAGGCGCGGCCGGCGCCCGGTCGCGACGAAGGCGGCGTGCGGGCAGCGCGCGGCGCACGCGAGACGGCGGGTGGTCGCGGCGCGGCGGCGCATGCGGTCAATCTAGGTCGCCAAAACCGCAGCGTCAATGGCGCGCGGGTGCAGGCGTATCCAGCGCTCACGCCGCCCGAACCGCCGGAGCCACCCGCGCGACGCGGCAGTTCAGCGTGCCTGCACGGCATCGATCGCCGCGATCGCGTCGTCGAGCGGCATCACGGCCGCATATTTCTGCTGCATGTCGAACAGGTTCGCGTCGTGCGGCGCGATCGCGCGATCGCCGACGCAATCGGCGAGCACGAGCGGGCGAAACCCGTGCGACATCGCGTCGACGACGCTCGCGCGCACGCAGCCGCTCGTCACGGCGCCCGCGACGAGCAGCGTCTGCACCGCGCGCTGCGCGAGCCACGGCGCGAGTTGCGTGCCGAAGAACGCGGACGGCACGGTCTTGCGCACGACGAGTTCGCCCGGCGCCGGCGTGAGCTCGGGCACGATCGCGCTGTTCGGATGATGCTCGGTCAGCGTCGCCATGCCGGGCACCTTCAGCGAAAACACGTTGTCGTCGCTGCCGTCGTCCGCATACACGATGCGGCTGTGCGCGACCGGCCAGCTGCGTTCGCGCGCGAGCGCGAGCGCACGCGTGGTGCGCGCGATCGCCGGCGCGATGTTGCCGCCGCCGAACGTCGCGGGATCGGCGAAGCCGACCACGAAATCGACGATCAGCAGTCCAATGTTGCCGTGCGGCGGCAGCGGCGTGCCGAAACCCTGCTGGCGATACACGTTCGCTTCGGCGTGACGGGAAAGATCGTTCATGGTGTCGGACACTCGTCGGTCAGGCGGGTTGATCGGTCACGCGGCCTTCGCGCACGACGGTCTCGCCGTCGAGCTCGACCGTGCAGCGGCGCAGCGGGATGTCGATATGACAGGTGGTCGTGCGGCTGCCGCCGCCTTCGTTGTTCGGGCCGAGCGAGAACAGGAAGTTGCCCTCGAACGCGCGCGCGTCCATTCCGATCGTCGCCTCGCGGTCGTACAGCCCGAGCGTCGACCAGCGCGCGCGCGGCTGCAGCCCCCAGCCGATATGCGAGATCGCATAGCCTTCGGGGTCGGCGAACGTTTCCATGTAGTCGCGCAGCAGGTCGGCGTCGACGCCGCCTTCGATGCGCGTCGCATACCCGCCTTCGACGGTTAGCGCGATCGGCTCGCGCACGTAGTGCTTCTGCGGCAGCAGGATGTCGCCGCGGTCGATCACGATCGTGCCGCGCGCGGTGCGATCGTTCGGATAGGTCAGCGCGAAGCCGCTCGGCCAGTGGTCCCAGCGGCCCGGCGCGTCGACGAAGCCGTATTCGGCGGTCGGCGGAAACTCGCCGAGCGGGCACACGAGCGCGGTGCCGGCCGCCGAACTCACGCGCATCTCGCGGGCCGCGGCGATTTTCTTCGCGGCGGCGAGCACGCGCGTGCGGTCGGCCAGGGTCGGCACCATCCGCACCAGCACTTCGGGCGGTTCGACCGCGAGCAGGATCTTCGTGCCGGACTTCAGGATGTCGTGCTGTTCGGGCGAGAACAGCAGCGTCATCAGGTCGAGCACGAGGTCGCTCTCGCGCAGCGCGGCGATCGCGGCCTTGTTGCCGGTCAGCGGCGTCGTGCCGAGATAGGCGAGCGGGTCGCGGCTGAACGCCTTGTCGCCGTTGACGGGCGGCAGGTCGAGCCGGTTGACGATCGCGCCCAGCGATTGCGTCGCGATCAGCGCGCACGACAGCGTCTGCGGATGGGTGGCCGCGCTCGTCAGGATCGTGACGGTCTGGCCCGGCTCGAGGCGCGACAGCGTGAGGACCTGCTTCCACGCGTCGATCAGTTGGGTATCGCTGACTGGCATCGTCGGCTCCGGTAAAGGCGTGAAGGAAAGGGCGGGCGCCGCGCTCAGGCCGCGAGCGGCGCGCCGAGGAAGTCGCCGAACGCCGCGTAGAAACCCGCTGCGTTGTCCCACGGGATCATGTGGCCGGCATCGGGCACGCGCACGTGCCGCATCGTCGGCGTCGCACGCTGCAGCTCGGCGACGTCGTCGTCGCGCACCACGTCGCCGCGCTCGGCGGTGATCAGCAGCGACGGCACCGCCAGGTGCGCGGCATCCGCGTGGAAATCGTCGGTATGGAAGCCTTCGTACGATGCGCGCACCGCGCGTTCGTCGCAGGTATGCAGCCATTCGGCGCGCAACCGCAGCTCGGCATCGGTCCAGGTCGGGCAGAACGCGCGCATCCCTTCGGCATCGGTGCCGGCGCGCGCGAGCGCCATCGAGTCGATGTACCACGGCAGCTTGCCCGGATAGTCGCGGCGGGTCGGGCCCGACACGGGCGGGTCGACCAGCACGACCGATGCGAGCCCGCGGATGCCGCGCCGGGCCGCGCGCGCGGCGATGCGCGCGCCCATCGAATGGCCGACGAGGCTCGTGCGCGGCAAATCGAGCGCGGCGACGAGCGCCGCGACGTCGTCCGCCTGCGCATCGAGGCTGTAGTCGAGCGACGGCGACGCGTCCGACAGCCCGCGGCCGCGCACGTCGAGCACGTAGGTGTCGAACGCCGCGCCGAACACTTCGCCGACGAAGCCCCACGTGATCGCGGGGCTCGTGATGCCGGGAATCAGCACGATCGCCGGGCGCGACGCGCGTGCGCCGGTCGCGCCGCCGTAGCGCAGATAGTGCTGGCGGATGCCGTTGGCGCGGACGTTCGCGCCGTACAGGAAAGTCGAGGACATGGGATGGCTCCGAAGTAGCGGCGGTGCTCAGTACGCGCCGGACAGCAGCGCGCCGGCGCCCGGCACGACCGGTTCGAGATCGAGCTCGCGCAGCATCGCGTAGGTGGTCGCGATCGCCGCGGTGATCACCGGCTTGCCCGTCATCGCCTCGACCTTCGCGACGGCCGGCAGCGACGGCATCTGCACGCATGCGGACAGCACGATCGCATCGGCGTCCTGGTAAGGCAACGTCTTCACGATGTCGGGCAGGCGCGCCGGATCGTGGCGGCCCACGTCGAGGTTGTCGGGGATCTCCAGCGCGCGGTACGCGAGCACGTCGAAGCCTTCGTTGCGGATGTAGTCGACCACCAGCTCGGTGAGCGGCAGCATGTACGGCGCGACGACGACGATGCGCTTCGCGCCGATCACCTTCAGCGCGTCGACGAGCGCGCCCGCGCTCGTCAGCACCGGCGCCTGCGCACCGTTGTCGGCCGTGTGCTTCGTGAGGCGCGCCTGCGACACGCGGTGATAACCGTGACCCATCGCCATGATCGCGACGAGGCACGCGTAGCCGAGCACGTCGACGCGCGCATCGCTCAGTTCCACCGCGCAGCGGTCG
>Ga0209371_1000192_pt1 | contig 89775 bp, 87 predicted proteins | sample AgamicAtAmrz_FD_187165 | JGI IMG/M metagenome (GOLD analysis project Ga0209371, IMG submission 187165) | Agave microbial communities from Guanajuato, Mexico - At.Am.rz (SPAdes) (version 2) | ecosystem: Host-associated > Plants > Roots > Rhizosphere | place: Guanajato, Mexico | collected 2012-06-07 | reverse complement strand
GTCGCGGCCGCTCCACTCGATCTGCTGCCCCGGAGAAAGACCCAGAAGCGCAGCGCCAATCGGCGTCAGCACGCTGACCATTGAGCGTTCGATGTCGGCGAGACCGGGATAACAAAGAGTGACCGATCTTCTGGCGCCGCCTTCCGTCCTGTAGGACACTGTCGATCCGACCGCTACGGCATCCGGCGGGAATTGGTCGTCCTCTACGACGTCAGCTCGTTCAAGTTCGATAAGCAATTCTTCGGCAACATCAAGGTCGCGTCCCGGTGCTGCCAGTGCAAGAGAGGTCAGACTAGCGTGGTCAGTCTGCCTGACGACGATCGACGGCTTTCCGCAATTGGTGGTGTTCATGTCATATGCCTCTGTTGCAGCCCGAAGGCCGCGCTATAAAAGACTGCTTGTGGAGCATTGGGTCGCGCAATCCCGGAGGATCTAAGCCCGGGCATAGACGCGCGACAGCAGTCTACGTCCCGGGCGAGTACCCTTCGACGGGATACTCTTGGCTGAGGCAAAATGCATTGAAATTGCTGATCTTCAACATGGTGCCTCAATCATGGCATGCTTGAGGAGGAAGTCAAGAAGCGCTCCGTAAAGCACCGCGCGGCGCTTATGGTCGCGGCTTAGGCCTTGACTTCCTGCCGCGTACCATAAATGCTGGGTCCATGTTGAGTGAGAGCAAAAAACGCGCCGTGAGCACAGTCAGGATCTGCCCTATCGCAGGATCCTGACCGGGTCCGGCCATTGTCGCTTCCGGATCCTGAGCTGCGACCTCAATACGTCTCCGCCCAACCTCTGCGACAACTTCAAACACGCAACGCTGTTCCGATTCGCGATCGCGCTGTCGCGCAAGTCCACATCAATATGTCTTCAACAGCCAAGCCTTGCCCGAGGCAAACCGACTTTCACTTAGCCGGTTTACGCTCATGGCCTTGAACAGCGATTTCGATGTTGAGGCCGAACCGAGCTGGAAACTGGAAAATTCGTGGGTTTTGGCGGACGAGAAGGTTGCGGTCGACCACTCTACGGCGGATTCTCCCTCCCGGAGGAGGTTGCTGGACAGACACGCCGCCTTACGATTGTTCTTCCGCATGAATTGGAGGAGTACGGGCGCCTGCCGCCCTTCGTTGACGTCTTTCGTGGCGGTCTCGGCCTCAAATCCGGCAGCGAGGCGAGGAATCTCACGATGGAAGGGGCGCCGGCTGACCGCCCTCATGGTAAAAGACACGAGCCTACGAAAGCTTCAGCAGCCCCGGACCAGGATAACACGACGGGGGGAGGGCTGCAGGACCAATGTCCGCGTTTACATTCGCAGATTCCGCGGCCCTTTAAGCCACTAAAATCTGCTTCGCATGATGCGATTGGGCCGACAAAAGCAGACCGAAGCGTCCTCTATAGTAGCAGCCAACTTATTCGTCCGGAGCAATGATGGAAAAAGATAAACGTTTCAATAGAACGAGAGGGCGGGCAGACTTTGTGCAGGGGCTGGGCTGGATGGCCCTGAGCATGGTGTCCTTCATCAGTATGGCGGTAGGATCTCGCGAGCTGGCGTCGACCTTGTCGATCAGGCAGGTGCTGTTTTTCCGCGCCCTGGTCGGTCTCGGCGTAATCTTGCTGGTGGGAAAATCACTCCTGCCGCAGATCCGCCAGATGAAACTGTTTCCCCGACATCTGGCCCGAAACGCCGTTCACTTCACCGCCCAGTATTTCTGGACAATAGGCGTGGTCTCTCTCCCGCTGGCGTCCGTCTTTGCCCTCGAGTTTACCATGCCGATCTGGGTCGCGCTGTTCGCCTGGTTATTGCTCAAGGAGAAGCTGACTGGGCCTCGGCTTCTCGCGACCCTTGGCGGGTTCATTGGTGTTCTGGTTGTCGTGCGCCCAGGGCACGGCGTCATTGATCCCGCCGCCGGATTGGTACTCCTGGCCGCCGCAGGGTACGGCCTTTCCTTGATCCTCGTCAAGCAGCTTACCAGGGAATGCTCACCTGCGGTCATCGTGGTCTGGATGATCCTCATTCAGTTGCCTCTGGGACTGCTCGCCGCTTTGACGGACTGGAGGGACGTCGGCCTATCTGATGTTCCGTGGATGATGGTTGCCGGCGTTTGTGCCTTGAGTGCACACTACTGCCAGGCACAGGCGTTGAAGCGCCTCGATGCCTCTGTCATCATGCCAGTGGACTTTCTGCGGGTGCCCATGGCTGCGCTCGTCGGGTTCTACGCCTACGGAGAAGGTATAGACGTCTGGGTCGTTATCGGCGGATGCATTATTTTGATGTCGAATTTCCAGGCGATGATGTCCGAACGCATGAGGTCACAGACACCAGGTGCATGACGAGCCACGACACGCGACCTTGCCTGTAGCGAACAGGCTGCAGCTGGTGGTGAGAGGGATGCAATGTGAATCGGTGGCGTTGGAGGAGGGGGAGTTTCTGGCGGATGTGGTTATCAAAGACCGGCTGCGCCTAATCCTAGAGGGAAATTCATGTGGCACAGCCGGTCAAACAATCACTCGGAATCCGGGCGCGACATCCCGTTGCGCTTGGATGAACGGAATGCACGAGTCTGCCGCGCTTAGGTCAGATGGAGTTCCGCCAGGACTATTGCAAATATGCGCCACGAAGCGGCTCAGTTAGGCGCGCGGTCCGGCGTTTCGGCATATCGACCGGTAATGATTATTGGCCGGAGACCCGAGTCCGCAACGATCAATGCGTGCCAACATGTGGACGTACCATCAGCATGCTATCTGCTTTGGATGGTGCCTAGACATTCCCTTCCGGTCCTCTTCCCTCAGACCGGCCGTTCGCTCCACCCGAGATCTTGTCAATGGTGTCCAGAACACCCTCCGGCGTAACATCCTCTTGCAGTTCTGCAATTTCCTGCTTCTGAGCAAGGTCGAGACCGAGTTTTTCAGCTATCGCAGTCACGATCGACAAAAGTTGCGTGGTCTCGTGCTCTGCAAGAAGTGATATCTGGAGATTGAGATCCGCGCGCTTGTCGTCGGCCTCCGCCATCCTGTTCTGACTGATCATAACGAATGTCGAGATGAAAATAGCTTCTACGGAAGCGACCATGGCCAGGACGACCATCGATGGATCAAACGCCGGAAGGATGGGAAGGACACCAACATTGATCACGATCCACCCTCCAAACACCAAGGCATGAATGTAGACAAATATCATCGAGCCAGCGAAACGGGTGATGGCTGCCGCCGCCTTCTCCTGAAGCGTAGCCGTCGCCGCCTCTTGCCGCCGCCGCTCGAGCAGGGCTGCGATGTTTCGGTCAAGCCGGCTGGAAATTGTCTGCTGCTTTATGACGGGCTTTGACATTTCACCCTCCGCGGACCAAACCAATTTGATGGGTTTCGGTTCCGGTTCGCCTCCCTTCCGCGGTACCGGGACGTACGAGCGCGATTGCCGGCCTGCGCCCCGGGGGAAGCGGGCACCAGCAGCATCGCGAGAGTCCGAACGCAGTTCTGGGAAATCCGGGGTTCCGCATCGTGAGTGTTCCGCGGCGTGGTGCCGGGATTTCTTGACGAAGTTGCAGGGCTTGATATGCATATGATGGCCCTGGCTGACCAGTAGTTGCTCCGCACGGGGTGGGGCCTGGCCGCTACCCGATCCCGCTGTCAGCTAACATGAGACATTTGGCACTATTGTATCTCGGTTTCGCTTTTCTCCTCGTTGGCTGCGCCACCTTTCTGGGTGGGCTAGGCTACCTGTTCTGGCTGGTAATCAGTGAGCCAGCCATCATCAAAAATGACTTCGGTCACCGCATCGTAACGCGCCACTAGCCCGCCTCTCGCAACAGGCGGCTGCCCGGCCATCTTGCGATACAGCAATCTCCAAAAGATTCAGGGAATGGTGGCTTGTGGTCCTACATGGATTGAGCGGCAAGCTGAAGGTGACGAAGCGCTACCTATCCTACCGTGTCGCGCGCACAGGGAACTGTCGGAGTGCCCATTATCGCGATGTGCCACACTGGGGAGGGATCGCAAGCATGCGAGGCGGTTGTCTCCATGGTGCAAACATCGACCTTAGCCCGGGGGAAATAGCCCGGTTCACTTTACTCCGCTGTTAAAACGTCGTCCGGCGGCACGTCCTCGCGTAGCGGCAGGAAGGGCCGAAATACGGGGCGCTTTTCGGCGCCCCTGTCCATCATAAACGCTCCATTGAGGTGTTTTCGCATGGAGGAAAACTGTTGTGCAGTGGATAGCTGTCTGGCAGCGCATAAGCCAAGCCAAAAGCGCGCAACGCAAGACGCCGCATCGTCAAGAATAGTTCTCTATCGATTGCACCCTCGTCACCTCGTGAAGAGAGCGTCTTCAGCGTCTCGGTGATAGTGTCTTCTACGAGCTTCACTTGCAAGGCGTGGTGGGGCGTGAAACACGCAGCCCATTTGCCCAGGGTCCGCTGCAGCACACAGCCTTCGATTTGTGCAGGTCGTTGCATGCTATCCTCCTGGCGCTGGACGTGTACGAGCTTCGGAACGAGACGCGACCTCGTGGATGCAATAGCTGGACACTAGTGGAATCTTTGAGAGAGTCCACTCTGAGATTTGGGGAGTGCAAACTATCGTGCAGGCAGTCTGACCGCCAGACGCTGCGGTACCGGCTCACGAGACATATATGCGACCGGCTCAGCGTCAGGAGGCGCAGCAAGCCTCGTGCTCGGCTACGGATCCTGCTTTTTGCGGGTTGGTTCTCAGCGCCTCATAGGACTGAACGCGTGGTCACCGTCGAAGATGGTCAGCTAGCGGGGTTGCGGCAGCTCGAAAGGACCGAGCGGTGCATCGGCAAGTGCCGATTGCGACGCACCGGGAATGGCAAGAACAAGCAAGGTCCACCGCGCGATCCACCAGGCGAGCCGCGGCGTCAGGTGCAAGGCGACCGATACGCCCGTTTCCGCTCGCGCTCGTGGTGCGCCCGATCAGCAAAATTGTCCCCGGAAACCGGCCCCGTCTTGAGGCGACACTGGACACTGAGCTCGCCGGCAGGACGCGTTTCTTCAAGACGGAAGAGGACGCGCGTATAACATCGAGAACGTCCCCAACCATCCAGCTACCGACTGCTAGGAATGGCGCCGGCAAGTTTTCAGAGCTGCGCCCGCGGAACCTCACTATTTGTTGTTCAAGATCGGCCTAGCGGCCGCCCATGTGTGTCCCCCCGGGAAGAAGGTTCGCAAGACGAACCACAACATCGCCGCTTTATCAACACGTGTCACCCTGATCTGACATCCATCAAGAGAACCATGGCTTCGATTTGCTGCGTGGCCTCGCGCAGGAGCTCATCCATGTCGGCTTCCGTCTTGCCGACTATGTCCGGCGAGGTGCGGAATTTGCGCACCGCTTCCCTTTGCCTGACTGCGAGGCCCCCTTGCTGTCTGAAGGCCGGTTCGAGCAGATCAAGATAAGCCACCGCTTTTTCGGCAAGCCGGCGTTTTGCTTCGATCCGCCCGGAATGATGAGCCACACGGCGTACCTCGTTTACGAAAGGAAGAAAAACACAGCACAAGATGTCGCCTTTGTCGAAGTTGTCAGAATGCAACGTGCCCCTCCGCCGGATATCATTTAAATTCCGCGTTTCTCATCGGATGGTCCGAAGCGAAAGGTTAGACCTTGGCGGTCTGACCCTGTTCACTGAGTGCCACAAATTCCAGGGTCACTTTTTCCAGATTGTCTTCCAGCCACCGCGCCATGTTCTCCTCCTCTTCGAGGTTGCTTCGGAGTGCGGAATGAGCTGCCTGATAGCCTCCATGGTCGCTGAGGGTCAGCAGAGACTTGTAGGCAGCGATTTCGTAATTTTCGAAAGCAAAATTCGCGAGGCTGTTCTTTATGATCTCATCTCCGGCAACTGCATGCCCGAGGCTTGCGAGAGAGCCTGTCATGGAAAGCGCCGTGTCCTTTATTGTCGAGGCCGATTCCGACAATCCATTGAGGATTTCCTCAAGGCGGGCGATCTGTCCCTCTGTCTCCCGATAGTGAAGCTCCAGTCGGGCCTTCACCTCCGGATAATTCTCGATCCTTGAAATCTGCGGCTTCATGATCGACAGAGCCTGGTTTTCCATGGCGTGGGCATTACGCAGTCCGGTCACAAAAATTTCGCGCACGTCGGTTGTCATTCTTCATCCTCCTTGTTGAGCGCCCCCAACCTTTGTTCGCCACGGAAGTTCCCGCCGGTGTCCGGGCACGCGAACTCGCTGCATGTTGTGGTGTGCTCGTTGTGCGTGATGGGCCGGAACAATCTCCGCGGCGCCCGGTTGGGCGGCCGATGAAACGAGGAGACATCAAAATGTTTTATACCGACAACAAGCTGCAGTACCCAGTGAGAGTGGAGACACCAGACCCGCTGTTTGCAAGAGCGCTTCAGCAGGCAATTGGCGGCGTGGAAGGAGAAATCCGGGTCGCCATGCAATATTTTTTCCAGGCGTGCGGCGCACGCGGGAATCCGAAATTTCGCGACCTTCTCATGAACACGGCCACGGAAGAACTCGGTCATATCGAAATGCTCGCCACCGCCGTTGCCCTCAATCTTGAAGGCGCGCCTCTTGAGCTGCGGGAGGAAATCTCTGGCGATGCGGTGGGAGGAGCCGTGCTTAACGGCGTTAATCTGAAGAACATACTATCGTCCGGGCTCGCCGCCATGCCCGTCGATTCAGACGGCGTGCCTTTTGACATGTCGCATATTTATGCCAGCGGAAACATTGCTGCCGACATGACCGCCAATGTTGCCGCGGAATCGACAGGCCGGGTGCTTGCTGTGCGGCTGTACAACATGACCAACGACCCGGGCATGAAGGACATGCTGTCGTTCCTCATTGCCAGAGACACGATGCATCAAAACCAGTGGCTTGCTGCGCTGGAGGAACTGGGCGGGGCAAAAAGTGTCTTTCCCATTCCCAACAGCTTGCCGCAAGAGCTGGAACAGCAGGAGTTCAGCTACGCCTATCTGGGCTTCCAGTACGATGGAAGCGAGCCGGCCCAGGGTCGCTGGAGCACAGGAGCCTCCATTGATGGAAAAGGGGAGTTTTCCACGAAGATCTCCGAGCCGCTGGGACAAAAGCCGGAGCTCGGACCTGCCAAGCCGGGCGGCGGGGCGCAGAAGGAACAGATGTGAGCATCTTTCCGCCCAAAATGCCCGCCTCCCAGGAGGCGGGTATTGCGCAGAGGAAAAAGGTGATGGCAGTGGAAGCTTTATCGGGAACATGGGTGCTGGTGGGCGTCGCCGGCTTGGTAATCTGGCTCTTCGGCGGTGTGTTGAACGCCGTCAGCTACAGTTCGCCGCCAAGGCCAAGCGGTGGTTATTCTTCGGTTGTGATGTCTGCCCTGTTCGTGGCTGGTGGCGTCCTCGAGCTCGTGATGATTGTAGGCATCCTGACGGAGTCGCTGTCGAACTGACGATGCCCGAAACATCGATGTCAGTCGCGGTCCCTCCCGCTTCCCAGAGTTCGACCAAGACATCGTGAACCAGATCCGGGCTATTCACTCTCAGCCGCCGGAAGGGGAGTCTGCGCGTTCTTAACCTCCCGACGGGACTCGGAGGTAAGCGCCCATTGATCGGAAATCGCCTTCCTGCCGTGTTGAGGGCGATGCCGTTAACCGAGGTTCACAAACGTGGGCCTTGCTGCCATTTCTCCGTGAGTGGAGCAGATGCGACGCGCGGGCTTGCCATGTTGACCAACGGCTACGCTCAAAAATAAGCATCTCGTTCTAGGAGACGCGCCTGCGTCTCTGTGGGCTTTGTTCCCGGGACTGGCCCGGACGGCATCGACGTGGCGAGGCTTGGTGACATTACTATCGGTGCTGCGTGAACCGATCCGCTCAGCGAGGCAAATGAGGTGGGCCAAGGACGGGGAGACGTATTGGTGTTTATCATGGTCCGTGCTCCTGCGTAGATTATTGGTGGGACTGGGTGACAGCAGAAGGAGCCCAGTCCCCGTGCCGAACGGCTTCTTTCGGAACGTATGTTCGGAACGTCAGTGAAAACGGTCTACCTTCGGGAGATGGCAGCCATTTCGACCGCGCAGCCAGACGAACAATAACACGACCGCAAAACGCACACCGCTCTGGCGCTCGCGGAAAACGGGCCGGATGTCGAAGCAATCGGTCGATCGAGAGGCTTAGTCAAGAAAACCATGCTGTTTTCGATAGTTGCGGCCGTCCAGTCGCGTTGCGAATATCCCCTGGGTAACAGGCCTGTTGCCAACCGCTCTTTATCCCTAGCCTCCAACACGTATGTGCGTGGCAGATAGGGTTTAGGACATCGACGCGTTGCGCAGTGCCCCGACAACACGTGACACGGAACCATTCATCCCCGACAATTCAACCTGAAAGCGGATCAGACCGTTCGACCCACCGCCGACCGGAGACAAAGTATGATCGAGGGCAACATTCTTCCGTCGCAAGGGCTAGACATGTGTCGCAACGCGATACGATGCGACAAGCTCGTTAACTTCGCGGCAACGTCGGAAATCGCACGATCGTCACCTGGTAGATCAATTGAGTCTGGAGCATAGTCTCAGAGAAAAAATAAAGTCCCATTCATGAGTGCATATGACGCGCTATAGGTTCCGGCGTCGTCCTGGAAAATCGACATATTTTTAGGATCAATTTTTTGGTCCTCCTGTTTTGAGTTCCCTAACCTCTTCTCCAGGGCCGCCGTAACGTTATCGCGTCTCTCAGGATCTTTTGCACTGTTGACCAAATCGCTGAGCGAAACTCCTAGTTTGTTGAGGCCTAGATCATATTCAATCTGAGCTATGACCCGGTGACCATCCACTTGTCTCAAAATTTTGTTTATGGCGTTATTTGCCGCCTCCACAAAGTCATCGCGCGAAGCATAGTCACCTTGCTTAACCCCTAGCGCTTCCCCCGCGCGCTCTATCAACTTCAGCTTTTCCTCAACAACGCTGATTTTGTTTACGCTGAAAAGCGACTCGGAAATCTTCGAGTGAACTTTGCTCGGCTGCATCGTAGAGCCGGTTTTGTTGGGACTCCCATGTGCTAACGCGATGATGTCATTTGCAGACGCTTCACTTTGATCCGCGGTTCGGGCCATCTTGGCGGCCTGTTGAAGAATGAGTAATGCAGGCACACGATCGGTCGAAATAAAAGTCACGATTTCCTCAATTCATGATATTTTTGTGTAAAATTAGAATGTTTTGCATACAGGGTTGATGCGTAACTTTTATTTTCATTTTGCAGCTGAATTAGTTAAATTTCCTTTAAACCGCCACCATGGGCAATTTTACCTATTGTGGCCTATCAGCCATATCTAGCGACCGCTCGCATCGGCTGCGATCGACGACTAAAAGAACAAATTGTCGTTTAGACCTACCGCGATTCATCAGGCACAAGCGTTATTCACACAGCGGCCAGCCGCGGTAAGCATCGGCGATTGCGGAGGTTATGCAGCCTGAGCCGCGGCTCGTTAATGCCAAATTGCGTGGGAGCAATTGCTCTCAGGCTGTGATGAGGGTGGTCGGGTGATGCTGATCCGCCAATGTACACGGTGATCAATTCGATCGGTGGCCACCCTAATGAACTCGGTATCTTTTTGCCAAAGGATAGGGAACGTCAGACGTCGCCGAGTAGACGTCCGGCAGTTAGGACATGGGTCTGAATCAGGTTGTGAATGTGCTTCAACCCGCAGCACATGCTGCAACCTGAACGCCAGCTTTGGCGAGATGCGGGGCGTCAAATGGAAAGCTATTGAGGGCAGGGTGACATTGTCGCACTCGCGACAGGTATACGTTTGCCGTACGACCTGGATCACCTTCCACTCGCGCGGGACAACCTCGAGGCTCTCGGTGGAATGCTATCCAAGCTTCGAAAGTTCGTTCGATCCACAGCGGACACAATGCTGGGGTGAAACGCGAATACCAGCTTCGCGAAGGTCAATTTTGCGGGGCTGGCAACAGCAAATCACCATGGATTACTGCAACCGTGTGATCCGCAGAGCAAATTGAGAGGTAGGTGTGCCAGTCACTAAAAAAGAGATGGTGTCCCGGGGCGCATCCCCGAAACGATGGAGAAGCTCGCCATGAACGGCTGTCTTTAGGGGAAATGACCATCACTTCAACTGCAACTTGGGATCAATGCGATTTACAAAGCTCGCTTTTAATTAAATTGCGGGCTAATACATAGCAGTTCGTGCTGCAAGAATTCAATTTTCAGTTTCGCGCAAAAAGTCGAACGACTAGCAGGAAACTCCATGTTGTACGACGGGATCAAGTCTGTTCCAAATTAGGGCCGCCCAACGACATTAGTATCTTGACGAATGAAGTGATCTTCGCCTGAAGAGATCGGACAAGAGCAGCCAGTCGCCCCCCGTGTCGCATTTCCAGATCAAACAAATAACTCAAAACGATAATGATTCCGCTTATCGACAATGCTTGAAGAAGGGCAGAAGAACGAGATTCGGCCGAGCCTGTCCAAGCGTAAAGGATTATGTTTCCGAAGGCGAATGTGAACAAACTAGTCCTTCCGAAAAACACAAACCTTTCCATTTTTTCTTTCTTGTCATCAGACAGTCCCTGAGTCATGATCACGGTAAGACAGGTAAGCGCAACCGCGCCGCAAAGGCCAGCAGCAAAGTAGAGTGGGTCACTCTCCATTCGCAGCGACATGTCGCCCAGTTCTGCGAATAATGTCTCACGGCCTGACAAAGCACCCAGTGTTAGGGCTAGAACCGAGACGGCAAGTAAGAACAAGGCTCTTTTTGCAACGCTGCCCGCCATTGAAGAGTCAATTGCCCGGTCTCCCGCGATGAGCCTTCCGAACACCATCCCCGCAATGACCAAGCTTAGCCCATGAAGGATCGACGGACCGCCTAGCTGGGCGTCGCCAACACCGAATAAAAAAGTCACAACTCTCTCTGCATACAGGCTCATCTGAAAATCGGCAGGGCTCGGCAAACCTCGAAGGATGGGGTGGGCAGCGTGGACAACCAGCGCGCCAAAGAGGAGAGGAAGAAGACCGATTCTTTCGCGCAACTGCAAAAGGATCGGGGCGAGGAAAAGGACGACAGCGTAGAATTTCAGGATGTCGGTGAACGGTGTAACTCCCAGAAGCATCATTGTCGCCAGGGAGAATTTCAGCGAATAATCATCTGATAGCACATACAGCACGACGACCGACAGGCAGTATAGCAACCAGCACTGTATCGCACGCGAAAAAAGTCGCATCGTGACAAGCCTTCGTTCCCCCAATATAAATTTCGGGCGATAGACGATTTCAAGCATCGTGCCGAAAAGCAAAATGAAAGTGGGCGTCGCCAAGGCCATCGATGCACGCAACAAGTCTGCAGATGGGCCGCTCCAAAAGCGATCCATCGCTGTGATGACCCAGACGTGGCTGAGCATTGCAAAAAAAATTGCGACCGATCGGGTGAGATCTATCCCGACAATTCTCGCGATCACTACCTTTCCCGCCATGAGTGCTCCTATTCGGATCTGAGACATTGCGCCGCAATAACGTTATATGTCCTACTGAGGACGCCGCAACCTCAAATGTGGGCCGAAAGCCACGCGTCGGAGCAAATGCCCAACTCGTTGAACTCAACGGCATCGCATGCGAACGATCAGCCAGCCTTACCTGGGGAGCACCTGACGATGACCCCCAACAGTCGGTCCTATTGCGATAGATGCCGGAAGTGGGACCGATAACGGAAAGCACGTTGCCGTGGGTACATTTTGTTTCAGATGGCGCGACGCCGCGTTAGAACGCCCCGTTGAATAAGGAGAGGGGCGGATGAGGAGGTCCCGTCGCCTAACGATGGCCAAGATTTTGCAGGCAACGCAGCGTTTGGTTCAGCCTATTGCCTCTCGCTACAAATTTCCCGCGGTGGCTAGTCGGGCGACGCAAGCCTGCGTGCGAACGTCCAACCAAAGTCGCCCGATAGCGATGATATGGAAGCAACTGCTCGCAGTGTCGTCACACTCAACAGGAACGCCTGAGGATCAATTTCACGCACGTCTCGAGAAAAGCTCCTATCCCGGTGCAGGGGAGAAAGATGACTACGTTACGTCGATTATGCAGTTGTAATTGAAGGGCCCGCTCTCAAAGCATTGATAAAAACGCGCAGGGCAGGAGCCATCTGGCGCTGCCTCGGGTAGCAGATAAAGAGGCCGGGGAAGGGCGCCGACCAAGCCTCCAGAAGTGGGACCAAACGACCCGTGTCGAGATGTTCTATGATGGTGTCTTCAATCGGAAAACCAATGCCAATCCCTTTGAGCGTAGCGCTGAGCGCGCTCTCTTTGTCGCTGAAGATCAACGGGCCGTCGACGGTAACGCTGAACCAGGCATCGTTTTCGAAGAACTCCCAGGCGTAGGGTGTCGCCCGACCCGGCCAACGCCATCTGATACAGCGATGATCAACAAGGTCTCGCGGATGTATGGGCCGTCCATGGCGCTCCAGATAGTCAGGCGTTGCGACGGCAATCTGCCGAAGCTCAGGTCCTAGGCGGACCGCAACCATATCCTTCTCGATCACCTCACCGATCCTGAGCGCGACGTCGTAGCGAGCGGCGACCATGTCGACGACCTCGTCGTCGAGCGTTATGTCGAGAACAATATCAGGGTACTGACTTGTAAATTCTTCCAGGATTGGATCAATGTACTTGCGCGCCGCAGATCGGAATGTATGCACCCTGACAGCTCCAGTGGGTTTTTCCCTCGCTTGCTTGACCTGTGATACCGCGCCGCCCATGTCTAGCGCTGCGATCCGCACGCGCTGAAACAGGCTTTCTCCGATTTCAGTAAGCGACACATTGCGGGTTGTGCGATGAAGCAGCCTAATGCCGAGTTGATCTTCGAGGTTACGCACCATCTGGCTGAGCGCAGATGCTGAAACTCCAAGCTTGTCGGCTGCACGGCTGAAGCTCAACTGTTCTGCTACAACGATGAAGGCGCGAAGCTGATTGTAGTCCTGGCTATTCAGCAGATTGCACACAAAGTTCCTCGTCTTATATTAGCTGAGCTAAAAGCTCCTGTAACTTTTTATAGCATTATAAAGTCTGTGTCGACGCGCCATCTTTGACCTGGTCACTCAAAGGAGCAAAAGATGACGACTTGGTTTATCACGGGTATCTCGCGCGGACTGGGTAAGGCGCTAGCAAAGGCAGCACTGGCGCAGGGCGACACTGTCGTGGGAACGGTTCGGTCCGGCATAGTTTCGTTCGATCACGATGCGGGATCTCTACACATTCTAAACGTCGACCTCGTAGATGGCGCCTCTATTGAAGCTGTCGTGAGAGATGCATTTAATCTCGTCGGTAAGATTGATGTCATCGTCAACAACGCGGGATACGGTCTCCTTGGCGCCCTCGAAAGCGCGACCGATGCGGAAGTTGAGCGCCTCTTTGCTGTCGATGTTTTCGCCCCGTTCCGTCTCATCCGGGCCGCCTTGCCGTATTTGCGTGAACAGGGCTCTGGACACATTGTCAACGTCACCTCTATTGCAGGTAGAGCACCCTCGACTGGATCAGCACTCTATTCGTCTGCGAAAGCAGCCCTGGAAGGCCTGTCTGCCGCGCTATCGTTGGAGGTGGCTCCCCTTGGCATAAAGGTGACAGCGGTTGCACCTGGCGCATTCAGGACGGATTTTCTCTCGAATCATTCGATCCGAAAGAGCGATGAGGCGCACTCAGCCTACGGCGAAACAATCGGAAAGAGCAGCGCGGCCTTTGACGCGGCGGCTGGACGCCAACTGGGCGATCCCGAGCGCGCGGCGGCTGCGATCATAACCATGGTGCGGTCTGAAAATCCTCCCTTGCACCTTCTGCTGGGCAGCGATGCCTTGCGTCGTATGCGTGCGAAGCTCGATCAGGTTGTGGATGAAATCGATGGTTGGGAGGCGATCACGCGCAGTACCGATTATCCGGAGGAGGGGAGATGATGTCGATACCCCAGGGATGGGATCTTTCCGGCAGGGTCGCCATCGTTACTGGCGCTGCGCGCGGGATAGGTCTTGAAACAGTGAACCTGCTGCGATCAAGGGGCGCACGTCTGGTTGCAAGCGATCTCAATCCAGCCGTGCATGAACTCGGTGGGGAGGATGTCGCCACATTCTGTGGCGACGTATCTGAGGAGGCTACAGCGATCGGTACGAGCGGACTTGCACTCCAACGCTTCGGTAGCATCGACATCCTCGTGAACAACGCCGGGCGCACGATGAACAAGCCTCTGATCGACATGAGCACGGCCGATTGGGATGCCATCATGGCGATCAATGCGCGCGGCAACTTCCTGCATTCGCGAGAGGCAGTGAAGACGATGATAGGCAGAGGTGGCGGAGCCATCGTTAATGTCGCATCTATCGTGTCTGCCGTCGGCATGAAGGATACATCAGTCTATGCCGCATCCAAGGGTGCTATCGCCCAACTGACGAAGGTTGTCGCGGTTGAATACGGCGATCGTGGCATTCGGGCCAATGCTGTGGCACCCGGCGTGGTTGAAACCGATATTCTCGAGGGAATTGTCGATAACAGCAGGAGCACTCTCGCAGCTTATGGCGATGCTCACCCAATCGGCAGGGTAGCGCAGCCAATCGATATAGCTGAGGTGATTGCATTTTTGGCCTCGCCTGCATCGTCCTTCATGACGGGCGCCTTAGTGATGGCCGATGGCGGTTACACCGCGCTTTGAGAAAGGGAAACAAAATGAACAAATCGATCTTGATCGTAGCTGCTGAACGCGGCTTAGGGCTTGGTCTCGCACAGCAATTCTTCAAGCGCGGCTGGGACGTGGTCGGCACATCCCGGCCGGGTGCGAAAGTTGATGAACTAAGAAAGGTGGGTGCGACCGATCCTGATCGCATGGCGATTGGAACCATAGATGTGACGGATGCTGCTCAGATTGAGCCGTTTCTCGCATCTCTCGGGGATCGCCGTTTCGATGTCGTTTTCATGAACGCTGGAATCTGGGGTGCCGAGCATCAGAGTGTTCTGGAGGCGACAGATCAGGAATTTGCCGAGATCATGCTGACAAACACATTCGGGCCGATGAGGCTCGCCCGCCATCTTCTTAACTACCTCGCCATGCCGGGCGGCACCCTCGCGTTCATGTCGTCTCATCGTGGCAGTATCGCCATAAACGTCGAGGGTGGGCTTGAACTTTATCGGGCAAGCAAGGTGGCTTCCAACATGCTGGCGCGCGGCATCTACGCGGAGCACAAGAAAAGAGGACTAACGGTTCTGTCCATCCATCCTGGCTGGGTAAGTACCGTGATGGGTACCTTGGGAGGCAAAGTAAAGGCTGAGATCGGGCTTGAGCTCAGCGTTTGCGGCGTTGCCGATGTCGTAGAAGAGCATATGGCATCGGGCGAAAATCTCTATCTTGATTACCAGAATAAACGTCTTGATTGGTGAGCCACTCTACCCGTTCTGGTGAAGCGAACTCTGGCTCACGATGCACGGGAAGCCGGTGCACGGCTACGACGACGCGGTAGATGCACCACGCTGCGGAAAAGGTATTTACCCTGAAATAGGGCTAACACAGGATCTCGTTGAGTCGCGTGACCCTTGCCGGTCGCGAATAGATCGGGGGGGTCCCGTGGCCGGGAACAGCTGTCGTTCTTGGATAAGCGCAGCTCGATTCGGCCTCGGGGTCCAGGGTTACGGAATTGATCTGCTTGCAATGAAACGCCAGCACTTGACTGCTGCTTGGCGGTGAGGTTCCGCCTTCAATTTGTAGTCCCGATGTTCGATTATTGAACGCAGGTCCGCGAAGCTGCGATAGCGTACGATAACGATATCGTCCCATTGCTCATCTTCATTGGAAACCAACGTCATGGCCTGCGAGCCTATGTAGACACGCTCAGAGGTAACGCCGAGTTTTTCCGCAATCTGTTGGAAAGCTTGAGCATATCCTTCGTAATAGGCTGATCTAGACGTTAGCTTGGCACCGTCATCAAACCCTACTTCATACAGAGGTTTTTCACGAAAGCGAAGCAAGTTGATCATCACAACTGGTTCGTTCCCAAGCCGTTCAGCTGCCTCCGAAAGGATCTCCATTGAAAGCGGATGATGGTCCATACTTATAACCTCCTGACAAAATATGTTTGAGTGTCAGACATTGACAGTTTTTGTTATTATGTCAAGATTCATTCATGGAGAGATTATTGAACCGAAACGAAAAGGTCGTCCTCGCAGCTGAGGACGTTTTTGTGCGATACGGCTTTGCGCGAACAACGATGGGTGACATTGCGCGCGCTGCGGGTATATCCCGTCCGGCGCTTTATCTTTTGTTTCCCGATAAAGAGACGATCTTCGCGCGGGTTATTGAAATGATGGATGCACGGTCGCTGACCAAGATCGAACGCGATGTTGAGCAAATCGAGCGAGTCCAAGATAAATTGCTACATGCCTGTACGGTATGGGGACTGCACGGCATCGAGCTCGCTTCAACCCATCCTGATGCCGCCGATCTTTTTGACTTCCGGTTTCCGGCAGTTCGAGACGTTTATGCGCGATTTCAACTTTTTCTGGTCCGAATGCTGGAAGACAGTGTCGCGAACTGGACGCTCCCTGTCTCCCGAGCTGAATTCGCGGCAACGTTGACATATGGCTTGCGGGGGCTTCGCTATGGGGCCACCGACGTTGAGCATATGAAACATCTGATCGAAGTTCATGTCACCGTCTACGGCGCGTCACTCTGAGATAAAGAAGGTGCTGATGCTATACAGCCCGTCGTACTCTCACACGAAGATGAGCTTTATTTGGTAAAGATTTTCGTCGGCGGCGACGCTACGACCTTGGCTTGTTCCTGATTGGATGACCTCCATAATGGAACATCTTCTCCGCCCGGCCGCAGCAAGGCAGACGGACCCCGCTATAGATAGCCAATGCCTTTTCCTAATGAGGGCCGTGTTGGAATTGGCGATGCAGAGGGCTCATGTTAGCTTCCGGAGTTTTGATGGAACCCCGCCCTTATTCTGTGTCTGCCGGCCTCCTTCATGTGGTCGATAAACGCACGGAAAGCGGGTGAAGTTCTTCGTCGGCTCGGATAATATAGGCTGAAGCCGGGCAGGTCTGCGACCCATTCGCTCAGGACTGCGACCAGTTTGCCCGCTTCAAGGTCGCTCGCCACCTGTGAGCGAAGCATGAACCCAACTCCCAGTCCGTCTATGACGGCCGCCCGGATCGCCGCGCCGTCGTCAAAGATCAGCGAAGGCGAAATTTTATAATCAAATTTCCGATGTCCCGTTGCCAGCGGCCAGTGAAAAAGACGCGAGGAGGTGACATACCGGTAAGATATGGTGCGATGGTTGATCAGATCATCCGGCCTGGCCGGCGCCGGGTTTTCATTGAAGTAGGATGCCGCCCCCGCGATCACGACAGGAGTTGTCGCAGTTATGGGAAGCGCTACCATGTCCTTGTCGACGAGTGTGCCAAACCGTATTCCACCATCGAACCCTCCCGCCACCACATCGTCAAAACCCTCGTTCGTGGATATTTCTACAACCACATGAGGGTAGCGTTGACAGAAAGCAGCAAGCACGGGCCGAACGACACTCTCGAATGCAACCGGGATCATTGTTAGTCGTATAACGCCCGTGACCGCGGCTGTCTCCTCTTGCAAGGCCCGCAATTCGTCGTCCAGATCTCGCATCGATGGCCCAAGAATATCCAGCAACCGTCGCCCGGAATCAGTCGGCGCGACGCTCCGAGTGGTTCTTGCTAGTAAAGGAAACCCGAGTTTTTGTTCGAGCTGATTGATTGTGTAGCTCAGCGTTGATTGTTTAATTCCCAGTTCGGAAGCAGCACGCGTAAAGCTCCGACAGCGTGCAACCACTTCAAAAACCGCTAAATCACGGAGGATCATCCGGTCCATTTATCGATCTCATCTCTAGGCCTTTACGAAAGATGGCAGTTTATCGATATCTGGTTAGACGTCTATCCTCTATCCAACCTCAGATGGTGAAGCAGGGCTGAGCCGGCTTCATAGTGAAACGATATGACGCTGGTTTAGGGAGATAGACTGTGAAGGCAGCTGTTTACGATAAGGCGGGGCCTCCTGACGTGTTAGAATACCGGGAGGTCGCCGACCCGAGGACTGGTCCCGATGATGTTCTGATTGCAACGGCTGCAATTTCAATTGAAGGCGGTGACTTGATAAATCGGCGCTCGGTTCCTCCTGCTGGCTCCGCGTGGGTTGTCGGATATGCCGCAGCTGGACGGGTCGTGGAGGTCGGTGCCAATGTCCATAACCGCAAAGTCGGGGACGAGGTCACGGCCTTTAACATGCAGGGGTCACACGCGGAACTTTGGGCGGTTCCGGCAAACCAAACGTGGATCGTACCATCAAGCGTGGATGCAGCTTCTGCTGCAATCGTCCCCATCGCATTCGGTACCGCCTACCACTGCCTTTTTGCTAGAGGCGGCCTCCGATCCGGGGAAACGGTTCTAATCCAGGGAGCGTCCGGAGGCGTGGGTGTTGCTGCAGTGCAACTTGCTGCTCAAGCCGGAGCGAGGGTGATCGCCATCTCCAGTGGCGAACGACGGCTAAAAAAAATTTCGTCGCTTGGTGTGGACCACGTCATTGATCGGTCCTCCGGTGACGTGGCCGCTGCGGTACAGCAAATCACGAAAGGGAGGGGCGTTGATCTGGTGATTGACCCTGTCGGTGCAACGTTGTCCATATCGCTTGCGACCTTGGCCCAAGGGGGCCGTCTCGTCTTCGTCGGCAATGCGGGGGGCGACAACCTCTCATTGGATCTCTGGCCCGCGATGCAGTCCAACCAGACTTTACTCGGTGTATTCATGGGACCGCTTCTCGATCGGCACGATGTCCGGTCTTCAATCGATGACCTTTTGATCGCTCTCGGAAAGGGGGATATCCAGGTCATTATCGAAAAGACGTTCCCGCTTTCGCAGGCGCGGGATGCGCACGACTTTGCTGAGAAAGCGAAACCACTTGGCCGGATAATCATGACACCGTAGTGGATCGGGAATACGCCGAACAATGTCGCAATCACCATTGTAGCCTAGCAACGGCTTGAGGGCAGAGTTTAACCCTGGCCTGCTGTCGGATGACTTCGCGAATACTCCCTTACCGCCAGCAGGACGGGCATGAGCTCATGACCCGCACGAGTAAGGCGGTACTCGACATGTGGCGGCTGCTCATGGAAGTCTCTCCGCTCAACGAGACCGTCTGCTTCAACATCCCGTAGGTGCTGCGTGAGTACTTTCTGCGAGATGCTGGACATTTCGCGCAGGAACTGAGAACTGCGCATCGAGGGGCTGGCAAACAGGCGGAAAAGGATCGGTAACTTCCACCTACCGCTCAGCATCCCCAGAACGCGACCGACATGGGCGACAGAGCCGTCTGGCCCTAGACAGGCAGAACCTTCGTTCATGGGCACTTTAAAGTGCGTAATTGCGTCGTTCATCGACTTCCTTTTTTGTCGTTTCTGAATTGAATGTTGGAGTGATTACGATGGATTTGAAACTGGACGGAAAGATCGCACTGGTCACAGGCAGCAGCAAGGGGATTGGGGAGGGAATAGCCCGCGGGTTAGCGCGCGAAGGTGCAATCATCATCGTCCACGGTCGCGACAAGGCAAAAGCAGAGGAAGTCGCGGACTCTATCTCTCGTGAAGGCGGGCGTTCGTATGTCGTCACCGGCGACTTGACCTGTGAAGACGACGTGCAGCGCCTGGTCGAAAAAGCGCAAACATTTGTCAGGCCGGTCGATATCCTCGTTAACAATGCCGGGGGCTCGGGCGAGCAAGAGGACTGGGTGACGACGCGGTCTCGCACCTGGACAGACGGGTATGACCGCAACGTCGTCGCGGCTGTGAGGGTCACATCGCGAGTGCTGCCGGCCATGCGCGTCTCGAGGTGGGGCCGTGTGGTCAATATTTCCAGCCTTGCAGGCATGATGCCTCCAGCCGGACGACCCGACTACGCGGCAGCAAAGGCAGCCATGCTTGCGATGACAGCATCGCTGGCGAAAGCTGTCGCTAAAGACGGGATCACTGCAAACACCGTTTCCCCAGGCACGATCCACAGCGCCAGCCTTGAGGCAGCCTTCCGCAAAGTCGCTGTCGGGCAAGGAATTGCGCACGAAGCATCTTGGCCGGAGGTTGAGCAAGGCGTGCTTTCTAAGTTCGCAGAGGTACCTGTAGGGCGGGTTGGCACCCTCGAGGAAATCGCAGACGCAGTGGCTTTTCTTGTCAGTCCGCGTGCCGGCTACATCACCGGCTCAAACCTGAGGCTCGATGGCGGGCTATGGCCAGGACTGTAAAACCAGTTTCGCGTCGTCCGAGCGTGTCCCTGGGCCGCCCGCAGCGTAGCAGTCGTAGTCGTTTGCCTGTCATCGAGTTTTTACCGTGTCACCTCTGTTCGTCGACGGATGCTGTAGCATTTTACACCACACCGCTCTTTGCCACGGCAGCTCTTCAATGTAGCTGGACGATGGAAGCTTCCACTTTGTCGGCGAAGGCGATCAACTCGTCGCGTGCTCCCCTGTAATTGTAAGGTCGGAGAGGGTGACGTCGCCGCGGACTAAGGCGACGGCAACGCTGTGCAATCGCCATCTCGATGCCGGTCGGAACCTGTTCAGGATTGCTGACGCCTTGGCAGAAACGGCTGCATTCCCGACAAGTAAGTCGGCGTTCATTTCCTGCAATATCCGCAGCCGATTTCAGCCCCCGCAATTGTGCCGCGATCACCAACATCCTGCGGCGGGACCGACGCCAATCGGGCAACCCGTTGATAGGTGGAGGCGACCTCGCCCATAGCTGCCCGCGCAGACGGCCAGCTCCCCGTGTTATGCGCTTCAGAGCCGGCGACGAAGGCCGGCCTTCTCGTGGCAAGGGTGGATCCGCTCGTTGTCGCCTCGTTTTCGCAATGAACCGTTTTAGTCCAGCTCACTTACAACAGGCAGGGGCAGGCGGTCTTCAAACGCTCTTTTCCATGGGTTCGCACAAGACGCCGTTTCCAAAAAAAGAACGCACTATGTGACTTTTGCTTGATCTACGTGAGCAGTTTCTGACACGTTTCACCTGTGAGAAGATCAAGGCATTCATTTTCGATGTTTTGACAAAACTAGCACTCACAATTGAGGATCGCCGTCATCCGGCAAGACGACCAAACGTGCTTCATGGGCGGCAGCGACAAAAGCGGCGCGCGCATCGTCCCGCCGCTCACTGAGGCCGTTTTCCAGCACAGCGGAGCAAACCATAACAGCGGTCAAATAGGCCCTGTTATTCTCAGGTCCAGGCCATTTTTCAAAAAGGTAGCTCGCTAGGTCTTTCACGGTTTCAAGCTTAATGAAATCCCCATTCTTGATTGTCACTGGCTTGATATTAAATCTCTTCATGCCATCACCACGCGCGAAGTGAAGTCCGCTTCAAACGCTGTCCTCAGCAATATCAGGATTTCATGATTTGACGATAATCCTTGAGGATTAGGAATCGCTCATGCGGGTCATGCGTAGCAAAAGCGGTGTCTGGTGTTTTAAGGGAGGCTTCGAACGACGCCCGGTATGTCTTGCGACTTAGGATTGCTCATCTTATGCTTTCCATGCTTCTTCGTGAGACAACGAAATGCAGGAGGGCACGACCAGACCTTGTCTGTCGCCAGGGTGGATCGTGACATGCGAGCCCGCCATTCTTGCAAATGCCGGGCCGCATTTGCGTATGTTCGTCAAATCTTCTCCAATTCTCCGGACCGGAGATCTAGACTGTGGCCCGGTGGCGCCAAGATCCGTTGATCCAAAACGGGTATTCTAGGGTTCCAGGCGACTTGCCGATTAATCCCAACCGTGATAAAGCGGCACCTGTCGGAAAAGGCGGTCTTGGTTTGGTAAGCCCAAGGCCTTTCGTAATGAAAGCTCTGATCTTTGGCCACGTGCACAAAGATCCCCACGACGAACGTCGGACGCAAACGTGGCGTCCGAAAGTTCGTCCGTGTGGTGCTCGATGATGAGAAACGCTCCGGTCGAACGACGACTAGGAGCGAGATTATGAGAAAACCACAAAAAATGCTGCCCGTTGCGCTTGTCACAGGTGCAAGTCGGCGACTTGGAATCGGCTTTGCGGTTGCGCAACAGCTTGCAAGGCGAAATTACCATGTGATCCTGGCCGCGAGAAACCTGGAACAATCAGAAGAACTCGCTTTGGGATTGTGTCATCAGGGTTTTAGAGCAAGTGCGATCCGGCTAGATCTTGCTGACAGCTCGAGTATCGCAGACGTGGCGGCGACGGTCGGCAATGCATTCAGTCATGTTGATGTACTGATAAACAACGCAAGCCACATGCCTGACTTCCAAACTGCCTGTCCGCTCGACGTCGACATCAAGGTGCTCCGCGCCCTGTTTGAAGTTAATGTGTTCGGATGCTGGCATCTGACCCAAGCGCTTCTCCCGTTGTTGAAACGGGCTCGAGCTGCACGCATCGTTAACGTGACGAGTTCTGCGGCACAGCAGATCGGCAAACCGAGGCCAGGCCCGATCTTTTCACCGGCTTACTCCCTTGCTAAACACACGCTCAATAACCTGACAGTTGTACTCGCACAGGCTTTGGCTAACACCGCTGTTAAAGTGAATGCGATAGATCCCGGGTCTGTCGCAACCCATCCCGAACGCGGCGATAACGCGTTCGACCGGTCACCTGAGGAGGCCGCCAAGGATGTTGTTTGGGCGGCGACGCTCGACGCCGCTGGACCGTCCGGGTACATTTTTTCGGCCGCCCCTCGATAGGCTGGAACCGTCATGAACAAGCCGCTGTCGGTTATCTTCGCAACAATTTGCCTCGACGCCATAGGGATCGGCCTAATCTTTCCCGTCCTTCCGCGATTGATTGAGGATGTGACGCAGGCGCCCAATGCAGTGCCGTGTATAGGCGTCCTCATGGCAATCTACGCGCTCCTGCAATTTATCTTTGCTCCATTCCTCGGAGCGCTGAGCGATCGCATCGGTCGCCGCCCCGTTCACTTGTTATCGCTCGCCGGTGCCGCGATGAACTACGTTTTGATGGTCTGTGCAACATCCCTGACGATACTGATCATCGGTCGAGCGATTGCGGGGATAACGAGCGCAAACGTCTCGGTAGCAACTGCCTACATAACGGATGTCTCGTCCAAAGAGACCCGCAGCAAGCAGTTCGGCCTCTTAAACGCCATGTTCGGGATCGGGTTTATACTTGGGCCGGTGCTGGGTGGCATCCTCGGGGACTATTGGCTAAGGCTTCCGTTCGCCGCTGCGGGCGTATTGAACGGCTGCAACCTGCTGATAGCGTTTTTTATCCTCCCAGAGTCCCGAATGCCCGACTGCGAGAAGATTACGTTTGTCTCTCCCCTCTCATTGGCGCCTTTGCGGTGGCTTCTTTCTACCAGGTCACTTGCTCAGGTTGTCGGACTTTTTTTTGTACTGAGCGCTGCCGGTGAAGTGTATGGAACATGTTGGGCGCTATGGGGGAAGGACGTGTTTGGATGGAATGGCCTATCCATCGGGCTATCACTTGCAATGTTCGGAGTGTGCCAGTCACTGGCGCAGGCCTTTTTGTCTGCTCCAGCCGTGAAATTGCTTGGAGAGCGCCGAGCGGTCCTTACCGGGATCGCCGCAGCATCTCTTGGGCTTCTGGTCATGGCCTTTATTGCCAGTGACTGGATGGTGTACGCGATGATGCCTGTCGTAGCGCTCTCCGGAATTGGCACTCCGGCGTTGCAGTCCCTCGCAACACGCCTCGTGGACGACAAACTTCAGGGACAATTCCAGGGAACGCTCGCTTCAGCCATGAGCATAGCCTCGATCATCGGCCCCCTTGGATTTTCCAGCTTCTACTTCCTCGTGCGCGACCAGTGGCCAGGAGCAATCTGGCTATCAGCGCTCGCCCTCGAAGGAGTCGCGGTCCTTCTCGTGTTCAAATTGCAAATCAACGCCAGCTCGCCTGGGCCGACGCAGACGCCAAATCCATAGGGGCTCTTTCACGATAGCACTGCCGCCTCGCGCTGGAAGTCGTTGAGACTCGACTTGCAATGTGCCGCCTGCAGGCCGTTCACCCTGCCTCAATTCAATTCAGCGCAGTCATTCGGCTGCCGGTCGAATCCAACAGTGACAACTGATCTGTTTTGGCAGTCTTACGTCAGCAATTATCTACCTGCCATTCGATCAGCTGATCGAAATCGCGAGAAAGATTCGATTCCCGTATATCTTGTCCAGTGTGCCAGCCACTGTCGACATTGCACATTCTCGAGCGACCTTGCTTAGGGAATTTGAAGGGGGATTAAGCTGGCACCAAGAGTGTTGCGGCCCATCATCTAGACGTCAATATACAGGCAGGACTGTGGCTTGCAGGATCTGCGACATTTGCAGCGGATGCGCGGACCGATCCAGCGCGCTGGGACATCTGTCCGCCTGATGAGATAGCAAATACGTCTGCTCACCCAGACGCAGAAAAAGATGTTTTTCGCGAGGCTGGCTTTGACGAACCCGCCCTGTTTTACGCCGCATTGTCGTTTGCTCGCTGGTCCATGATCGCCTGAACTTGCTTCAACGATCGCGCCGGCAGCGGATCGGGCCGTCGCTTGCGAGAACCTTGTAAGAAAATCAAGCTGCAAAAGCAGAAGCGAGAAATTGCCCGGATCTTGATCGTTCGAGCTTGCCGGCCTCGAAGTCAAAAATTGCGCGTGTTTGTGGCCAACGGGCGTCGAGTTAAACAAATTGGCGACCGGCTGCAGCCAGAACATGTTTAAGACCTGCGAGCGTTCGCTCTCGCAGGTCTTTTCCACGCCCAAAAGTCCATTTTCCTCAAGGAAACTCGATCGTCAGTTCCTCGTTAATGGATGGCCGACCAGCAGGCGACTAGCGAGGTATCCTGGGTCGATTTAAAGCGTTATGGGCGACAAGAGTTGGAGCGACCCGTTTACGCGCAGTCCCAGTTTTTCATAAACGGGTCTGCCGTCAGTCGTAGCTTGAAGGCAGACCCGTTTGATCCCGGTGGCGCGACTTGCTTCTGTGAGTGCCTTGAGAGTGACGGCTTCACCGAATCCTCGGCGGCGATGTGTGGACTCGGTTGCAACCAATATAAGAAACAATCGGCCATCGACTACGCACGCACCAGCGCAGGCTACCGGGTCCAACCCTTCATAGGCGACATAGGCGAAGATCTCATCGAGCCATAGCCGCGAGGCACGGAAGGCGACAACCGCGCGCTCCTCCGGCAAACCATAGGCGCGAGCGTTAAGACGAGCATACTCTTCGAGATGCTTTTCGCTCGCGACACGCTCGAAGCGCAACAATGGATGGTGGGGCTCTCTTCTATCAAATATTTCGCCTGACATTCCCCAACATTGAAAGGTGCTTTCCAATCCCTCCTCTTGGGCGAGCCTTGGAAGATCGTTCCTGACATCCGGAGAAATCAGATCGTCAAACAGCCATAGGCATCCCGGCTGTGTACAAGACTGCATGAACTCGGCGGATCGTGCCAACAAATTCCTGGTCTGCTCTTCGTCTTTCAGCGGCTCGGTCGCAACGAGCGCGTTGTAGAAAACAAATGGCGAATCCGCCCAGCGGATAGCAAGCCCCGGCTCCTCGGCAACCGTGCCGCCGACGTCTGCCACCAGCTTGGCCCACATCGCCGCGAGCTGGCTTATTGATTCGCAGGTATCTGAATCGATCGGGAACATCAGACTCTCTCACTTTCTCATTTCACAACATTTTTCCGAAATAAATGACAGGAAGGACGTTCTCCCAGTATGGGCGGATCCTCTGAAAGCCCAGGCCTTCATAAGTCGCGATTGCGGACTTCATATCAGGCATGGTGTCGAGCACGACCCTTGTGAAACCCATCTTTGCGGCTCTGTCGATCGCTTCTGTGACGAGTCTTTTTCCTAGGCCCAAGCCCCGGTAGGTCGGTGCCACGAAAAGACGTTTCATCTCCGCGTCACCGATGTCGCCGAACTTGTGAATAGCCACACAACCTGCTGGCGTCCCGTCTCGATCAGTTGCAAGCAGTAGGGTCCCGCTAGGGGCAGCGTATCGGCCGGGGAGGCCGGCTATCTCCGCGTCAATGTTTTGTGAACTCAGATCGACCAGGTCTTGCGCTACATAATCGCGCAGAAGGGCTCGCACCTGCTGCACCTGTGCGGCGCCGCAAGCTTCAATTATTTCAAATGCCATTGAAAATCCTCAGTTCTACTTGGCTGTCGCCACGAGGTAAAAACAGGGCGCATCCCTGTCGTTCTCAAAGGACACGTCGGTGAGAACGTTGATGCCTATGCTGTCGCCTGCTTTCAGACGATGAGAGTTCGCGCCGATCTGGATGACGATTTCGCCAATCTGCACCCAAATCAGATGCCTACGAGCCCCAAAAGCAGCGGCCGGAAAGATGATCTTTTGGTTGGGAGGGAACTCGATGGCTGTGAGGTCAATCGGATGGTCTGCCTTTATGAAAATTTGACGGCGTCTGTACCCTGTCTCCGGGTCTTTCCATTCTGGTTGGTTCGCGCGGCGCGATACTGGGTCACCTGAATCCTCTGCCTTCAACAGGAACCCGGCTAAGGTGAACCCGAAGGCGGCAGCCAGTCGTGACAGAACCACTGCCGTGGGGCTGGCTTCACCCCGCTCGATCTTGCTGATCGTGCCCTTGCTTACACCCGAATGAGATGAAAGCGCCGAAAGCGACCAGTTTCTCGCTTCTCTCTCCTTTCGCAATTGGCGTGCGATCTCACCTCCGGTGTGTTGCTCGTCATCTACTCTTTCCTCTTGCATGAAGGGCCTCTCTCACCGGCCTAAGCGCGTCTCTATTTCCATACGTTCGTCAATATTAGTGACAGCGTCAATACGGGGTTTATCGTTTCTACGCCGCGATCCTCGGGGACCACCCGCCGTTATGGTGGAAATCGGATAGAATATATCATCATGACGTTTTTCGGTTGCGGAACTCCAGCGGAAAAAATCTCACTCATACAAGCACTTACCGACGGCCGTCTGGTATCCCCGACTACACGGCACAGGGCCTTCGAGACTTTATTTCGTGATAGAAGAGACATTTTCGCTCCAGCACCGCCAACCTAGAAGGGGCATTCTGGAAGGTGTTCATGCAGGTGCCTCCTTCGAGAGACTAGGCTTCCCCCGATGGGCCAGTCAGGCGGAAGCCTCAGTCTAGGCGGTGCTATGGTAAGGGTATCGCGAGCGCGTATTCATCGATGATGGATTGCACAAATCTGTTGAACCGATGGCTCGGCTGCCATGTTTTGAAAATCGCAAGTGCGGGATCGACTGCCGCTGATTGGTGACCGGAGAGCGCCTCGACGATAGCAAGCCCGCAAAACGGAACATAGGCTTCGGCATAACCGCCCTCATGCACAACAACGAGTTTCCCGTCACATAGCTTTTCTGCCAGTTGTTTCGTCAATGCCGTTAAGGACCGAAATGAATCGCTGTGTAGCAACATTCGTGAAAGGGGATCGACAGCATTGGCATCAAGGCCGCTCGATACGACGATGAGATCAGGCGCAAAGGCCTCAACTTTGGGCACAACGAGTTTTGAGAAGGCGTAAAGATAGGCATCATGTCCGCTGCCTGGAGGCAAAGGAATATTCAGATTGGCGCCGTACCCCTCACCGCGACCACGCTCGTCGATTTCTCCACCTTGTTGGCCCGGCGGCCTGCAGCCTTCCTGATGGATGGAGATAGTAAGAACATTTCCATCCTCATAAAACAGTTCCTGCGTCCCATTTGCAAAATGCACGTCCCAGTCGATGATCGCCACTCTTAGTCCTCTCCTTTGAAGACGTGCGGTCTCGACTGCAACCGCTGTGTTTGCCAGCAGGCAGAAGGCCATAGGAGTGTCGGCTGTACAATGGTGACCCGAAGGCCGGCAAAGTGCAAAAGCATTTTTGAACGTACCGTCGAGGACGCTTTCGATGGCTGCGATAGCAAGGCCAGCGGATCTGGTCGCGATCTCGTAACCACCGCTTGAGAACGGAGCCAGCGAACCAAGGTCTCCTCCTCCAGCATCACTTACTCTTTTGAACTCATCGAGATAGGAAGCTGTGTGGACAGTGAGAAGCTGTGCGCGTGAAGCAGGTTCACTTTGCGGAAAAGAAAGTTTGTCTGCCAGTCCGGAGGCAGCAATGAGATTGAGTATACGCCGCTTTGACTCCGGCGTATCAGCACCATATGTGCCTGATGGCGGTTCTACCCATCCGCCGACTGGAAAGAACAGTGATTGGACACCCGTGAAATGCCAGAATGTGCTTTCGTGCGTGAAGAAGGCTGTAGACATTCGAAAACCTTTGCTCGTCTAAGGAAATCTGCTTGCCGGCTCCATCAAGGAGCGAAACGATATGGTCAGGTTTTGGGGTAACCTTCTCAGGGCCTTATTCAAACCAAAAGCCTTGTCGGATCGGCTCTGATTTGCAGTCTGAGAAGCGCCAAAAGGCGTGGTTTTATTGGCGTTGTTATCGAGTAGTGGATAAGGCAGAACGTAAGATCAAGCTTCTCGGCCACGCGTAGACCAGGCGAGTGAATATTTTTGTCGGTCAAACGAGATTGAAAATGCTCACTGGAAACCGGACTCGTTTTTTTCCGACTTGCATAGTCCCATCTTTTGGCCAATCCCGCCTCCATACTGGCACTGTAATGCGCCACTCCGGTCGTGACACTTTGGCCTGCAGCATGGGCACACTCAACCGGGCTGACGGCGAAAAATAGTCGCTCTTACGTAGCGCTTTTATCCTCACCGCAATCGGGTCTTTCGTCCTCGTATTGCTTAGAGAAGACGGGCGCATGGAGAAAATCATGAGATTTTCAGCGATCAGGGATGGTTGGAGGCGCACGCGGTATTCGATGCAATGTGAGCTGCGGCCAGTGAAAACTGGTAGCAACATTTGAGTTAACCGTCGCACATGCATTCCCGTCGCTGCAGCACTTGGGATAGGACCTCCCCGGCCTGCTTGGAATTTATCGATCAAACAAGAAAGGGCATGTCCGAACAGGAATCTCAAGTTCCTCGGCGCACCGGTGGGACCTACTTTAACCATCGACGGGGATTTGCTTATTGGCAGCTGGCTTGATTATGGAATGTTTCTGCAAAACATAATGCTTGCAGCACGGGCAAAGGGTCTTGAAACTTGCCCCCCGGCAAGCCTTCGCAGCCTACCACAAAACTATCCGCAGTTGCCTTGGGCTAGCCGATACTGAGATAGTCATTTGCGGCATGGCCCTCGGCTTTGCTGACTGGAGTGCAACCGTCAACAAACTTGTAACGCAACGTATCGCCCCTTCGGAATTCGCAATCTTCTATTGATCAGAAAGAAAAAAGGCCAGGGCTATGCAGCAATGGCCTTGTTCAAGACCGCCAACGCACGCGTCGATCATCAACCCCGGTTCCATACGCCCTTTTCAATAGCGCGACCTTTCTTCCACGCGTCCGGTCGAGTGAGATTTCGTTACCGACGAAGATGGAGTACGCGTATCGATGCTCCCGCAAGAACTATTCTCTGTTACGCGAGTCGTAACTGTTTTGGCATTCGTGAATCACTTTGATATTTTGGACCGTCCAGTCGAACAGAACAGAAAACGGCCCCTGTAAGGACTGACCGAGCGGCGTCAAGGCGTACTCGACACCCAAAGTGGGGCCAGTCAGTACTCTGCGCGACACCATCCCATTTCGTTCAAGTTTGCGCAGTGTCTGCGTAAGAACGCGCTGGGTTACACCACTCAAGCGACGCTTGATTTCGTTGAAACGGCGCGGTTGATGCAAGACTGATAGTACCATCATGGACCATTTGTCGGCGATCTGGTCGAGGATCACACGGCTAGGGCAATCTGCACTATAGATTGGGTCGTACATTTCCATTGGTATCCTTCAGCATCCCTGGGATGTTTTAAGTGCGTAATTGACGCCAGGTATCCATTGCATACCATATACTTCTTCATAACCGAAAATCAACTCAAGGAAGAAAGCACCTCATGGCAGGTAACGATTATAAAACCATACGCTTCGAAAGGTCGCAGGGATTGGCGACAATCACGATTGACAATGCCCCAGTCAACGTCCTTGACGTCACCTTGATGAGCGAGATACGCCAAGTGCTGATTTCGCTTCGCAGTGATCGAGACACGCGGGTCATCGTTTTTCAAAGTGCTGACCCGGAGTTTTTTATCGCACATGTCGATATGAGCCTGATTGATGAACCTAACGCGTTTGACGAGCTCGCGCGAGAGACCCCGGAAGCGCTCAATCCATTTCAGGCCTTTGGCGAACTGCTGCGCGAGCAGCCACAAGTGACCATTGTCAAACTCGCGGGACTGGCTAGGGGCGGCGGGGCGGAATTCGTTGCGGCTGCAGACATGGCCTTCGCCGCAAAACGGTCTGCGGGTCTCGCGCAGTGTGAAGCTTTGATGGGTATTACACCGGGCGGCGGCGCTACACAGTATCTCTCGAGCCGCATGACGCGGGGACGTGCACTCGAAATCCTATTGGGGGCCGACCTCATCGATGCCGTCACCGCCGAACGCTATGGGTGGATCAATCGCGCTCTTCCCGACGACGAACTGGATGATTTCGTCGATCGTTTGGCACGCGACATTGCAAACCTGCCCGAAGGCGTTATCGCGGCGGCGAAAAAAGCGGTCCCTCCGCAGAACCTTCGACAGGGTTTCGTGCGAGAGCATCATGCCTGGATAGATCTTTTCCAACTGCCGGCTGCTGAAAAGCTGATCAGAGGAGGTCTGGAGGCTGGCGCACAGACAAGATCCGGTGAACAGGACCTTGAAGGTCTCCTTCGCTCGCTGGACATCTGAATTAGACCTGAAGACCACCATTTCAAATGAACTGCCATCCGGGACGCAGCACCGCTGCCTTCATAGAGAAACTTTTTGGTTTCAACATGAGGTGGATATTCAATCAGCGTCCCGGGCGGATTCCGTTGGTGCAGGCCTGCCGTTAAACGATTGTGGTGGACGGGAGCGCTACAGAGAGCGGACGTTTTTGCGCCATTCGAGATGTTGAGTAACTGCCAACTCCACGTTTAATTCGAAGTCACGATAGCACACTGCGGGCGGCACGCCTGCGTATCCGTGAGGAGTTTGAGGCGAGAGTCTAACATGGAACGAATGGGCCCGGCCGAAGATAGACCAGCACCTGTACCACACTTAGCAGACCTGTTGCGAGAAGATGAGTGGCAGTTTGCGCCCGAACTGCGCGCAAACGTCCCGGGCGCTCCCGGCTTCGCCCATCATCCTTTACGGCGGAGAGTTATGTATGGAGCAACCTCGCTGATCGTCGGTTTGACGTGTGGATTTTCTAACGCACTCCTGTCGGCAAACCTTCCCTATCTGCGAGGTTCACTCGGTCTCGAAACCTATGAAATTGCGTGGCTCCCCACGGTCTACCTTATTATGAATTGTCTTGGAGGGGGACTGCTTTTCAAGTACCGGCAACAGTACGGGGCGCGCTCCTTCGCGATTACGTTTTTGTTAATCCAGCTGGCTATAATCGGCGCGCACCTTTTTGTACGGGAGCTTGCAAGCGTCATCATCGTCCGCGCCGCCAGCGGTATTGCAGCCACAGCGCTCACGACGCTATGCATATTCTACATGCTTCAGGCGTTCCCGCTTGAACACAGAACACGTGCAATGGTTCTAGGCGTGAGCATTCCTCAGCTAGGTATCCCACTAGCCCGGCTTCTCCCTCTGGATGAACTGGTGTTGAATAAGTGGGATGGGTTATTCCTCTTGGAGTTCGGTCTTGCCGCCACAAGCCTTGCTTGCGTATTGGCATTTAGGCTCCCGCCCAGTCACAAAGAGAAAGTGTTTGAGTATCGAGACTTCGTCTCAATGGCATTATACGGTATCGCGGTCGCGTGCTTTGGTGCTGCAATGGGTATGGGACCTTATCTCTGGTGGTGGGACCACCATTGGATAGGATGGTGCCTAGCAGCATCTATCCCGTTTTTTGCGATCTCTTCGACATTGGAGCTGAACCGTAAGGTTCCACTTATCGACATCCGTTGGTTAACAGCCGCTGACCTGCTCCGCCTAGCTTTTGTACTCATTGTGACAAGGATGGTACTGTCGGAGCAGGCGACCGGCGCCATCGGCTTTCTCCGTCAGTTCGGACTTCTCAATGAAAACTTCTTTGACCTTTCACTTGTCATCGCGATCTGTGCCTTCGCGGGGCCAGTATTTGCCGCAGCTCTGATCAAACCCGACCGCATACCCGCCATGATAATGGTCGCCTTGCTGCTTGTGGCGATGGGAAGCTACCTCGATTCCTATTCAAGCAATCTTACACGAGCGCCCCAATTCTACTTAACGCAAGGGCTGATAGCATTTTCTACCACCTTCTTTTTAGGCCCAGCCCTTCTTTATGGTGTCACTCGGGTTCTGACGGACGGTGGACAAAAACTTTCGAGTTTTGTGATCATGTTTTCGATAACGCAATCCATGGGTTCACTCGTTGGTAATGCGTTGGTGCAGACGAGCCAACTGCTATATCAACAGGATCATTATGTACGTTTTGTCGGCTTGGTAAGCCAGATGAACCCGCTCGTGGAGAGGAAGCTTGCGGGAACCGCTTCAGCCTACTCGTCGATTATGACAGATCCATCACAGCGCGCAGCCCTAGCCGTCCAGTCTTTGGCGCAGCTCGTTTCCACCGAAGCGAACATCCTGGCATTCAACGACACATTCAGGCTGATCAGCATTATAGCTTTCCTGGCAGCGATGTGTGTTGCCGGTCTGGTGGTTTATCGCGTTGTGATATTTCACAAAGGGAAATTGAAGTCATGAGCCAGCCGGCAAGCGAGTTCCAGCAAACAGAGCCTACGAGTTCGGGTGATGGGACAAGGGGGGCTCCCAACACCGACTGGACGCCACCGCGGATCGGCTTTACCGGTGCAATCATCAGTATCGCTTTGATGCTGACCGGAATGTCAGCAATCCTAAAGGCTTGGGGGTTGCCTCCGTTCTCCTCCGCCGAACAGGCAACGGAAGATGCTTATGTCAGGGGCCGTACTACTGTAATAAGCCCGCAATCAAGCGGGTACGTGACGAAAGTGCTGGTGAAAGACTATCAGCTCGTCAAAGAGGGCGATATCCTCTTGCAGATCGACGACGCCCTTTATCAGCAACAATTGCAGGCAGCCAAGGCTCAGGTTGATGTCGCACTCGCAAGTCTCGACAACAACGACCAGACTGTGGCTTCTAGGAAAGCGGATGTCCAGGCGGCATCAGCCCAGGTCCGGTCAGCGCAGGCACAACTCAACCGCGCTCGAGCCGATGACAGGCGCGCGCGGGAGTTATCTGCTCAAGGCGCTGGGCCAGAAGCGCAGGCCGAAATCGCCAGGGCGCAGCTTGAATCTGCTGAGGCTGCTCTGTTGCAAGCAAATGCGAATGTCGCAATTGCACAGCAAGCTGTCAAATCGGCTGAGGTTCAGGGCAAGGTGCTGGCTGCTCAAGCCGAGGCGGCAAGGGCTGTCCAGTCCCAAGCGGAGATCAGTCTTTCCTACACACTGATCAAGGCGCCTGAATCCGGGCGTCTGAGCGATATTGGAGTGAAGCTTGGTCAATACGTTACCAGCGGCTCCCAACTTATGTTTCTGGTTCCACAAGCCCGATGGGTGATTGCCAACTACAAGGAAAGACAAACCGCCGACATGGAAGTCGGCCAGCATGCTCTTCTCACAATCGATGCCTTGAACGATCAAAAATTCACCGGAAAAGTCGACGAGATTTCCCCGGCGACGGGTGCTGAGTTCTCAATCCTTCGCCCTGACAACGCAACAGGAAATTTCACTAAGGTTCCTCAGCGTATCCCTGTGAGGATTACTCTGGATCAGATGCAACCGGGTTTTGATCGATTACGACCGGGAATGTCTGTCGAGGTCTACGTCGACACCTCGTCCGGCAGCGATTGAGCGGCTTGCTGCTTACATCGAGGGTTAGTGTTATTTTAGCAAGGGTCAAAAAAAGGGCCAGGTGGAACCTGGCCCTAAAGGGGGAGGATAACCTCCGGGGAACCTGTAAAAACGATCTTCTATGTTTTGCCCCATCCTTGGTGCGAGGATGTGGCAGCTATGTACACAGGATTTCGAGGATTGGCTTTCGCGGAAAAGGGTTTGTCATCAAGGCTTGATAACCCGACAGATCATTGAGTCAGAGACGCTCATGCGTATACGACCACAGGTGAAAAGCTTGCCTCGCACCGGTCAGTGCCGCTCCTGCTTCGTTGCCACTGCCACGAGAGCGACTGCCGGAATCCTGACGACACCGTTGACCGAGTATTCCTCGATGATTCTTAGGACCGCTTCGTCGACCTTGTCACGACCTCTTTCGTCAAGCGCGGCGTAAGGCGCCATGTACCTGTGAAGCTCGCGCATCGTTTGCAGGTAGCTATCTCCCCCTTCGCCTTGCCAGAGTGTCTGAAATTCGCTGATGCGCACATCATCAAAGCCTGACGACCTCAGAGCATCAGCAAACTGTTGAACGTCTGCCAATACACGAAAACCCTCGGAGGGCGCCGGTGGCATCTTTTCCGGAAAAACTTCCCTCAATGCTCTCGCCATCACGAGAAATGGACCACCGCCAGGCGGGGTCTTCCAGGTCGCGATGCCGGCCTTTCCTCCAGGCCGCAAGACGCGGCTCATCTCGAGCAATCCCTTCCTCCAGTCGTTGAAGAGGGAAATACCCATTATCGAAAATGCCAGATCAAAAGACTCGTCCGCTATCTGAAGATTTTCGCCGTTCATGACCTCGGCGATTGAAAAGGGGAACGGCCTGAGACGTTCTGACAACAGTTTCACCATGCCAGGTGCCACATCAACGGCATGAACGAAAAGACCCTGATGCGCAGCGGGCACGCTCAGCGCACCTGCACCCGCACCGATGTCGAGGGCACGTAAACCGAGTTGCACCGGGCCAATCTGGCGAAGTGCTTCCATCGCAATGGGTGCAGTGACCCGGTTGCCGGTCATCTCGTAAACGCGAGCGAAATCATCGCTCATATAGTCGATGGCTGGGCCGCTCGCCTGCCAGGGAGGAGTGACTGATCTCGATTCTGTGTTTGATTTGTCGTGCATGGAGCCTCGCTAGTTCGTGTGACGCCGAAGACACTAGAAGCGGTAGCGAAAGCGATATTGTAAATTCTTGCATGAGGTCGCCAAAGCTAACATGACATTCGCATCCTCAAGCATCTAGACGTACGTCCTAACGAGAAACGGCGCAGTTCCTGGTTTGCACCCGTAGAAACCTATGGTCCCGCTACGGCCACGCCCACTGGGACGCTCTTGTCGGAAACAGAGCCGCACACGCGCAGCAAAGATATTGGAACATGCCCCTGCATTTGAGTTTCGGCGTCGTACGTTTTGGCCAGAGCGTCAACGATTGGCTTTTAACGATGCGTAAGAAGCGAAACGCTGTGTTCTCAGGCAACCAGCTGGGCCGGAGTGACACCATATATCCGCCTTATCCACTTCGTCATATGGCTTTGATCTGTAAAACCGGTTGCTACAGAAATCTCTGCGAGTGAGCCCTTCCTGGCGTTTATCATCGCACGGGCACACTCCAGCCTGCGCCGCACCACGTAGCGGTGAGGGCTCACACCGACCGTCATCTGAAAGTATCGGGCGAACTGAAATCTTGTGCAGCCTGCAACTGCCGCAAGAGTATCTAGGCTGAGCGGGGTATCTAAATTCTCTTGTATGAAAGCATTGACCCGCCCTACAGCTGCGCGGGCCAGACGACCGGAATGAAAAGGAGCTTTTCGACTGAGATGATTTCGAGCCAGGTGCGACAGGAGACCATCAGCCACACAATGCCAGAATAGCATTCCGTTCGGATGTCCAGCGGCAGCCTCAGCGTCAAGCACATGGGCGATATGCGCAATAAATCCATCTCTGCCGTTGATCTGCTCTAGAAGATCCAGATTCTGTCCCGAATACTCGGCGCTGACAAGAGCCAGGCATTCAGGAGAAACGCGCATAACTATCCCTGACATAGAACCATGAAAATGGGTGGAATGGCTCGCGTCAGCCGGGCAGAGGCAGAGAGAGCCTGGGCCTATATGGTGATAGAGGCGCTTGCCATCGATTATGTGCTCAACGGATGTCGCTTTAGAGCATCCAATGCCAATCATGTGGTGTTGGGCCACACCAGCCATAAAGGAGCCTTTGGCAAAGGTGACCCGTGCTACGGCGACTCCATAATCATCCGTGGGCATCGCTTGCCGAAGAACCTCCAGTTCACTGCCAGCCGTAAGCGTTTCGGTTGTGTTTCGGGTTCGATCGGTCGCTAAGCCGTTCGCACCTTCGAACTTCAGTCTCATCAAAAATCTCCAACCGCTAAGCAGTCCCAGACATAACCAGGATCGACACCGCCCGCGCGGCCCATTTTTTCCCTGCAGCTTTGTTTTATCGATCATGTTCAAGGCAGCACCGTGTCGAACTGCCAGATCATTGAGTGTCTCTTTGATGGCACCTTCACGCAAGCACTCGACCCATTTTGCCCTCCTAAACACGAGCTTGCGGCTAAGTCGACAGGTTTCAAATGACCTCAGACTGTCTTTCGTGTTAAGATTCCAGACAGACTTTCCTTCATTGGCCAACTGATCCGGGCAAACGAGCTGATCAGTTTAAGATACGACATTACGATTACAAACAGAGGTAAGGTGAATGTATTCGATTGAGAACGGTGGCACGTCGCGCGCCGAGGCTCACGCTTGCTTTTTAGCCGCACTTTCCAATCCGGCGCGTCTCCAAATAGTGGCCGCCGTACGACTGCGTGAAGTAAACGTGTGCGAACTTTCTGAAATCTGCGGCCTTAGTCAATCGGCAGTCTCACAACATTTGGCGAAACTGCGGCGCCGACAGATCGTAAAGACCCGCCGAGATGGCCAGACAGTCTATTATAGTCTGGCCTCGCCGGAGGCGGAAAGTCTTTTATGCTTGCTTGCGGATATGCATCGCGTTGCCGCTTGACTGCATTTCCCGCAACGACCGCCAGTTTAAGAGGCGTCTCATGTCGGCGGGCATTCATCCCTGAGCGATGGACCGGCCAGAACGCAAATCATCGCTTGTCGGGTCTGCTAAAGCGACATCGCTGCACGCGCCTCTCCATCCTCGTCGCGCTTGGTCGACCGACGTCACTTATCCGGCATATGACGCCGCAAAGCAGTCGACCCGCCAAAGTCGTCGCCCTTAAGGCCGACTCGTTGCGTGAAGAGCCTCTCTTTCCGAAATTACCCCGAGTCAGGCCCGGTGCCTAATGCGCGCCCGATAAACCAAGGTTTAGATATACCTTAGGATGAATGAGATTTCCGTCTGATCGTGGTTATTTCAGGAGCTTGAAATCTCTACGTCAAGGTGGACCTCATGACCGCAATGTTGCAAGGAAGACTGCTGATCGACGGTGAAATTGTCGATGGAGAAGCCGGGTGGAGCGACTCTATAAACCCTGCTGATGAGACCGTGATTGGTCGCGTCTCCAATGCCTCTGCAAACGACGTTGCACGCGCGGTTGATGCTGGCCGGCGTGCATGGCCAGGTTGGGCTGAGCGAAGCATCGAGGAGCGAGGGGAAATTATCCGCGATTTTGCCGACAGGATCATATCTAGATCAGACGAGATTGCCCGAACCGAGGTACTTGATAGCGGTAACACCTTGCGACCCACGCTGAACGCTATGGGTGAAATCCAAAAGACCGCCCGGTATTACGCTGGCATCGCCTACATGTTGCGCGGCGCCACTATACCCGCAACGCCGAACAATATGCACATGACCATATTTGAGCCCTATGGCGTGGTTGGCCGCATTGCGGCCTACAATCACCCGGCACTTTTCTCGGTAGCCCGCGCATTGTCGGCACTGGTGGCTGGGAACGCTGTCGTCGCTAAACCCCCGGAAACATGTCCGCTTTCAGCACTTGCAATTGCCGAAATCGCCCGGGATGTCTTGCCTCGCGGTATCTACAACGTTGTCAATGGCACCGGTGGAGAAGTTGGTAATGCCCTTGTCCGATCACCGCATGTCAAACGCCTCGCTTTGATCGGGTCCGTGCCAACCGGAATGGATATTCAGCGTTCTGCCGCGGAGGTGGCTGTCAAACACGTGACGCTGGAGCTCGGTGGGAAGAACCCTATGATCGTCTTCCCGGACGTTGACCCGGACCGCGCCGCCGACGGGGCTATCGAGGGAATGAACTTCGCGTGGCAAGGGCAATCTTGCGGCTCGAACTCGCGTGTACTCGTACATGACGATATCTATGATGCGGTTGTAGAGCGCATCACTGCGCGCGCGGCGGCTATAAGAACGGGTGACCCAATGAGCATGGATAGTGGGATGGGGCCGGTGAACTCCGCCAAGGCTTATGCCCACGTCACAAGCTTCCTCGACCCGCAGCAGACGCAAGGTGCCCGCCTGATGACCGGTGGGAAGCGGCCGAGAGGGAGAGAATTCGAGAAAGGGTACTGGATCGAGCCGACAGTGTTTGCAGACGTCACAAAGCAAATGCGCCTCTGGCGGGAAGAGGTCTTCGGCCCCATCCTGTCGATCGCACGTTGGCGAGATTACGAGGAAATGGTCGCGCTTGCCAATGACACGGAGTACGGTCTTTCGGCAGCGATCTGGACCAATGACATCTCTCTGGCTCTAAAAACCGCCAGGCGTGTTCGCGCGGGGTCTATCTTCATCAATGGCTCCAACCGCCACCTTCCAGGCCTTCCCTGGGGCGGATTTAAAAACAGCGGTATTGACCGCGAAGAAGGCGTGGAGGAAATTCTGAGTTATCTTGAGACAAAGACTATCAATATCATGCTTTGAGCGCAGCCCAAGTTAGGTGTGATTATAAATTGGCTAGTTTCAGCAAACGATATTACACTTCAAATCTGATGTTGCGGCGGCTTAGATGCCTTAATGCGTATTAGACAGTAATGGGGTAGCAGGACTAGCGATCAGCGCCCACACGGAGCGTTATTGTTGAGTTTTATCTGACGGGGTATCAACGTGATGCGGTCCGTCAAACAAGTCTTGTAACCATAGCTCCCAACGGGTCGATGGCGCGGCCACAACTTCGTGCCTGTGTAACAGCAGCGCACACCAAACGGTCGGTCACGTTCGATTGTAGCGGCTAACCTCGTACCGGATGCCAAGCACGTCTGCCATGCGAACGAGGTCCACAAGAGAATCCGCCGCCATCTTGCGCATCATGTTACGCCGATGGATCTTGACCGTGATTTCGCTCAACTCAAGCCTGCCCGCGATTTGCTTGTTCATCAGGCCAGCCGTGACGAGGCCAAAAATTTCCGTTTCGCGCCTCGTCAAGGCGGAGAATCTGCCCCGCAAATCGGAGTGCACGCGATCCGTACAACGCCGTATCCGATCAACATTGATCGCCTCCTCTACCACTTTCAGTATTTCTTCCTCCTCAAAGGGCTTTGTCAGAAGTGTCAAAGCGCCTGCGCGCATACCGCGTACCGTGGTCGGTACATCCGGATGTCCGCTCAGCAGTATAACTGGTAGTGACCTGTCGCTTTCACTGATAGCTTGCTGAAGGTCCAACCCGTTGTCATCTCCCAGCCTGATATCGAGTATCAGGCACGCCGGGCACTCAGCGGCATCGCGAGCTAGGAATTCCTCCGCTCCCGCAAAGCTTTGAACCGTATAACCTGTGGCTCGTAACAGTGTTTCGATTGACTGGCGGACATCCAAGTCATCATCGACGACATAGATCAAACCCCTATCTTCATCGTATATCATTCTGCCTACTCATGATGTCTCTGTTTGATCCTGCCTGCAGCAAAGCTTTGACCTCGTCGAGCAGCTGCTCAGGATCGATAGGTTTGACTAGAAAAGCCCTGACGCCCAATAAGCGTCCTTCTTGAAATACTCTAAGGCTCGGATAGGCCGTCATCATTATGACGGGCACCCTGCGCCGGTGATCCGTTAACTTCCGCTGCAGATCGAGGCCGTTGACGCCCGGCATGTGCACGTCTGTGATCAGGCATCCCATTTGGTCCAAGCCTGGCCACCGAAGAAGTGCTTCGGCTGCGTCAAACTGCTCGACAAAGATGCCTGCAGAACGGAAGAACGTCGTAATGCTCTCCCGCACCTCTGCGTCGTCATCGACCACGCAGATCACAAACTTGTCCGCCACGTCCAGCTCCTGTTGCGGCTTGCTCCCATGACGGCAAACAATGAACGCTCGCGCGTCCCAAATCCATCATATCAAGATATGGTAGCAACAGCCGCGGCGCTATGTGGTTGATTGCTACATGGTAGGGTGAAAGTGACGACCGATCCATTCAATGAATTATTTCGCGCTTGGATTGATCCGCCATGGCTCTCTACAATGGAGCGACATATCGGAAGACCTAGTCCCATCCCTTCCGCCTTAGTCGAGAAGAACGGCTCGAATATGCGCCCCTCTCGCTCCGCTGGGAAGCCGCCCCCGCAATCGGTTATACTGACTTCTACAAACTTGGGCGCGCTCGCCCGCATGTCTATTCTCAGCTCCCTGGAGCGGGCAGTGGTGCCGGCCATCGCTTGAATGCTGTTCATGATCAGATTTATGAGGACCTGTTGAATTTGTACGCGATCACCAAAGATCGTTGGTATGCTGGAGCTTCTTGGGCGGACTATCGTCACGGAGTGTGATTGCGCTTCCCGTTGGATCAGGCCAATTGTTTCATCGATCAGCTCAACCAGGTTCAATGGCGTCGTTTCAGGAGAAGTTTTGCGTGCAAGCCCGCGCACCCTTGCTACGACATCGGAAGCACGAGTGCTGTTGGACAGAATTTTCTCCAGGCAAACGCCGAGTTCCCGCAAGTCGGGCTCGGGGCGGTCCAGAAAACGCTTGGCCGACTTGCCATAGTTTATAATGGCAGTCAGCGGTTGATTGACTTCATGCGCGATCGAACTCGCAAGCTGTCCGAGCATGGATACCCGGGCCCCGTGCGCGCGTTCCGCGTGAGCGTGCTCGGCCCGCCTTCTGGCGTCGTTCCTCTCGGTCACATCGGCGGCCATAATAAGAAGATTGGACCACGGAGCGTCTGCAGAAGAAACGGAGATGCGAAGTACGAGGTCCAGGACCCGGCCGTCCAGAGCCCTCGCCTGAACCTCGCACTCCACCCTGGTAGCTCCCTCGTCAAGCGCTGTTATCATACCCGCCAGCGGTTCGATTGCGCAGTCCATGAAGAGGCAATTCCAGTTCAAACCGACCAGAGCTTCACGACTGGCGGCGCCCCAAAGGATCGCGGCGGCCTCGTTAGCATTACAGATCGTGGCCGATGCCAGTACCGCATTCACAATCTCCGGATTCCCGGCGAGCCAATCTCTCAGATTGATTTCCGTTGGCCGTGATAGACATGATATACGGATTGCCTCCGTCCAGTCAGACTCCCAGATAGCAAAACCCGCCGAATCAAAAATCTCGCGATATCGCTGCTCCGACGCCTTGATCAGCAAGTCGGCACGACGTTGCTCTGTCAAATCTGCGCTGGATTCGATAACGCCCACCTGCCTGCCATCAACATCCCGCCGCAATACCCACCTGGTGGCTAAAATCAGACGATTGCCATCGCGGCGCGTGCGCACAATATCTCCCGACCATTGTCCGCGAAGCTCCAGAGCACGCCAAACTTCTGCCTCGGGAAATTCAGTGCGCAGGAGTTCTTGACAGCTTCGTCCAACAGCCTCCTGTCGTGACCAGCCGTAAAGGATTTCAGCGCCGTCGTTCCAGTACAGAATCAAATCTTTCTGATCGTTAATAATGACGGTGTCATGCGACAATTCGAGCGTCCGCGCGAGTTCTGCCAGCGTCGTGCGCCAAGTTTGGTTCCAGATCGACAGCAAAGTCGCGGTGCCAATGACAAGCAAAGTCACGGCGAAAAGCGCTGCCTCGCTATTGTGGAGATCATGAACCGCAATGTGTCCACCACAAAACGCCGTACAGGCGAGGGCTGCCAAGGCTATCCCGACGGCAACCGTGAAGCGCCGACCTAGAGGGCCAAGCAACAAAATCACACCACCATAAAGAAGCGCAACCGGACCATCCCCTCCCGTCATCATGTCGACGGTTAAAATAAACAGCGTGGCAATGAGGCCAAAGACAAGGAGCTGGGCGCGGTCAGTAGACGTCCTTTTTTTGCGAGCGCAGTCGAAGCATCCTCCTGTTTCCATAAGCTTCTTTCGCCCTTTGCGATCAGCCACTCGACTCTAACCCAGATCGAGGCTCTTGATGCTTTTCGTATCTGCATCGCTGGATTGCTGCCGAATTTTGAAACTTGTCTTGTAAGCACTTGGCGAAAGCCCGTAGAAGCGTCGAAATGTAATGGCGAAATGGGTTGGGTTTTCGTATCCGCAGCTGTAACCGACGCGTGAAACCGTCGCGTCGGCGTCATGCAGAATCTCTCGCGCCGCTTCCATTCTGTAGCGGGTCAATCGCCGGAACGGCGTTTCGCCAAACGTTTCCTTAAAAACGCGAAGTAAGTGGTACTTGCTCATTCCCGCAGCTGCAGCAAGTTGATCAAGACTAAGATTTGATCTTAGGCTTTCGCGTAACAATGCATCAGCCAGAGCCATCCGCTTTGGCTCATTGCCTACTTGCACAGGCGGGGCGCCACAGTGAAAGGTCAGAAGATGGTTTGCCAGAAAATGAGCAACGCTATCGGCATATAGCTCGGACACGGTAGCTTTCGCAGCACGCGCCAAGCTTAAAAGGACGTTATGAATTGTGGGGTCGGGCCTAACAAGTTGATTTGGTAGCCGGATCTCACGGTTACAGCCAGGATCAAGCGAGGCCACATCTGCAAGCGTTGCTGATGGAAGATGGAGCTGTAATGTCTTGAGGTTTCGACCTTCCCTCCACCGAAGATGCACCTCTTCCTCCGGTGCAGTCATTCCGATGTCGCCCTTTAGATACACCGCCTCCTGCCAGCGCCGGGCATACTGACCCTCGATACGACATTTTCCCTCAGCCACAAGAACGATAAGGTGGTCGCTTGTCGCCGCTGTGACCAGATTTTCTGCTTCTGGTGGCTCTATATACGCCCGTAAAAGCAGCGAGCGCCACCCAACATTCCACGAGCATAGACCCATCGTACCTGCGAGCCTATGGTGAGCGTCGAGACTTTCCTTGGAGATCATCGCTGCCTCGCCATAGATGACCATGTTCTCGATGAGACCTTTCCGAGCGCACAAGTAGAGAAGCAGGCTGGCTCCAATAATTTATTGCCGAAAGGACCACCTATCATCGAGGTATTCGCGTACGCCTTCGCATTCGGTTTGGAAACTAGAGCGTGCCATACATCGTCTGTAAGAATTCCTCAGACCGCCGTTGCGACGTTGGGTGCCCGCATTGTGTCTCCATGTCAGGCAGTAGGGCAGCAGCGCGAGAGCGGATAGGTAGCCTTGCGAGAGCGCTACAAACTTTGGTGTGAATTTACAGTTCAGATGATCGAGTACTAACGTCTGGGCAAGCACGTATTTGGCCAACAATAGTATCAATCATCAGAAGGTGTTCACGTATGAGCCAGTTATCGTCGAAGGTCGCCATCATCACAGGATCGTCGCGCGGGATCGGTGCAGAACTTGCCCAACGGCTTGCGCTTGACGGGTTCAGTATCGTCGTCAATTACGCGGGCAACGCACGACCAGCCAACGAGGTCGTCGCAAAAATCCAAGCCAAAGGCGGCAAAGCCATTGCCTTTCAGGCCGACGTTGCAAACCCCAGCGCAATAAGATCAATGTTCGACACCGCCGAGAAAACGTTTGGTGGTGTCGACGTCGTTGTTAATTGTGCAGGCATCATGAAGCTCGCCAATATTGCCGATCTTGACGATCAGACCTTCGATGAGACCGTTGCAGTTAATCTCAAAGGCACCTTCCTCACGTGCCGTGAAGCGGCAAAGCGTCTTCGAGACGGAGGGCGCATAATAAATTTCTCCTCAAGTGTAATCGGCGTTCGTTTGCCTAGCTATGGCGTCTATATTGCTACCAAAGCCGCGGTTGAAGGCTTGACGCAGGTTCTTTCGCAAGAGATGCGCGGTCGGGCTATCAGCGTAAATGCAGTTGCACCAGGTCCAGTCGCCACGGAGCTATTCCTGAACGGCAAAAGCCCGGAGCTCATCGAACATATGGCGAAGATGAACCCCCTCGAGCGCCTTGGGCAAACGGAGGACATTGCTCGAGTCGTTGCTTTTCTTGCCGGTCCAGAGGGCGGCTGGATCAACGGCCAGATCATCCGCGCAAACGGCGGAATGTGTTGAGCTGCGTAGAGGTCAGTGGTTTCAACTAGGTAGCAGTTTCCGCATCATCAGATTCTACGTGACATCCGATGGTGCCAATGCTCATTCTGAGGAAATTCACAATGGACAAGAAAGTCATTCTTATCACTGGTGCTTCGAGCGGCTTCGGTCGATTGACCGCTGAGGCGCTAGCCAAAGCCGGACATACCGTTTACGCATCAATGCGTGATACCATGGGCCGCAATGCACGAAACGTTGCTGAAATGGTCGAAGCCTCCAAGAATAATCGTGTTGACCTGCGACCGATTGAGCTGGACGTCCAGTCCGAGTCCTCGATTGATAACGCAGTGAAAAAAATTATCGCTGACAGCGACAAAATCGATGTGCTGATCCATAATGCCGGACACATGATGTTTGGCCCCGCCGAGGCTTTCACCCCAGAGCAATTTGCAGAGCAGTATGATGTCAACGTACTCGGCACTCAGCGCGTCAATCGCGCTGTACTTCCTTACATGCGTGCTGAACGGCATGGGCTTCTGATATGGGTATCGAGCAGCAGTTCGGCAGGCGGGACGCCGCCCTACCTGTCACCTTATTTCGCGGCAAAGGCGGCTATGGATTCATTGGCGGTGCTTTATGCACGAGAGGTTTCACGTTGGGGAATAGAGACCACAATTGTGGTACCTGGCGCTTTTACAAAAGGAACAAACCACTTCGCGCATTCCGGACGCCCTGCTGATGAGGCGCGTGTGGCGGAGTACGAGGCGGGGCCATACAAGGGTTTCGGCGAGGAGGTGCTGAAAGCGTTCGCGGCTATTGTCCCGGAAGATGCCGACCCTGCTGTCGTGGCTGAAAAGATCGCCGACGTTGTCGCCCTGCCGTTCGGCAAGCGTCCATTCAGAATTCATTACGATCCTACGGAGGATGGCGCTAGCGTCAGCTTCGCTGTGATAGACCGAATGCGAACCGATATGCTCCATCGCGTTGGTTTATCCGATTTGTTACGTCCTGCGATGGCGGGGGATAGTGAGACCGATCGCAATTGACGTCTTTGCATGCTTGCATAAAGCATAGAGTGCCTGCCAATCCGAACTTATTATGAGTTGGAGATGAAACCATGGCTCGCAAATCATTTCAATGTATTGATATACATCAGCATTTTGTGCCGGAGCGTTATCGCAAAGCTCTTTCTGATGCTGGTATATCTCGCCCCGATGGAATGGCAAATGTTCCTTCTTGGAGTGAGGACGGAGCTATCGACATGATGGATCGGCTGGGGATCGGAACGGCTTTTGTCTCAATTTCTTCTCCAGGCGTAAATTTCGCTGGCCCCCGCCTAGCCCGCACTTTAGCCAGGCAGACGAACGAAGACGCCGCAGAGCTCCTTGCGAGACATCCGGGCCGCTTTGGGTTCTTCGCCGTAACACCCCTTCCCGATATTGAAGCAGCTCTCGAGGAGATCGCGTACGCATTCGACGTTTTGAAAGCTGACGGTGTGATTTTTGAAACCAATTTTGGGGGGACCTATCTTGGTGACAGCGTACTTGAGCCCGTCTATTCAGAACTTCACCGACGGAATGCAGTACTCTTCATCCATCCGACAAGTCCCCATTGTCAATGCGTTAAGTGCACCCCTTCGGGCGATGAGCCGATGGATATCGCATTAGGCTACCCTCGACCGATGCTTGAATTCATGTTCGAAACGACGAGATCAATTGCCAGCATGGTCCTTTCCGGTGTTCCCGAGCGCTTCCCCAACATCAAGATCGTCGTTCCTCATGCCGGAGCCTGCCTTCCGGTACTGGCGGGGCGGATTGAGTTGCTTAAGGACGCCGGTGGACATTCTGGTGGCCCGTCAACGATTGATATCCGCGCCTCCCTTCGTCGCCTTCACTATGATCTGGCGGGTGCACCCGTGCCTGAGCTGCTCGGCGCGCTTCTGCAAATCGCTGATCGGTCCAGACTACATTACGGAAGTGACTGGCCGTTCACGCCCGCCGAGGCATGCGAACACCTACTTCAAGAACTGATTAATACATCGCTCCTCGACAACGACGAGCGCGCGGCTATGATGTCGACTAACGCGACCCGGATTTTCCCACGACTTTCGGCTCGGGGCTAGATCAATTTCATGCGCTGTGGAAGCAAGGGTGGGCCACTCCATGGGGCACCGAGACTAGCTTTGGCGCACGTGATCGACAAGCTTGGCTTTGTGGCTTTGACGAGCAACGGCTGCAATTACCACGATTGACAGTCGATAGTGTGTCGATAGCCGGACATCAGCGATCAACGATATCGCGGGAGCTGTCTTTGTCCGAAGAGGCTTCAGTCTTGCTTGACGAACGCGCGAGCCGACGATTGGTCGCACTCGCAAGGGCCAAACGCAGAGCCTGGTCCTATTGACAGTGTTATTTTTTCCTGTGAGCGCGAATAGGAGGAGTTCATGCTCGAAACTGCACTTCTTGAAGATGGAGATGGAAAGCCGCTCTTGACCGGAAAACTAAACGGATCTCGCGAATGGTCGGCCGTAAACGCTTTCTGTAATCGAACCTATATGCCGCTTTCAACGCGTCCACTCACGCGCGGCGCCGATCCCGATGCGACCATGCGCATGCTGAAGATCGGGCGCATCACGTTCAGCCGTTTCTGCTTTGGCACCCCGACACGCGCGGATGATTTCGATCCGTCGTCTGGAAATATCATCGTAGTCAACACACTGCGTGGTTCAGTCCGGCATCCGTTGGCCGGCAACGACGTCTTCGACAGTCGGCCAGGGGACAGCTATGTCGTAGATTGCAGTCGTACAGACTACTGGAACGTTGCCGACGGACACGACCTCCAGCTTAATCTGACGATCCCGCATAGCATTATGGAAGAGACTGCAGCGCGCTGGTACGGCTTTGTGCCAGGCGACGATCTTTGGAAAAAGCGCTTGATCTTCGGCGCCGGTCATTCAGCCTGGTTATGCTTGCTTGAATACGCCACACGATCGCTGAGTGCCCGTAACGACGGAGTGTCGGATGCTTTGATCGCGCGGCGCATCGAAGAGACTATATGTTTGGAGCTGTTGCGAAACTGGGCTGGCAGCGCAGGCATTAATCTCGAGACTGGTGCGCGCGCCGCCGCACCCTACTACGTGCGAGAGGCGGAACGGTTAATGACAGAAAATGCGGGTGAAGCGCCTTCCGTGTCAGATATCGCCCATCGTGTCGGTGTGACGACCAGATCCTTGTCGGAAGGCTTTCGACGTTTTCGCGGAATAACGCCGCATGAATTTCAGAGCAGGCAAAGGCTCGCATCTTTAAGGGAAGCATTGGTCGCAGCTTCGGCCGGCGAAACAGTCACATCGATTGCAAAGCGTCGCGGATATACGAACCTTGGGGCGTTGGCAACAAGCTACCGGAAGCTTTACGGTGAAAGCCCTGCCGAAACGTTGCGCGGCAGATTATCAATGGCGCGGAGGATTTAGCAGGGCATTTACCTCATCCTAAATTAAAAGGGTTGTCGCGGCCGCGGTGTCATCGTGCGGTAGAGAATGGATGGCTCAAAGAGATTGCTTCCCTTTTTGAACCTCACCTTCCGGATTGGAATGCTGCGTACCTATTGCGCTATGTACCTAGCAGATGTTTCGACGCTATGCCTTCTTCTTACAAGTCGGTGGAAAACAGGCTTTGCCGGCCCGCCGACACGCATTCACGCAGGCAAAAGGGAGGCATGTCATGAAAGCGCTCGTTTATCAGGGTCCCGGCAAGAAGGCTTGGATTGATCGGAACAAGCCCTCGATTCAAAAACCGACAGACGTAATCGTGAAGGTCACGAAGACCACCATCTGCGGTACGGATCTGCATATCCTCAAAGGGGACGTACCAACAGTTGACGAGGGGCGCATCCTGGGTCACGAGGGCGTCGGAATAGTCGAGGAGGTCGGTGGAGCGATACGCAACTTCAGAAAGGGGGACGCCGTTCTCATTTCTTGCATCACATCATGTGGCTCGTGCTCTAATTGTAAGCGCCAGCTCTATGCGCATTGTGACGATGGCGGCTGGATTCTCGGTCACCGCATTGACGGCACGCAGGCGGAATATGTCTGCATTCCCCATGGCGACAACTCACTTTACCCTATCCCTCGAGATGCGGACGAGGAGGCCTTGGTAATGCTGTCGGACATTTTGCCTACTGGACTGGAAATCGGGGTTCAGTCTGGCGGCGTGAAACCCGGAGACACAATAGCGATTGTTGGCGCCGGGCCAGTTGGGATGTCGGCGCTTTTAACGGCGCAGTTCTATTCGCCAAGCCGTATGATCATGATCGACATGGACCCGGCCCGGCTCGCGCTGGCGCGGCAGTTCGGGGCAACCGATACGGTCCAAGTGGGCGCAGATGATGCCGCAATTGCTGTTATGCAAATGACCGGCGGCAAGGGCGTGGATGTGGCAATAGAGGCTGTCGGAGTTCCTGCTACTTTTGACATCTGCCAGAAAATCGTCATGCCGGGAGGCAGGATCGCCAATGTTGGTGTGCATGGTAAACCGGTCGATCTTCATATCGAGGATCTTTGGATAAAGAATATCAACATCTCAATGGGTCTGGTGTGTACCAGCACGACGCCCATGCTTCTCAAGACGGTCGGCTCGGGAAAGCTCGATCCAAAAAAGCTAATTACCCATCGGTTCAAGTTCGACGAGATCATTGAGGCCTACGAAGTATTTGGTAATGCTGCACGAGAAAAGGCGATGAAAGTTATCATCGCTGCGTGAACCATTTTTCGCGTTGAGCGCCGCTGTCGCCAGTCGCGCTCTTCGCAGCAATTTGTCACATCAACGGCAGTTCACGACTTTGGTAAGGAAGTGCGTAATTTGCCGAATTTGCCACCAGTCTGCGCTCTCCGGTCCGAATATTCCTCACTCAAAAAGACAATGAAGCGGCCGGCGCAGGATGACCAAACGTTGGACTGTGAGAGTGGTTCGGACAGAAAGTCGTCACCGCCCCGCACGCGCTTTTTGCACACGCCATCTCTGCTCCGCAGCGACTTCACCTCGCCTACGGCTCATCCCCAGCGCATCGCGACGCCCTTGCTTGTGCGCTGAAGCGGCTGTCGTTGTCAAATATCGGGACCAGAAATATGGGCATGGCGGGCACAGGCGGACGTGCCTTAGCAGAAAATTGACCAGGCAGGTATTAATGTAAGCCCGCCACCGCCAGATATGACGGCCGCTCGTATGGATATATCGACGCGCTCGCTGCGACTGCCGCGTTGCATTGTCGGTCCTCCGCGCTGCGCGGGTCACGCGGCGTTATCGAGTGGCGCCGAGGAACAGCTTGCGAGACCGACAAAGCTGGCGGCAGTATAGCCACCATCATCGCGAAATTTTGACCAAGCGATGAAACCTGAGAAAAGACTTGGTGCTGGCACTCAGAAGAGACAAGGGATCTTAAGTATCAGTCAGGAACGGCATATGGATTGGAATGACCTGAAATACTTTATTGCTGTTGCCAAAAGCGGAAGCCTGACACAGGCCGCGTCAGATCTGCGAGTGAGCCAGTCAACAGTCAGCCGGCGCATAGCGGAGCTGGAAGACGAAGTGGGAGCGATACTTTTTCAGCGTCACCAAACCGGCTACTTCCTGACAGATGAAGGCAGGGAGATGCTCCCCCATGCCGAAGCGGTAGAAATGAGTATTATGGCGTTCGAGCGCGCGGCGACAACGCTTGATGAATCGCCAACAGGGACCGTACGCCTCGCGACATCCGAAAACCTGGCAACCGATTTGATTATCCCAGCACTGCCAGCCTTCCGGGAACTGTATCCGGGCATCTGCCTTGAACTGCTCACCAGCACCGCCACTGCCGAGCTTGATCGACGCGAGGCAGATATAGCGCTCAGAGTGGTAAGACCGACAAAAGGCAACTTGACCGTACGGCGTGTCGGACGCATGACGTACTCAGTTTATGGCAGCAGGGATTATATCAAAAGCCATCCACCTATCGGTGATAATCCCCTTGCGGGGCGTGAATTCATCGCCTGGGATAACTCTCACTCTTACATGCCGGCAGCAATGTGGCTTGCCAAGGAACATCCAGAGTGCAAAGTCGGGCTGATAACGAGCAGCCTTCCTGCCCAAATCGCGGCCGTAAGAGCAGGCCTCGGGCTGGCGGTTATTCCCGACTTCTTGGCGGTCAACGACCATTTTGTTCGCGTGATACCCCCTAATCAATTGTTTGAAGCGGATCTCTGGCTCGTCACGCACGCAGACCTCGTTGCTTCTGCACGTATCAAAGCTGTTTCCGATTTTATTAGTAAGCAAGTGGCGTGGACTGGTGTGGAGAAGCCCAAGCAACGGAGCAATGCGTGACCCGCTTCCGATGGGCTTCTCATCGGCTACATTAAACGTCTTCCGGCAAGCGGCGGCGTCGGCAGATTGCCCGTACCCACATAACAGGACCTGCTTTTTGAGGCCGGGACGATAGTCCCGGCCGCTAGACGCGTCGAAGCTTTTTAGCCCTTTGGCCCTTCGCCGATCGTCCTGGTCTCTTTCGTCGTTTTACCATCACATTTACCGAACCGTTAAACGGACACCACTCGTAAATGCGCCCACCAACGCGAAGGCAGCGCCCAGTGAGAGGGCAAGGACTGGTCCATAGGTACTTGTAATGCCGAAGCTGAGCGCAACGATTGCCGCCCCTGTCGCTTGCCCGGTCAGCCGCGCCGTTGCGACAACGCCACTCGCACCATGAGACCGTTGGTCCGGCGCGGACGACATTATCGCTTTTTGATTGGGGGCCTGAAACAAACCAAACCCGAAACCGGCGACTATCAGACATCCCGCGAGAAGGACGAGCGACGAGGGAGCAGGGATCAAAGCGATAACCAACATGGAAATTGCGAGACAAGCCAGTCCAATAAGCCCCAAAAAGCCTGGCGCACAGCGATCGGACATCCTTCCTGCAACCGGTGCCATTATTGCAACGACAGCTGACCAGGGCGTCAGGACAAAACCAGTTTCCTCGGGGCTCAATCCGAAAGCATGTTCGAGGTGAAACGGCAGCGCAACGAATGCGACACCCTGGGCAGCGAATGCGCAAAACCCTGTGAGAGCAGAGAGAGAAAATTGCGAACGTTTGAGCAGATCGAGCGGAAACATGGGAGATTGGCTGGCGCGCTCATAGTAACCGAGCGTCAAGAGAGAAATGGCAAAAGCAGCTAGCGCTAGCGTCGGGTAAATGGCCGGATCCCCTTGGGATGTGGAGCACAACCCATAAATGAGAGAGGCAAACGCGATGGTTGTTAAGATAGCTGCAGGCACATCGAACTTCCGACTGTGATCATGCGAATGAGGCAGCGCATAGAACGAAAAGGCGGCGGCTAGAATTCCAATCGGGACATTAACCGCAAACAGAAGCGGCCAGGAGCCCATCGACAAGACGACTGAAGCAATAGTGGGGCCAAGTGCAAACGAAACGCCGACCACAAGTGCGTTAAGTCCAAGTCCACGCCCAAGGGCCGCCTTGGGATAGAGAGTTGCGATCAAAGCGGTATTTACGCTCATTATGGCACTTGCACCTACACCCTGCATAACCCGCGCAATCACCAGCTCGGTGAGACTACCCGACAGGGCGCAACCGGCCGAGGCCACTGTGAAAAGAACAAGCCCGCCAACATAGACGCGGCGGTGACCATATGCACCGCCTAGCGCAGCGAAGGGAAGGAGGGTCGATACAGCCGCAAGCTGGTACGCGTTTATAACCCAGATTGCCGGACCAGGAGCAGCATTGAGATCACGCGCAATGCTTGGAAGGGCGGTGTTCGCTATCGCAGTGTCGAGAATAGCCAGCGCGATGGAGACCATCAGCGCCGCCATTGCCAACCGTGACTGTCTTGGAAGGCTAGGATTACGTGGTTTAGCTTCTGCTATTGAAAGGGACTTGGTCATGTCAGAGACTCGCTGGATGGATCATTTGGGGTTGCGTATCGACCGAGGTTAGAAACGGGCGTTTGTCGATTTCGGCCGCTGAAGGGGCGAGCAGGATTTTATTATCTGGTGCACGGCAGGCCACGTCGCCTGCCGTGCGCCAATAGAGTGACCGTCCGGCCAGGTTGTTGACCTCATCGTTTTGGAATGTTCGGATATTACGCACGTGGTCACCAAGACGGGCTGACACACGTGCGTGGCTCCGGCATTCGAACATCAGACTAGTCAAGTCTGACAAAGCAGACGATGATTACGAGGTTTGATTGGTCTTGTTTGCCCACAAGTCGACGGCGCCTAATCGGTCAGCGCCTTGAGTTGCAAGCATCCATCCTGGATATTCCGGCGGCAATTCGCTTACAGCATCAAGTTTCGCTATCTCATCCTCTCTTAAAGAGATCTCGATGGCGGCGATATTGTCTTCAAGTTGGCTGAGGCGTTTTGCACCGACGATCACCGATGTGACGACCGGCTTGGAAAGCAGCCAAGCCAGTGCAACGCGCGCCGGGCTGCAATCATGGGCCTCCGCGATTGGCTTTAAGACGTCGATCACGTTCCATGCTCGCTCTTTGTCGACAACAGGGAAATCGAAGGAAGAGCGTCGAGAACCTTCCGGTGATTGGTTGTCGCGACTGAATTTCCCTGAAAGCAGGCCGCCGGCAAGAGGGCTCCAGACAAGAAGGCCCATCTTTTCCGCGTCTAGTAGCGGTGCTAGCTCGCGCTCGAGGTCTCGGCCAGCAATCGAGTAATAGGCCTGAAGCGTGCTGAAGCGCTCCAACTGTAGACGGGAAGAAACACCCAACGCTGTTGCAATTCGCCAAGCCTGCCAGTTAGACACGCCGATGTAACGAACCTTGCCCTGCCGAACCAAGTCGTCGAGCGCCCGCAAGGTTTCCTCGACCGGAGTTAAGGTATCGGTCGCGTGGATCTGATACAGATCGATATGGTCTGTCTGAAGACGTTTCAAACTCGCCTCGACAGCATCCAGAATATGTCCCCGCGAGGCCCCGACGTCGTTTGGACCTCGTCCCATTCGGCTGTAGACTTTCGTTGCCAGTACAATCTCATTTCTCGCTATACCGAGATTTTTAAATGACTGGCCGAGCGTGCGTTCGCTCGCACCGGCAGAATAGACGTCGGCGGTGTCGAAGAAGTTTATACCAGCATCCAAACTGGCTTTAACCAATGAATCAGCCCCTGGCTGGCCCACGTCACCGATATGCTCGTAGATGCCCGAGCCGTCGCTGAACGTCATAGTCCCGAGGCAAAGCTGCGAAACCAGAAGTCCGGTGTTACCAAGTGTCTTATACTTCATCTAAGTCGCTCCTAAATATGCAAACCATCGCACGATCCGAATAATTCGGTTCGCCGTCGCTTGCTGATGATAAATTGGTGCTTATCGCCCCTCACAGGGCGGCGGACTCGGCTAAATAAAGGGCCTGCTGATGCAGCCCCGAACTAATCGTCCGGCGGGCCAAAAATCTGGTTGATGTGCAAGGAGTCGGTAAACTCTTGGCCTTTGGCAACCTTCCCGTCTCGGAAATGAATTAGAAAATGATAGATGTTGCGATAGTGGCGGCCATCATTCATTGGCATATCGCCAGTTGCGACGACGGCAAGACGATCACCCTCGCCTGTGAATTCATGATATGTCAGCTTTAGTGGCCCACTAGCGTCGTCAAGAAGTCGGGGAAGCTTTAGGAGGTAGTCCTCCTTTTCATGTGTGCCCGAAAACTTGTTACCAGGCATGATCCACCATGTCATGTCGTCGGTGCTAAGGTTGGACAACGTCTCGATATCGCAGCGCCCAAGCGCATCCAGGAATGCGATCGCAATTTCCTTTTTCTGCTCTTTGCTCATGGAACTGTTCCTCAAAAGGCGACGATTTATTTTGCGGCTAGACTGATGTTTTCCGATCAACAAAAAAACAGAAAAAAACGGCAAACCGCTTTTCATTTTTGGAAAATAACGGGATCGATTTGCCTGTTGGTCCTCCAAGCTTTCTACGGGCCTCGTCGTTGTAAGCTTGGTTGGCTTCAACAAATAGTGACGGACTAACGCCTACATCACGCGTATCTGCCGGAAACATTTTCCAGTAATTTCCTCGATTGCGTCCTCCGGCCGAAGCATCACCTCAACACATCAGGCAAAATTTTATTAAATTAGTTTTCAAAGTAATACGTTATTCGGCAAGCAAGACAAACCGACTTGCAACGAAGGAGGCGAGGCCAAATCTGCAGTTGCAAATCTGTCTGGGGATTGCAGGAATTGTGGTGTTTCATAATCTACTCCTTTGCAAGATTGCCAGTCGAAGAATAACGCTGAAATACCATCGGCATGCTTGCCGTTCCGCGCCTATTTGTCTTTGCTGTGAGGACGGCACCGCGTCATTTTCTGGTCATCTGTTTGCCGTCGGCTCCTTCGAGAAGAGTTCTGCACCGTTCCACAACACGTAAATAGTGAAGTGGGGAGAGGCCCCGCTAAACTAGTTCGGAGGCAATGTTTCGTTGCGGGGCTTTTTACAGTCGCCGATGTCGTTGGCCTTCGAGTGGGCGCCGATTTACGAATGAGCGTTAGTGGGTACTAAAGCTTGCACGGCTTTTGGTCCCGTCACCAATCACCACGATGAATGTATCAATGCGCATTCAGCGGATGTAGAATTTTTTTTAGTTATGTTTCATCTCGAAAGCTGTATCAACGAAGTTGTCGCTGAACTTCGGGAGCTTGATGGAGAGTATTGTTGAATAAAACATGGTTCATCAGCGGCGCCTCTTCAGGCTTAGGCTTCGAGATGGCGGAACAACTGCTAGGCAGTGGACACAAGGTCATTGCGACAACACGACGATACAATTCGCTTACCGGCCTGCAGCGGAAGTATGGTTCGAAGCTCGATATCGTTCTTTTGGATTTGCTGGAACCCCAGAGTATAACTCCGGCCGTGAGGGGCGCCTTTAGACGACATGGCAAGGTGGACATCCTTGTCAGCAACGCCGAATACGCTCTATCTAGCCCTGCGGAAAACCTAACCGATGTGCAGATCGAGCAACAGATTGCAACCAACCTGACCGGCTCGGTCCACCTTATTCGTGCAGCGCTGCAGCCGTTCCGCCACCAAGGAGGTGGGCGCATCGTGCAAGTTTCCTCTGCACGCGGACAGGGTTTCCGTTCCGGCTTCAGCCTTTACCATGCTACGAAGCGGGGAATAGAGGCTTTCGTTGAATCAGTGTCCGAGGAGGTCGCTCCATTTGCAATCGATTTCATAATTGCTGAGCTCGGCGACTTGAACACGCGCATTAATGCCAATCCGGTGCGGCAAGAACCACGCGATGCTTATCAAGACACATTTTCTCTTAACTCTGCCGAGTACGCTTGCCCTGAAAGTTCAATTGATAGTGACGTAATAAAAACTGCTTCTGCGATCATCTCGGCCGCACAAAGCTCAAGACCGCCGTTGCGGTTGACACTGGCAAGCTCTACCGATCAGGCCATGCCCGCAAGGCTTCCCTCGCTTGTGTGAACTGTAATTAAAAAACAGAGATGGGCACATCGCCTCATATGATTGAAGACAGAGTCCTTGGGGCCTCCTGATGGGCGATAGCGTCGCCCTATCAAATTTTGGTTTTGATTGCGAAATTCTGGCAGCAACGGCAGAACGCTGATCTTGCCCGGCACCGTGGGGTTATCCGATATGTGCCAACCCGCCTGGTCCCTGGAAAGGATGGCGTGCGCGTTTTGAGCGAGATGGTGGGCGATCTCGACCAGATGCCGTGTTACCGCGGAGCACCACACAGCATGCGAAGCGTTTGACGGCTGCTTAAGACATGGTGCTCATGCCAAGACTACTGCACCAGATCGACGGCCTCCATTGCACCAGGCCACCGAGATAGGGAACGGAACCTTTCTCGACCGCGCGGGCGAGCGCCCTGTGTTGTTTGTCGTTCTGCAGAAGCTCACGTCGCTTTTCCTTCCGGGTCTTTTTCCGGATCGTGCTGATTGGAAGGCGAGAGCAATCGCGGAGGATCTGCAAGCCGATCCCACCAAGTGATGCGGCATGCCTTGGAGAGTCGCCTTCTCAGACCTCCCGTAGCCACAGCAAACGAAGGGACCAATCCCCATGGTCATGACGAGATGGAGAGCCGGTAATATGGCTTAATCTCGTTCCGCCATGTTTAAATCATGTTACTCTGAAACGGAGCCCATGAGCCAATTTCATCGGCGCGTGGCATTAGAAGCTGTTTGCTTTGGTCCAGCCCCGCATTCAGTGAGTTTTCGAGATTGCTGCCCCCAAGATGCCGGGTTCGTGGGAGAGAGATCTCCGTCCCTCAGCTACATCTTGGCCCCTCCAACGGGATTACAATCGGAACCGCTCACATTCGTGCAAGGCAGCAGACATTTCCGCTTGTCCTTAATACTGATTGAAAAAAGCGTCTTCAAGCTCGTTGCTATGTTAGAGTAACCTCTCTATCGACGGAGGAAGGAGCGACTGGAGTAGATTTTGGCCGTCTAAGCATTAGAAACTCTTGCACGAAGTGATCAAAAACCGCCCTTATCCGTGGAACTTTTGCGAGGCTTTCGTGCGTAACGACCCACACCGTGATATTGTGCACGTCGAGGTCGGGTAGCAACCTGACGAGAGCCGGATCGGCATCACCGAACGAGGTCTGCAAGACACCAATGCCAACGCCCTTTCTTACCGCCGCAGCCTGCGCTGGATGACTATCGGTCTTAACTACAAAATTGCTCAAGCTGGAACTCAGGCCTAGCGACGCCGCGATTGCCCAGTCATTTCTGTTGCGATCAGGCCCGACAAGGTCGTGATGAAGAAGGTCCTGAAGATTGTCGGGGGTTCCTCGTCGCCTTACGTAATCGGAGGATGCGAAAAGACCTAACGGTATGGAGGCCACCTTGCGCGCGACCAGAACATTCTGAATCGGTGTGACTGTTCTGATCGCCAGGTCAACTTCTTTGGTCAGCAAGTCTGCGGTGAAATCGCTCAGCACCACCTCAATTCTGATTTGTGGATATTCTGCCCTCATTCGGGCCAGCATTTGGGGGATCAATTCGATGCCCATGATCTCCGGAACGCTTATGCGCACCAGCCCTGATACAGAATCGCCCGCGGCAGCTTCCCTGAGGAAACAACGCGAAGCGTCCTCCATCTCCTTCACAGGACCACCCAACCTATTGGCCATCTCCGTGGCAATCAAGCCATTGGTCGATCTGATGAACAACACTGTTCCGAGCGCACGCTCCAGTGCCTCGATACGCGATCTGACCGTCGGATGAGAAACCGCCAGCCGCCGCGCCGCCCCTGAAAAACTTCCCGCCTCAAGCACTGCTAAAAAATATCTTTGGTCGTCCCAAGAAATTTTATTGTCCATTCGTAATCCTTGGCCCGCTGGAGTGCATAACTCGTACTGGTTGTCTTCTCAGAGTTTATGACCTTCTCGACAAGCAGAATCCGAAGCATTCACAATCTATTGTGATATGGCAAGCCGCAAAGCAGTCGCTCGGGAAGGGATACGCGGGAGATTAAGATCGGTCTTGCAGGAATAATTGTTTCTACAGGGACAGGATCGGAGGCGATCGAACGGCATTACGGGACCCAGTTGTGATGAAATTGATGCGTGTGAGGTGTTTCGGTTGATCCGCTTTAATTTGTGCGGTTCCTTTCAGATCTAGAGGTGACTACGCTGGTTTTTTGCCTTGTATCGCATAGATCATTCAATACCGGTCTTTCCAGCCAGCGCTGGTTGTAGGCAGTGCTCTAGTTAATCGGAGTTGGTCAAACATCGAGCAAATTTTGCACGACTTTCAAAAATGGGGTTCACTGTTCTGTCAGCAATTTATCGGTGAGTACCGGCACTACCCAGTCCATAAATGCACGTGCTCGGCTGGAAACGTGGCGATTATGAGGGTGCAGAATATAAACAGGCGATGGCACGGGTCGGTAATCTTGCAGAACCTCGACAATAGAGCCCGCGGACAACTCATCAGCCAAGCGGTATTTCGGAACTTGAATAAGCCCCAGTCCCATAATCCCTAGGACAACCATGCTCTCTGCAGCATTGACTGTGACGTTGATTGGTGCGTTTATTATTTTAACACCCGAACTGCACGAGAATTCGAGGGGGATGATCGCTCTTGTCTTCGTTGACATGAATGCGATCATTTGGTGCCCCTCAAGGTCTTCTGGGCTCGACGGCACTCCTCTTTTTTCAAGGTACGCGGGACTGGCAAACGTTCCTTCCGTAAGCGTGCCCAATCTACGACAAATGAGGCCATTTTCCTCGGGCTCCCCAACGCGGATGACGCAATCGATACCTTCTGTTACAAGATCAACAAACCGATCGCTTTCGCCGACGTGGAGCTGGATACCCGGATAAAGATTTAAAAAGACAGGAATCTCCGGTAGTAAAAAATGCCGCGCAAATGTTCCGTGAACGTTGATACGTAACGGACCGCCAGGTACCGAAGCTGTTACAGCTTGGTCAGCCGCATCCATGTCGGCAAGAATTGTTCGACATCGTGCATAATATTCCTCCCCCTCCGCCGTGGGAAAAACCTGTCGCGTTGTTCTTGCCAGCAGACGAATTCCCAGATGACGTTCGAGCCGCTGCACAATCTCGGACGCCCTCGACCTTGGTATTGCCAGATCTTGTGCCGCCAGCGCAAAGCTACGCCTTTCCACCACGCGAACAAACGTTCTTATCGCGTCCAATTTGTCCATTGGTCGTGTTCTCCAGATTGTGAATTACGTTTTTGACGGACAGACCGCGGCCGTCGCTCGAGGTTATAAGTAGTACGAATAGTACGGATAGCAACTCTTTACCCAGGCAACGCGACCAACGCTGAAGCTGCGCATTCTAGGCCGTTACATGTCATTGTGGGTCAGTCCTACGCAGAAACAGTATTCCTTAAGGTCAGATAGTGATCAACCGAACAGGGGCGGACAACCTTGCTCGGCGATAGATTGGGCTGTGATGAAACAGACGCGAACTTACCGCACTGGTTAATTTATCCGAACTAGCCCGACCGAGAATAAAGATGCCCTGAAAGGTAGACGGGATGCTGGAGAAAATTCTAACGTCGCTGAGACGAAATCGGAACCAAAATAGTATCTACTTAAAGGGTAGAGGGCGCACCCACATCGAAGGGCGGGTCACCGGAGAAGGAAGACTAACGTTAGGCGAGACGTGGAAGGGTCTGTTGGCCGAACCGACGGAGCTTATCATAAAGCGTGACGGCCACCTTGATATTCAGGGCGATTTTACTGTACATTCCGGGTGCACAGTTGGCATCCAAAAAGACGCGAAACTGACGTTGGGCAGTGGCTTCATCAACCGCAAGGGTTGGATCTCGTGTGGCTGCGAGATAACGATCGGGCATCAGGTATTCATTTCCGATCAAGCCATAATTCGCGACTGGGATGGCCACACGATCGTTGGTCGGCCTAACAAGGCGCCAATCAGAATCGGTGATCGTGTCTGGATAGGTATGCGCGCGATAATTCTGAAGGGAGTAACAATTGGAGATGGCGCTGTAATCGCTGCAGGCGCTGTAGTGACGAAGGATGTTCCTCCAAATTCGGTGGTCGCCGGCAACCCTGCTGCGATAATAAAAGACAATGTGACTTGGCTTCCTTAAGAGCTTTGTCTGAGATTGGCGTTGCCCTCTCATGTCCTGGAGCGCGTACGCCGCTGGGGTAGATTTCTCTGCGCCTGAAAATCGCTAGAGCCGATTGCAGGACGCGAAAAAGCATATTTGTAATCGTATCGAGGTGAAGTCTTGCTTTTTGACGGCAGAATTATCGCTGGTATTACCGTATTTGTCGCTGTGGCAAGAACAGGCAGTTTCATACGGGCCGCCGAGCAACTGGGTCTCTCGCGTTCCGGAATTGGCAAAGCCATTGGAAGACTTGAAGAACGGACCGGTATGCGGTTGTTCGATCGCAACGGCAGAGCGATCAAACTGACCGACCAAGGGCGGACGTTTCTCGAAGAGACGTCGCCTATGCTAGAGGCACTGGGTAGGATTGCCACGCCCTCAACGCCCGAAAACCTTAAGGGACGGCTTCGAATTTCGACCGATGGTGCCCTGGGCCCATACCTGCTCGTGCCACTGCTGCCCCAATTTCTCTCAATGCATCCACAGGTAAAGGTTGACCTGATTGTCCGCGATCACGTCGATAACCTTCTTTCAGAGGGAATTGATGCCGCAATCAGGTTTGGGCAGCCGAATTCCAACGGACTCGACAAAAAACTGCTATTTCGCAGCCGCGTTTTGACGTGCGCGAGCACTAACTATCTCAATGTCATGGGAGCTCCGACCAGCCCCAGGGACATGCTCAACAACCATCGCTGCATCCGTATGAGTGATGCCGCCACGGGCAAACCATACTCTTGGAACATGGTAAATTCGGCAGGTGAGGAAGAAATCATCTCTCCCGAGTGTGGGCTCACCCTTAATGATGCACCTTCGTTGGTCGCAGCTGCAACAAATGACTATGGAATAGTTCGTCTGCTTGATCTGGTGGCTGAAGAGCAACTGCGAACCGGCGCTCTGGTTGAAGTATTGCCAGAGTGGAATAACTATTACTGGCCTGCTTTTGTTTACACTGCTGCCGATAATTTCAAATCGCCGACGATTGAGGCCCTTAAAAGCTTCGTTGTTGGTCATTTGACCAAGTCCGCGGCGTTTGCGCCAGCTCAGTTTTCTCAGCCAGAGCTCGAAAGCTAAGCCGCCGCTACACGACAATTTCCGATGTAGTCTGGCCAACCGCGTTCATCCCAATCCAGTCCCAATTGGTGCTGGGACGTGCCCGTCCCGCAGTCTTTGGTGTTTTCACATCGAGGGGCCATATCGTCGCTCTACATGTCCTCTCGCGTGTGTGTGGCTGTCAGGGCGTAGAAACGGTGCTGCATTTTGCCACCTGTCGCGGATACTGTGTCCGCGATGCCCGAAATACCTCATCAAATCATCAATTGCCCGGGTCGATGTAACCGTCGATTAAGGTTAGATCAGCACTGCTGACGGATAGTTGACTCACACTGAGACCGGAGCACAAAGAATAGAACTTGCTACCCTATGTCTGTCGCTAGCGAACTGCACGCGTCGTTCGCCGTAGTGACCCAGAGTGTCTAGAACGCAGCAAATCTCTCCTTTTAGTCTCTCTTAAGAGGACAACTCGGAACGGAGGAGAATGAAAAACGCGTGTTAATTTTGCGCCTATGTTCAACAGAAGGCGCGTCGATGACCCTTAAAAGTCTAGTGAGGCGATCAAGTTTTCGTACCAGGTCACATCTGCGTAGGCAAAGATCACAAGAGCTCGCCCGTCCAATCAACGAATATTCATCGCTCGCTCCGGCGACCCTATTCTGTCAGACCGACAGTCTGGAGGAAAAGTCGCATCTCCTTAACCCCGGCGACTGGTCAAGACATCAGGCCGTGGAGCCCTCTCACATTGACGCCGAGCGCGCCATGACGCGCACATTAAATCGGGCACTGGCATCCGAGAGCAGTCTGCCTTTTCCCGACATAGAGCATTTTCCCCAAAGCCTGGCCAAGGTCAGGATTGTCTTACATCGCTCAGGCATTGCGTTGATTGAGGTTCAGCATCTGGAATTAAGATCTTCAGTCGCACTCCTCCTCGCGCAAATCGTCTCTGAGGCACTCGGCGTTTTCGTTCCCAACATCAAGGTTGTCACTAAGGAAACTGGTCGTCAGCAGCCCTGTAGGAGCACGTTGGATGAAGTGGGTGAATACGCCCGTCGTGCAACTTTGCTTGCTTGTGAGGATATCACGTCGAAGCTATTGTCCCTGGCGGGGCGCAGAATAAACGCTAATCCCAACGAGCCCCTTGAGGTTCTCTCTCAGTCGAATATTGATGTCGTCGAAGGCGTGGGAGTTTGGCTTGCAGGCCCGGAAGCAAACAGCAATATGGAGCCTTTTCTGTAACCTTTGTGAAAGCGGAGTGAATTTCCCCAGACGGAGGTGCCATGGGGGGCGTTACGACTGCTTTGGAACAGAGATGCTCTCTCTTGGTTGAGCGGCTGCAGCGATATTTGACGCCTTTCGCGGGTCCGCGCCGATGGCAGGCGCGTTACCAGGTGAACGCCCATATATCAGCCTGCATTTAGTGCTCGACCGTGTCAAAGAGTATTCGGGTATCAAGCGCGGCCCCTGCCAGTCTATCAGTTCACCTTGTGCTTGCGCGGGAGGAAACGTCAGCCAAAACTGATATAGAAAGGGTGTTGAAATCACGACAGGGGCCAAACATACCAATCGGTGCCCTGATGCGCGAAATAGCCCCCTGGCTGTGTCCAGCCCCGACGAGTTTTTCCACTCTGCGGCTGTGTGTACGACTGCTGCCTAGGGCACCAATATAGAACGCCGGTGAACTCAGCGCAGCTTGTAAAATTTGCTCCTCACCGTCGAGATCGTGATGCATCAGCACAACCGCGGTCCATTCATCAAGAGTGGCTTGTTCAAACTGTAAACAATTGCTGCGTCCAGATAAAACAATAACTTCGTACCCGACTGATAGCGCAAGGCGACGAAGAGCTTCCGTCTCTCCATGCTGGCCGGATATGATCAAGCGCGTTGGTGGATGGTAAGATGTGATAAAGCTTTGGTCCTTCCACCCGGACCGAGGAACAGGTTCTACGATCTTTAGTTCCTCGCTTTCGGGCAAATATGCCGACGCGACGGCTTGTCTCTCTGTTAGTTTGTGCAAGATCGTGGGAAGGATTCTTCCATTTCGCAAAACGTGGATAGCTACGGTAATACTACCCCCGCATGGGAGCCTCAGGTCAAAAAAACCAGACCCCTCTCCGATTTTTATAATCCTGTCCCGGCCTTCTGCCATTGCGGCAAGGGCCTCTGCTGCTACGGCAGCTTCGATGCACCCTCCTGACAGATAGCCGCAAAATCGCCCATCTTGCGCGATCGCCATCTGAGCTCCAAGGGCCCGCGCCGCGCCTCCGTTTATCTCTATAAGAGAGGCGATCGCGCAACCTCCATTGTTAAAGGCAGCCACCGCAAACGAAAGGATTTCACGAGGGTCATCCAATGCATGTGCCCGGCTAGGGGTAGAAGCGGTTCTTGAAACACTTTCCAGCAAAAGCAGCTCGTCCCTGTTCGCAATCGGTTTGGCGGTATTGGAAATGCGAGCGCAGCGGCATTGTTAGGCTGCACTCGTGCAGAAAGAAAACGATAAACCGGATGCTGCAAAAGGTCCAAAGGTTTGGCTTGTAGATATTCTTACAGGCGAGTGACGCCAAACTGGAGACCCTCTTTTTCTGCGGCAACGCCATAGCAACTGAAAGAAACAATATAGCAATTGTTAAGTGCATTTTTTAAGTGAATTGTGTTGTACCCTGCAGTTAAGCGAATTAATCAAATTAAAAGCGTGACGCGTAGATCAAAATTTCGATCTCCTGACGAGCCTGCACTTGGCGAAAATGCGAGGCTTGTCGCCGCGATTTTAATTATTTGGACCAGCATGAATTGAGGTCGTTTTGCTGGCGGCCGCCCCGTAACTTCCTAAGTCGGACAATCGTTTTTTTATTTCAAGGACGAGGATATTACTCCCATCTCGTTTGAGGATAGTGTCAATAAAACACGTCTTATTCGAAAGGCGAAATCGTCAACATCTCGAAAGCAAAAAAATTAACGAGATCGCAGATCCGAGCGACCGCTCCTTTAAACCCAAAACCAGCACTGAAATAATCTTACAGCTCCTAGAGTCAGGCTGACGTTCTAATACCGATCCGGTCGAGTAGACTGGTGCGGCGAGTATGCACAAGATGGCACCGCATCCCTTGGTAGCCCTATCCGCCCCGATCCCGGTATTTGAGAGGGTAGGGCACTTTGTCGAGCTGACGGGGCATGGCTTCCCTTCAGGTGAGCGCTGCACGGGAGTTATCGACCAAGCAGAATGTTTTGCCATACAGATTACGGTGCTTTGAAGAGGAGATTAAAGTGAGTGATACTGATGATCAGGACTTTCAGTTCACCAGACGACAATTCCATCAAGCTGCAGCGACGGGCGCAATCGCAACGTGGATGACGTTCGCACATCTACCTGGCGCTGCTTCGGCGCAAACCTCTCCATCACCAACCAGCAATGTAACATTAACCGTCAACGGCGACATCCATCATCTCCAAATTGATGCGAGGACAACTCTTCTTGACGCACTGCGAGAACATCTTTCTCTCACTGGCACAAAGAAGGGATGTGACCACGGGCAATGTGGCGCCTGCACCGCCATTGTAGATGGACGCCGCATCAATACCTGCCTCACACTCGCAGTCATGCACAGCGAGAGTGACATCGTTACTATTGAGGGTCTCGCATCCTCGGAAGGCTTGCATCCCATGCAGGCCGCTTTTGTTGAACACGACGCGTTTCAGTGTGGCTATTGCACGTCGGGGCAAATCCTGTCGGCAGTCGGCGTACTCCAAGAACTGAAAGACGACTATCCGAGCGCCGTTACACCCGACTTAACATCGGTGCCGCAAAGCAGCGCCTTAGAAGTCCGAGAACGCATGAGCGGAAATATCTGTCGATGCGCTGCCTACCCCAACATCGTCGCGGCCATCCTTGAAGTGGAGGGGCGACGCGCATGAGGGAGTTTACCTACCACAGACCTGCGACGATTGCGGATGCAATTGCTTTGCTGAACGCCGAGCCTCATGCAAAGCTCGTCGGCGGGGGCACAAATCTTCTCGATTTAATGAAGCTTGAAATTGAAACGCCATCTCATTTGATAGATGTCAACCACATTGGTTTGAACAGCGTAGAGCCAACTGCAAATGGAAGCCTTTCAATCGGAGCCACGGTCCGCAACGCCGATCTGGCCGCTCATCGTGTAATACGAGCCGACTACGGCGTCTTAGCTCGAGCACTTTTATCGGGCGCGTCAGGCCAGTTGCGTAACCGTGCAACGACAGCCGGAAACCTGATGCAGCGTACGCGATGTCCTTATTTTTACGGATCCGGTCGGGCGTGCAATAAGCGAGATCCTGGTTCAGGTTGTGATGCGATTGAGGGTTTGTCGGTCAATCACGCCATCCTGGGGACAAGTTCGTCATGCATTACAACTCACCCCTCGGATATGGCTGTCGCTTTAAGAGCGCTCGACGCGACGATCGTAGTCGCTGGCAGTCAAGGCGTTCGCAGAATTGCGATTTCTGACTTTCACAAGCTCCCTGAGGACAAACCGCAGGCCGAAACGGCTTTGGAGAAAGGAGAGATAATATCTCATGTAGAACTGCCTCCTCCTGTCACAGGCATTCACATCTATCGCAAGGTAAGAGAACGGGCGAGCTACGCTTTCGCGACCGTTTCGGTTGCGTTGGTTGCTCAGGTAGACGGTGAGCGGGTTAAAATCGAAAGGCTTGCTTTTGGAGGGTTGGCTGCCAAGCCGTGGCGGATCGAGGCTGCCGAAAGGCGTCTATTCGATTTGCCGGAGAACGTAGCCCGAGATGCGGCTTCGATCATCCTTGAGGGTGCCACGCCCACCAAGCACAATCACTACAAGCTCGAATTGGCGCAACGCGCGCTGCAAGCTGCATTGATCGACGCTCGGGAGCAGAAACAATGAGCCGTTTGGATACGACAAGCACAAATACGCGCATCGTTGGGCAACCTGTCAGTCGGCTCGATGGGCCACAGAAAGTGACGGGTGCGGCAACCTACGCCTACGAACATTCCACACAGGGGAACGCATTGGTGGGCGTCTTCTCTACCTCAACGATCGGATTTGGAGAAATCGTAAAAATAGATACATCTCGTGCCATGGCTCTGCCGGGCGTTCGTATGATAATTACGCATGAAAACGCCATCGGGCAGGGGAAGTTGGATCCGTCCAATCCCAACTTCACCACGCGCTCCAGGCCTATTCTTACAGGCACGAAAATTAATCACCACGGCCAGCCCATCGCTTTGGCCGTTGCAGAGACTTTCGAGCAGGCGCAGGCTGCGGCCAATGCGATCACCGTTGAATACCGTGTCGATGCAGGGACCTTCAGTTTTTCAGAAGGCAATGAAGTCACCGAAGAGGAAATGGCTGCCGCGGGCTTTGAGGGAACGACCACCGTGGGGGATTTCGAGACAGGATTTTCCAAATCTGATGTCACAATAGATGCAACCTTCGAGACGCCAATGCAGCTTTCACAGCCGATGGAGCCGCACGCAACGCTTGCATGGTGGGAGGGCAAAACCCTCAATCTCGTCACAAGTCACCAGACGCTGTCAAATATTCAGGCCTCTCTCGAGACCTCACTTGGTTTGAAGAAGGACAATATTGTCATTTCGGCCCCTTTTGTAGGCGGTGGGTTTGGTTCAAAGCTTGCAGTTCATGCGGACCTCATGGGAGCCGCGGTGGCTTCGAAAATGACCGCTAGCCCCGTGAAGGTAGTTTTGACGCGGCGGCAAATGTTTGGTCTGACCGGCGTTCGTCCATGGCAACGGCAGCGTGTCCGTTTAGGTGCGCGCCCCGACGGTCATCTCGTCGCGATCGGCCATGAAGCTCTGATTTACTCAAATCGAAATGATCCTTTCGTGGAGCAAACCGCGACCGTCACCCGCTCCCTTTATGGAGCGCCGAACCGATTAACACGTCATCTCGCAACACATTTGGATTTGCCTAATGGAGAAGCGGTTCGCGCGCCGGGTGAAATGACGGGCTTGCTGGCAGTTGAGGTCGCAATGGATGAGTTGGCTGAACGACTTGACATTGATCCGGTCGAACTGCGGCTTCGAAATGACACGGAGAAAGATCCCGAGACGGGTGTGCCTCTGACTGGACGCCGTCTCAGCCAGTGTCTGCAGGTGGGTGCAGACCGCTTTGGTTGGTCGGAACGCGCAGCAAAGCCACGCGCGAAACGAGAAGGCCAGTGGCTAATCGGAATGGGAGTAGCATCCGCTATCAGATTTCACTTCCAGGGACCCGCTGAGGTTGAAGTGGAAATCAAGCAATCAGGTCGTATCGAGGTTCGATCCGATCTTACAGATATCGGGACAGGTAGCTATACCATCCTCGCGCAGATTGCAGCCGAACTACTTGGTCTGGAAGTAGGCGATATTGACGTATCTCTTGCACATTCCAGCCTTCCCCCAGGCGGTGGATCTGGTGGTTCGTGGGGTGCGCCAAACACGGCTGTGGCTCTGCACCAAGCGTGTTTGCGACTAGTAGAGCAAACCGGAATTTCTCCGGGGCCGGATTTTGTAAAACGCGCCTTGGCAGCTAATCCCAAGGGGGCCGTGGCCAAGGGCGAGATCCAGTCCGCGGCAAATACACCAGACTGGGACAAAAAGTCGAGGCACACTTACGGCGCTCATTTCGTGGAAGTCGGTATCCACGAGCTAACCGGTGAGATCAGGTTGCGCAGGATGCTTGGCGTATTTTCTGCGGGGCGAATACTCAACCCTAAAACTGCCAGGTCACAGCTGCTAGGCGGGATGATATGGGGTGTCTCGGCTGCTATACGTGAGGTCGCAGAAGTAGATCATCGCTACGGAAACATCGTGAATGGCGACTTAGCCGAATACCTCGTACCCGTCCATGCCGACATTCCAGATGTGGATGTTGTTCTCATTGGTGAGCCGGATCTTGATGCCAATCCTGTGGGCGTCAAGGGTGTTGGGGAGTTGGGAAACTGCGGTTCGTCTGCCGCACTTGCCAACGCGATTTATAATGCGTGCGGGATTCGGCTTCGGAAGTTTCCAATCAGTCTCTCCACCCTTGTGCCGGCGTTGGCAGCGTCTTGATGGGCGGCATGACAAGCGACTGTACATCAGAGTTTTGGTTGTCCGACGTCTGAACACGGATTTAACAGCGCGCTGGGCTGACCATTGTCTGCAGTCGACGTTTCGCGGCTCGCGGTTAGGAAAGATGGCTCAAGCTATGCAAAGTGCTGAACGACGTTTTGATCCGGAGAGTTTGCGATCGGCATCATCGCAGCCTTGCACTCTTGTTCGTTCAAGCCGGGCCCTGGATTGGACCGATCTGCTTTTGGATATTCAACGGGGATCGGGAGACTCTGGCAGATTCGAAACGCACAGAACCGGGGACGTGAGCCTTGTTGTCAAGATGAGTGGCAACTCGTTTGTGAGTGTCCTGAAGGATGGGCGTTGGGAGCGCGCATATTATGAATCCGGCAGTGCAGGATTGACGTCTCAACATCAGTCCCATCGTCTCCGGTTTCAGGTCCAGCGAGGCGATTTGTTCGCTGAGACGGCTCATCTTTATCTTTCCAGCACTCTACTAGAAGAGGTAGCGGAAGACTATCGACGCATCGGAGCAGGGGAATTTGCCAGAGAAATGAACGCTCTGGTATTTTCGGACGCGACAGTCTTTCAAACCGTCCTTGCACTGAACAGAGGGCTTGCAGCTGGTGTACCCAACCTGTACGCGGAGCAAGCAGCAAGCTTTTTGGTTACCCATCTGCTCTCCCGTCATGCGGGTTGGTGGGACGCCGCATCAGACGGTCGGGCAAGCAACCAACTCAAAGACCGACGGCTAAAAAGAGCTATCGAGTTCATGTCCGCGTCTTTGGCATCAAGTTTGACCCTTCAGGAGATTGCGGCGGAGGCCGGCATGAGCAAGCATCACTTCTTGCGGGAGTTTTCTTCGGTCGTGGGCCTGACGCCGTTCAGGTATCTGCAGAAGGTAAGACTTGAACTGGCTTCGAGATTGCTGCGAACGTCGGATCTTCCGGTAGGGGAGGTCGGTGTCCAGTGTGGGTATCCCAGGGCTAGCCAGTTTTCCACGGTGTTTACCAGATATTACGGCCTGAACCCGGCAACATATCGCGCTGCCGAGCAACTCGATAAGCAAGCCCCCAAGGGATATGCGGAAGCAGGCCTCGATCGATTGAGATAATTTCCATTCGTTGCGAAGTTCTTTCGATACGTTGCTAAAGGTACTTTCAGAAGCTGGCTAGGCTGTTGATCCGCGTTGCCCTGTCGGTGCTTAACCGACATTGTCCAAACTCGCCAGCCATGCATGTCTAGCCACGTTGGCGGGTTTTAAAATGCGGCCGGCAAGTCACAGTCTTTAACGGTTGGTGACGGGGAGGGTCTTTTGCCTTCGGAACAAAACAGATCAAGGTCAAGCGTAGGGACAGCAAATGTCAGAGAGCGAATTTGATGGAATATCAGAGAGACCTGAGTACGGCCTGACTCGCCGCGAAGTAATGATGGCAAGTATGGGGCTCGGAGTGGCAGAAATCGCACTGGGAGCTTCGCCCGTGCAGGCTCAAGCCGAGCTAGGTGCAATCCCAGAAGCGACTTTTTCCCAGCTTGTTCCGGTCTCGTTGAAAATAAACCGCAAGGACACGAAGGCGGTAATCGACCCGCGAACCTCCTTGCTTGATTTTCTTCGCGAGCAGCAACACTTGTTCGGGACAAAAAAGGGATGCGATCACGGTCAATGTGGCGCCTGCACCGTCCATCTCGACGGGGCTCGTGTTGCGTCCTGTCTGACGCCGGTTGCTCAATGTGACGGACGTTTTGTCGAAACGGTCGAAGGACTTGCAACTGAAGGTGAATTGCATGTCATGCAACGGGCTTTCATAGATTTTGATGCAATGCAATGCGGATATTGCACACCAGGACAAATAATGGCCGCTATAGCCTGTGTGCGCGAAGGTCATGCGAACTCCAAACACGAGATTCGCGAGTTCATGAGTGGCAACCTCTGTCGGTGCGGCGCCTATGAAAATATTGTCGACGCAATTGAATTTGCCAGCACGAAGATGGGGGGCTAAACATGCATCCTTTCTCGTATTTTCGGGCCCGAAACTTGCACGATGTCCATGCGGCTTTGAGGCAAGAGGGAACCCGCGTTCTGGCGGGAGGTACGACACTATACGATCTGATGAAGCTCGACATCGAAAAGCCCGAACGCGTGGTCGATATTAGCCATCTAGTGCCGGAGCCCGTGCGGATCGAAAACGATGTTTTGATCGTGGACTCGCTTATGAAGATGAGTGAAGCAGCTGACAGCAGGATTTTGAGTTTACACGCCCCAGCTGTCCGGGAAGCTCTTCTTATGGCAGCTTCACAGCAACTCCGTAACATGGCCAGCTTAGGCGGCAACATTCTTCAACGAACTCGGTGCAGCTATTTTCGGCACAGCGCATATCCCTGCAACAAAAAAGTGCCGGGATCCGGTTGTGCCGCTTTGGAAGGACTTAATAGAAATCACGCTTTGTTTGGAGGGTCGGAAAGCTGCATCGCCGTTTATCCGGGAGATTTCGCGGTTGCATTGATGGCCTTTGACGCGAGGATCGAGGTTGTCGGAAACGGAGGCGCCAGACAAGTCCTGCTTTCTGATGTCCACCGCGAACCAGGCGACGCCCCTCACCTGGAAACCAACCTGCAGCCTGACGAACTTATCAAGTCCGTCCATATACCTCTTTCAGAAAGCGCCCGCGCCTCCACTTACCTTAAAATTCGCGATCGTGAATCATACGCCTTTGCAGTTGTATCGGCAGCCGTGGGCGTGGAACTGGAGGGTAATCTCGTGAAAGATGTTCGGATTGCGCTTGGGGGTGTCGCGACAAGGCCTTGGAGGGCAATCATGGCGGAACAATCACTTATTGGCCGCAGTCTCGACGGAGACACGGCTCTTGCGGCCGGTCGAACAGCATTCGCCGGTGCGGCCACGACGGCTCACAACGCATTTAAGACTGAGCTAGGAGCAAGGGTTGTAGCTGACGCGCTCGTTGCGGCAAAAACAAGGGTGTAGGACATGGACGAACAGTTTCCGAATATTGCCCGAGTTGATGCTGTTGCTAAGGTCACCGGCGCACCCATTTACGCGGCTGACAGAACCGCTGAGTTACTCCGTCATGCTGTGTTCTTAACGAGCAGCATCGCCAAGGGCAAGGTTTCCAATATCGACGTTTCAGCCGCACGCGCGTCGGAAGGCGTACGGCTGGTTATTACGTTCGAGGACAAAGTCGGCCTGAAATCGCCCGGTTTTCTACTCGGGGGAGGGTATGCCTTTCAGAGCCTAATTCCATTGCAGGACAATTCAGTCCACCATTATGGTCAACCCATCGCCTTGATAGTGGCCGATACTCTGGAACAGGCTGTTCACGCCCGCGCTCTTATAACCGTGAACTATCTGAAAGAAAACTTCGCATCGACGATAGACAGTAAAACGGCAACGGTGATTGCTCAGTCAGAATCACCGCTTCCCCAAGAACTCTTTGCCGATACTGTTTTTGGTGATGCCGAAGCTGCACTAGCGACTGCAGCTGAAGTGCTTGATCTTAGCTATTACAGTCCCCCGCAGCACCAGAACCCTATGGAACTGGTTGCCACAGTAGCGATGTGGCAAGGCGAAGACCTTACCATCTATGAAGGGACGCAAAATTCCGGCGCGATCAAGTTCGGCGTCGCCCAGAGCCTGGGCATTTCGCCCGATCGTGTTACAGTGGTCTCGCCTCACGCGGGTGGAGGGTTTGGGCAGAAAAACTCCATGCAAATTCAGACCGCATTGGTGTCCTGGGCAGCCCGAGAACTTCAGACACCGATCAAAATGGTGGTTCCGAGAGAACAGCTTTTCGCTAATGCGAGTTTTCGCCCCGAATCGCGGCACCGGGTCAGGATTGGTGCCGACGAAAAAGGTACTATTACCTCGGTGCTCTATGACGTTGATGCTCAAAGCTCGCGTCATGACATTTTCCCGTTGGACTACACGAGCGCAGCGGCGCGTCTTTATGGCATACCCAACTTCAAGGGGTTCCAGCGTATTTTCCAGACTGATGTGCAGACTCCGGGTTACATGCGAGCACCCTATGAGCATTTTGCGTCCTTTGTCATGGACACGGCAGTGGATGAGATGGCGGAACGGTTCGGACGTGACCCGGTCGAATATCGAATGTCGATGAATATCGACACGGACCCGATTTCGGGACTGCCTTTGTCTTCCAGATTCCTCAACGACTGTCTTTCGCTAGGATCGCAACGTTTCGATTGGAGATCCAGAAATCCTAAGCCTCAATCTATGCGTGCTGAAAATGGTGATCTTGTAGGCCTGGGCGTCGGCTGTGGTTGTTATAAGGCCGCTACTGCCGCCTCCGTCGCGACTTTGAGTCTAAAGAGAGACGGTACGGTGTCAGTTTCCGTCGGTGTGCACGAAATGGGTCAAGGTATCCGTACCGCGCTTGCAAACGCCGTCGCACGGAAGCTGAATATCGGAATTGACAGGATCGAAGCAGTTATCGGTGATACACGTGGCGCACCGCAGCACCTGACTGCGGGATCTTGGGGAACGGCCACCGCAGTCCCGGCTGTAGAGGCTGCCGCTGAAAAGCTACTTGACGATTTGGGACCTGATCCGTTGTCAGCGCTCATCAAAACCGGTTCAGACAGCTATGATGTCCGGGTTGAAAGACTTGCTCCGGGTCAGCCACAAAAGCTTGCTCAAGCCATTTACACCGGCAGGCCCGCACCATGGGGCCCGATTTATGGTGAGTTCGTGACGTACAGTTACATAGCGCACTTTGTCGAGGTCCGCGTTGAGCCCTCTACTATGCGTATACGAGTTCCCCGCGTTGTCAGCGTGGCCGACTGCGGCCAGGTGGTAAGTCCTCGCACGGCTGAAAGTCAAGTGAAGGGCGGCGTGGTGTGGGGGATCGGTGCAGCACTGCGCGAGGCGAGTGAGGTCGACTCGAGATTTGGCGGGTTTCTCAATGCTGATATCGCTGAATATTTGGTGCCGGTGAACGCGGACATCGGTCAAACCCATGTAGAGTTTGTCAATCGACCCGACCCGAAATTGAACGATGCCGGAATAAAGGGGCTGGGCGAAGTTGTCATGACTGGTGTTGCAGCTGCAATCACCAATGCCGTCTGGCATGCCACTGGTCGCCGTCTGCGCAAATTGCCCATAAGGATCGAAGACTTGCTTTAGTTTGAAAGGTGCCTTTACGTCGACCGGCGCCGAATGCTGATCTAGCGCAGCGTCGGGCTGGTTTCTTTGCTTGAGCACTGGCTTCAAGCATCATTTTAAGTCCCTTTTCGGTCCTTTCTTTCACACGAAACAATACTGCGTGAGGCAAAAAAAGAGAAATCACGCGATCCTTCTAGGTCAGAGGCGTCCCGGCGCCTCTGGGCCAATCACCCCTGACGATTGAACAACAGCGTTTGAGGGGGTCGAAAAATGTAATCAGGAGAATTCATGACCACCGGTGCCGAACGCCTGTTGGATGTACTGTCGAACGCAGGCATACGTTTTATTTTTGGGAATCCTGGAACGACCGAAATGCCGATCATGCACGCTCTTCGTCATTTCCCGGAAATTCAATATGTTCTGGGGCTGCAGGAGACTGCGGTTGTGGCGATGGCGGATGGTTACGCAAAAGCATCTGGCAGGGCATCTTTCGTCAATCTGCATACTGCAGGCGGCCTCGGTCACGCAATGGGCGCCTTGCTTCATTCTCGAATAGCCAAAACCCCGATGCTGGTTACGGTGGGGCAGCAAGACACCAGACATAGTCACACCGATCCGCTCTTATACGGTGATGCGGTCACAATGGCGGCTTCGACAGTGAAATGGGCCCGTGAAGTTCAACACCCCCACCAAGTTGTGCCTATGGTTCGAAGGGCCCTGGAGGCGGCAGAGACGCCACCATTAGGGCCGACATTTCTTTCGCTGCCAATCAATGTGCTGACTGCGGAGACAACACTTGAAAGCGCTGAAAAATCCAAAATCGACCGAAACTTCTTAGCCTCAGGCCTGGGAGAACTTGCTTCAGCTCTTGCTGAGGTGCCACCCGACAAACTTGCAGTCATCGTGAGTGATGAGGTTGCTGCCAGCGACGCTGGGTCTGCCTTCGTCGAGGTTGCAGACATTCTCGGCGCAAGGGTCTACGGACCGTCCTGGCCAAGCGAAGTGTCTTTTCCTGTCTCGCATCCTCTGTGGAATGGACACCTTCCCACCACCGCAGAGGGGATCAGAGCTACTCTGTCCGGTGTGCATGCCGTTTTCATCGTGGGCGACAACCCGTTCATATCCTACCTTTATAGCGAAGGGCCGGCCCTTCCCCATGAGTGCCGTCTTTATCAACTTACTGGCGATGGCAACGAAGCGGGACGAACATATGCCACTCAACTTGCGTGTATCGGCAGCCTGAAACCGTCCCTGGCATCGTTAAAAGAGTTACTGTTGACATCGCCGAAACGCAACGACGTAGCCAAACTCCGACACGTCGCGCTCATCGAGCAAAAGCTGCGCCACAACGCGCTGGAGGAAACGGTTCAAGAACAGTTCAGCGACGTTCCAATTCCCCCTTTCGTGGCTGCAGCAGAAGTTGCGGCATCGCTTTCGCATAACGTCATAGTGGTTGATGAGGCCCCAGCAACGATGGTTCATATGCGGTCATTTCTTGAGCGGGTGTCGATTAACCGCTACTTCTTTATGCGAAGCGCGATCCTGGGCTGGGGTCTGCCTGCAGCGGTAGGTGTCGCTCTAGCTTCGCCGTCAACACCGGTCGTTGCTCTCATAGGAGACGGCTCTGCCCTATACGCGCCCCAGGCACTTTGGACTGCGGCACGCTTCAAACTCCCGGTAACATTCGTGATAATGAACAACTCGGAGTATAACATTTTGAAACGATACTCGGTATCTCAGGGATATGAAGTCGGGGGGAACTCGACCATTCCAGGAATGGAGCTCGAAAATCCCTTTATAGATTACCAGGCGCTGGCCATGGCTTTTGGCGTGCCTTCACGTCGCGTGACCCACGCCGACGAAGTCCAGCCGGCGATAAAAACAGCTATGCAATCCGGACTGCCAAACCTCATCGAAATTGTTATTCGTGCTTCCTAAGTGCCTCGCACAAAAAACCAAGGACCATACAATGACCCTGAATGGAAACGAACCTTCCCGGTCTCGCGATATCATTGTCGTAGGCGCTGGCATAGCCGGATTGGCGCTAACAAGGCAGCTTGTTTCTAGAAATTTCGATGTCGTTACGCTGGAGCGTCGAAACGAAATTGTTGATGCCGGCCTCGCGATCAATCTGCCAGGGAATGCAATCGCTGCCCTGAACGAGTTGGGACTGCAAGAGCAGGTGGCAGCTGCAGGAACGCCGGTCTTAAAGAGACAATATCGCACTGACACCGATCGTCTTCTCTTCGAAATTGATGAAGAACGATTTTGGGGACGTGAAAACCTGCCCCGCTGCCTGAGGAGATCAGAGCTTGCAACCATTTTGCTTGAGGGAATCCCTCACGATACGATCAAGCGCAGAGCCGATGTGGCGTCTATTTTTTCTGGAGATGATCATGTCGAGGTGAAAACCTCCGACGGTGAACTTCTCAGGGCGAGGTATCTGATTGGAGCCGACGGCGTGTTTTCAACGGTCCGAGAGATGACGCTGTCGGCGAGGACAACGTCTCGCTCGCTACTGGCACAGTCAAGTTGGCGGTTTATCGCTAAAAACCCGGGCGTGGACTGCTGGACTATCTGGATGGGTCGACAAGCGATGGTGCTACTTATACCTGTTGGGCGTGATGACGTGTATTGTTGGGCAACGGTTACTGACGATCGGGAAGAGCCAATAAGCATCAACTCGCTTGTGCAGCGAACAGAAAAATTTCCTTTGGCGCCGAGGCGCGTGCTTGAGGAAGCCTTGTCTGATCCTGCCCGCATCCACCTTTCTCCGATTGATGAGATTGATCTGCCTCGTTGGGGCCGAGGGCGCACGGTATTGATTGGAGATGCTGCCCACGCTACGGCGCCGGTCTGGGCACAAGGCGCCGCCTTGGCGTTGGAAGACAGCCTTGTGCTGTCGGACCTTTTGGTGAAGAACGAGGATGGAAGTGACTTGGCTGAGCACTTCACCCAACTCAGGCGCTCGCGTGTTCGTCATGTTAAGGAGATGACTGATCGAACGGCAAAGGTCTCTCATCTGCCCGTGGCATTGCGCAACCTGCTCTTTCCTCTCCTTGGGCCGTTAAGCTACAAAAATACCTATGGTCCGCTAAAGAGGTCTTTTCGATGAGCAGTCAATTTATTCATCGAAGCCGGCAGCCGGAATACTATTCGAGGACTGATGGACCGGTGCCGGGTTTGCCATCCCACTTGCCAGACAATGACATACCAGGAAGTGTGAGAGGGTCCAGCTGCCATCAATCGCCGTTGTTTCTGGCGACGTGCGATGGCAAGCACTGCCAAGTCGGGCGGCATCAACGAAATTCACGAGCGAGCATTTATTTTGTGGCTGCCCGCAAAAGGGCACTTCAGTAAGAGCTCAGGCTAGCCCGAGATTGACAGCTGCCTTTCTTGTTGCGCTGCGCCGTCGCTCCAACATTTCGGCTGACCTTTGTCTCACAGCTGCGGAAAGCTCAGGCGACGCTGTCGCAAGCGAACCCGCAGTAAAGGGTGGCTTCGGATCATACTCCAGCGAAAGCTGGATCATTTCTGCGACCTCGTCGCCATGAAGGCCTGCCACAACAGTAAGAGCGAAGTCGATGCCTGATGTAACGCCGGCTCCGGTCACACGGTTTCGATCCCAAACGATGCGTTCTTGTCTTGGCTCAGCGCCCAATTGCGAAAGCTGATCCAACGATGTCCAGTGACACGTTGCTTGATAGCCGCGCAGTAGGCCGGCAGCGCCCAGCACAAGAGAACCTGTGCATACAGAGGTCACCAGCCGCGCATCTTCGGCGACATGGCGCAGAAAACCCAAAGTGTCTTCGTCCTCCATCAAGTCAATTTGCCCCGGTCCCCCTGGTACACATATAACGTCCAGTCTAGGGCAAGTCTCGAATGTTACATTCGGCAGCAGCGATAAATTCGCATCGGAAGTAACGGGCTGCAAATCCTTTGATATCAGATAAACGTGTGTGTCTGGTGCACGTGCAAAGACCTCAAACGGCCCTGTCAGGTCCAGTTGAGTTAACTGCGGGAACAGCAAAAAGCCTATTGCATTCGATACCATGACAGCCTGCAGATTTGGAGTAGGGTTGAAGTTTTGAAAATGCCAGGGGCAGGCGCCGCGCCTAATGCAGCATCGGCGCCTGCCGGAACCGAGAATTACTCCGCCGCTTTTTTTATAATGTCAGCAACTGCTTGCGGATGAGATGCCATAACGACGTGGGAGGCACCAGAAATTACGACGGTTTTCTTTGACTTCGCACGATCAGCCATAAATTTCATACTTTCCGGGGGGATGTTTTTGTCGCCACCACCGTAAATGAACCACGATGGAATCGTCTTCCAAGCAGTGGTTTCAGCGGTCTCATCAAGCGCTCCCTTCGCCACCGGGCGTTGGGTCGCAGCCATGAGCGCAGCCGTATCTGCGGGTACGTCGTGCGCAAACTGCTGGTGGAATTTCTCCTGATCGATGTATAGGTCTGGACCGCCGTTAGGAATGTTGACCGGTTGCGCAAGCGCGCTCGCCAAGGTACTTCCAGGGAACTTACCCGACAGCGACACTGCGGATTCGCTGCTGTCAGGTGCGAACGCCGAGACATAGACGAGCGACTTCACATTTTGTTTGCCCAATGCAGCAGCAGAAATAACAGATCCGCCATAAGAATGACCGACGAGCACAACGGGTGCCTGGATGCTGCTAACAATCGATGCTACATATTCTGCGTCTGACTTCACACTCCGAAGAGGATTTGCGACTGCTACGGTTCGGTAACCGTCCTTTTCCAACAGGCGTATGACGCCGTTCCAGCTTGATCCGTCAGCAAACGCACCGTGGACGAGGACGATTGTGGGCTTGTCAGCACTGGCAGCGAATACAGGGGTTGCAAACGCCATTGCTGCGATGAGACTTCCGAAGACAAAGCTATACATCTATTTATCCTTACTGTTGTTTTAGGTTGATGGCGAAGGGTAGATATATTAGTCGCTCGACGCCGACCCGAGCCTGCGTCGCCGGGAAAAATGCACCATAAACATCATAGCCTTAGCGGCTTCGAATGATCTTCGTGATATTTAAAGGTGCCAGCACTCGAACAGGATACCGATAGACCGCTACTGCCTTGAAGCCTCGGTGATCAGAACGTTCAATGCCTTGCGCGCGAGGGGTAATTTGAAGAGGTTATCACGAGTTGGACTTGCTCCCTCAAATGCGGCATCTATTATTCGGTCCGCCGCTTTCGAGCTGTCGATGTTTCCGGCTTCTGCAGCTTCAACACGCCACGGTTTAGGAGCCATTCCGCCAAACGCGACCCTTATTGTTCGAAGCGCGGGACCATCGAAATCAGCGACCAGCGCAATCGATACGTTTGCAAACGCATAGGATGCCCTGTCTCTTAATTTCAAATAGCGCTGCGCTCCATCGACTGGTGGAGGAAGCGTAACGGCCGTGATGAGTTCACCCGGAGTTAGGGATGTTTCGATGTGCGGTGTCTGTCCGGGCAGGACATGAAGTTGCGAGATGGGAATGCGTCTTCTGGTGCCGTTCGTCTGTATCGTCTCCACAATGGCGTCCAAAGCCCGGAGCGCAACGGCCATATCGGAGGGATGGGTCGCAATGCAGGAGGCACTACCTCCGATGACGGCTAGATTACGGGAAAGCCCGTCGATCGCGGCACAACCGGAGCCCGGATTCCTCTTGTTGCAGGGGAGGTCACCTGAATAGAAATAGGGGCACCTCGTTCGCTGAAGCAAATTGCCGCCAACGGTCGCCTTGTTCCGAAGTTGACCAGACGCTCCAGATACCAAGGCGCGCGCAAGCACGGGATAGTCGCGAAGCACGCGTTCGTGACCTGCCACATCGGTGTTACGCACCATCGCTCCGATGCGAATACCCCCGTCATCAAACTCTTCAATTGCGTCAAGTCCGATGCGGTTGACGTCGATTAAATGGGCGGGCAGTTCGATATGCAGCTTCATGAGGTCAACGAGATTTGTTCCTCCTGCCAGATACCTCGCGCCCGGGGTCCGTGAGAACGCCGCAACCGCCTCCGCAGGGGTTGATACTCGCTCGTAAGTGAAACGCTTCATGGTTTCGTCTCCATAACTTCGCGAATTGCTGCGACAATGTTGGGATAGGCTGCGCAGCGACAGAGATTTCCGCTCATGCGTTCGCGAATTTCGGCATCGGTTTTTTCGATTGCGTGAAGGTCCTCGCTGACATGACTTGGTACGTTGCGATCGATTTCGTCCAACATACCTACGGCAGAGCAAATCTGGCCAGGCGTGCAGTAGCCGCACTGTAGTCCATCGTGTTTCACAAAGGCGGCCTGCATCGGGTGCAACGATCCAAGTGTGCCCAAACCCTCGATCGTCGTGATGTCGTCTCCTTCATGCGTCACAGCAAGGGACAAGCAACTATTGATCCTGCGGCCCATGATAAGGACAGTGCACGCGCCGCATTGCCCCTGATCGCAACCTTTCTTGGTGCCGGTAAGGTGAAGATTGTTTCGCAACGCGTCCAGCAAAGTTACCCGGGGATCGATCTCAATCGTGTGTCTTTCTCCGTTCACAACGAAGCTCACCGCCACCAGATCTTCTTGCGCCTCGCAAAGAGTGTCCATGTTGCCCTCACTTGCTTGGGCGAACTATCGAAGAAGCGTCTTCGCCGACGACAGTGGCCCACTCCCGGATTCGCCAGCTGCGGACCAGTCCATTATTGATATAAGGATCGTTCTCGACGAACTTCTTTACGACCTCATCACTATCGCCTTTAAAGAGAATAACTCCGGTATCCAGCGGGTCGGTGAGGGCGCCAGCCAACAAGAGCTCTCCCCGGTCTGATGCCGCCCAGGCTTTTGTGAGATGCTCGTCTCTAAACTCCGGCCTTCTCTTTTCATAGGTTTCTGAAAACTCCAAAAACAGGATGTAATGTTTCATGGCATTCATTCCTTTTGACTGAGACTATCGAATTGAATTGGAAGTGATCTGGGCCGTTCGCCGCATGCATCGTAGATTGCGTTCGCAACCGCTGCAGCGACGCCGACTATGCCGATTTCGCCGGCGCTCTTGGCACCAAGTATTCCAAGATTTGCGTCGGGCGTGCCGACGAAGTGTACATCGATGTCGGGAACGTCCGCATTCACAGGGACCAGATACTCGCCCAGATCGGTATTGATGTAGCGCGCATAGCGATGATCAATATGTGTGCCTTCCCACAGCGCTTGACCTAGCCCCATGGTCACGGCACCTAATATTTGCGACCGTGCCGTCACAGGGCTTAGAACCCTGCCCACGTCTACAGCGCTGACGAACCGACGAACACGGATGGTCTCATAGGCGGGATCTATGGCAACCTCGCAAAAGTGGGCCACATTGCTTTCCACGCTGTATTGTGGATTTCCCTCCGGGGCCCACTCACCGAGACCTTCAACCTGATCTAGCTCGGTCCGCAACAGAAGGTCGATCGCCTGGACTTTCGTTGATTGATTGTCTGCATTCACGTGATTACGCAGTTTTGACTCAAGATCGCGGCAGGCTCGCAAAATGGCCTCGCCAACACTTGCGACAATACGTGAGCCGCCGGCCTGGGGAGCGAACGGCAAATCCGTACTACCAAAAACAAGCTCTACATTGGACGCCGGAATACCCAGCAACTCACCGACAATGCGCGGCATAACCGTTGGATTACCCGTTCCGATCTCCGAGATTCCAGCTGAAACGATTGCTCGTCCCGATCGATGAAGCGAGATTTTTGCGGTGGATTTCGACGCATATCGAGGATAGCTGCCCGACGCCATGCCGTGACCGATCAATAGTCTGCCTTCTGTGCCACCGCGACGACGGCCTCCACTTCGCCAGCCAAATCGCTCTGCGCCGACGCGGTAGCATTCTTTTAGCGAAGTGCTCGACCATGGCCTTCCGGAATCGGGATCGTGTTCGGCAAAATTGCGCAAACGAAGCTCAATCGGATCCATTTCGAGTTTGCAGGCCAGCTCGTCCATTGCACTTTCCAGAGCGAACGAACCGGTACTTTTCCCCGGCGCGCGCATCGAGGTTCCCGCGGGGAAATTGAGATGGGCAAGGCGGGTTTTGACGGACACATTCTCACACGCATATCGGGTACGCGTTCTGCCGATGCAGCCTTCTACGTATTCGTCAATTATGCCGGTCTGGACGATAGCCTCGTGCTTGATAGCGTGTAAGATACCCCTTTGATCAGCACCTAAAGAAACGTGCTGGATAAGTTCCGGGCGGTGACCGGTTCCTGTAAACATCTGGGGTCTGGTCAGGACTATTTTGACAGGCCGATTTACCAGGCGCGCTGCCAAAGCGGCAATATAGCCATGTGGCCAGACCTGCAACTTGCACCCGAATGCGCCACCCACGAATTGCGAGATGACCTGAACATCCTTCTTTTCCATCGCGAAAGCGGATGCAAGTGCCGCTGCAATGATGTGCGGGCCCTGGTTGGTGTCTTGTATGAGAAGTTTTTTGTTGTCCTGCCAGAACGCAATCGTTGCAGCAGCTTCGATGGGGTTGTGGTGGGCCGCCATCGACTTGTATGTAGCCGTGACTTGCACTGGTGCCGATGCAAAGGCCGAGGTTGCGTCTCCTCGCTCAGAACTGGCCGGCTCTCCACCGGGAATTTCACCGGTCACAGGCTCTTGAGCAATCAACTCGTTGTCAGAAAGACCGACTGACGCTGTGGCGGTTTCATAGTCGATCCGCAACGCATGGGCCGCCGCAGTCGCGTTTTCTAGCGTGTCGGCGACCACTGCGGCAACCGGCTGTCCAGAGTATCGGATACGGGTATCGGCAAATGTCAAACTTGCGCCATGATCGGGCCTGCGAAGGATTTCTTCTGGGGAAACTGGCCATTCAGGCAGGGGCAGCCCTCGCAGTTCGGAGCAATTCTCGTGGGAAACGACACCCAGGAAACCTGGAGATCGTCTTGCCGCTTCCGCATTTATTGAGGCGACTCGTCCGCAAGCGATCGGACTTGTGACGAGGACGGCATGAGCGAGGTTATCCCAAGCATGGTCAGCTGTGTATCTGGCGTTGCCCGTCACTTTTAGCGGCGCATCGGCGCGATGGTCTCCTTTTGCGTTTGGATAGGCAGTCGCAACGGTACTCGTTGACTGCAGCGAATTTTCCAGGAGTAGGCTCTGTGTCATATCGTGCTTCATGTGCGCGCTGACCCTTTGAGTAGACAGGAAAGGTTTTCGTCCGACTTGCGGCTCACTTTGATCATCGTAAAAGTGCGTCCGTTGTTTTCGAAGCTGAAAATGCGCTGCTGGCAGGCCCGTTCCGCGCAAATTTGTCGTCGCAATGGCGACATTACGTGTCGATGTTCGCTTAGGCCGACGACGCCCTCGACCGTCGCAGCAAACCACGCATCGGTCCAAGGGCCGAGTTTCCCCGGTTTTACGACGCCATGTCGCGCCAACATTCATTGCATAACAGATGGTCGCCGATCCGAGGCGGCAGGTATCGAAACAGGCATCGCCGCGCTTGAACAGTAAAATCCGTCTCCACATTTGCAAAAGCGAAACGCCCCCACGAGCCCGACTGTGTTTCGTTGAGACCAACCTGTGTCGAGGCCCAACTCGAAGGCAAAAAATAGCCCGGCAGTAATTGCTCTTGCTGCGGCGACCAAAAACCAGATTGCGAAAGGCTGCCGCCTCGCTTTTCTCACTCGGTTTTTCGGCGCTCCTTCACTCGAGCAGCAAGGCGAGCATTCCACACTCCGAGAGTTTCCCTGAGGAACTTGCTTTGCTCTCCTGATGCCTCTGGGAATGTCCACTGTTCGATGGACTCTGCATTTCGCAGCATTGTGCCGTTTCTGACGGAAGCTAACTCCCAAACGTGGACCGCACCCCCTGAACCGTTCCAGGTCAACCGATGCGGCGGCTCCACAACGACCAGTCGCGACACTATCTTCTGACCTTGGGGTTCCCAATATAGCGTCGTGCCCGGAGCCAAAGGTCCGTCTAATCGAGCACTGACGAACTCTGGCAGCCACTCGGTCCACTTTGGGACATCTGTGAGTATTGCCCAAACCGCCTTCGGTTCCGCGTCGATCCACAATTCTGTATCCGCGACGACTGCGTGGTCGTTGATGGTGGTCCGTACACTGTCAGTTGCACTCGCAATCTCACCAGAAGACAGCACCAGTGAAATAGCTAGGATCGCTCGATCGAAAAACATGACGTTCCGCTTCCTGTTTTTGCTACCGTCGGAAAGATTGAAGGAGGTACGCCCGTGTGTGAATAATCAATGAGCTGACATCGGCTGTACGCTTTTCTTAGAGCGGACATTCCTGGAACGATTGTTCCCGTGCGAAAGGTCAAAGGTCCTTCAGGCCGGCGTGACCCTGTGCTGCCATGTCGCCGAGGCGGGCAGGGGGGAACTCAACAACTTACCGATCCGAATGAGTGCCACAAGACTTGGCCTTTGCGAAACCTGGCGGCTTAGCATTGGAGGGCCAGTTCCGTGCAGTGATAGAGAGTATCGCGCGCCTGCGATTTTCCCTCAGGTGTCGATTATCCGACGATCCTGTTCAGTGCCAACGGATAGCTGTCTCCAGTCCAAGTCCTCCTGCAATTCGAGATATTGTGTCGGCCCAATTTCATCACGATCAAGCAATTCGGCAAGGCGTTGGCGCTGTGCGGCGAGGGCGATCATAGCCACGTGGCGCCGGCGTGCCGACACCGAGCTATCGGAACGGGATGTGTTGACCTTCAGGTGGTCGGAAAATACTGCGCGCAGTGCATCAGCCTCTGGGCCCGGCACGCCTTCGATGCTATGAAAAGCCGCCTCTGCAAGCGAGCGACGTGCCGCATCAGTCTCTCTGCTTACATCTTTGCCTCTGTCGAGCTTCAGAACCTTGATTATCGGGGCCAAAGTCACACCCTGGATAACAAGGGTTGCCAATACGACTGCAAATGCGGTCAACACAATCAAATCACGTTCCGGAAAATCTTCAGGCAATGCGAATGCCGTTGCTAACGTCACAAGACCGCGCATCCCGGACCAACCTACCAAGAAGCTTTCACCTGCGGTGTACTGAGCGGAGATCTTACCTCGATTATAAAGAAACTTGACGAGGGCATGGAGCAGGAACGCTATTGCAATGCGGGTTATAATTACAACGAATACGACTGAGACGGCAAAGTACGCGGCGCGTTGGAACTGGGATGCCTGCATCGCGCTCAAGATACTACGTGCCTGAATGCCCATCAGGAGAAATGCGATAACGTTAAGAACAAATACAACCGTCGTCCAGACGGCGAATGAATGCACCCGCATCCGCGGCGAACTATCCGTACGTTCAAGTGTCGCGATTGTTAACGCGCTTGCCACCGTTGCCAATACAGCGGAGAGATGCAGATGTTCTGCGACCAGCCACGCGAGGAATGCGTAGACAAACTGAAGGAGTGTGCCTCGCACGGTATTTTCGGTCAGTGGTCTTAGCTTTGCGATCACGAGGCCAAATCCCACACCAAACAGTACCCCCGCGGGCGCAGCCATAGCAAGCTCGACTGCCACGCCGCGCGTTATTCCGCCATGCTCCTGGACAGTCAAAGCGGCGCCAAAAAGCAGCAGAGCGGTCGCGTCGTTGAACAGACTTTCTCCTGTCAGCAGTGTGTCGACGCGCCGTGAAACGGGAAGATTTGAAAGGACCGCCGAAGACGCCGCCGCGTCAGGCGGTGCGACGATGGCGCCGAGGATAAATGCGACGGCAATGGGAAGCCCAGCTACGGCGACGCCAACAAACATTACAACGCACGCCGTCACCACGACAGCAATGATGGCGTAAAACACCAGAGGAAGCATAATGCGCCTCGCCGCCCTTGCAGGGAAGTCATAGGCCGCATCAACAAGGACTGGCGCGATGAACAGAGCCAGCGCTGTGGGAGGGTCTATCGGTATCGTAGGAGCCCCTGGCAGCATTGCAACTGCCACTCCCGCAGCTGCGAGAATACCGGGATATGGCAAGTTCATCCGGCGGGTTAATTGGAGCAAAAACATCGCGAGCGCCAGCAAGGCGATAATGGTCTCAAAAAATGTCATGTCGGGGCATCTTGCTCTTGCGGGAAAAATTCTCATTCGGAATAGGGGGGGCCGCTGATGTCAAGGTTTGCGCAGCGCATGGGATTGTATGCCAATACTCCAAACGCGCAATGGAGGTATCTTTACGCGCGATGGAGGTATCTTTTTGGCAGATTGGCGGTCTCAATCTCGGCTATCTGGAGCAACCTTCGGTGGCGAAGGAGGCGTCCACTCCATCAGGCTTATGTCTAACGAGTATCGACATGTTGAATTGCTGACGGGTGACGTTCGCCGCAGGCGGTGGACAACCGGGCAAAAGTTGACGATCATTGAGCGGAGGTTTGAACCCGGCGAGGCGGTATCTTCGACCGCTCGAACCAGCCCCTGCAGGGCGTTGTCTCGAAAGTAACCGCCTTCAAGAACTGGCTGAGGGCCACGCGCCAAACCTCGAGCGTGCGACACTTACCGCTGAGCGGATCGTGCGGGACGTGAAGGCGGCGGCAGAAGTAGTCAGCCGTACCGTTTGTAAGCGGCGCGGCCAGTTCTTTCGAGACGAGCGGGCAAGCGAGTGACTGGTTCGTTCCTATCTGCAAGCGACTCACGCTGGTGGAGGTGTTCCATAATATATGTTATACGATTATTGTATTTGGCCGCAAAGTTAAAGTGTCCTGTTTCTGCAAAGTTGGAATGTCACACTCCCCGGCTCTGATTGGCATCTGGGAGATTGCGGATGGGATTGATTACGATGAGCGAGCGCGACCTGCAAAGAATCGAGGTGCTGTCCAAAGTCGTGGATGGCCGCATGAGCATTGTTGCAGCGGCCCATGTACTGGCGATCAGCACGCGCCACGTCCAAAGGTTGGTCGATCGAATTGAGCATACCGGCGCTGGCTCGATCAGACATAAAGCGATCGGTCGACCGTCCAACAATAAAATAGCCAGCGGCGTCCGTGATTACGTTTTGATGCTGGTGCGTGAACGCTACCTTGATTTCGGACCTACGTTCGCGGCCGAGAAGCTTCAGGAAGAGCATGGCGTCACAGTCTCGCGTGAGACGTTGCGCAAATGGATGCAGGATGCCGGCATATGGCTTTCGAGAAAGCAGCGGCGAACGTTTCATCAGCCGCGGTTGCGGCGTGAGGCCTATGGCGAGTTGGTGCAGATCGACGGGTCGGAGCATCGCTGGTTCGAGGATCGTGGTCCGGCCTGCTCTCTACTGGTATTCGTTGACGACGCGACCGGTAAGCTGATGCAGCTCCGGTTTGTTCGATCTGAGAGCGCCTTTACCTACTTCGAGGCATTGGCGCTTTACCTCAAAGAGCATGGCGCACCGATTGCCTTCTATTCCGACAAGCATTCGGTCTTTCGGGTGGCAAAGAAAGACCCCAAGGGCGGCCAAGGCATGACGCAGTTCGGCCGAGCGTTATCAGAGCTGCACATCGAGATCCTCTGCGCCAATTCCAGCCAGGCCAAGGGCCGCGTCGAGCGCATGAACCGAACGCTTCAAGATCGACTCGTCAAAGAATTACGGCTGGCCAAGATCAGCGGCATGGAAGCCGGGAATGCCTTCCTGCCGACATTCATCTCCCAATATAATGATCGTTTTGCGGTGGCCCCTGCCCGTTCCGACAACCTTCATCGACCTGTCAACATGACAGCAAGCAGGTTGAAGGATGTTCTCTGCAAACGTGAGGAGAGATATGTCGGCGCGCAGCTGACATTCTCTTACGAACGTAAACGCATCATACTCGAAGATAACGACGTCACGCGCGGCTTAGTCGGAAAGTATGTCGAGACGTATGCCTACGCCGATGGTCGCCTGGATATCAGATGGAAAGGTCACTCATTACTTTACAGGACCTTCGACAAGGACCAGAGCGTGACGCATGCGGCGGTCGTAGAGAACAAGCGTCTCGGTGATGTGCTGGCGTACATAAAAGAGCAGCAGGATAGACACCACGTCGGGAAGCCGAAGACCAACAGCACCAAGAATAACTATAAGCCAACAGGTCGCAAACCCGGTCGGCGGACGGATTTCATGAACGATCCCGAAGTCATAGCGAGACGGCAAAACGCTCTCGCCAGAATGGACGCGGCTGAATAAGGGCCGCTATCGGCCCAAAGCGGACATTGCTCAAACGGGGGCAGCAACCTTACGAGCTGGTAGAAGATACCAAAAGACAGAAGTCAAAACGACTGCGCCGCCCAGAAGGACTGGGAGCTTGATCTCCTCGCTGTAAAAAATCCAGACCCATATCGGGCCAAGGATGACGTCGAGCATGGATAATAGTCCGGCTTCACCTGAACCCACCCGGCGAGAGCCAAGCAACAAAAGGACATAACCAATTCCGGTTGTGAAAATCCCATAGAAAGCGCATGCAACGAGCTGTGTCCATGTCGGCATCGAATACTGCATGAGCGGAAGGGCGATGCAAAGACAGGCCAACGCGGCGAAGACCGTCATCGTCATCGAATCGATGTTTGGAAACCGTTTGGCAATGACAATCTGCGTGGCGCATCCAGCCGTCATGATAAAGGCAGCCAGGATGCCAAGAACGTCGTTTGCCGAAATAGCTGCTCCGACCGAAATAGCTACTCCCACGAAAGCCAGACAGCCAGCGATGACGAAGCGGTATGTCACGCGGTCGCGCAGCCATAAGAAGGCGATCCCGGTCGCTGCAAACGGAAGCGTGGCGTACACCGTCATGACATTCGCGACAGTCGTCCACTGCAAAGACGCAATGTAGGTGATCGACGCCACCGTAGACACGGCACATGCAGCAACCCCGGGCAGGCCAAAAGTCCATTCAACTCCGTTCTTCGTCGATCTTCGGCGGATCAATACGAAAGTGCCGAGCGCGACGAATGAGAAGGCCGACCGCCAAGCGACCATCGACCAGACATCCATGTCGGCGATGCGTACAAAAAGTCCTGCCGTACTCCACAGAACGGCAGAAGAAATCACGAGATAGATGCCGACAAGCCTACTGCGTGCTATGCTCATATGAGGTCAACCCAAAGAGAGAGATGTGCATAAACAATTTAGTAGACGATTGGTCTAGTGATGTATAGTCAATCTACGACGCGTGAACGCCTCATTTCCGAAGGTTTGCGGCAATTGCTGGCGCATGGCTATGAAGGTGTGGGCATCGGCCCGATCCTGAAGGCCGTCGATGTGCCGAAAGGGTCGTTCTACCACTTCTTTCAAAGCAAGGATCACTTCGTCGTGGCGGTCATCGAAGCGTATGAGGAAAAGTACCGACAGGTGCGGGAGGCATTCTTCACAGACACGTCGCTCCGTCCGCTGGCCCGCCTCGATGCCTATTTCGCAGCGCTCGAACAAGAGTACAAGGCGGACGCCCCATATGCAGGGTGCCTTTACGGTATGATTGCCCAAAGCGCCGCTGGCCGGAGCGCAGTTGTTCTCGATGCGCTCTCCATGTCATTCGACCGCTGGGAGAAAAGTATTCAAGGGGTGCTGGCTGCTGCGCAGCGGGATGGCGAGCTCGACAGTGACGAGAACATCAATGATCTAACAGCCAGTATCGTGGACGCTTATGAGGGAGCGCTCATTCGCGCTAAAGCCAAGGATGATGTGTCGGCATTCACCCGCTTCCGTGAAATCGGGCTGAAACGCTTGATTTCGCCCACTAAAGTATATGTCTGCTGATGGCGCGAAGCAGCCGTGATGCTGAGAAAGCTAAAGCCGAAGGGGAGTATCATCACCCGCCCCCTCCCTGACCTTGCAACCCGGCCCAGCCGGTCCGGTCGGGGGCTGACCGTCAGAGCAAGAACGCGGTCAGTGTCGCATTTCTAACGGGCTGCGAGAGCCGGCAGACGACATTTTAACTTTGCGAAATCCGCGACAGTTCAACCTTGCTGCCACATTGTATGTAGCGGCTATTTAGTAATGCGACAGTTGGGCCAGTTAGAGATGCGACACTCTCCTCGCACGACACTGGTCAATGTCAACGTTGGGAGCAAAGATGACGATCTTCAGCCTGGTCGAGACCATGAGCGGTCGGAGTCGTCATGTCCTTTTTGATCACCATGTCGCAGAAAGAATTGCATCGCCTCGAAGTTATCCAGAAGATTCATGACCAACGCCTGAGCGTTGTCCAAGCAGCCAGTGTTTTGAGCATCAGCCGAAGCCAGATGCACCGGTTATTGAAGGCATACGAGAATGACGGCATGCCCGGCCTCGTCTCGAAGAAGCGCCAGCAACCAAGCAACCGGCGTCACAGCGAGAATATTCGCAACGCTGTACTCGACCTGGTCAGAGAACGATATGTCGATTTCGGTCCGACATTAGCTCGCGAGAAGCTGATTGAGCAGCACCAACTGGCGATAGGCAAGGAAACGCTGCGCCAATGGATGACCGAAGCCGGCATCTGGGTCTCACGGAAAGAACGCAAGAAGCGCGTCTTCCAACCACGCGGACGTCGAGCTGCTTTGGCGAGCTGGTGCAGATCGACGGATCGCATCATTGGTGGTTCGAGAACCGCGGACCAAAATGTGCCCTGCTTGTCTACATCGATGACGCCACCGGAAAGCTGCTACATCTGCGTTTTGCTGGATCTGAGAACACATTCGATTATCTGCATGCGACAAAAGCCTATCTGCAGCAATGGGGTAAACCGCTGGCTTTCTACAGCGACAAGCATGGCGTATTTCGT
>Ga0209371_1000186_pt1 | contig 90597 bp, 75 predicted proteins | sample AgamicAtAmrz_FD_187165 | JGI IMG/M metagenome (GOLD analysis project Ga0209371, IMG submission 187165) | Agave microbial communities from Guanajuato, Mexico - At.Am.rz (SPAdes) (version 2) | ecosystem: Host-associated > Plants > Roots > Rhizosphere | place: Guanajato, Mexico | collected 2012-06-07 | reverse complement strand
ATTAGCGAATGAACAGGAAATCCCACTTTGCCGCAGTCTCAGCCCCACCATTTGGTGATCACCGCACTGGGTGTTGACCGTCCGGGTATCGTCAATACCATTACCCGTCACGTCAGCAGCTGTGGGTGCAATATCGAAGACAGCCGTCTCGCCATGCTCGGGGATGAGTTCACCTTTATTATGCTGCTCTCTGGCAGCTGGAATGCTATTACGCTGATTGAATCCACCCTGCCGCTGAAAGGCGCAGAGCTGGAGCTATTGATCGTCATGAAGCGCACCAGCGCCAAAATGCGCCCGCCGATGCCCGCAACGGTATGGGTTCAGGTCGAGGTGCCGGATTCGCCGCATCTTATTGAGCGATTTACCGATCTGTTCGACAAACATGCGATGAATATTGCCGAACTGGGATCGCGCATTAAACCGGGTCAGGCGGATCAGACGCCAACGCTCTATATTCAAATTACGGCGCACAGCCCGGTGGGCGTCGGCGACTCTGCCTTTGAGCAGGCGTTTTATGCCCTGTGCCGTGAGCTGAACGCCGAAGGTACACTGCGTTTTTACAGTCTCGCCGATGACGACGCGGCGACACTCCCTGCTTCACGCTAAGCTGTAACTGAGCCGGGGCTATTCCTCCACATTACTGAGGTCTGGTTATGTGGCGCAATATCCCCTGATGGTAAGATTCCGCCAGCCCTTATCGTGTCGGCGCACTCATTACCCACAGCACAAAGAAAAAAATGGAGAGTAGTGATGAATCCACTGAAAGCCGGTGATACCGCACCGAAATTTAGCTTGCCCGACCAGGATGGCGAACAGGTAAATTTAACCGACTTCCAGGGACAGCGCGTTTTAGTCTATTTCTATCCAAAAGCGATGACGCCAGGCTGCACCGTGCAGGCCTGCGGTCTGCGCGACAATATGGATGAAATGAAGAAAGCGGGCGTGGAAGTGCTGGGCATCAGCACCGATAAACCTGAGAAACTGTCACGCTTTGCCGAAAAAGAGCTGCTTAACTTCACCCTGCTTTCGGATGAAGATCACCAGGTTTGCGCGGCGTTTGGCGTCTGGGGCGAAAAAACCTTTATGGGTAAAACCTATGACGGCATCCACCGCATTAGCTTCCTGGTGGGCCCTGACGGCACCATCGAAAAGGTGTTCGACGACTTCAAAACCTCTAATCACCACGACATCGTGATGGATTACCTGAAGTCCGCCTGATACTGCCCGGATGCGGCTTCGCGCCGCATCCGATTTTTCCCGCTACGACAGACTCCCCGCCACCACCACGCAGTTGCGCCCGGCATGTTTAGCCTGATAAAGCGCGTCGTCAGCCTGTTTCAGGCTCTGTTCCAGCGGCAGATCTTTACCCGGCCAGACGGTGACGCCAGCCGAAATGGTAATAGAGCCCACATCGGCGATCCACGCCTCAGCGATGCTGACGCGCACGCGTTCCGCAATGCGGCGCGCCTCTTCAATATCGGTCAGCGGCAGCAGCATCAGAAACTCCTCGCCGCCGTTGCGGCACACGACATCGCTCTGGCGCGCGCTGGCGCTCAGCGTCTGCGCCACCTGCCTGATCACGCGATCGCCCACATCGTGTCCCCAGCTGTCATTGACCCGCTTGAAATGGTCAATATCCAGCGCCAGCACGGCGAACGGCTGACGCATGGTTTGATAAAAGTCCAGTACCGCACTCAGGCCTCGCCGGTTGAGCAACTGCGTCAGCGGATCGGTCTGCACTTCTGATTTGAGGCGGCCAATCTTGTCCTGTACCACGCCAATGCCGGTCAATAGTGCACGCTTCACCTGCGCCGCCTCAAAATACCAGGCGTGAACAGCGCCCAGTTCTCTGGAGACGCCCGGCGCATCCATCTGGCGTGCCTTGCGCGCCAGCTGCCAGAGCGGCAGCGCAATCAGCCGTGCCAAAATCACCGCCACCAGCAGCGTCAGTAGCGCGAAGGGCACTGAGTTTTTCAGCACCTGCAACAGCAGGCCGGAAAGCGGCTCAAGCGTGACGGCGGTAGGCTTGAGCGCCACTACCGTCCAGCCTGTGGTCGGTACGACCGCATAACCGGCAAGGCGCGGCGGCTCGTCTGCCATCTGGAGTTGCAGCGATCCGTTGGTCTTATCCTGCTGGCCATCAAGCAGCGCTGGCAGCGTTTTACCAATTAGCTGGCCGTTCTGGTGATAAAGCACCTGGCTGGCGCTGTCCAGCACGTAGACGCTGGTGCCGTCGCGGTAGTACTGCTCACCGAGCAGCGTGTTGAGGATGCTTTTCTTTTTCAGGTAGATAGTGCCGCCCATATAGCCAAGATAGCGGCCGTCACGGCTCCAGATCGGCCAGGAAACAAAAATAATCAGATTGTTCGCTGCCGAAATAGTGGGTTTGCTGATGGCTGGCTGCCGTGCGCTCAGCGCCTCACGCGACGCATCGCTGGTCAGGTGCATGCCCTGCAACATCAGGGATTCCGGCGAAATCGCCTTCACTACGCCGTTGACGTCAACCACCGCCACCGAGTTAAAGCTGCTGGTCTGCTCGCGCAGGCGATCGACCTCCTGGCGCAGCAACGCGGGATTGTCAAAATCGTTGCCGAGTAGTCTGGCGCTGTAGTGCAGCTGCGACTGCGCCAGCTGAAAAAAGATTTCGGTGGTAGACGCGAGCTTGGTGGCATAGGCGCGGTTCGCTTCCAGCGTGCTGTCAATCAGCGCCATGCGCTGCACGCGCCAGGTGGCATAGAGCGCATTGGTCAAGGTAACGACAATACTGACGATGGCAAGTAACGCGATTAGCGTGCGCAGATCGGTTCTGGGGCGCAGGCGCATTAGCATCGCACGCCCGCTGCAAAAGATAAGTACATACTGAATTGCCTGAGAATGTTGTTATTGTTGGGAGTCATTTGCCCTGGTGAGGCAAGGTGCAAGTGTACACCCTGCCATCGCCCTGAGCACCTTTCCCACTACAGACAATCGCAGAAATAGATGTTTTGCGTCCGGCGCTAATCGATCAGGCCGTTTTGATCGTAGAACGGCCAGGGGCCAGAATAGTCGCCGATAGCGCACTGATGCGTCACTATGCCCTGCTCCGGCTGCCAGCGGTGCAGCAGAAAACCTGGCGGCTCCAGCACGAAATGTGCCGGGCCGTCGGGCTGCAAATCAAACGCCACCTGATGGGAGACGCCCGGCGCGCAGACTGCCAGCGTCCCGGCGAAACGCGTTTGCAGGCTGCGGTGCAGATGGCCACACAGCACGCGTTCGACCTGCGGATGGCGCGCAATGACCGCCGCCAGCGCATCGGGGTTGCGCAGCCGCTGGCGATCCATATGGTCGATGCCGCAGATAAACGGCGGATGGTGCAGCATTACCAGCGTCGGCGCAGCCGGTTCGCGCGCCAGGTGTTGCTCCAGCCACATCAGCTGGTACTCGTCGACGTAGCCCCAGGGCTGCTCCGGCACGCTGGAGTCGAGCGCCAGCAGCTTCAGCGGCCCGACTTTTGTCTGCCAGTTCAGCGTTGCGCCGTGCTGAAGATAGTCATGATCGGCAAACACCTCACGCAGCGCCTGACGATCGTCATGGTTGCCCGGCATCAGGCGGAACGGCAGTTGCAGGCGGCGCAGCGTCAGGCGCAGCGTCTGGTACTCCTCTACCGTACCGAAATCGACCAGATCGCCGGTAATCACCACCATATCTGGCTGTGGCTTAAGAGCATTAAGCTGGTCGATGACGCGCAGCAGCGCGGCCTGGGTATCCACTTTTTTATACGACAGACGACCGTTCGCCTTAATATGCAGGTCGCTGATTTGCGCAATCAGCGTGGGTTTGACGGACATAACCCTCTCCTTAATAACCGTTGAATTCCAGCGCGGCACGCGGCGCCAGCGTCCAGGTGACGCGTTGCCCGGCGTGCCAGGCTTCCCGCGCATGGCGCTCGACCTGAATAGGCGCGGCGAGACCAATATCGATCTGCAAACGCTGCGTGGCGCCCAAAAAAGTGCTGCCGACGATATAGCCGTGACGCGCGTAGCGGCTGTCATCCGCCAGTAAGATATCTTCCGGCCGGCAGAACTGGCGCGGCTCGCCCTGCGCATCGGTTTCAACGCAGTTGATCGCGCCGACGAAGTCCGCGACAAAGCGCGTTGCCGGGCGCTGATAGATCGCCTGCGGCGTGCCAGTCTGGGCGATACGTCCCTGCTCCATCACCGCAATACGATCGCCGAGCGCCATCGCCTCCTGCTGATCGTGGGTAACATAAACCGCGGTAATAGCGAGCTTTTTCAGCAGCGCGCCGATATCGAGACGCAGACGTTCGCGCAGTCTGGCGTCAAGCGCCGCCAGCGGCTCGTCGAACAGCAGCACTTTCGGCCGGGCGGCTAATGCGCGCGCCAGCGCCACGCGCTGCTTCTGTCCGCCGGAAAGCTTATCGATAGCGCGGTTCGCCAGCGGGCTGAGATCCACCAGCGCCAGCATCTCCTGCACGCGTGCCTCACGCTCGGCGCGCGCCACGCCCTGTACTTTCAGACCGTACGCGACGTTTTGCGCTACGTTCATATTGGGAAACAGCGCGTAGTTCTGGAATACCATGCCAACGTTGCGTTTCTCAATCGGCAGCGCGGTGACGTCGCGATCGTCAAACCAGACTTCGCCGCCCTCATCGCAGCTTTCCAGCCCGCTGATAATGCGCAGCGTCGTGGTTTTACCGCAGCCGGATGGCCCAAGCAGCACCAGGGTTTCACCGGCGTGCACGGTCAGGTCGAGCGGATGCAGCGCGGTATGTTGGAGAAAGCGGCGCGAGCAGCCGCGCAGCGTGATGGTAACGGCGGCGTTATTCATGCCAGCTCCTTAACAGCTTTCCGCGTTGCCTGGCGCTCCAGCCAGTGGTTGCAGGCGTTAAGCATCAGCAACAGCGGTAAAATCATCGCGATAAAAATCAGCGTGTAGGCCGATCCCACTTCCAGCCGCATCGAGGCATAGCTATCCGCCAGCCCCACCGGCAGGGTTTTCGTCAACGGCGTATGCAGCATCCAGGTGATATTGAACTCGCCTACCGACAGCGTAATCACCATGAATGCGCCCGCCAGAATGCCGTTGCGGCAGTTCGGCACCACCACAGTGAAAAAGCGCCGCCAGAAGCCAGCGCCCAGGCTGGCAGCCGCCTCTTCAAGGCGCGGCAGCTGGATCGCCTGCATCACAGCCAGCACCGGGCGGATCATAAAGGGCAGCGTAAACAGCACATGGCCAATCAGGATAAACAGCCAGCTGTCGCGCAGGCCGTTAAAGCGGCCGTAGAGCAGAATAATGCCGAGCGCGGTGGCCAGGCCCGGCAGCGCTACCGGCAGCATCAGGCACTCTTCAATGCGTGCGGCCCAGCGCGGTGGCGCTTTCAGCAGCCCCCAGGCGGCAGGCAGCCCAATAAGCACGGTGAACACCAGGCAGCAGAGCGCGATCAGCAGCGACAGCCAGAAGGTGTCGGCGTAAAGCGCCCACACCTGCGCGACCCACTTTAGCGTCAGGCCGCTGCGCAGGCCGACAAAGTAGTTTTCCGTCACGCCCGCCAGCATCGACAGCACCACCGGCACAATCATAAACAGCGCCGTCAGCGCGGTGACTCCGGCCTGCAAACAGAAGAGCGTGCGACGTTTCATGATGGTTTCTCTCCCGGGCCGTGCGTTAAGGCGCGCGCCAGCATCAGGCCCAGCCAGGCGACCGCGCCCATCACTACCGACAGCGCCGCAGCGGTGGCGAAATTAGCGTAATTGGTAAATTCACCGTAAATGGTCAGCGGCAGCACGCTAAGGCTGGTGCCCAGCGTAAAGGCTGTGCCGAAGGCGCCCATGCTGGTGGCGAAGCAGAGCGCGCCGCTGGAGAGCAGCGCCGGTTTCAGTCCCGGTACGATGACATCCCAGGTGATGCGCCACTGGCTGGCACCCAGCGAGCGCGCCGCCTCTTCCAGCGAACGGTCCAGTTTTTCGCTTGCCGCCACCAGCGTGACGATGGTGCGCGGCAGCGAGAAGTAGAGGTAGCCGATAAACAGGCCGCTGAGCGTATAGGCGAGCGTCCAGCGCTCGTGGAACAGGCTCATGCTCAGCTGCGCCAGCACGCCCTGACGCCCCGCCAGCATCACCACCAGGAACCCCACCACTACGCCGGGAAAGGCGAGCGGAAAAGTCAGCAGCGCCAGCAGCGTGCCGCGTCCGGTGAAGCGCTGGCGCGCCAGGAAACAGCCGACCACGGCGGCAATCAGCAGCGTCACCAGCGTCACCGCCAGCGACAGCAGCACGGTATTGAACAGGCTCTGCACATACTGCGGCTGGCTGATGACCGTCCAGTAGCCGCTGTGCTGGGTGCTGCGGTCCGGCGACATGCCGATCTGCAACAGGCGCGCAAAAGGCAGCAGCCAGAACGCGGCGAAAAACAGCAGCGCGGGCAGCAGCATCCAGGGCCAGCGTGCGCCCTGTAACGTCCGACGGCGCGAGGCCGCCGGCACGCGGCTGCGAGTCTCCAGCAGCGTCATTAACGGATCTCGCTCAGGTAACGGGCAGAGAAGGCTTTCTGCGCATCGGCCATCTGCTGGTAATTGACGGTCTGGGCGCGGGCATAGTCGCTGTCAGGCAAAAACTTTGCTTTCGCCTCGTCGGACATCGCCGACGGGCGCACCGGACGCAAATAGGCGCTGGCCCAGATCGCCTGCCCCTTATCAGAGAGCACGTAGTCGATCACTTTTTTGCCGTTGTCTGCGTGCGGCGCATTCTTCACCAGGCTGATGACGTACGGCACCGTGACCGTGCCTTCCTGCGGGATGACAAAGGCGACGTTGGCATGGTCTTTATATTTCGCGCGGTAGGCGTTGAAATCGTAGTCGAGCAGGATCGGGATCTCACCAGAAATCAGGCGCGCATAGGCGGTCTGCTTCGGCACGATCGGCTGGTTGGCCTGGAGCTTTTTGAACCAGCTGAGCGCCGGGGTAAAGTTCTGCATCGATCCGCCTTTCGCCTGGTTCACCGCCACGGCGGCAACGTAGCCAACGAAGGCGCTGGAGGGATCGAGGTAGCCCACCATGCCTTTATATTCCGGCTTCAGCAGGTCATCCCAGGATTTCGGCACCGGCGCGCCGCCCAGCGCATCGACATTGACCATAAAGCCCATGGTGCCGGAGTGCAGCGCCACCCACTTGCCCTCGGGATCTTTCATGCCTGCCGGGATCTCATCCCAGTGTGCCGGTTTGTAGCCAGCGACCACGCCAGTGCCCGCCGCCTGGATGCCAAAGCTGACGCCGTAATAAACCACGTCGGCAACCGGATTGCTCTGCTCCGCCACCATCTGCGCCAGTGCCTGGCCGGAGTTTTTGTTGTCCTGCGGCACCTGGATACCGGTATCGCGCGCGATGGCTTTCAGCTGCGTGCCCCAGTCGGCCCATTCTGGCGGACAGTTATAGCAAATCGCGTTCTCTGCCGCGTGAACGGCCTGGCTCGCCATGCCGCATGCCGCCAGCAGCGCCGCAGCGGTAAACAGCTTCATTTTATTGTGCGTTGACATGTTGATTCCCTGGAGTTGACGAAGGTAGAGCGCGGTGCGGGCGCGATGCTCTCGCCCAACCGCAGGTGGTGCGCCAGCATGCGGGGTCCGCCGCTGGATCGTTGTAAAAGCATATCGATGGCGCACGCGCCGAGCAGATCGCTGGGCTGCACCACCGAGGCAAGCGATGGCGACAGATGTTCGCCAGTCTCAATACCGTCAAAACCCATAACCGACAGCTGTGCTGGCACTTTCACGCCCGCCCGCGCGGCAGCGCCCATCAGGCTGATGGCCAGCAGATCGTTACTGCAAATCACCGCCGTCAGCGGGTTGCCGCCCTGCAGGCGCGGCAGCAGCTGCTGGAAATCGGAGCGCGTATGGCTCGGCATCTCAATCAACGGACAGGGTTTTAACCCGGCCTGCTGCATGGCATCGCAGTAGCCGAGAAAGCGCTGCTGGGCGCGATCCGACTGCAAGACCGGCCCGGTGACCATGCCGATATGGCAATGGCCCAGCGCCAGCAGATGTTGGGTAGCCTCGGCCATTGCTCGGCGGTTATCGACGCACACGCCTGGCCAGCCAGCGCTCTGTGGCACATTGTGCGCCAGCACAAAGGGCATCTGCGCGGCTGCCAGCGTCGGCAGCACCGCGCTGCGATCTGCATCGGCCACCGTCAGTACCAGACCGGCGACGCGCTGGCGCAGCATATGTTCGACAATCGCCGCTTCGCGTTCGGCCTGGTAGTCGCTGGTTGCCACCAGCAGGCCAAATCCGGCCAGCCGCGCCTGGCGCTCCATTGCCTGGAGCTGCTGGGCAAACACCGGATTGAGCAGCGAAGGCAACAATACGCCCAGCGTCGTGGAACTCTGGGTGCGCAGCTGGCGGGCAATATGATTGGGACGGAAACCCAGCTGGTCCGAAGCGGCCAGCACGCGCTGTAGCGTGCTCTCTTTCAGCAAATGGGGATCGGAGAAGGCGCGCGCTGCCGTAGCGCGAGACACGCCCGCCAGTTTCGCGACGCTGACTAAATCTGTCATTTTCTCCCCTTATACGCTGATGAGAACGATCTCATTGGCGCTCAAGGTAAAGGTGTTGTATGACAGAACAATCGCAGCGAGATGACGGAAAAATGACAGCGGCACAGGGCCGCTGTGGGCAAGAGGCTTACAGCATCAGGAAGGCGTAACCTTCATTTTGCAGCGTCGCCACGGTGGTACCGCTGGAAATCGTGTGGGTCACGCGCTGATCGATCCAGTCGCGCTGAAGGTTGTGGAAAGCCACCGACTGGTCGCAGATTGACACCTGTACGCCTGCCTTGCGCAGCTCGTCGATCAGCTTGAGGTTAGGGTTATCCACGCCGTAGGTTTTATGAAATTGATCGTTGTTCAGCGCCGCCGGTACGGCATCGCTATTAATCGACACCACAAATTTCAGCTGATCGAGCGGCACGCCTGCAGCGTAGTAAAGGTTGGTGACGCGGGCAACGCGCTCCAGGCCCAGGTTCGGCTGGCGAATATCACCTTCATTACGGTTAATCTGGAACACAATTTTATTGCTCAGGCCGGGCACGGTGCCGGGTTTAAAGGCGGGCGTATCGACATAGTGAATTTTGCCGAAGCCCTCAATGGCTGGCGTGCTCCAGAAATCCGCCGGTTGTGTACTGTTGTGAGCAAATTTGCCGCTGACTTTTTCATACAACTCCGGCAGCTGTAATACATTGCCACCAATAAACCCGGCTATCGCCGCCACCACAATATAGGCCGCTGGACGCATTGTTATTCTCCTGCTTGTTATTTTCGAGGTGTGGTTACATCTGTAGCCATGCGTAGCCCTGATTTTGCAGGGTCGAGACCGTGGTCGGGCTGGAGAGCGCATGGACAACGGATTTATCGATCCAGTCGTTGGGATAATGGTGGAAGGCTACTGACTGATCGCAGACGGAGACTTTGACGCCCAGCTTATCCAGCTCGCCGATAAGCTTGAGATTAGGGTTGTCTACGCCATAAAACTGTTTGAAGTGGGCGTTATCCAGCATCGCAGGCGTCGCGTCGCCCGTTACCGATACCACGAATTTCAGCTCCTCAGCCGGGACGCCGGATGCGACATAGAGATTGACTACGCGCGCCACACGCTCCAGTCCGAGATTAACGTCGGTCATCGCCCCGTCGCTGCGGGTAATCTGGAAAACGATCTTATTGCTCAACCCCGCAACCGGCTTAAAAGCGGCGTCCGATTCGTAATGGATTTTCCCGTAGCCATCGACGGCAGGCGTGCTCCAGAAGCCATCGGGATCGCTGGGTTTAGCGGCAAAATGGTTAACGACTTTTTGATAGAGCGCGCCGCTCTGGGTAACGCCCGCGCCAACGGCACCGCCAATAATGGCGATGAGCGCGTAAGATACAGCTGAACGCATAGATTATCTCCGGACAATAGCGTGTTGCTGATTCACATCCTGAATGGGGTGAGCTATCTATACCACAGCCCCGGCGCGGCAAGCGCGCGCGCTGCCGGGCGTCAACGCAGCGTTAATTTCAAATGGAATTATTAACCATGCTAATCAATGAACAACGTCGATAGTGAGGCAGGTCGCGGTCAGGCTTAAAGTGGACCGGGATAAAAAGAGGGGAGTGTACTGGGTAAAATACTTTGCCTTTATTTATGTACCAGTTATTCCTGTTTGTTCTTATTCCGCTCAGGGACGTCCATAAAAGTTATTAATTTTCGTTTTATCCTTTAACCCGTTTTTCAGGCGATCTTTTCAGAGAAAGCCTGGAAAAAAACATGCCACATTCAGTTTTTTTGAGTAACTTTACATATCTTTAATCATGGCAGTTGTTGAACCGGGATTAATCCGAAGCGAAAAATGTGCTCTTGCTCTTTTTGCTGAAAGTAGCAATAGCGTAAACAAGGCGATCATAGAGGCAGTAGATTTAATGCGCGTCAGGCAGCTGGGCAAAACCCCGCTTGTGGCTAATGTTCAATTTTTTGCTACAAAAAGGGGCTTTTCACCTCCGTTAATGCCAGAGCTGCCCGTTTCTTTCTTTTTGGCCTCTGGTTAAGATAGGCGCAACGCGTCTTTCGCCCTGACAATGCACAATGTACTTTCCCGGCCTCAGGGCTTTTCTACAGGATCCATGCATGTTGAACCGGTTAAAGAAAACGCTACTCGCCGCGCTGCTTCCCACGCTGATGTTAATGCCGCAGGCTTCCGCCTGGGCAGACGTTAGCGACTCGCTGCCTGATATGGGCACCACTGCAGGCTCGACGCTCTCTATTGGCCAGGAGATGCAGATGGGTGACTTTTATGTGCGCCAGCTGCGGGCCAGCGCGCCGCTGATTAACGATCCCCTGCTCAACCAGTACATTAACCAGCTCGGCCAGCGGCTGGTTGCCCATGCCAACTCGGTTAAGACGCCCTTCCACTTTTTCCTGATCCAGAACGACGAGCTCAATGCCTTCGCCTTCTTTGGCGGCAACGTGGTGCTGCACGCCTCGCTGTTCCGTTTTACCGAGAACGAAAGCCAGCTCGCCTCGGTTATGGCGCACGAAATTTCTCACGTTACCCAGCGCCATCTGGCGCGCGCCATGGAAGACCAGAAACGCAACGCGCCGCTGACCTGGGTGGGTGCGCTGGGCTCGATTTTGCTGGCGATGGCCAACCCGCAGGCGGGCATGGCGGCGCTGACCGGCACGCTGGCAGGCACGCAGCAGGGCATTATCAGTTTTACCCAGGGCAACGAGCAAGAAGCTGACCGCATTGGTATTCAGGTATTGCAGCGCGCCGGGTTCGATCCCCAGGCCATGCCCAACTTTTTGCAGAAGCTGGCCGACCAGAGCCGTTTCTCTTCCAAACCGCCCGAGATTTTGCTGACGCACCCGTTACCGGACAGCCGACTGTCGGATGCGCGCAACCGCGCCAACCAGATGCGCCCGGTGGTGGTGCAGTCCTCACAGGATTATTACATGGCGAAGGTGCGTGCGCTCGGCATGTACGCCACCGGCCGTAATCAGCTCACTGACGAGCTGCTGGACGAGTATGGGCGCGGCAACAGCCGTGAACAGCAGGCCGCGCAGTACGGCAAGGCAGTTCAGTTCCTCCAGGCAAAAAGTTTCGCCAATGCGAAAAAGCTGATTGAGCCGCTGCTGGTGAAGCAGCCTGACAACGTCTGGTATCTCGATATCATGACCGATATCGACATCGGCCTGAACCAGCCGCAGCAGGCGATTGCGCGGCTCAACGCTGCGGGCGCGGCCAAAAACAGCCCGGTGGTGCAGCTCAACCTGGCAAATGCCTACGTTGAGGCGAAACAGCCTGCCAACGCCAGCCGTATTCTGAACCGCTATACCTGGTCGCATCCGGACGACGTTAATGGCTGGGATCTGCTGGCGCAGGCGTCGGCGCAGCAGGGACTGAATGACGAAGAGATGTCGGCACGCGCCGAGACGCTGGCGCTCAACGGCCAGCTCGATCAGGCGATTACTACCCTGAGCAGCGCCAGCGCGCAGGTGCCGGTCGGCAGCCTGAAACAGGCGCGTTACGATGCGCGCATCGACCAGCTGCGCCAGCTGCAAAACCGATTCAAACAGTACCAAAAAGGATAACCACTGATGGTCACCATTTATCACAATCCGCGCTGTAGCAAGAGCCGTGAAACCCTGGCATTGCTGGAGACGCACGGCGTTGAGCCGGAAATTGTGCGCTATCTGGACACCCCGCCCGATCGCGAAACGCTGCAGATTCTGCTGCAAAAGCTCGGCATGAGCAGCGCGCGCCAGCTGATGCGCACCAAAGAGGATCTCTATAAAGAACTACAGCTGGAAAACGCCGGTGAAAGTGAGCTGCTCGACGCGCTGGCAGCGCATCCAAAACTGCTGGAGCGCCCGATAGTGATTAACGGCGCGCAGGCGCGTCTTGGCCGTCCACCGGAAGCCGTGCTGGCGATCCTTTAAAGACCGAGCGTCTCTTTTACGAAGGGAATGGTGAGCTTGCGCTGCGCGCTAATCGAGGCGCGATCGAGGCGATCCAGCGTCTCAAACAGCGTGCGCATTTCGCGATCGAGGCGTTTCAGCAGGAAACGCCCGACATCTTCCGGCAGTTCAAACCCGCGCATCCCGGCGCGCAGCTGCAATGCCTGCAATTTGTCGTCATCGCTCAGCGGTTGCAGACGGTAGATCTGTCCCCAGTCGAGGCGCGATGCCAGATCCGGCAGATCGAGATTAAGCTGGCGCGGGGGACGATCGCCGGTGATCAGCAGCCGGGTTTTGCCGGTTTCCAGAATGCGGTTATAGAGATCGAAGATCGCCATTTCCCACGCCTCTTCTCCGGCGATGCATTCGATATTATCGATGCAGACCAGCGCCAGATGCTCCATGCCGTCCAGCACGTCAGGCACAAACCAGGTGCGTTTATCCAGCGGCACATAGCCAACCGCCTCGCCGCGCGCCGACATTTCCGCGCAGGCCGCATGCAGCAGATGGCTGCGGCCACCGCCTTCGCGCGACCAGAAATAGAGATAGCTGCCGTGTTGCTGACTGAGAGCGCCCTTGAGCGCGGCAATAAGCGACGGGTTTTCCCCCGGCCAGAAGCTGGCGAAAGTTTCGTCGTCCGGTAAGTAAAGTGGCAGTGACAGTTGTGCCGGCGTGTTCAGAAGCACCTCAAAAGGAACAGGCAAAAAACGGGGCAAGTCTACCACAGTTTTCGCCGGGAAAGCATAACGGGCATCCCTGCCCAGAACGGCCTTAGTGACCGCCCTTCTCGTCGGCATCCAGCACCACTTCTTCCGGGCGCAGCAGCGTGATAACGCGGAAAATCAGCGCCAGCAAAACGCCGACCAGCGTCGCCAGCGCCATGCCTTTCAGCTCGGCCGCACCGATATGCACCTTCGCCCCGCTGACGCCAATAATCAGGATAACGGAGGTCAGGATCAGGTTTTGCGCCTTGCTGTAATCCACTTTAGATTCGATCAGCACGCGGATACCCGATGCGCCGATGACGCCGTAAAGCAATAGCGACACACCGCCCATTACCGGCACAGGAATCGCCTGAATTGCGGCGGCCAGTTTGCCGACGCACGACAGCAGGATCGCGATGATCGCCGCGCCGCCGATCACCCAGGTGCTGTAAACGCGGGTAATGGCCATTACGCCGATGTTTTCGCCGTAAGTGGTATTCGGCGTCGAGCCGAAGAAGCCGGAGATGACCGTTGAGAGGCCGTTGGCGAACATTGAGCGATGCAGGCCCGGATCGCGGATCAGATCCTTTTTCACGATATTGGCCGTTACCACCAGATGCCCGACGTGTTCAGCGATAACCACCAGTGCGGCAGGCAGGATCGTCAGCATGGCCGCCCATTCAAAGCGCGGCGTGTAGAAGGTCGGCAGCGCAAACCAGGGCGCGTTATAGACCGGCGTCCAGTCTACGATGCCCATCGCGAAGGAGAGCGCATAGCCCACAACAACGCCCACCAGGATCGGGATAATGGCAAGGAAGCCACGGAACAGCACCGAGCCAAACACCGTCACGCCAAGCGTCACCAGCGAAATCAGAATGGTGGTGCTGTCAGGACGGGTGCCTTCCGCTGGCAACAGGCCAGCCATATTGGCCGCGACGCCCGCCAGTTCCAGACCGATAACCGCGACAATTGCGCCCATGGCCGCTGGTGGGAACATCACGTCAATCCAGCCGGTCCCGGCTTTTTTGACAATCAGCGCCACGATACAGAACAGCACGCCGCACAGAATAAAGCCGCCCAGCGCCAGCTCGTAGCCCAGCGGCAACAGCAGCAGCACCGGCGAAATAAAGGCGAAGCTGGAGCCAAGATAGGCAGGGATTTTACCTTTACAGATAAAAAGATAAAGCAGCGTGCCGACGCCGTTGAACAGCAGCACCGTCGCCGGGTTGATATGGAAAAGAATGGGTACCAGCACCGTTGCGCCGAACATGGCGAACAGATGTTGCAGGCTGAGCGGTATCGTTTGCAGTAGCGGCGGGCGTTCGCTGACGCCGATGGCGCGACGAGTCATCATTTATCCCCTTTAAAGGTTGTGTTTTTTTGCCAAAAAAAAGCCGACTCTCTGGTCGGCTGATTCAGTTATTTAGTTCCGAAAATCTTGTCGCCGGCATCGCCGAGCCCCGGAATGATATAACCTTTTTCGTTGAGTCCATGATCGACCGACGCGGTATAGAGCTCAACGTCAGGATGGGCTTTCTCCAGCGCAGCGATGCCTTCCGGCGCGGCAACCAGTACCAGCACTTTGATGCTGGTGCAGCCCGCTTTTTTCAGCAGATCGATGGTGGCGATCATCGAACCACCGGTGGCCAGCATCGGGTCAACCACCAGCGCCAGGCGCTCTTCAATATTGGAGACCAGCTTCTGGAAGTACGGCACCGGCTCCAGCGTCTCTTCGTCACGGTAAACACCGACGACACTGATACGCGCGCTTGGCACATGCTCCAGCACCCCTTCCATCATCCCCAGACCGGCGCGCAGAATCGGCACTACGGTGATTTTTTTACCTTTAATCTGATCGATTTCCACCGGGCCGTTCCAGCCTTCGATGGTGACGCGCTCGGTTTCCAGATCGGCGGTGGCTTCGTAGGTCAGCAGGCTGCCCACTTCTGACGCCAGCTCGCGGAAGCGCTTCGTGCTGATATCATGCTCACGCATCAGGCCCAGTTTATGTTTGACCAGCGGGTGTTTGACTTCCACGATCTTCATTGGTGTTCTCCCGGAATGAGTTGAGCTAAAAAAAAATCGCGGGATTATACCGCCTTTTCGCAAGCGCGCCATATGTCGTTGCGCAAAGAGGGAAAGTTTTGATCCGTTATTCAAGGATTGATGAAAATCGTCCGGCGCGCAATTTCACCTGGTGATGGGGCTCGCAAACGTTTGCCTGCGCTGTTAGAATTGCCGCGCTTTTTGTTAACCACCAACCGCAATCGCGTGGGGATTCCGCAGTGACCGACAAGACCTCTCTCAGCTACAAAGACGCCGGTGTTGATATTGATGCTGGTAATGCTCTGGTTGACCGTATCAAAGGCGTAGTGAAAAAGACCCGCCGCCCGGAAGTGATGGGTGGACTGGGCGGTTTCGGTGCGCTTTGCGCGCTGCCGCAGAAATATCGCGAGCCGGTGCTGGTTTCCGGAACCGACGGCGTCGGCACCAAGCTGCGTCTGGCGATGGATCTGAAGCGCCATGACGCTATCGGCATCGATCTGGTCGCCATGTGCGTGAACGATCTGGTGGTACAGGGCGCGGAGCCGCTGTTTTTCCTTGACTATTATGCGACTGGCAAGCTGGACGTTGAGACCGCCTCCTCCGTTATCACCGGCATCGCCGAAGGCTGTTTGCAGTCTGGCTGTGCGCTGGTTGGCGGTGAAACCGCTGAAATGCCGGGCATGTATCACGGCGAAGATTATGACGTGGCCGGTTTTTGCGTCGGTGTGGTAGAGAAGTCCGAGATTATTGACGGCTCTAAGGTACAGGATGGTGACGTGCTGATCGCGCTGGGTTCCAGCGGCCCGCACTCCAATGGCTATTCGCTGGTGCGTAAGATTCTGCAGGTGAGCCAGACCGATCCGCTGACCAAACAGCTGGAAGGCAAGCCGCTGGCAGATCATCTGCTGGAACCGACGCGCATCTATGTGAAAAATATCCTGAGCCTGATCGAGCAGGTTGACGTACATGCGATTGCCCACCTGACCGGCGGTGGCTTCTGGGAAAACATTCCGCGTGTGCTGCCGGATAATACTCAGGCAATCATCGACGAGAAGAGCTGGGAATGGCCAGCCGTGTTCAGCTGGATGCAGCAGGCGGGTAACGTCAGCCGCCACGAGATGTACCGCACCTTTAACTGCGGTGTCGGCATGGTGATTGCGCTGAGCGCCGCCGAAGCTGATAAAGCGGTGGAGCTGATGCAGGCCGCAGGCGAGAAAGCCTGGAAGATCGGCGTGATCAAGGCGTCTGACGCCGAAGAGCGCGTGGTCATTAACGCATGAAAAAGCTGGTTGTACTGATCTCCGGCAACGGAAGTAACCTTCAGTCCATCCTCGACGCCTGCGCAAGCGGGCGTATCAACGGCAGCGTCGCTGCCGTTTTCAGTAATAAATCCTCTGCATTTGGCCTGACGCGCGCGCGTGAGGCTGGCGTGCCGGCCCATTCGCTGGCGGCCAGCGACTTTCCCGACCGTGACGCCTTCGATCGGCAGCTGATGCAGGAGATCGATGCTTATGCGCCGGATCTGGTGGTGCTGGCGGGCTATATGCGTATTCTGAGCAGCGCCTTTGTCGCGCACTATCAGGATCGTCTGCTGAATATCCACCCTTCCCTGCTGCCGAAATATCCCGGCCTGCATACCCATCGTCAGGCGCTGGCGAACGGCGATGCCGAACATGGTACGTCGGTGCATTTCGTCACCGATGAGCTGGACGGCGGCCCCGTGGTGCTACAGGCCAAAGTGCCGGTCTTTACCGACGACAATGAAGAGGCGATCACCGCGCGCGTGCAGCACCAGGAGCATGCAATCTATCCGCTGGTGATTAGCTGGTTCGTTGAGGGACGTTTAGCGATGCGCGAGGGCCAGGCCTGGCTGGATAATCAGCCGCTGCCGCCGCAGGGTTACGCGCACGACTAGCGGCTGCCGAGCCGTATCCAGTAAACGGCTCACAAAGTCAAAACGCAGGTGACATCAACCGATCGCAAAGTCGCTCAAGGCATCCCTGCGCGCTCGGCCCGCGACATCCCTGTCGCGGGACGCTTTGCTCTTCGGTTGATGTCACCTGCGTAAGCGCCCTCTGCTAGCCATAGCGCCCGGTAATGTAGTCTTCGGTGCGCCGGTTACGCGGCGAGGTAAAGATGCGGTCCGTTTCATCAAACTCCACCACTGCCCCTTGATGCATAAACGCCGTGTAGTCCGACACGCGCGACGCCTGCTGCATATTGTGCGTTACCAGCACCAGCGTGAAATGCTGCTTCAGCGTGGTCATCAGCTCCTCAATCACCAGCGTAGAGATGGGATCGAGCGCCGAGGTCGGCTCATCCAGCAACAGCACCTCCGGCTCAATAGCGATAGCGCGCGCAATGACCAGCCGCTGCTGCTGGCCGCTGGAGAGCGTCAGCGCATTTTGCCCCAGCTGATCCTTTACCTCACTCCACAGCGCCGCCGCACGCAGCGCACGTTCGCACGCTTCGTTCAGCACGCGCCTGTCGCGCACGCCCTGTAACCGCAGGCCATACACCACGTTTTCATAGATTGATTTGGGAAACGGGTTGGGACGCTGAAATACCATGCCAACGCGACGGCGCAGCGCCGACAGGTCCTGCGCCGGCTGCATAATGGCGTGGCTGCCGAGCAGTATTTCGCCCTCAATACGGCAGCTGTCCACCACGTCATTCATGCGGTTAAAACAGCGCAGCAGCGTCGATTTGCCGCAGCCAGACGGGCCAATCAGCGCGGTAATGCGCTTCTCAGGGATCTGCAGCGAAATATCATGCAGCGCCTGACGCTCGCCATACCATAACGAAAGGTGGTTTAGCGTCAGCGCCGTTGCGGTATCGGGCATCATAGTCATCATCTTTTATTGGGTCATCAGGCGATAGCGCTCGCGCAGCCGGTGGCGCAGCGCCATTGCCAGCAGGTTCAGCGACAGGATAATCATTACCAGCAGCAGCGCCGTGGCGTAGACCAGCGGGCGATCGGCTTCAACATTAGGGCTCTGAAAGGCGAGATCGTAAATCTGGAAGCCAAGATGCATAAATTTGCGATCGAGGTGCAGCCAGGGGAAAACTGCGTCGACCGGCAGCTCAGGCACCATTTTCACTACGCCCACCAGCATCAGCGGCGCGGTCTCTCCCGCCGCACGCGCCACGGCTAAAATCAGGCCGGTCAGCATCGCAGGCAGCGCCATCGGCAAGACCACATGCCACAGCGTCTCAGCCTGGGTCGCGCCCAGCGCCAGCGAGCCCTGCCGCAGCGAATCAGGGATGCGCGACAGCCCCTCTTCGGTGGCGACAATGACCACCGGCAGCGTCAGCAGCGCCAGCGTTAGCGCGGCCCACAGCAGCCCTGGCGTGCCGAAGGTAGGATTGGGCAGCGCACGGGAAAAGAAGAGCTGATCGAGGGTGCCGCCTACCAGCCAGACAAAAAAGCCCAGCCCAAAAACGCCGTAAACAATCGACGGCACGCCCGCCAGATTTACCACCGCGATGCGCACCAGCCGCGTCAGCGCGTTGCGTCCGGCATATTCATGCAGCCAGATGGCCGCTATCACGCCAAACGGCATCACCACCAGCGACATCAGCAGCACCATCAGTACGGTGCCGAAGATCGCCGGAAACGCGCCGCCGTCGCTTTCCGTCGGGGAATCGCTGACAAAATGCCAGATCTGACGCAGCGTGTGGATCAGCTTCTGCTGCGTGCTCATGGCGTTGGGATACCAGGCCTCGACGATTTGCGCGAGCGGAATGGCGTGCTGGCGATCCTGCGCGTCGCTCAGGATCAGCACATCGCGCTGGCTTTCACGCTGCAAATCGGTCAGCTGGCTGCTGAGCTGGGCAAAACGACGCTGCAGCGCAGCCTGGTTGGCCTCAAACTCCGACAGCGCACGGGTGTCAAACTGCTGCTGTTGCCGTAACCGGTCGGCACGCGCGTCCAGCGCCGCCAGCTGATCGTTAAGCCGCGCCAGATCGACATGGCGGATACGGTTGATTTTGTGCAGCAGCTCGCGGACCTGCCCCAGCCGCTGGTGCAGCAGCGCGTTGGGATCGCGCGCCGTCAGCGGCTCATTGTCTTCACGCAGCCCGGCAAACCAGCCGTAGGCATTGCCGCCGCTACGTCGCTGCAGCACCAGCACCGCCTTTGGCTGGCTGGTCTTGATCGCCTCGCGGGTATAGAGCACGCGGAAATCGGGCGCATCCCAGTCGCGGTTACCGGTTTTAACCAGGTAGCGGTGAACGTGAGTGACCGGCGGCAGCTGCTCGTTCTCTGCCGCGGGCGCGGGAAAACGCGGCTGATGTTCAAGGGTTTCGCCCAGCAGCGCCGTGGTCTTACCATCGGGTTGCGTGAGCGGGTAGAGATCGACGCGCTGCGGCCAGAAGGCGCGCATGCCCTGCCACGCCAGCAGCGCAATCAGCAAGGTAAAGGCCAGCAGGCAAACGGCAACCGCGCCTGCGGTCAGCCAGCGCCAGCGGTCGTTCTTTCGCATCGCCTTCATGCCGGGCCCTCATGCTGGCTGTAGCGCTGGCGCAGTCGCTGACGGATCAGCTCCGCCAGCGTGTTAATAATCAGGGTGAAGACCAGCAGCATCAGCGCGCTGAGAAACAGAATGCGGTAGTGCGCGCTGCCCGCTGCGGCTTCCGGCATCTCAATGGCAATGTTGGCGGAGAGCGCACGCAGTCCGGAAAAGAGGCCGCCTTCGCTCTGCGGCGTGTTGCCGGTCGCCATCAACACAATCATGGTTTCTCCCACGGCGCGGCCAAAGCCTATCATCAGCGCGGCAAAAATCCCCGCCGATGCGCCCGGCAGGATCACGCGCGTCAGGGTTTGCCACGGCGTCGCGCCCAGCGCCAGCGAGCCCTGCCCCAGCGCGGCAGGCACGCTAAACAGCGCATCTTCCGACAGGGTAAATATCAGCGGCACCAATGCAAAACCCATCGCCAGCCCGGCGACCAGCAGGTTGCGCTGTTCATAGTGCGGCAGCCATTCCGCCGCGTCGCGCATCAGGAGTGTCGGAACGATCAGCGTCGCCAGCGTGACGATCAGCAACAGCGGCAACAGCAGCAGCACCTCACGTCCCGGCTGCCGCCAGCGCGGCGGTAAATAGCGGCTCAGCACGCCACAGATCAACAGCGTGGCCGCCAGCGTCAGCGGCAGCAGCAGGACGCCCAGCAGCGCCTGGCTGATATGCGGGGCGAGCCACAGGCCTGCAATCAGGCCGATAACCACGCTGGGCAGCGCGCCCATCATTTCAATGGCGGGTTTAACCCAGCGCCGCAGGCCCGGGGCCATAAACCAGGCAGTGTACATAGCCGCCGCCAGCGCCAGCGGCGTAGCAAACAGTAACGAGAGCGCCGCCGCTTTCAGCGTGCCGGTCACCATCGGCATAAAGCTAAATTTCGCCTGATAGCTGTCTGCGGCGTTGGTGGACTGCCAGACCCAGTCGGGCGCGGGATAGTTCTCATACCAGATTTTTTGCCAGAAGCTGCGCCAGCTGACGTCCGGCCAGGGGTTACTGATACGCAGCAGCTGCCAGCTGCCTGCGCGCTCCAGCAGCAGCGCGTCGCCGCGCGGTGCAAACGCGGCCTGCTCTACGCCGGGCGCAAGCTGGCGTTGCAGGATCGGGCCGGGCTGCTTGCTGGCGAAGAGCTTCAGCGCGCCATTGTGCTCCAGCGTGGCGAAGACGCGGCGCTGAGTTTCCGTCACGATCGTTGCAGTCGGGCTGCTGTTCGCAAAGGTACGGATTTCGTGCAGGCGCGGCCCCTGCGCACCAGCAATGGCGAACCACTGCGTTATGCCGCGCCCATCCTGGATCAGCAGGCTCTGACCGCCCGCCAGCAAGTGCAGGCTGCGCGGCTGCTGCGCCAGCGCCACCGTTTCGCGCAGCGTTGCGCTGTCCTCAGCGAGCTGCCACACGCGCAGCACATTGCCTTCGCTGGCATAGAGCAGATCGCCCTGTGGTGACAGCAGCAGACGATCCGCATGTGCCTGCGGCAGGCTGATGAGGCGCGGGGCTTGCTGAGGCGCCAGCGTCATGACGCTAAGGCCAGAATCGTTTAGCCCGGCGACACGCCACTTCTGCTCGCCCAGCGTCGCCAGCGCCATCGCTTTTACTGCGCCACCGGGCAGTTGCAGCGGCGCTTCGCCGAGCGGGTAGCGCCACGCGCCGTCAACAGGCTGTAACAGCGTCAGCGCGCCCTGCGCGTTAAGCAACAGCGTGCGCCGATCGGCGCTGCTTACCACCTGCTGCGGTGCCGGGCGCAGGACGAATGCGGGTTCAGCGGGCTGGCCGTTAAGGGGGATCATGCGTGCCGCGCCGTCACGCCCGATACGCCACCCCTGCTCACCCTGAATGCCTGTGGCCAGCGCCGGTTCGCGATCCCACAGCTGCTGTGTAGGCTGCGAATGAAGCGTCGGTGCAGTAAACAGCGGCAGTACCACCCAAATCAACCAGAAAAAGAGCAGCAGCATCAGCAGTAAGATAGCGATGCCGCAGCACGTCACCAGACGCCGCGCGAAACGGTCAATAGCGTGGCGACGGCGGTCGCTGAAGTTAACGGGTATATGGTTTAGGCTCATGCGGCTCTGAATGGGATCGGTAGTAAGCCGCTATGTTGCCCGTAGCTGGTTGATAAGACAACTATAGACGTTGGACAAGGTTGCCATACTCTCGCCATAATGATGTCGGACACTGGTTCTTTTAAGTCCTGCAAACGCGATATGGAGTCAGAATGGGTCAGGAAAAGCTATATATAGAAAAAGAATTAAGCTGGTTATCCTTTAACGAGCGCGTTTTGCAAGAGGCGGCAGACAAATCTAACCCGCTGATTGAGCGCATGCGTTTTCTGGGGATCTATTCCAATAATCTTGACGAATTTTATAAAGTCCGTTTTGCCGATCTCAAGCGTCGTATTCTTATTGGTGAAGAGCAGGGTTCACCGGGCCTGCCGCGCCACCTGCTGAAAAAAATCCAGCAGCGCGTGATGAAGTCAGAGCAGGAGTTTGACGGCCTCTACAATGAGCTGCTACTGGAGCTGGCGCGCAACCAAATCTTCTTAATTAACGAGCGCCAGCTTTCTCCCAATCAGCAGGTATGGCTGCGCCACTATTTCAAGCACGACCTGCGCCAGCACATTACGCCGATTCTGATTAACCATGACACCGATCTCACCGAATTTCTGAAGGATGATTACACCTACCTGGCGGTCGAAATTATTCGCGGTGAAGATATCCGCTATGCGCTGCTGGAGATCCCGTCCGATAAGGTGCCGCGCTTCATCAATCTGCCGGCCGAATCACCGCGCCGCCGTAAGCCGATGATCCTGCTGGATAACATCCTGCGCTACTGCCTTGATGACATCTTTAAAGGCTTCTTTGATTATGACGCGCTGAACGCCTATTCGATGAAGATGACGCGCGATGCCGAGTACGATCTGGTCACGGAGATGGAGTCGAGCCTGCTGGAGCTGATGTCCTCCAGCCTGAAGCAGCGCCTGACCGCCGAGCCGGTGCGCTTTGTTTACCAGCGCGATATGCCCGATGCGATGGTCGAGCTGCTGCGCAACAAGCTGACCATCTCTAACTATGACTCGATCGTGCCGGGTGGCCGCTACCATAACTTTAAAGACTTTATCGGTTTTCCGGACGTGGGCAAAAGCAATCTGGTGAACCGCCCGCTGCCGCAGATCCGCCACATCGGTTTCGACGGCTTCCGCAACGGCTTCGACGCCATTCGCGACCGCGATATTTTGCTCTACTATCCCTATCACACCTTTGAGCATGTGCTGGAGCTGCTGCGCCAGGCTTCATTCGACCCGAGCGTGCTGGCGATCAAAATCAATATTTACCGCGTGGCGAAACGTTCGCGCATCATGGATGCGATGATGCATGCCGCCTATAACGGCAAAAAAGTGACCGTGGTAGTGGAGTTGCAGGCGCGTTTTGATGAAGAGGCGAATATCCTGTGGGCTAAACGTCTGACCGAGGCGGGCGTACACGTCATTTTCTCTGCACCGGGCCTGAAGATTCACGCCAAACTGTTCCTGATTTCGCGTCGCGAAGGGGATGAAGTGGTGCGCTATGCCCATATCGGCACCGGCAATTTTAACGAGAAAACCGCGCGCCTTTATACCGACTACTCGCTGCTGACCGCCGATGCGCGCATTACCAATGAAGTGCGCCGGGTGTTTAACTTTATCGAGAACCCTTACCGTCCGGTGAGCTTTGAGCACCTGATGGTATCGCCGCAAAACTCGCGTCAAATGCTCTACCAGCTGATTGATGCAGAAATCGCCAATGCACAGCAGGGCAATCCGTGTGGCATTACGCTGAAAATTAACAACCTGGTCGACAATGGCCTGGTCGATCGGCTCTATGCCGCTTCTGGCGCGGGCGTGAAGGTGAATCTGCTGGTGCGTGGCATGTGTTCACTGATTCCCGACCTGCCAGGGATCAGCGAAAATATTCGCGTAATCAGTATCGTTGACCGCTATCTTGAGCACGATCGCGTCTATATTTTCGAAAATGGCGGCGACAAAAAAGTCTTCCTTTCGTCCGCTGACTGGATGACGCGTAATATCGATCACCGCATTGAAGTAGCGGTATCTATCCTCGATCCGCGCGTGAAACAACGCATCCTGGACATTATCGCTATCCTGTTTAGTGATACGGTGAAAGCGCGTATCGTTGATAAAGAGTTGGGGAACCGCTATGTTCCGCGCGGCAATCGTCGTAAGGTCCGCTCTCAACTGGCGATTTATGATTACATCAAGAAACTGGAACAGCCTGAATAATCTATGCCCATTTCTCATAAAAGTACGCCAAGACCGCAAGAATTTGCGGCAATCGATCTTGGCTCAAACAGCTTTCATATGGTCATCGCGCGCGTGGTCGACGGCGCTATGCAGGTGCTTGGACGTCTGAAGCAGCGCGTACATCTGGCTGACGGGCTCGACAGCAAAAATCGCCTGAGCGAAGAGGCGATGGAGCGCGGGCTGAGCTGCCTTGCGCTGTTTGCCGAGCGTTTGCAGGGCTTTAGCGCCAGTAACGTGACCATCGTCGGTACCCATACTCTGCGCCAGGCGGTGAATGCGGAAGAGTTTCTGCAACGCGCGGCGGAGGTCATCCCCTACCCTATTGAAGTCATTTCCGGCCATGAAGAGGCGCGCCTGATTTTTATGGGCGTCGAACATACGCAGCCAGAAAAAGGCCGCAAGCTGGTAATCGATATTGGCGGCGGTTCGACCGAGCTGGTTATCGGCGAAAATTTTGAACCGCAGCTGGTCGAAAGTCGCCGCATGGGCTGTGTCAGCTTCTCCCAGCTCTACTTCCCCAACGGGGAAATCAGCCGCGACAACTTCCGCCGCGCGCGCCTGGCCGCGACGCAAAAGCTAGAGACGCTGGCGTGGCAGTATCGCCTGCACGGCTGGCAATATGCGCTTGGTGCGTCAGGCACGATCAAAGCGGCATGTGAAGTGCTGCTGGCAATGGGCGAGAAAGAGAAAATGATTACGCCTGAGCGGCTGGACAGGCTATATGACGAGGTCATGAAGCATAAGTCGTTTAGCGCGTTAAGCCTGCCTGGGCTGTCAGAAGAGCGTAAATCGGTGTTTGTGCCGGGCCTGGCAATTATCTGCGGCGTATTCGATGCGCTGGCCATTCGTGAGCTGCGCCTGTCAGACGGTGCGCTGCGCGAAGGTGTCCTCTATGAAATGGAGGGCCGTTTCCGCCATCAGGATATTCGCAGCCGCACGGCACAGAGCCTGGCGAACCATTACGCTATCGACAATGACCAGGCGCGTCGCGTGCTGGACACCACCGATCAGCTTTATGTTCAGTGGCGCGACCAAAACCCTAAACTGGCGAATCCACAGCTGGCGGCGCTGCTGAAATGGGCAGCGATGCTGCACGAAGTCGGGCTGACTATTAACCACAGCGGTATGCAGCGCCATTCGGCCTATATCCTGCAAAACACCAATTTGCCCGGTTTTAACCAGGATCAGCAAACGCTGCTGGCTGCGCTGGTACGATTCCACCGCAAAGCCGTCAAGGTGGAAGATCTGCCGCGCGTGACCCTGTTTAAGAAAAAACAGTTCCTGCCGCTGCTGTTCCTGCTGCGCCTTGGCACCTTACTCAACAACCAGCGTCAGGCCACCACGCGTCCCGACTCGCTCAAGCTGACTACCGATGACGGTCACTGGACACTCACTTTCCCGGCGGGCTATTTCAGCCAGAACAACCTGGTGCAGCTCGATCTGGAGCGTGAACAGACCTACTGGAATGAAGTCACCGGCTGGAAGCTGATGCTGGAAGAAGAAGCCTGAGGAGGTGGGCGCGTGCGCCCACGTAACAGAAGCGAATCATGATTAAACCTGAAAACTATTTTGCCGAGACCTATGGTCTGACGCCGACGCACTCTGAGGTGCTGTCGGCGTTGCCGCATCTTAATCCGGGCAAAGCGCTCGATCTCGGCTGCGGCAACGGCCGCAACAGCCTGTTTCTGAGCCGGAACGGTTTTGACGTCACCGCCTGGGATCATAATCCCGCTAGCCTGGAGCGCCTGCAGCAGATTATCGCGCAGGAAGGGATCACCAATATCCAGACCGGGCAGCGCGATCTGAACCAGACGCGCTTTAACGGCGGCTACACTTTTGTGCTCTCCACAGTGGTGATGATGTTTTTGCAGCCGGAAACCATCCCACAGCTGATTGCCGATATGCAGGCGAGCACGGTGAGGGATGGGCATAACCTTATCGTCGCAGCGATGAGCACTGACGATTACCCTTGCCCGCTCGCTTTCCCGTTTACGTTTAAATCGGGCGAGCTAAGCCATTACTATCGCAACTGGCATATCCTCAAATACAACGAGCACGTCGGCCAGCTGCATAAGCGCGACGAGCATGGCAACCGCATCAGCTGCCGTTTCGCCACGCTGCTGGCGCAAAAAGCCAGCCTGTAAAACAGGGCCGCGCTGCGCGGCCTGATCCTTTCCTGCTCTTTTTTTAATCAGCGATTGATTTCGACGCAGGGTTGTGACTAAATGTTGCCATCGCCCGTCAGGGTCATTACAGGAAACACCTTGCGTGAACAGCGCCATCCCTTCCCGAAGACGTCCCAAAACCAGTTCCTTTACCCGGATCGTTTTACTGATTAGCTTTCTGATTCTTGCTAGCCGCCTGATCTTTATCCTGCCTGCTGCCTTTGAACACCATCAGCAAAAAAAAGCTGCGCCGGAATCTGCGCCGTTAAGCACCACGATCCGCGACAGCCGTTAGCCTTTCGTGTCCTCCGTACACGCCACTTAAACGCAGCCTGAATAACCGCTTCTTTTTTTGCGCCCTTTTGCGAGGCGAACCGCTACACTTCGTGCTGTAACTTTCAGACACAAAGGACTCGTTATGTCTGTCTCGCATACTCAACGTTTAAGTGAAATTCGTCATCGCATTCTGACGCTGCTGCTCAGTGAACCCGATCTGGTAGACGCGCTGCTGGAAAAACCGACCGAGCAGAGCCCTGAACAGCAACGTGAAAATGCGACGCATCAGGCTGTGCTTGAGCAGGATATCGGTCAGCTGCACGCAGCGGACTTAGCCGATATTCTTGAAGCCCTGCCTGAAGAGGAACGCCAGGCACTGTGGCGTCTGGTGCCTACCGTCAAGCGCGGCCATGTGCTGGTCGAAGCGTCGGAAACCGTCTGGGCCAGCCTGACCGAAGAGATGAGCGATCGCGATATTCTGCGCGCCATCGAACCGCTCGATATTGACGACCAGGTCTGGCTGGCGCGCTATCTGCCGCGCGACCTCACTGGCCGTCTGCTGGCGTCGCTGGAGCCTGGCCAGCGCGCGCGCGTGCTCAGCGTGGTTGATTTCGATCGCGATCGTGTCGGGCGCATTATGGATTTCAATTTCCTGACGGTGCGCGCCGACGTGACGCTGGCGACGGTGCAGCGCTACTTGCGCCACAGGAAAAGCATGCCGAACGGCACCGATAAAATTTTTATCACTGATGAAAATAACCTGCTGCTGGGCGAGCTATCGCTAACCGACATTCTGCTTAACAAGCCGAAAAAGCGCGTGGACGAGGTGATGAATACCTCGCCAACCACGTTCCAGCTCAACGACAAGGCAGAAGACGCGGCGGGCGCGTTTGAACGCTATAACCTCATTTCCGCTGCGGTCATCGACGCCAAAGGTAAGCTGATTGGCCGCGTCACGATTGAAGATGTCGTCGATCTGGTTAATGAAGAGAATGAAAGCAATATTCGCCGCATGGGCGGTATTAGCCAGGAAGAGGATGTTTTCGCGCCGGTGCGCAAAGCCGTGCGGCGACGCTGGGCCTGGCTCGCCATTAATCTCTGTACCGCCTTTGTCGCCTCGCGCGTGATTGGCCTGTTTGAAGACACCATTTCTCAACTGGTTGCGCTGGCAACGCTGATGCCTATTGTCGCCGGCATCGGCGGCAATACCGGCAACCAGACCATTACCATGATCGTGCGCGCCCTGGCGCTGCACCAGGTCGAGCCAGGCAACTTCTCGTTTCTGATTGCGCGCGAACTGGGCGTGGCGCTGCTGAACGGGCTGTTCTGGGGCGGCGCGATGGGGCTGATTACCTGGCTGATGTACGACAACCTGGAACTGGGCGGCGTAATGATGCTGGCGATGATGCTAAACCTGCTGCTGGCGGCGCTGATGGGCGTGTTAATCCCGCTGATTATGACCAAACTCAAGCGCGATCCGGCTGTGGGCTCCAGCGTGCTGATCACCGCCATTACCGATACCGGCGGCTTCTTTATCTTCCTCGGCCTGGCAACGCTGTTTTTACTGCATCACTGATTTTTATTCTTTTGAGATGCTGTCGATGCAGTGCGCATAGCGTTGCATCGCCTGTTGCAGATTGAGCCGCAGCGTGACCTGCGCCAGATCGCGGGTTGCAGCAGGAATAACATAGCTGCCGCGCTGCTCCAGCCACTCAAGAATATCCGCCAGATGCCAGAGAGCGGTTTTACCCTCGTGCACCGGCTGCGGAAAGTGCAAGCTGTGGCTCAACATGAGCTTGCGCATATTCTGACGCGACACGCCGATGATATCGGCCACATCGGTCAGGCCGACAAAGTCGGGTGCCGCCTCGATGAGCCGGGCACCCGTAATTGCGCTCTGTACATCCCTGATGGCGCTGAGCACCGCCCGCTTCGCGCTGACCGCGTCGCGGGTAAATTCCAGCGCCACTTTTCCCGGCACGCCTGACCCTACCAGCGCATCGTCACATCCTGCTTCCATAAGTCGCTTAAGCAACGCCTCTTCTGGCAGAACAGGTTTCGGCAGTTGAAAACGCAGCGTAAAAATATATTCCATGCTTGCTCCTTAATGCAGTTGGCGCACCGCGACACACCTGTCGACCACACGACGCAACGCACGCGCATGGTTAAAGGCATTTCGCGGCGTGCTCCATATAACGCTTATGCAAAATTCCCCACAGCGGCACGCCGCCGTATGCATGGGACAATACATTTTTCCCCAGCCATGGTGTCCCATCGTGACTATCTGCCATCCGTAGGTTTCGGCATGGCGCAGCGCCGCCTCAATTTCTTTATCTGGATGCCGTCTTCTTTCCATTTTTCACGCACCTTACGCCGAACTGACAAGGTTGTCAACTGACAACCACAGCGGGCAATTTTGTCTGTACAGCAGCATGCATCAAGTCGCTTTATTCAGGAAATTTCATGAAAAATCATGGAAGAGGCGCCGCAAAATATTTAATGCAGGGCGCCGTTACGCGCCCTACACTTCCTTAAAACCCAAGGAGAAAAGCATGTTTAAAGCTGATGATTTTGTGCAGTCAAAAACCGGTGGCCCAAAAATGCTGGTGCTGCGTGTAGAAGGCGAGACGTTATGGTGCGCACGCGTTGACGACGCGACGAAAAAGGAGATTGAGGTGAAAGCCGACAGCGTCAATCTCTATCATGAAGATGGGGATTTCGGCGTCTGTTAATGCCTGCGCCGGGCATTTAGCCCGGCGGATTATCCTGCTGAACGTTTTCGCTGCCGATGCCACCGATAAACGGCAGGCGCAGGCGCAACGGCGTAAAGTCCAGCCCCATATTGAGTCCCAGCACATTGAGTTCGAATCCCTCTTCCGCGCCCAGCGTCACGCCAGCCACACCCAAAACAGAGACCTGAATGCCGCGACCTGACGGCGGCAAGCCAATCGGACGCCACAGAGGACGATAGTCCTTGCCAACCGCATTGGCGGGCAGGTCGAGCTTTAAGGCCGGTACTTCACGCCCAATATGCGCAAGAAAAGTGTTGCTGTTCGGCCCTGGCCAGGCGTGATAGGTGTTCGGCCAGGGATAGGACTGAATTGCCGCCTCGATGCGCGGGATCATCGCCTCAGCGTCTGCTCCGCGATGGTCAACCAGCAAACGTGGCTTTGCGCCGTACCAGTAGCCGTCTGGCAAGTTGCTGTTGCGCCGTACTTTATCGCCGCTGCCCCAGCTAATCACCTCATAGCGACTGTAGTGCGTCTCGCCTGCACGTTTAAAAATAATCCACGGATGCACCGCCACGGCCCCTTTCCAGCCATAGGTTGGCGCAGCATAAACCTGAACGATCGCCTGGCTTACATTGCGACGCGCATCGGGTGCCAGCCCGGATGAGTCGCGGCGTGCCGACCACCAGCCGCCCTGACCACCCGAAAGTTCGCCGTGGCGCGTCGCCTGCGCCAGGCTCGCGCCCAGCGACAGCAGGATCACCAGCAAGATACAGATGCTCAGCGCTTTGAGTGACAGCATAGGGTTGTTCCTGGAGTGAAAAACAAAGAGAAAATCGCCAGCGTGTCTGGCGACAGGCTGGCGATTGATTAATCAACGTGTAGTAGTGTAAGCGGAAAGGTTATTTTCACTCAATTATAATTGAATTTTAAAATAGTAATATTTTCATCAAGTTAAATAAATAAGATCGATAAATAGCATTAAAAGCATCTTACAATAGTTATCCTGCCCAACCGGATTACTGTCACCCAGTCTCCCTGTTGGTCGATCGAAAATGAACATTCCGGCGCGAAAGCCACGCACATGCATTCATCTTAAATTAGATTATCCGTAAAAATTAGCAAAATAAGAAATAACGCAGTTGTTTAGCACAAGTGGCAAGTTTCTTTGATACGGCTAAAACTATAGCTTGAGCTGGCTGCCTAAAATAGCATCGGCTTCCTGTAGCGTTACATCTAATCCCGCTGAAGGCGTAAAGGTCAGCTCGCCAAAAATAACATCACCATTGAGAAGATAGAAATCAATGCGGACAAATTTAAAGTCAGAAGCTAATTTCATAGCATGCTCTTTCATTTTCATGAAACCTTCTGGCATTTCCGGATAATCATTCTTACTTATTAACTCAACAGTGTCTTCAAAAGGAAGAGGATTCCAGTTCATATCAAAATAATAGAACTTAGGTGTTCCTTTTTCTCTTCCTGTACAAACCATTACCGCATACGGTTTCCCATTAAAGCAGTAAAACTTATAGTCATCGGGAAAACCACCGCGTTCATTTTCTATGTACTTCTCGCATAAAATCTTCCTTTGAATTCTTTTATACTGTGGCTCAACGAAAAGCGAAGAGAAATCTTCCCTTAACCATTTACCCAGCTGCTTATTAGTTTTTTCAATGTCTAATGATGATTTACTATCGCAGATTATGTTATAACCTGCGCCATGATTGCATTTTAGTGCAAACTTTTCTGGCAGGGCATCGTAATTAATGCTCTCAGGACTATCGTACACACCATATAGCTCATTAAGAATTTCACCACATCCTTTAGATGAAACATACTCTCTGACCTTATATTTATCAGCACACAGTGTGTAGATATCATTACTGTACTCATTGAACTTGAGCCACTGTATCTTTTCATTAAAGTTGGTAGGGTTTCTTAAGTTTAACTTTTTCTTGAATTTGATATAGTAGTGGGCCTTAGCACAAGATTCAGGAAAAATGTTAGCGCTGATTTTTAGCGCTGATTTAACGGTTTGCTTTATCATTTCAGTTTAAACTCTCGCGATTTGAAAATGTTAAGATGCATTTTGATGATTGTTTTATTCTTGAAGAAGTAATTAAGTAACGTGCAAGACAAAATTTCTACAATCAAAAAGCAATATGCAGCACCATTAATTCCAAATGCACTAATCATTATCCATGACAATGGCACTGTTAATACACAGCATAACGACATCTTTTTAGCCAGGTAACTATAACCGGATTCTTTGATTATATACCTGTAACAGATCGTCCCTAATGAAGAGAACATCGTTCCTACGATGATGATGGGAATAATACGGACTGAATCCATATATTTATCGCCATACAGTAAGTGTATAAAGAAGTCACCTACAAGATAGAAGCCACCCAAGGCGATAAGAGAGAACAGAATCACCAGCCGGTTTATTTTTATGAGTAGCTTGTCGACAGCTATTTGATTTTTCTCACTGTAAATTTTTGAGAAGAAGCTGGTTATCAGTGACAATACAATAAATGACCAGGCACCACCCATTGTTAGCGCGACGGTATAGATCCCCAACTCTGAGTAAGAAATGATCTTAGCTAAAAAGATACTGGAGATCTGCGTATAGATGTCCGCAGACAGGCTTGATAAAATCAACGCCCCTCCTGTGTATAACATGTGCCGGTTATACACACCACTTCCTCTACTAATCTCTTTTATTTCAGTTGTATATTTAAAATAAAAGAGGCGCATAACGTAAGGTACAAGAGGTATTATGATAATAGGTATCGTGAAATAGTGAACGGGCATTTTGAAATAGGATATAAAGTATCTAATCAACAAAGCGATAAGCAGCCCAACCACATTTGTGATTGTATTTATTTTTGATTTTAACTGCGTGTTATTGTAAATAGAGAAAAAATCCATCACGATATAGTAAGTCGCAATGCAGTTAGCCACACCAAACAAAAACACGATTGAATCCGTAAAAAAATACAAATAAACCAGGACTGCACTTGATGACAGAAGAAAAAAAGCACGACGTTGATTTTGCGTATGCATCGCCATTGCAATGCCGGATCTGGTGTTCTCGCTCATCCGTTTAAATATGATATTCTGGCCACCAAACCACGATAACGTTTGAACAAATATAAAAAGCGAAGTGGCAATGTTTATTTTGCCAAAATTGTCAGGACCAATGTACTTTGCCATAAGCGAATTAACATAGATCAATCCAATAATGTTAATAGACTTTTCCAGCATGATCCATATTGCATTAGAGTACATTTTACGTCTCACATATACATAGTTTTGTTGATGTTGCTATATTTAATCTGTGATCTACTTCTGGCAAAAACCAGTTGGTCTTTATGAATGAATAACATATCGACATGCGAAAGCGTTATTTAGATAACCACCTTTTCTTCTTCATTCATTGATTTTGCATATAATGTATTTAGTAGATATTGTGGCTGCTTATATTTAAATAGTGAAGGTTTTTTTGGATGAATCAGATTAATAGCAGGCTTTTTATTGCAATGAGACCAGTTTATTATTAGTGTTTTATAGTGAGATGAAGCCAGCAACTTATTTACCCGATCCGTCTTTTTTAAAAAGAAGAAGTTTATCCATCAGATTTAGCGTACCTTTCAATATTTAAATAATGTATTTCAACAGGTTGCGTTTACCCGCGTAAACTGCACTTAAGCACCTTCCTGTCTTAGATCGCATTTTGCTTATCCTGCAGGGATCGCCTGACCAGCGGCTTCAGATGTTGTGCGCGGCTCTAATAAGCCTGGCTGCACTATGGCAATAATTAAATGACTTCTAGCCAAAGCTCTGCCTTAACCAGGCTCTACAGGTTAAGCCTTGCCTCTGGAAATCAAAAACATGTCTTCAACGCCTGAATGAGATTTTTATAAACCTGTTTTTCATTAAGTTACACAAAATGAAAAAGCCCGCTTTATGCGGGCTTTAAGATATTACGGGGATGGTACGTGCCAGCTATTGCCAGACGCTAAATCATTCCCACTCAATGGTCGCTGGCGGCTTACCAGAAATATCGTAAACCACGCGCGAGATTCCGTTAACTTCATTAATAATGCGGTTAGAGACGCGGCCGAGAAAATCGTACGGCAGATGCGCCCAGTGCGCGGTCATAAAGTCGATGGTCTCGACCGCACGCAGCGATACGACCCAGTCATACTTACGGCCGTCACCCATGACGCCTACTGAACGCACCGGCAGGAAAACGGTGAACGCCTGGCTCACTTTGTTGTAGAGGTCAGCCTTACGCAGCTCTTCAATAAAGATCGCATCAGCGCGACGCAGCAGATCGCAATACTCTTTCTTCACTTCGCCCAGCACACGCACGCCGAGACCCGGGCCCGGGAACGGATGGCGATAGAGCATATCGTACGGCAGCCCCAGCTCCAGGCCGATCTTACGGACTTCATCTTTGAACAGCTCTTTCAGCGGCTCAACCAGGCCCAGCCTCATCTCTTTCGGCAGGCCGCCCACGTTGTGGTGTGATTTGATGACGTGCGCTTTGCCGGTTGCAGAGGCAGCAGACTCAATGACGTCTGGATAGATGGTACCCTGCGCCAGCCACTTCACGTCGGTCAGCTTCGTTGCTTCTTCATCGAATACTTCGACAAAGACGCGGCCAATGATTTTACGTTTGGCTTCTGGATCGTTCTCGCCCGCCAGTGCGTCAAGGAAACGTGCTTCAGCCGGTACGTGGATGATATTCAGGCCGAAGTGGTCGCCGAACATATCCATTACCTGCTCCGCCTCATTCAGGCGCAGCAGACCGTTGTCGACGAAGACGCAGGTCAGGCGGTCACCGATGGCGCGGTGCAGCAACATCGCGGTCACGGACGAGTCCACGCCGCCAGACAGGCCGAGGATGACCTTGTCGTTGCCAACCTGCACACGGAGACGCTCAACTGCATCTTCGATGATTTTTGCTGGCGTCCACAGCGCTTCACACTCACAGATGTCGAGCACGAAACGTTCCAGCATACGCAGGCCCTGACGGGTATGGGTCACTTCCGGGTGGAACTGCACGCCGTAGAAACGCTTCTCCTCGTTCGCCATGATGGCAAACGGGCAGGTTTCGGTGCTGGCGACAGTAACAAAGTCAGACGGGATAGCGGTGACTTTATCGCCGTGGCTCATCCATACGTCGAGCAGGGGTTTGCCTGCGGCGCTAATGGCATCTTCGATGTCACGGATCAGCGCGCTCGGGGTCAGTACTTCAACCTGTGCATAGCCGAACTCACGCTCGTTAGAGCCTTCAACTTTACCGCCTAGCTGCATCGCCATGGTCTGCATGCCGTAGCACACGCCCAGCACCGGCACGCCTGCGTTGAACACATATTCTGGCGCGCGTGGGCTGTTGTGTTCAGTGGTGCTTTCCGGGCCGCCGGAAAGGATGATGCCGTTCGGGTTGAACTGGCGGATCTGCTCCTCGGTGACATCCCATGCCCAAAGTTCGCAGTACACGCCCAGCTCACGTACGCGGCGCGCGACCAGTTGCGTGTATTGAGAACCAAAATCGAGAATCAGAATGCGATGCTTATGAATATTTTCCGTCGTCATTGAGGCGTTTCCAGAACGGGTAACTAGATAATGAAAGCGCCCGGCTTAAGCCGGGCGATAAAACTGACGGGATCAGGATCCCATACGGTAGTTCGGTGACTCTTTAGTGATGGTCACATCGTGCACGTGGCTTTCGTTAATACCCGCGCCGCTGATGCGAACAAACTCCGCTTTGGTGCGCAGGTCGTCGATGGTTGGGCAACCGGTCAGGCCCATACAGGAGCGCAGGCCGCCCATCTGCTGGTGAACGATCTCTTTCAGACGGCCTTTATAGGCAACGCGGCCTTCGATGCCTTCCGGCACCAGTTTGTCAGCTGCGTTATCGGTCTGGAAGTAGCGGTCAGAAGAACCTTTGGACATCGCGCCCAGCGAGCCCATGCCGCGATAGGATTTGAATGAGCGGCCCTGGTAAAGCTCGATTTCACCAGGCGACTCTTCGGTACCGGCCAGCATAGAACCGACCATGACGGCGGCTGCGCCAGCGGCAATCGCTTTGGCGATGTCGCCAGAGAAACGGATACCGCCGTCGGCAATCACCGGGATACCGGTGCCTTCCAGCGCTTCCACCGCGTCAGAAACGGCAGTGATCTGCGGCACGCCGACGCCGGTCACGATACGGGTGGTACAGATAGAGCCGGGACCGATGCCGACTTTCACCGCGCTTACGCCCGCTTTTGCCAGCGCCAGCGCGCCTGCGCCCGTCGCAACGTTGCCACCAATAATGTCCAGGTCAGGATATTTCGCACGGGTTTCGCGGATGCGCTGCAGTACGCCTTCTGAATGGCCGTGCGATGAGTCGATCAGCAGCACGTCAACGCCAGCGGCAACCAGCGCGTCAACGCGCTCTTCGTTACCTGCGCCTGCGCCAACTGCTGCGCCAACGCGCAGACGGCCCTGCGCATCTTTACAAGCGTTCGGTTTACGCTCGGCTTTCTGGAAGTCTTTCACGGTGATCATGCCAAGCAGATGGAAGCTTTCATCCACCACCAGCGCTTTCTCAACGCGTTTTTCATGCATTCTCTGCAGAACCACGTCGCGCGCTTCACCCTCTTTCACCGTCACCAGACGTTCTTTCGGCGTCATCACCGCCGTAACTGGCTGTGTCAAATCGGTGACGAAGCGGACGTCGCGACCGGTAATGATACCGACCAGCTCGTTGCTTTCGTTCACAACCGGATAACCGGCAAAGCCGTTGCGTTCGGTCAGAGCTTTGACTTCGGCCAGCGTGGTGGTGGGCAGTACGGTTTGCGGTTCCGTTACCACGCCGCTTTCATGCTTCTTCACCTTGCGAACTTCTTCCGCCTGGCGCTCAATCGACATGTTTTTGTGAATAAAGCCCAGTCCGCCTTCCTGCGCCAGCGCGATAGCCAGACCGGCTTCGGTCACGGTATCCATAGCAGCAGAGAGCATTGGGATGTTGAGACGAATGTTTTTCGTCAGCTGGGTGCTGAGATCGGCCGTGTTAGGCAGAACGGTGGAGTGAGCAGGAACGAGCAGAACGTCGTCGAAAGTAAGGGCTTCTTTAGCGATTCTTAGCATGGCAATATCTCAACCTGGAGGTGAATGAGAACAGATAAAATATTGCCGCGGCATTATACAGGCCGTAATCGTTTGCCTCCAGCATTATTTCAGAAAAAGTCTTGATCCTCACTACCAGGCATGTAGTATCGGTTAATTAACCCTCTGATTTATTATTTGATCTCCATCACATGTCGCTACCACCGATTGCCAATATTTTTACTGTTAGCCGCCTGAACACGACGGTGCGTCAGCTGCTGGAAAATGAGATGGGCTCGGTGTGGCTGAGCGCGGAGATCTCTAACTTTTCTCAGCCTGCTTCTGGACACTGGTACTTTACGCTGAAAGATGACGGCGCACAGGTGCGCTGCGCCATGTTCCGCAACAGCAACCGCCGCGTCACGTTCCGACCACAGCATGGCCAGCAGATTCTGGTGCGTGCCACCATTACGCTCTATGAGCCGCGCGGCGACTATCAGCTGATTATCGAAAGCATGCATCCAGCAGGTGAAGGTGCGCTGCAGCAGCAGTTTGAGCTGCTGAAGGCGAAACTGGCAAGTGAAGGCCTGTTTGACCAGCAGCATAAACAGCCGCTGCCCGATCCCGCCAGACAGGTTGGCGTGATTACCTCGGCAACCGGCGCCGCGCTGCACGATGTACTGCGCGTGCTGCACCGCCGCGATCCCTCGCTGCCCGTTATTATCTACCCCACGCCGGTGCAGGGCGCGGATGCGCCAGACGCCATTGTGCGCGCCATTGAGCTGGCAAATCAGCGGGCTGAATGCGATGTGCTGATTGTCGGGCGCGGCGGCGGCTCGCTGGAAGATTTATGGAGCTTTAACGAAGAGCGCGTCGCGCGCGCTATCTTTGCCAGCCGCATTCCGGTGGTGAGCGCCGTGGGCCATGAAACGGATGTGACTATCGCCGACTTTGTCGCCGATCTGCGCGCGCCTACGCCTTCTGCCGCTGCTGAAATGGTGAGCAGAAACCAGACGGAATTGCTGCGACAGTTGCTTTCACAGCAACAACGGCTGGAAATGGCGATGGATTATTATCTGGCGCAGCAACAACGCCGCTTTACGCGCCTGGATCATCGCCTGCAACAGCAGCATCCCCAGCTGCGCGTCGCACGTCAGCAAACCGCCCTGTTTCGTTTACAGCAGCGGCTGAACGAGGCGATGGAAAACCGGCTGCGCCAGACAACGCGCCAGCAGGATCGCCTGGTACAGCGCCTTGCCGCGCACCAGCCGCAGCCACGCCTGTTTCAGGCGCAGCGCCAACTGGAACAGATGCACTACCGTTTGCAGCAGAGCATGGAAAAGCAGCTTAATCAGGATCGACAGCGCTTTGCCGTGCTGGCGGGACAGCTTGAGGCTGTCAGTCCGCTGGCGACGCTGGCGCGCGGCTTCAGCGTCACGACCGATGCGTCCGGTCAGGTGGTTAAAAAAACTGCCCAGCTGCACAGCGGTGATACCCTGCGCACGCGCCTTGATGACGGCTGGGTGGAAAGCCAGGTAACCAGCATTCAGCCAGAAAAAAAGCGACGCCGCAAAACCCCTTCCTGAGCAAAGACTATACTTTTTGACACATTACCTGTGCCAGGGAGTCCGGTATGATCAATAGCGTTATCCCCCCTTATATGTTGCGCCATATCATGGCCAATGGTTCCAGTCAGCAGCAAGCTGACGCGCGCCGTACGCTGGTGCACGTTCAGCACCTGATGGCGGAGAACTGGCAGAAGCCGGTTGCGCCGCAAACGGCGGCGGGCGGCCATGTCGAGCGTGAGATTTACGATGCGAAAAATACCCAAAGCCTGCCAGGTGATCTACTGCGCAGCGAAGGCCAGCCGGACAACGGCGACATCGCCGCAAAAGAGGCGTGGGATTATCTGGGCGTCACATACGATTTTTTCTGGCAAACCTACCAGCGCAACTCGCTTGATAATCAGGGCCTGAAGCTGCTTGGTACCGTCCATTACGGCAAGGCCTATCAGAATGCCTTCTGGAACGGGCAGCAGATGGTATTTGGCGATGGCGACGGTGAGATCTTCAACCGCTTCACGATTGCCATCGATGTCGTCGCGCACGAGCTGGCGCACGGTGTCACCGAAACGGAAGCCGGTTTGATCTATTTTGAGCAGGCAGGCGCGCTCAATGAGTCTCTTTCCGACGTGTTCGGTTCGCTGGTCAAGCAGTATCACCTGAAGCAGAGCGCGGACAGCGCGGACTGGATCATTGGTGAAGGTTTGCTGGCGAGCGGGATCAATGGCCGCGGCTTGCGATCGATGTCAGAGCCGGGAACCGCTTACGACGATCCTATGCTGGGTAAAGATCCACAGCCTGCGCATATGGATCAGTATATCCAGACGCGGGAAGACAATGGCGGCGTTCATCTTAACTCCGGCATTCCCAACCGTGCCTTCTACCTCGCGGCAAAAGCGCTCGGCGGCTATGCCTGGGAACTGGCAGGCCATGCCTGGTACGATACGGTATGCGATAAATCGCTGCCGCAAGACGCTGACTTCAGCACTTTTGCCCGTTTTACTATCCAGCATGGTGAACGCCGGTTTAACCGCTCGGTGGCACAGTCAATCGAACAGGCGTGGAAGGAGGTTGGTGTGCTATGAGTTCCTTTCCTGAACTGACCGACGACGCGGTCATCGAAGTCGAGCGTGAAGGCGGGCTGGCGTTTATTCCTGGCCTGCGCGGCGCGCGGCGCTTCGCTCTGGCTCAACTGCCGCAGCCGCAAAAGCAGCGCGTCTGTCAGGTTCTGGAGCAGGCGCTCCCTTTGGGAGAACCCGAAGATAAAGCACCAGAGATCGGGCGCAGCGACCAGCGCTATTTCCGCATTCAAATCAGCTATGCCACTCACCAGGAAGTCGGCACGATCGTGCTGCTGATCCCGGAACAGGTTGCACCGCCGGAACTGGAAGCGCTGTGGCGCGACGGCGACAGGCCTGAAAACTAAAAAAGGCCGCTGCATAAGCAGCGGCCTTATGAAGGCGCTTCAGACCTGTCCAGCCAACAGCCGATAAAGGCGGAGATGTCTCCCCGCCTTACGGTTGCTATTTACCAGATTCGTAAGCCATTGAAGCAGCCACCTCGCGCTGGTTGTCCCGGTAGCGAATTTCGCACAAAGATTTCCGCGTTAGCCAGGTAAAAATTAAAAGTGTGAGACACACCAGTCATACACCACAAACCAGTGTTATCTGTGGCAAGTTCATGGTCATCACTCCTCGCGCAGAGCGCGGTAAGAGGCTACCCTGCTGTTGTTCGGACAGTGTGGTCAGCCTCGTGGTTTAATGAAAATTAACTACGGGGCTTTCTTCTTTCTGCCTGACAACGAGCGGGTTTTAAACACTCAAGGCAGAAGCCTCAAGCGCCGACACGATTATACCCTTTCCCCTTTCTTGCCCAGCCCACACGCCTTCGCTTAGCGACCCGCTTCTCACCGGTTTATGCAACTGTCGTCACGCTTACATTTTATTGCGCGCAAAATAAAAAACCCCGCGCCGGAGCGCAGGGTTGATTAGTCACGCTTTGCCTTTACGGCAGCGCGTAAGCAATCACATAGTCACCGCGATCTGGCGACTGACGCGCACCACCTGCGGAGATCAAAATGTACTGCTTACCATTTTTCGGTGAAACGTAGCTGATTGGGCCGCCCTGGCTGCCTACCGGCAGACGTGCTTTCCACACCTCTTTACCGGTTGAGCTGTCGAAGGCGCGCAGATAGTAGTCCTGCGTACCGGCGATAAACACCAGGCCGCCCTGCGTCGCCAGCGTTCCGCCCAGCGTTGGCATACCGATTGGCATCTGCGCGCGCATTTTAATACCAAACGGACCGGTATCCTGCACCGTGCCTACCGGCACCTGCCAGACGATTTGACGCGTCTTCATGTCGATCGCCGACAGCGTACCGAACGGCGGAGCCTGGCATGGAATGCCCAGCGGCGACATAAAGCGGTTTTTGTTGACTGCGTACGGTGTGCCTTTCAGCGGAACCGCGCCCATACCGGTGTTGATCGCCTCACCACCGTTGCTGCCGCGAGCAATTTTGCTGGTGTCAGCCGGGATCATCTGCACCCACAGGCCCAGACGCATATCATTGACGAACATGTACTGGTTGTTCGGATCGAATGACATGCTGCCCCAGTTCATACCACCAAGCGAGCCCGGGAAGCTGAGCGACTTGTCAGTATCCGGCACGGTGAACAGGCCGTTGTAGCGCATTGATTTGAAGGCAATGCGGCATACCAGTTGGTCAAATGGCGTGGCGCCCCACATGTCTGACTCAGTCAGCGTCTGGTTACCGATCTGCGGCATTTCAGTCGAGTGCGGCTGAGTTTTAGTGTACTGCTCGTTCGGGATATGGCCCTGCGGCATCGGCAGCTCTTCGACTTTCGTCAACGGCTTGCCGGTTTCGCGGTCCAGCACAAAGATCATGCCGGTTTTACCACCAATAACCACTGCCGGTTTGGTGGTGCCATCCTTCATCGGGAAGTCGACCAGGCTCGGCTGCATCGGCAGGTCAAAGTCCCACAGATCGTTATGCACGGTCTGATAAACCCACTTCTCTTTACCGGTAGTCGCGTCCAGCGCCAGTACAGAGGCGCCATATTTGTGATCCAGTTCGGTGCGGTTTGCACCCCACAGGTCCACAGAGGAGCTGCCCATCGGGATAAACACGGTGTTCATCGCCGGATCGTAGGACATCGGTGCCCAGGAGTTCGGGGTGCTGCGTTTGTAATCCTGGCCCGGCATCAGCACGGCATTGGGATTGGCATTGCCCGGGTCAAATGCCCAGCGCTGCTTGCCGGTAATCACATCGAAACCGCGCAATACGCCACCCGGCATATCGGTCTGGACGTTATCTGCCACGCGGCCGCCAACGACGACCGTGGTACCTGCCAGCGTCGGCGCTGAAGTCAGCTGATATTTCGGATCCTGCGCTTCGCCCAGGCCCTCTTTCAGGTTCACGATACCGTGATTACCAAAGTCTTCACAGAACTCGCCGTTGTCCGCGTTGATGGCAATCAGACGCGCATCAATGGTGTTCATCAGAATACGACGCTGGCAGCTGTCGCCTGCTGCCAGGCTCGCCGCTGGTACTGGCGTTGAGCCAGGCTTGCTCGGCTGGGTCAGCGGTTTGGTCGCATCAAAGTAGGCCAGGCCACGGCAACGCGGCCAGACTTCCGCCTGCGCGTTGATTTCGCGTTTCCAGATCTGCTTACCACTGTCGGCTTCAACCGCAATCACGTTGTTGTGCGGCGTACAGAGATAGATGGTGTTACCGACCTGTAGCGGCGTTTGCTGATCTTCCGCGCCGTTGCCGGTCGGGCTGATCGGCGTATCGCCGGTATGGAAAGTCCAGGCAACCTGCAACTCTTTCACGTTGTCACGCGTGATTTGGTCAGCAGCGGCGAAGCGGTCACCGCCCGCGGTGCGGCCATAGTGATCCCAGTCCTGCTGCGGCTTGCTTTTATCAACCGGGATGAGCGGCAGCTCTTTACCGGTAAACGCCACGGTCGGATGCGGCTGGAACATCTGCACCAGCGTACCCACCATGCCCACCGCGATAACGGCAGAAAGCACATACGATACCTTCGCCAGTGAAGATTTGCCTTCGCGCTTGCGCAGCGCAGGCCAGGTCAAAAATGCCAGCAGCATCAGCCCAGACGGCACCATCAGGCGCGATACCAGCGGCCAGAATGACCAGCCTGCATCCACCAGCGCCCAGATCAGCGTGCCAACAAATACCAGAATAAACAGCACAACGGCAGAGGACTTACGACGGAAGAACTGGATCGCCGAGAGCAGGGTCACAATGCCTGCAATCAGGAAGTACCAGCTACCGCCAAGCGAAACCAGCTTGCCGCCACCAATAGCAAAGAACAGGCCGATCGCCAGCAGCACCAGCCCCAGCAAAATCGACCAGATACCCAATCCTTTGCCGGATCGGGATGATGTTTCAGCCATAACACAAACTCTCCTGAAAAAATAAAGCGTCACCCCTTACCGGCCTGGATAAAGCGGCTGAGGCGTAACGGCGTCTGACGCGCCGGGTATAGCTCTATTTTACTTGGTAATGGTACGGACCCATGTCCGGGTTGCAGGCATTGTGAGCGAGGAGGCAATAAGAATTTTCTGCCCGCGTCGCAATACGGGGCGGGATTGTACCACCTGGTACATAATCAGGTGAACCTCTATAACGTGAAGTAAACGTGGCAATAGCATTTTTGCTACAAACTCACAGGTAACTCTTTCAGTTTGCACATTTCGTGCAGCTGGCTTCCCAATGATTGTAGACGTAAGCAAATGTGTTAATGGCCGATGGTCTTTCTGTTATCTCCCCACAACAAAAAAGGGACCTTTCGGTCCCTGTTGCTTTAACGCTTGTTTTTCTTCAGGTGCGAGAGCAAACGCTTACGCTTACGCTGCTGCGTCGGCGTCAGCAGATTGCGTTTGCCCGCAAAGGGGTTATCGCCCTCTTTGAACTGAATACGAATTGGCGTGCCCATTACGTTAAGTGAACGACGGAAGTAGTTCATCAGATAACGCTTGTAGGAGTCCGGTAGATCTTTGACCTGGTTACCGTGGATCACCACGATAGGCGGGTTGTAACCTCCGGCATGGGCATATTTCAGCTTCACGCGACGGCCACGCACCAGCGGTGGCTGATGATCTTCTGCAGCCATGTTCATAATGCGCGTCAGCATTGAAGTGTTAACGCGTTTGGTGGAGCAGTCGTAGGCTTCGGTGACAGACTCAAACAGGTTGCCCACGCCGCTGCCGTGCAGTGCAGAGATAAAATGCACGCGGGCAAAGTCGATAAAGCCGAGACGATAGTCCAGCGTCTCTTTGACTTCGTCCTTAATCTCCTGCGTCAGGCCATCCCATTTGTTCACAACAATCACCAGCGAGCGGCCGCTGTTCAGGATAAAGCCGAGCAGCGACAGGTCCTGATCGGAAATGCCTTCACGCGCGTCGATCACCAGCATGACTACGTTGGCGTCTTCAATCGCTTGCAACGTTTTGATAACGGAGAACTTCTCTACCGTGTCGGTAATTTTGCCGCGCTTACGCACGCCCGCGGTATCAATCAGGATATATTCGCGGTCGTCACGCTCCATCGGAATATAGATGCTGTCACGCGTGGTGCCGGGCATGTCATATACCACGACGCGATCTTCGCCGAGGATGCGGTTAGTCAGCGTTGACTTACCGACGTTAGGGCGGCCAACGATAGCCAGCTTAATCGGCAGACCGGTCGGATCGAACTCTTCTTCCTCTTCTTCCTCGGTTTCGCCGTTCTCTTTCGCTGCCAGTGCCGCCCAGTAGGCTTCGTTTTCGTCTTCTTCGGTAACTTCGCGCGGATCGACTTCATCCATCCACGGCAGCAGGGCCGTTTCCAGCAGGCTGGTCACGCCGCGACCATGGGAGGCCGCAATCGCATGGATCTCGCCCAGCCCCAGCGAATAGAAATCAATCACGGCAGAATCAGGATCGAGACCGTCGGTTTTGTTCGCCACCAGGAACGTCGGCTTCTGGCGTGAACGGATGTGGTTAGCGATCTGCTTATCCGCTGGCATAACGCCCGCGCGCGCATCCACCATAAACAGTACGACGTCAGCTTCCTCAATCGCCAGCAGCGACTGCTCCGCCATACGCGTTTCGACGCCCTCTTCAGTGCCGTCGATACCGCCGGTATCAATAACAATAAATTCGCGCCCTTCCACTTCGGCGCGACCATATTTGCGATCGCGAGTCAGTCCAGGAAAATCCGCCACCAGCGCATCACGAGTGCGCGTTAAACGGTTGAACAGCGTGGATTTCCCCACATTGGGACGCCCAACCAGCGCGACCACAGGTATCATAACAATGCCTCAATAAAAAAATTAATCGCCCGAATGGCGTGATTATAACGGTTTTAACCGCCGGGTTCAGGCTGAAGGCGCTAAGAATATCATGCCTGAATAAAAACGAAACGGCCCCTGACGCGTCAGGAGCCGTTATACGGAAGGCAAATTCCGGTAGCCGGTTAACGCGTAATAGCGTAAACCTCGCCGCCTTTGGCCTGAATAATCAGCTTATCGCTGGCAACCACCGGCTCAGTCTGGAAGCCATCGCTGTCCAGTTTTTGCTGGGCGACAAAGCGGCCGTCCGTGGTGTTGAGCCAGTGCAGATAGCCTTCACTGTCACCGACAACCAGATAGCCATTGAACAGCACCGGTGCGGTCAGATTACGGTGCAGCAGATCGCTCTGACGCCAGATGGCAACGCCGCCGTCAGCGTTCAGGGCGATAACGCGGTCATCCTGATCCACCAGGTAAATACGGCCTGCATCGACAATCAGATCTTTCACGCCGCCGATTTCACGCTTCCACAGAATCTGGCCGGAGCGCAGATCAAGTGCGGTCAGATTGCCGTTGTAAGCCAGCGCATAGACCACGCCATTGACAATCACTGGCGTGGTATCGACGTCGTTAAGACGATCAATTTCCGTCGCGCCGCTCGGCTGGGAAATACGCTGCTGCCAGATAAGCTGGCCCTGATTCATGATCACCGCGCTGACACGTCCATTGTCGCCACCGACAATCGCACCGCCGAAAGCCACCGCTGGCGCAGATTCTCCACGCAGTGACAGCGCAGGCATATCAAGGTTGACGCTCCACTTCACGACGCCGCTGCTCTGATCCAGTCCCTGCAACATGCCGTTGCTGGTGTGCACCAGCACCAGACCATCGCTGACCACAGGACGCGACAGGGCTTCACCCGCTACCTGTGTTTGCCAGGCGACAGTGCCGTCACTGCTGTTCAGGGCATAAAGCTGGCCGCGTTCGCTGCCAACGAAGACATGATCGCCCGCTGCAGTTACGCCACCAGAAAGCAGAGCTGAAATATTTTTCGAGAAGAAGCCGGTTTTCTCAGAGAGATCGACCTTCCATTTTTCTTTGCCGTTGGATGCATCCAGCGCTTTCACCACGCCAAAACGATCCGCCGCAAATACGGTATTGTCCTGCCATGCCGGATGCAGGTTAGAGTAGAAATCGCCAACGCCGTCACCAACCGACGTGCTCCACGCTTTCTGCGGGGTAAACTGGTTTTCCACCGTCGGCAGCGGGGCCATTTTCACTACATCTTCTTCGCCGCTGAACAGCGAGCAACCGCTGAGCAAAGTGACTGAAATCAGTCCCGGCAGCAGGTATTTACGTAATTCCATGCGCTCTCTCTTGACTGGCTTAGCTTAAGTTATTCATCTTCATCTGCATCATTTGCTTCAGCGCTGGAGAGGCGTTTGAATCAACGCCCTTGCTCCACGCCGCGCGCGCGCCCTGCTTGTCGCCTTTGCTCAGCAGCGCTTCGCCGCGAATATCCGCTACAATGGCCGTCCAGCCATCGCCCTTGACAGCGTCGAGGGTTTTAAGTGCGGCATCCGCTTGATTCTGTTGCAGTTGAATGCGCGCCAGACGCAGGTTAATAACCGCCTGCAGATTGGCATCTTTGGTGTTTTTCAGGCCGTTTTCCAGCAGGGAAGTAGCCTTGTCTAGCTGGTTAGCGTCGACGTACTGCTTCGCCACGTCCATCGCCGCCAGTGCGCCGTAAGTATTGCTGTTTTCGTTAGCAAATTTCGCTACCGCATCCAGCGTCGCTGGCTGGTCAGCTTTCATAGCGGTGGTGACTTGCTGATACTGCGCTGAAACCGCTTTTGCTGAGCCCTCTTCATGGCTGGCCCAGTAGCGCCAGCCACCCAGCGCGGCAATGCCGATGATCACGCCGACCGCCAGCGCCTTGCCATTGTTGGCAAAAAAGCGACGTAACGCGTCAACCTGCTCGTTTTCATTGCTATAGACTTCCACGCGATCCCTCTCCTTTCTCTGGTTGGTGCCGTGCCACGCTTACTGCAACAGCGTGCGCAATGCAGCAGCAGCCTCTGTCTGCGCCAGCGTTTGTTGATCGCCGCTGCGCAGATCTTTAATAACCACCTGGCCGGCCTTCACTTCGTCTTCACCTAAAACCAGCGCGACGCGAGCGCCCCACTTGTCGGCACGGGCAAACTGCTTCTTAAAGTTGCCGCCGCCAAAGTTGGTCATCAGCTTCAGTTCTGGCGCTTCGTCGCGCAGTTTTTCCGCCAGCTGCATAGCAGCAGACTGAACGCCCTGGCCCGAAGCGATAACATAGACATCAACAACGCGCGTCGGTTCAAATTCAGGATTGACCGCCTGAACCAGCAGCACCAGACGCTCCAGCCCCATGGCGAAACCAACGGCTGGCGTAGCACGACCGCCCAGCTGCTCGACCAGGCCATCGTAACGGCCGCCGCCGCACACCGTGCCCTGCGCACCGAGGCTCTCGGTCACCCATTCGAAAACGGTGCGGTTATAGTAGTCGAGACCGCGCACCAGGCGCTGATTGACGGTGTAGGCGATACCCGCATCATCCAGTAATGCGCACAGGCCCTGGAAATGTTCGCGAGAGTCATCGTCGAGATGATCCATCAGCTGCGGCGCGTCGTTGAGCAGCGTCTGCACATCAGGATTTTTGCTGTCCAGCACGCGCAGTGGATTGCTGTACATGCGGCGTTTACTGTCCTCGTCCAGCGTCTCTTTATGCTGTTCGAGGAAGGCCACCAGCGCTTCACGATAGTTGGCGCGCGCTTCCAGCGAACCGATTGAGTTGAGCTCCAGGCGAACGTGGTCGGCAATGCCCAGCGCTTTCCACCAGCGTGCGGTCAGCATAATCAGCTCGGCGTCGACGTCCGGACCTTGCAGGCCAAACACCTCTGCGCCTAACTGATGGAACTGGCGATAGCGGCCTTTTTGCGGACGCTCATAGCGGAACATCGGTCCCATATACCACAGGCGCTGTTCCTGGTTGTACAGCAGACCATGTTCAATACCGGCGCGTACGCAGCCTGCGGTCCCTTCCGGGCGCAGCGTCAGGCTTTCGCCGTTGCGGTCGTCAAAGGTATACATCTCTTTTTCAACCACATCGGTAACTTCACCGATAGCGCGCTTAAACAGCGGAGTCTGCTCCACGATCGGCATGCGAATTTCGCTATAGCCGTAGCTGGAGAGCACCTGCTTGAGCGTGCTTTCAATCCGTTGCCAGATAGCCGTATCTGCCGGCAGGTAGTCGTTCATGCCGCGGATAGCTTGAATGTTCTTCGCCACGTTAAAATCTCTTAATACAAAAAAACCTGTCCGGCATCATACCTTATGAGGATGAAACCGCACAGGTTCATTGAACAAAGTCGCGCTGCACGCGCCAGTACTTAGTTTTCCAGCTGCTGCACGTTGATACGACGGCTCTCGTCCAGCATGGTTGCTTTGGCACGGATGCGCGCCTCAAGCTGGTCGATCATATCGTCGTTATCGAGGCGATCGCGCTGACGCACGCCATCTTCGTAAAAGCCGCTTTTCTTGTTACCGCCGGTGACGCCCAGCGTAGAGACCGTGGCTTCGCCGGGACCGTTTACCACGCAGCCGATAATGGAAACGTCCATGGGCGTGATAAGGTCTTCAAGACGTTGCTCAAGCGCGTTCACCGTGCCGATAACGTCAAACTCCTGGCGCGAGCAGGTCGGGCAGGCGATAAAGTTGATGCCGCGTGCGCGGATACGCAACGATTTCAGAATGTCGAAGCCGACTTTCACCTCTTCCACCGGATCGGCCGCCAGCGAGATACGTAGCGTGTCGCCAATCCCCTCAGAGAGCAGCAGGCCGAGGCCGATCGCTGACTTCACTGCGCCCGCGCGCGCGCCGCCCGCTTCGGTAATACCGAGGTGCAGCGGCTGATCGATCTGCTTCGCCAGCAGGCGATAAGATTCAACGGCCAGAAAAACGTCTGACGCTTTTACGCTCACCTTAAACTGATCGAAATTCAGGCGATCAAGATGGTCAACGTGGCGCATTGCCGATTCCAGCAGCGCCTGCGGCGTCGGCTCGCCATATTTTTCCTGCAAATCTTTTTCCAGCGAACCGGCGTTGACGCCGATACGGATGGGAATGTTGTAGTGGCGCGCGCAATCCACCACCTGGCGGATACGTTCGTTGTTGCCGATATTGCCTGGATTAATGCGCAGGCAGTCGACGCCATATTCAGCGACCTTCAGCGCAATGCGATAGTCAAAATGGATGTCCGCCACCAGCGGTACGTCGACGCGCTGTTTGATCAGCTTAAAAGCTTCAGCGGCGTCCATCGTTGGCACGGAGACGCGAACAATATCCACGCCGACGCGCTCAAGAGCTTTAATTTGGTTGACCGTGGCATCCACATCTGTTGTGCGGGTATTGGTCATCGACTGGACAGCGATTGGCGCGCCGTCGCCGACAGGCACCTTGCCGACATAAATCCGGGTTGATTTACGACGGATAATGGGTGCTTCGTTATGCATATTCTTTCTCCACAATTGCCCGGGGCGCGATGCTACGTTATTGCGCACCCAACGTCAGGCGAGCAACCTGGTTAGTACGGACAAAACGACTCAAATCAACTGGCTGGTTCTGGTATTGCACCTGCACCGCCGCCGGTGCGCCAATTTTCAGGCGATAGGGCGCGGTACCGGAAAGGCTGAGTTTACCACCACTACGTTGCATTCCGCTGAACAGTTTCTTACCGGTGGCGTCGGTCACTTCCAGCCAGCAGTCAGCGTTAAAATTCATTACGACGGTATTGGGATCGGCGGACGCTTCACCCACGGCTGCGCTGCTGGTTGGCAGCTGGCCCGCAGTGACGGACGGAGTGGCGGCGTTATCGACCGGTGCCTGGCTCGGAGAAACAACGGGGTTATTAGCCGACGTCGCGGCAGGTGCCGCGCTGTTGCCGGTAGCCTGAACAGGCGCGGTGCTGGTCGGCTGGCTGGCAGCCGGTGCCGCAGTGCTGGTTTCAGCGCTGTTAGTTTCGTCCGGCGCGGCCGGTGCAGCCGTCTCATCGCTGGCGTCATTATTGCCGCCGTCGAGCGGAATCGACTGGCTGTTATCGCCGCTGCTGCCGTTCTGATCGGCCAGAGAGACCAGATCGTCCTGGGAGGCTTTATGATTTTGCCACCACCACGCGCCGGTCAGGCCAACCACCACAAACAGCACCAGCCAGGTGAAAATCATTAACCATCCGTCGCGTTTTTTGCGGCGTTTGCCTAGCGAGAAGTTCTGCATCGGCTCGATTTTTGCCGCACGCACCGGGGTCTGCTTCGCCATCATTGGCAGCAGTTCCTCTTCAGGAATGTGCACCAGGCGCGCATAGGAGCGAATGTATCCACGCAAAAAGGTCGACGCCAGATCGGCAGGCGATTTGTCCTCTTCGATATCGCGTACGGTCGAAAGTTTCAGGCACAGGCGTTCAGCTACGTTTTGCTGAGTCAGCCCCATTTTCTCACGGGCCAGACGCAGGCGTTCACCTGTGGAATGTACTGCAGAGTTTTCTTGAGTGGCTTCAGTATTCATTAGCTAAATAACGCTGGTACTGTATCGATTGTGGAAAACTTCGCGCCAACTGGTCGCTATAACGTGTTACGTCAGCAGCTTTTCCCTGTTGCGCGGCGAAACGGATCTGTAACTCTAAGCTGCGCGCCGTAGCAGGCAGATATTGCTGATAAAGCTCAGTTAACAGTAAAGCATGTGCCGGATAAAGTACGCGTTGTTTTTCCGCTTCGTCCAGCAACGCATCGCCTTTCGCGCGATTCGCCTGAAGCGCCCAACCGAGCGCCGCGCGTGCGGCCTGCATGTCCTCTGCCTGAAGATAACAATATCCCGACAGCTCCCACGCATCGGTGCGGGCTTCACTTTCCGACGCATCTATAGCCAGCTTAAACTGTTGATGCGCTTCGTCATACTGCCCTAAAGCGCAGAGAAACGCACCGTAATTGTTAGCGACATAGCCATTTGCCGGTGCCAGCCGCTGCGCCTGCTGATAGTCACGCGTCGCCTCGGCATAGTTGCCCTGTTTTTCTGCCAGACGTGCCAGCGCCAGCGGCATACGGTAGTCACGCGGCGCGGCGGCCTGCGCCCGCTGAAAATTGCGGCTGGCGGCAGCGAAGTCGCCTGCTGCCAGATAGTGCAACCCTAACGCCAGACGCGTCTCTGCCGCACCCGAATGTGGGTTTCGGCTGACACACCCGGTTACAACAATCAGGGCCAGTAAGCTGGCCGGTAATCCTTTACCCATCACTATCTCCTGGTGGCGACATTTATTGCATGGCAGCAGCCTGCCATGCGTCACCACCAGGTTAAACCATCAGATGCCCTGTTTCAGAGCGCCTTCACAGATATGGGTTCACCTGCCATTTTTTTACGCATCGTACGCTTGGTACGGTCAATAACGTCACCCGCCAGCTGACCACAGGCCGCATCGATATCGTCACCGCGCGTTTTACGCACGATAGTGGTAAATCCATACTCCATCAAGACCTTAGCGAAACGGTCAACCCGGCTGTTTGAGCTACGGCCATACGGCGCGCCCGGGAAGGGGTTCCATGGAATCAGGTTAATTTTGCTTGGCGTATCCTTCAGCAACGCTGCCAGCTCATGCGCGTCTTCGGTGCTGTCGTTAACGTGGTCCAGCATCACATATTCAATCGTTACGCGTCCCTGGTTGGCGTTAGATTTTGCCAGGTAGCGCTTCACCGCGCCAAGGAACATTTCAATATTGTATTTCTTATTGATCGGCACGATATCGTCGCGCAGCTTATCGTTCGGCGCATGCAGCGAAATGGCCAGCGCAACGTCGATCATATCGCCCAGCTTATCCAGCGCAGGCACGACGCCTGAGGTTGACAGCGTGACGCGACGTTTTGACAGACCGAAACCGAAATCGTCCAGCATGATCTCCATCGCCGGGACCACGTTGTTAAGGTTGAGCAGCGGTTCGCCCATGCCCATCATCACCACGTTGGTGATAGGACGCTGACCGGTAACCTTGGCCGCACCGATAATTTTCGCCGCACGCCACACCTGGCCGATGATCTCAGAAACGCGCAGGTTGCGGTTAAAGCCCTGCTGTGCCGTCGAGCAGAATTTACACTCCAGCGCGCAGCCAACCTGTGAGGATACGCAGAGGGTCGCGCGATCGTCTTCGGGGATATAGACCGTTTCAACCAGCTGATCGCCAACGCGAATCGCCCATTTAATGGTACCGTCGCTGGAGCGCATCTCTTCTGCCACTTCCGGCGCACGGATCTCAGCAATCTGGCTCAGCTTCGCGCGCAGCACTTTATTGATGTCGGTCATCTGCTCGAAATCATCGCAGCAGTAGTGGTACATCCACTTCATCACCTGATCGGCGCGGAACGGCTTTTCGCCCATAGAAAGAAACAGCTCACGCATCTGCTGACGGTTGAGATCCAGCAGGTTAATTTTTTCGCTTTTGGGGGCTACGGCAATAGGGGAAGCGGACGACGGCGTCACAATCTGTTCGGACATAATGTTCTCTGGCCTCGTTATTACACGTTATGGCTCTGGTTAAGGATAGAAAAAAAAGACGCCCTTGCTGAGGCTGGCTCAACAAGGGCGCGATATTTTACAACATCTGCGAGGTGATGTCAGGGTAGACGGCGGCGCGTTACGTAGAAATTTGTAAAGCGAGCGGTCTGGCTGACGTCAGCGCCATTAACGGGTGCGCGGACAGATCTCGTTTTCGCCGAAGAAGTAGGCGATTTCACGCGCGGCAGACTCAGCAGAGTCAGAACCGTGGGTCGCGTTTTCAGTGAAGCTGTCTGCGTAGTCAGCGCGCAGAGTGCCAGCCAGCGCGTTCGCCGGGTTGGTCGCGCCCATCAGATCGCGGTGACGCTGAACGGCGTTTTCGCCTTCCAGTACAGAAACCACAACCGGACCAGAAGTCATGAACTCAACCAGGCCGTCGAAGAACGGTTTGCCCTGGTGCTCAGCGTAGAAACCTTCAGCCTGCTCTTTGCTCAGCTGCAGCATTTTAGCGCCAACGATTTTGAAGCCTGCGCTTTCAAAACGGTTGTAGATAGCGCCAATCACGTTCTTAGCAACGGCGTTTGGTTTAATGATGGAGAAGGTACGTTCGATTGCCATGTTGACCTCTGTCTTTAGCATCCTGAAGAAACCGGGAACCCGCTCCCGGTAAGAAAACGCGCCGATTATAGGGAGATCGGCGGGCGTTGCCTATTAGCGATCGCATGATTTATTGAAAATTATTGATATTTGTCGGAGCAAACACGCAAATAATGTGCAATACGCCGACATTCAGTGGCGGGTAAAGGAAACGGTGTTTAACTGCCCCGCTTCATCCATCACTACCAGCTGATAGCGGCCCGCATCGCGCAGTGCCAGTTGCACGCGGTCCTTGCCAGCGCCCTGCTCTACCGGTTCGCCGTTTAAAAACCACCAGCGGCTTTCTCCCTGTCCGCCCTGTACCGCCACCGGCAAGATCAGCACCGCTTTGCCGGGCAGCGGCTGTAGATGCTGACCAGCGATCACGCCGGTGATCATCATCGGTGCCGCATTGCCCTGACGCAGCGGTGGGCAGGCGGTATCAACTGGCGGCAGACGCTGCGCCCGCCGCTCGGCCTGCGGTAGCCAGGGTTCAAGCGGCAGCGGCCACATCAGCCGTTCGTGGCTCTGCGCGCCAGGACAGTCTGCCGCAACGCGCAATCCCTGCGAATTTTGCCAGTAGCGCAGCCGCAGGCCGTTCACCCCTTCCTGGCCTGGCGCGAGCAATGTTGGCGGCACGGTCTGGTTAAGCACCCAGCTTTGACGACGCTGGCGGCAGTTCTCATCGCCCGCGGGCAGCGGCTGGCCGCCAGGCCAGCAGATGCTTTTTGCGCTGACCGTCGCAGGCCGCGGATCGCGCGGCGTGCCGCTGGCAGGCATATGTCCGGCCAGCAAATTCGCCACCTGATGCATCACCGGCACCGCCGAGGCGAAGCCGAACTGACCGGCGACCGGCGTGGCGTCGGGCCTGCCTACCCAGATGCCAATGAGATAACGCGGCGTAATACCTATCGTCCAGGCGTCGCGGTAGCCGTAGCTGGTGCCGGTTTTCCACGCCAGCGGCACAATGTCGTTCACCGTGCCGCTGGTCGAAGGCTGCGCGTCACCCGCCAGCATACGCCGCACGACCCAGGCCGCACCCGGTGACAGCAGCGGCCGCTGCTGCAGCGGCTGATCCGCCAGCCAGCGCAGCTGCGCGGCGTTGCCCTGGCGTGCAAAAGCGCTGTAAGCCGCTACCAGCTCATCCATCCGCGTGCCGGTTCCACCCAGCGCCAGTGACAGATTAGGCTCGGCACCCAGCGGGAAACGCAGATTCAGCCCAACGTTACGCAGCCGTGCCGTCACGCTTTTTGGCCCAAGCGCATCCAGCAGCTGCACGGCAGGCAGATTGAGCGAGCGCTTCAGCGCCTCGCTGGCGCTGACCGGACCATGAAAGCCGCTGTCAAAATTGCCGGGCCGGTAATCACCAAAGCGGCGCGGCACGTCCTGCAACAATGATTCGCCATGGATCAGCCCATCGTCCAGCGCCATGCCATAGATAAAGGGTTTCAGAACCGAGCCCGGCGATCGCACGCTGGCGATCATATCGACATGGCCGAAACGGCTGTTGTCACGGAAATCTACCGAGCCAACATAGCCACGCACTTTCATATCGGTGTGATCGACAACCAGCACCGCCAGCGAAGTGCGCGGCGGCAGCTGTGGCTTAAGCGTTTGAGCAAGATTCTCCAGCTCGCGCTGGAGTGAAAGATCCAGCGTCGAAACAATTTTGTTCTGCCTGGAGAGCGACAGCAGACGGCGCGCCAGCAGGGGTGCAGTTTGCGGCATCTGACGCGGCGGCAGCCAGACCGGCTCCTGACGGATTTCATCAGCCTCCTGCGCCGACCAGATATGGTTATCCGTCAGCCGTTGCACCACCTTATTGCGTGCCGCTTCGGCGCGCTGCGGCCAGCGATCCGGACGTAAGCGGCTGGGAGCCTGCGGCAGCACCGCCAGCAGCGCGGCTTCGCCTTTGGTCAGCTGCGACGGCGGTTTGCCAAGCCAGATCCAGCTCGCCGCACCCACGCCTTCCACCGTGCCGCCAAAAGGTGCGCGGTTAAGATAGAGAGTTAAAATATCGCGCTTCGACAGGTGCCATTCCAGCTGTAGCGCACGCCATGCCTGCACTACTTTGCCACGCAGCGTACGCGGCTGCGGATCGAGCAGGCGTGCCACCTGCATGGTCAGCGTGCTGCCGCCGGAAACGATGCCGCCCTGGCGCAGGTTCTGCCCCGCCGCACGCAGGATGGCGATCGGGTTGATGCCGGGATGACGCCAGAACCAGCGATCCTCGTAATTGAGCAGCGCCTCGAGATAGGCAGGCGCGACCTCATCCAGCGTGACCGGATAGCGCCAGACGCCCTGCTTGTCGGCGAAGCGCCACAGCGGCGTGCCGTCTTCTGCCACCACCACGCGCGCCGGTTGCACCTCGCGCAGCGGGAGCGGAAACAGCCGATCCAGCCCGATGAGCGCCAGCGCTAAAAAAACAAGCGGCGGCCAGTGCCACCGCTTTTTCCAGCCCTTCAGGTTCATGGCTTAACGAACATTCAGTTTTTCCGGCGTCGCGCCGACGGCGCGCCACTCCGGCACATACATCGACTCAACCTGCGGCGGTGGCATACGGTAGCTGCCCGGCGTCACCGCGCGCGCCAGATAGAGCAGCGTCTCGGTTTTGTAACCGCTGAGCGCCAGCGCAGCCACGAAACGGTCATCGCGGAACTCGATGTGCCGGATATCCGCCTGCTGCATATCCATCATGCTCTCCTTCAATGCATCGGCGCTGTCGCCGAGGCTGGCGCTGCTGTCGCTGAGGTTCTGGTTTTCCAGCTCCAGACCCGCAGGCAGCAGATCGACCACCAGCGCATCGCTGACGCGCTTGCTGGAGGAGACCTTCAGCCTTACCACCAGTAGCTGGCCGCTGCTGAGGTTGTTGAGATCGGCCGGTTTGCCGTCGAGCGTGAAGTATTCGCGGGTGATATCCAGTACGTTGTGCATCGGCGTCGGCGCGGCAAGAGGGTAGCCGGTGACGTTCAGTACGCCGTAAAGCGGCGTCTGGCCACTGTTCGCCAGCGCCATGCCGCGCTGTAGCTGGCTTTCGCTGAGAGCCTGCGTCAGCGGGCCGCGACCTTCGAGCGGCTGCGCTTCTCCCGCCAGCGTCGCCTGCCAGGCTTCGCCTTTACGCTGCTGCAAGGTGCGCCCGGCAAGGAACAGCGCATTGTTTTCCTGGGTGGAGAACCAGCGCTGGCCACGGGCGTTTTTTGCCAGATCGATCATTAATGTGCCCTGAAGTTCAGGCATGAGCTGGTTCTCCACCAGCAGCGACAGGATCAGCGCACGGTCACGCAGCGGGCTGCCGTAATCGCCCAGCCAGCCGTTTGCTTCACGCGTCAGGCCAACGCCCTGCGCCAGCGCCAGCTGCGCGCGCTGCGGATCGCCCATCAGCTTTAGCGCTACGCCAAGCTGCACCAGCGCCAGCCCCGATTTGGCCTTGTCGCGCGTCTCATAGAGCGCGCGCAGCGCCCCCAGCGGTGCCTGTTGCTGGCGCGCTAACACCATGCCCGCATAGGCCTGCACGCTGAAACGCATAGCATCCTCGTTGCTGCTCCAGCGCGTTTCGATCTGCGCCGGGTCCTGCAGGTAGCGCAGCAGCCGCTCGTCAGCGCGAGGGATCACATCCTGCGGCACGCTGTATCCCGCTTCGCTGGCGCGCAGCAGGAAATCGGTCACGTAGGCGGTCAGCCAGAACTCCTCTTCACTCTCTTTACTCCAGAGGCCAAAACTGCCGTTGCCACGCTGCATGCCCGCCAGACGCGCAATGCCGGTATCAATGGCGGCACGGCGCGCTTCGTCGCTGCCGGTTTTAATGCCCATGAACGTAAGCTGTGCATGGTTAGTGAAAACCGACGGCCAGATGCCGCTGGTGGTCTGTTCCAGACAGCCATAGGGATAGGCATAAAGCTCACTGATATAGTGGGCGATATTCAGCGGCGGCTGGTTGCTGAGCGACAGTTGACTACTCAGGGAGTCAGGCTGCAACCCGCTAAAGGCGCTGGCGGGCACCTGCCAGCTCTGCCCGACCGGTATCTCGCCGTCGAAACTCAGCGTCTGCGCCGGATAAGCCGGACGCACGCCAATCTTCCAGCTACGCTGGCTGTCAGCCAGCGCTTCGCCTGCGACAGCCAGCCCGGAAACCTGCACCTGTACGCTGCCCTCGCCGAAACCGCCCTGTGCTTTAACCGGAATATGCAGCGTGGTGCGTGCGCCTTTCGCCAGTTGAACCTGTTGCGATGCGCCGCCGCTCATCACAATCTGGCCTTGCGCCTGGATATTGACCTTCAGCGTCTGCGGCTGGTCGGTAAGATTGGTCAGATCGAGCGCCAGCAGCGCCCGGTCGCCGCTCGCCATAAAGCGCGGCGTCGCCAGCTCGCTAATCAGCGGCGCGGCAACCACCACTTTGCGTTCGGCCGCGCCAAAGCTGTCGGCGCTCCAGGCCTGAGCCATCAAGCGCAGTTCGCCGTTGAACTGCGGGATCGGCAGCTCCAGCGTGCCTTCGCCGTTTTTATCCAGCGTGATCGGCTGCAGCTGCTGCGCGACGATATTTACCTCGGTCAGCGGTTTTCTGCCACCGCGCGACTGGGCGTCGTCGCCATCGCCACCAAAGCGCAGCGCCGCCAGGCGTCCCCCGCCCTCTATCAGCTGACCGAAGACATCATACTGATCGGCGTTATAGCGCTTACGGCCAAAGAAGCCGTCCCAGGGATCGGGCGTTTTATAGTCATTAATATTCAACACGCCGCTGTCCACCGCCGACAGCAGCACCTGAATCTGTGCAGGCAGTTCACCGCCGGTACGGCTGGCTTTCACCTTCACTTTCAGCGTCTGCTCAGGGCGCGTTTTCAGCGGCGCGTCCAGCGTCAGATCGATGCGGCGCGCGTCGGTCGCCATTGGCAGATGCAGCAGGCCGACGGCACGTTTTGGCGCGGCACCGCTGGCTTTGTCGCCGTCGCGTACCACAATAGCGCTCAGGTAGAGATCGTGACGTTTCCAGCTCGCATCAAGCGGCACCTCGACAGATGTGCCGCCCGCCGGGACATTGACCGGCTGCCACCACAGCGTGCCGCTGCTCGACTCCACCATCAGATAACCTTTGCCCGCGGCCGGTGACTCCACCTGAATATGGGCGGTCTCGCCGGGTTGATAGGCTGCTTTATCGAGCTTGAGCTTTACCTGGTCTGGCCGCAGCGCGCCGGTGCCGTTGGTATTGTCCTCCCACCAGTAGCCCGCGCGGAAACGCACGCTTGAGACGATCTTCTCCCCGGCCTGCACTTCCAGCCGGTATGACCCCGACTCCACCGGGAAGCCCACCTTCTGGCTATTACCTGCGCTCAGCGTAATGCGCTGCGCGTCTTCCTGCAGATCCTTCTCGTCATGGCGCATCTGCCAGCCTTCGCTGTCAGAGAAGCTCCAGTAGTAGTCGCGCCGCTCGCGGATCAGGCGAACCTCAAGATCCTGGGCCGCCAGCTTATCGCCCTGGCTGTTGGCATAGACGATGTCAAATTCAGCGACGCTGTTTTCTGGCACCGTCGGTTCCTGGGTATAACGATCGTAGCGGTAGTCATACACCGATTCGCTTTTGAACAGCGGGCGGATGCCAGGGAGCGCGGGCGCAGGCCAGATTGCCTGGGTGACGCGGCGCGTCACCGGTCGGCCGCCGGTTTCCAGCAGGCTCGCCTGCAGGATCAGGTTAAGCGGCGAGTGCGCCTGCGCCCACTCGCTCTCGACCGTCAGCTGTAGCTTGCCGTCGTTGTCGAGCGTGTCGTCAATATCATCCAGGTTACGCTTAACGTCCTCTTCCATAATGTCGCCAAACTGATAGCCCGGCAGCGCGGCAACGGCTTCGCGCGCCGGCCGCAGCATAAGCTGCCCCTGCAATTCGTTGCCCGCCGCGGGCGCGCCGTACAGATAGCGGCCTTCAATATTGAAAACAACGTCGGCATCCGGCGACAGCGGAACGTCGCTGTTTTGCAACGCCAGCGCCATACGCTCCGGCAGAAAATCTTCTACGTGGAATGTCCAGCTGCGCGGCTGGCTATCGCCGCTGTTGAGGCGCAGCGTCCAGTCGCCGGTCATGGCTGAGGCAGAAAGCGGGAAGCGCTGCTGGTAGATGTCATTCTCCGGCTGCCAGACAAAGGTCTGAGCCACTTCGCCGTTGGGCTGTACCACCTCGGCCTTGATCGGCTGTGCAGGCAGCGGCTTACCGTCGGCATCGCGCAGCAGCGCGTTAACGATCACCGTTTCGCCAGGCCGATAGAGATCGCGCGGGCCGAAAACAAACAGCTGTTTGTCGTAGCCCTGCGGGCCAGCAACGGGGAATTCGGCCAGATCCAGCGCTGGAAGATTGAGGTCGATCAGCGATGTCTGGCCCTTTTGCGTGGCGAGCAGCAGTTTACCCTTCGCCTGAGCTGGCAGACGCAGATGACCGCTGTCATCGCTTGAGCCGCTGGCAAGCTGCTGGCCCTTTTCATCCAGCAGCTGTACGTTCACGTCTGCCAGCGGCGCGCCGCTGGCCAGGCTTTGGGCAAACAGCTCCATCTCGCCGGGGAAACGGTGCAGAGACAGGCCGATGTCGCTCAGGGTAAACAGCGTGGCGGGCAGCGTGTACTGGTAAGAGCCTGCCTGTTTCATCACCGCCAGATAGACGCCTGGCTGCTTCAGCGGTGCGACATCGTCCAGCGGCAACTGCAGTTTTTCACGCGTGTTACGCGCCGGGTTGAGGTCAAAACGTCCGGTATAGACCAGATCGGCATTTTTAAGCAGCTCTCGCGATGACCAGTAGGAAAGGTTGTTACCGTAGTTCCACTGGGCAAGAAAATCGTTCATCGACGCATTTTTAACGCGGAAGAAGTCGACATCGACGCGCGAAACGTTAAGCGCCAGCACCGGCAGGCCCTGCGTCAGGCGCAGCGGCAGCAGCGAACCACGACTGGCAAAGCCCACCATTGGCTGAATATCGCGCGTGGTCAGCGACTGGCTGAAAGGCGTAGATAATGGGGCGCCGTTAGCCGCACGCAATCCAGCATCGACGCTCACCGTCAGCTTGCGCGACGGCTCCGGATGCCGAAAGCGCAGCGACTTGCCGTTCTGCGCCAGCTCCCAGCCACCATCCACCTTGCCGTTTTTGTCATCGACCAGCTTCACCCGCGCGGCAAAATCCTGTTTGTCGTCAAGCGGGATGTTAAAGGTGAGCACCAGTGCGGCCGCGCCGTCCAGCTGAAGCTCAGAGAAGTCGATAATGGTTAACACTTTCGCTGTCTGTTGCGCAGCAGCAGGCTCTGCGGCACTCAGTGCAAAGGTCGTGCCGCCAGCCAGTGCCGCACCTAACAGCAGGCCGCAAAGCAGGCGTTTAACAGGTCTTGCCATGGTAAATCCCTCACCAGTCCCAGAAGGGTTAATTTCGCTGCGCAATTTCACCGCAAACCCGCGATTTTAGCAATCCTGCCCTTGAGATAGCTTTCACATTCCCTGACACTGAGCCTTCCTGATGATAAGAAGAGGTTGCTATGACAGCCATATTTGTCTCTGCTGACTGGTTAAATGAACACTACGCCGAAGAGAGCGTACAGGTACTGGATGCCCGCATGTTGCCGCCAGGCCAGGAGGCCGTACGCGATATCACGGCGGAATATCTGGCGGGTCATCTGCCGGACGCGCCCTTTTTCGACATCGAAGCCCTTTCCGATCACAGCAGCCCTTATCCGCATATGATGCCGCGCGCCGAGCGCTTCGCCGTGGCGATGCGTGAACTGGGGATCAATAGCGACAAACATCTGGTGGTGTATGACGAAGGCAACCTGTTCTCGGCGCCGCGTGCCTGGTGGATGCTGCGCGCGTTCGGCGTAGAACAGGTGTCGATTCTGGCGGGTGGTTTACAGGGCTGGAAAGCAGCCGGTTTGCCGCTGGCGACAGGGCCGGTGACGCTGCCGGAAGGCGAATTCGACGCGACATACGATGAGACACAGGTAAAACGCCTGACCGACGTGCTGCTGATCAGCCATGAAGGTGGTGCGCAGATTGTCGATGCACGTGCGGCGAACCGCTTTAACGCCGAGGTAGACGAGCCGCGCCCAGGCCTGCATCGCGGCCATATTCCGCACAGCCGCAACGTGCCCTGGAACGATCTGGTCGTAAACGGGGCGTTAAAGCCGGAAGCCGAACTCCGCGCCGTTTTTGACAAAGCGGGCGTGAAGCTGGATGAACCGGTGGTAGCCAGCTGCGGCTCAGGCGTCACCGCCGTCGTCGTCATCCTGGCGCTGACCGTGCTTGGGGCGCGCAACGTTACGCTCTATGACGGTTCCTGGGGTGAATGGGGCAGCCGCGACGATCTGCCCATCGAGAAATAGCAAAAGGTGCGGCATTGCGCCGCACCCGATTCAGATGATGCGCGGGCTGCCTTTGAAGTCGCGCAGGAAACTGCCCCAGCGGCGTTCATAGAACGGCGTGATGTGGGCAGTGAAGAAGTGGCTGATGCCCTTCTCGTCCGCCACCACTTCACAGATATCAATCGGCGCGTCATCCGCCAGCGTATCTGTGGCAACGCTGCCCGCCGCCTGAATAATCGCCTCTATATCGCTTTCCGCCTCAATGCCAATCAGCAGGTTCGGCTGCTGATCTGCGCTTTCGCGAATGCTGGCGACAAAGGCGCGGCGCACCTGTTTGTATTTGCTGAACAGCTGCGTCAGTGAGTCGATCATCTGCGCAGGCGGCATTGCGACTTCAGAGAGCAGCAGCGCGTGGCCACCTTCCAGCACGGTCTGCTGGCTCAGCGCATCGCCCTCTTCGCCCAGCAGATGGGCGATCTCGGCCGGGGAGAACTCTTTACCGGTGGGAAGTTTGGGGTTGAGAAACAGCGTTTCGCCACGCGTCATCTCAAACAGCGTGCGCACCGGCATACGCAGATAAGACTGCTCATTCTCAATGGCTTCGCTCATCGCCTGCTGCGAGGTAAAAAACGGAATAACGCTGCGGCCATCCTCTTTTTCCCAGTGCTGCAAATCGACCGGCGTATCCGCAGCGAACTGTGTCTCCGTGCTTTCGCCCGGCACCCAGACATCAGCGGCCAGCAGCAGCTGAAAAAACTCAGGACGGTGCGCTGGCTCGGTGGCGGCCAGCTTCAGCACCTCTTCAAGACGGTTCATGTTTTGCCTTTCTACATAAGGTGACGGGCAAACCGTCACCAGATCCATTACTTAAGCAGCAGATTCGCCAGGGTACGCACGCCAATGCCGGTTGCGCCAGCGGCCCATTGATCCACCGCGCCTTTGCGGTAGGTCGCGGAACAGTCGATATGCAGCCAGCCTTCCTGATAGCGCGTGACAAAGTGAGACAGAAACGCCGCGGCGCTGCTTGCACCCGCTGAGTGCGCGGCGCTGGCGATATTGTTGAGATCGGCAAAGTTAGACGGCAGATGGTTGCGGTGGAACTCCGCCAGCGGCAGACGCCAGAACGGCTCATTCTCGCTGGTGGCGCTACCCATCAGCGACTGTGCCAGCACGTCGTCAAAGGTGAAGAGCGCGTGGTAGTCGTTGCCCAGTGCGGTTTTCGCCGCCCCGGTCAGCGTAGCGGCGTCAATCAGCAGCGTCGGCTGCTGCTCGCTGGCGTCAATCAGGCCATCAGCCAGCACCAGACGTCCTTCGGCATCGGTATTCATTACCTCGACCGATTTGCCGTTGCGGTAGCGAATGATGTCGCCCAGGCGGAACGCGTTCCCGCTGACCATGTTGTCGGCGCAGCAAAGGAACAGCTTAACGCGCTGCTTGAGGCCACGCGAAATCGCCAGCGCCAGCGCACCGGTTACGGTAGCTGCGCCGCCCATGTCGGACTTCATCGAGTCCATAAACGCGCTCTGCTTCAGGCTATAGCCGCCGGTATCAAAGGTGATACCTTTCCCCACCAGACAGGCAAATACGGGCGCGCTGTCGTCACCGGTTGGGTTGTAATCCAGCACCAGCAGCACCGGCGGACGGCTTGAGCCGCGCCCGACGGTATGGAGGCCAAGATAGCCCTGCGTGCGCAGATCGTCACCGCGCGTCACGCGATAGCTGACCGCCTCGCCGCCCACTTCAGTGATCAGATCGATGGCGCTGTGCGCCAGATCTTCCGGGCCCAGCTCTTCTGCTGGCAGGTTAATGGTGTCACGTACCCAGTCAATAATGCGCAAACGGCGGGAAAACTCCGCCTGATCCTGCTCATTCAGCGTTGGCCAGGTCACGCTGCGCTGCCCTTTCGGTCCGCGGTAGCCCTGCCAGAACGCCCAGCACGGCTCCAGATCCCAGCCTTCACCGCTTAGCGCGACCTGACGAATACCCTGTGCGTCGATTTTACGTGCCGCGCGCTGGATGGTGTTGAGCACATCCGCGCTGTTCAGGTGAATGGTCATGCCGCTGTCGTTGCTGGTCAGAATCGCTTTCTCGCCCCAGCGCGCATCTGCGGGCTGATGGCTCAGCGTGATATTCATCAGTTGTGTTGTCATCGCGAAACTCCGTATGCGTTATAAGTATCATCCAGCCAGAAGCGCAGGCTTTAGCAGTTAAACGTCAGTCCTGATAACAGATATTTTAGGGTGACGCCAGCGGATCCAGCCAGAGAGGCGCCGTTTCCGGTTTTTACCCGGTCTACGGCGCAGGGATTAACGTGAAGTGGACACGGGCGCACGCAGGCGGGTTACCACCTTCTGCACCAGCGCAATGGCGTAATCGATCTCTTCCTGCGTGGTGAAGCGGCCAAGCGAGAAGCGCAGCGAACTGTGCGCCAGCGCTTCATCCAGCCCGATGGCGCGCAGCACGTAGGAAGGCTCCATGCTGGCAGAGGTACAGGCCGAACCGGAGGAGAGCGCCAGATCTTTTAATGCCATGATCAGCGACTCGCCATCAACGCCAGCGAAACTGACATTGAGGATATTGGGCGCGCTCTGCGCCAGATTGCCGTTGAGCTGCACGCCATCCAGCGCGCTGAGCCCCTGCCACAGCCGCGCACGCAGCATTGCCAGACGCGCCATTTCGCTTTCACGCGCCTCGCGGGCGAGATGGAAAGCTTCGCCCATACCAACAATCTGGTGCACCGGCAGCGTGCCGGAACGCATGCCGCGCTCGTGACCACCACCGTGCATCTGCGCGTCGATCTGGACTTTAGGTTTGCGACGCACGTAGAGCGCCCCAATGCCTTTTGGGCCATAGAGTTTATGGGCGGAAAACGACATCAGATCGACCTTGAGTTCGCTCAGGTCAATCGGCAGTTTGCCTACGCTCTGGGTGGCGTCGACGTGAAAGAGAATATCGCGCGCGCGGCACAGCTCGCCGATAGCAGCAATATCCTGGATCACCCCGATTTCATTATTAACGTGCATCAGCGACACCAGCACGGTGTCGTCGCGCAGCGCGTCGCGCACCGTATCCGCAGTAATAATGCCGTTAGCAGGCGGGGCGAGATAAGTGACCGTAAAGCCTTCGTTCTCCAGCTGCTTACAGCTGTCGAGCACCGCTTTATGCTCGGTCTGGCTGGTGATAATGTGCTTGCCGCGCGCGCGCTGGGCATGCGCTGCACCTTTGATGGCGAGATTGTCAGATTCGGTTGCGCCAGAGGTGAAGATGATTTCACGCGGGTCGGCATTGACCAGTTCTGCTACCTGATTGCGCGCAACGTCGACCGCCTCTTCAGCTTGCCAGCCGAAACGGTGCGAGCGTGAAGCCGGATTACCAAAGGTGCCGTCCAGCGTCAGGAACTGCATCATTTTGCTGGCCACACGCGGATCGGCCGGCGTTGTCGCGGCATAATCCAGGTAAATCGGTAATTTCATTGCGCTAAAGCTCCGTATCGAAAATCGTACGTCTTTATAGCAGATTCGGCCCTGACCGCGTTAGCAGTAAGGGCCGCAGAAGCGAGGGATTACGAGGCGCGCAGATTGACGTTGATTTCCTGAACGCGGTTGTTCTGGAAACGGCGGTTGTCCTGAGAGTTCTGACGGTCGGCAACGTCGAGGATCTCCTGGTTGTTCACCAGTTCGGCCAGCGTAATGTTGTTCAAGAAATCGCTAATGCGCACGCTGAGATCGCGCCACAGCACATGCGTCAGGCAACGCTCGCCGCCCTGACAGCCTTCTTTGCCCTGGCATTTGGTGGCGTCAACCGACTCATCGACAGCGGTAATCACTTCACCTACCGCGATGGCGCTGGACTCTTTACCCAGCAGATAACCGCCGCCCGGGCCACGCACGCTGGCCACCAGGCCATGTTTACGCAGACGCGAGAATAACTGCTCCAGATAGGAGAGCGAAATGCCCTGACGCTCGGAAATATCAGCCAGCGGAACCGGCCCTTCATGGGAATGCAGGGCAACGTCCAGCATAGCGGTAACGGCGTAACGTCCTTTGGATGTCAGTCTCATAGCGTACTACCTCAATAGCGTCCGGTTATCGGAGGATTAGCAAAAGATAGCCGAAGTCTGACATTCCCGAGTGTTTTGGTCAACTATTTAACCGAGTATTTCACTCAACTATTTAACCGAGTAATTTACTCAACTACTCTTTATCGCCTTTGCGCTTTTCAAACGAGGCCAGCATACCGCGCAGGATATTCAACTCATCGCGTTCTGGACGGGCGCGCGTATAGAGGCGACGCAGTTTGCTCATCACCTGGCCCGGGTTTCCTTCACGGATAAAACCGCTGTTCAGCATCATCTGTTCCATATGCTGATAGAAACGTTCAAGGTCATCCACCAGCGGATAAGGTGACTCAGCGTATTCCGGCGCGGGCTGCGCCTTCGCCTGCGCGGCCAGCCAGGCCATACGCACTTCGTAGGCAATAATCTGCACCGCCATCGCCAGGTTAAGCGAGCTGTACTCTGGGTTCGCCTGAATCGCGACGTGGTAGTGGCATTTTTGCAGCTCGTCGTTGGTCAGGCCGACGCGTTCACGGCCAAACACCAGCGCAACCGGAGCCTGCTGGCCCTCTTCCACGCTTTTCACGCCGCATTCGCGCGCGTCCAGCATCGGCCAGGGCAGCGAGCGCGAACGCGCGCTGGTGCCGACCACCAGGCTACAGCCTGCGATCGCCTCGTCGAGTGTGTCGACGATTTTTGCCTCGCCGATGACGTCGCTGGCGCCTGCCGCCAGAGAGATCGCCTGTGAATCAGGCTTCACCAGCGGGTTGACCAGGTAAAGGTTGCTCAGGCCCATGGTTTTCATAGCGCGGGCCACGGAGCCCATATTGCCGGTGTGAGAGGTTTCCACCAGTACGATTCGAATGTTCTGTAGCATAGATTGGCGTCAGTCAGGAAATGATGGTCAGCATGCTAACATAAGTGGAGACATTTAAAGAACGCGCTGCTATACTCCGCGCCGTTTTTCCCGTTCTTTAACATCCAGTGAGAGATACCGATGCATCCGATGCTCAACATCGCCGTGCGCGCTGCGCGCAAGGCCGGAAACCTGATTGCCAAGAATTATGAAACCCCGGACGCGGTCGAAGCCAGCCAGAAAGGCAGCAACGACTTTGTAACCAATGTTGACCGTGATGCAGAACGACTGATTATCGAAGTGATTCGCAAATCCTACCCGCAGCACTCCATCATTACTGAAGAAAGTGGTGAACTGGCGGGCGACGATCAGGACATTCAATGGGTTATCGATCCGCTGGATGGCACTACCAACTTTATCAAACGCCTGCCCCATTTCTCTGTCTCTATCGCCGTGCGCATCAAAGGCCGCACCGAAGTCGCTGTGGTTTACGATCCAATGCGTAACGAACTCTTTACCGCCGTTCGCGGTCAGGGCGCACAGCTTAACGGCTATCGTCTGCGCGGCAGCACCGCACGCGATCTTGACGGCACCATTCTGGCAACCGGCTTCCCGTTTAAAACCAAACAGCATGCACCGGCCTATATCAATGTTGTAGCGAAGCTGTTTACCCAGTGCGCTGACTTCCGTCGCACCGGTTCAGCCGCCCTGGATCTGGCGTATGTCGCTGCCGGTCGCGTTGATGGCTATTTTGAAATCGGCCTGAAGCCGTGGGACTTTGCGGCTGGCGAACTGCTGGTGCGCGAAGCAGGCGGTCTGGTAACAGATTTTACCGGCGGCCATGGTTATATGCATTCGGGCAATATCGTGGCAGGCAACCCGCGCGTGGTGAAATCGCTGCTCTCCAACATGCGTGACGAGCTGAGCGAAGCGCTGAAACGCTGATATGAAAAAGGCGGCTGATTAGCCGTCTCGAAACTCACGCTGTGAATGTAAAAACGCGGATGGTATGAAGCGGAGAGCAAAGCGTCCCGCGCCATGGATGGCGCGGGCCGAGCGATCAGGGATGACTTGAGCGACTTTGCGATCGATTCATACCATCCGCGTCTGCACCATACAAAAATTAAAGGCGGCTGATTAGCCGCCTTTTTATTAATCAAATCTCCGTCTTAACGACGTTCGTGGCTCAGCACCTGACGTGGCTGGGTGCGACGGCCGATGCGTCCCATCACCGCTGCCAGCACAGCCTCAATCAACAGCATAAAGAAGGCATACCAGCTCGCTTTCGCCGTTGCTGCTGCAGCCTGCTCAGCCGCTTCACGCGCTTTCTGCTCTGCCTGCTGCTTCAGTTGCTGGAACTGCTGTACCGCCTGCTGATAGCTCTGCTCGGTCTGATTCACAATCTGCTCAACTTCCTGATCGCTCTTACCGGTGCGCGCCTTAATGATATTTTTCAGCGCGTCGCGGTCCGCCGCCTGCAGCGTATCAGAATGGCGAGTCAGCACGCCGCGAACCCAGTTAGTAATATCAGTATCGGCATTTTGCGGATTCTGCGCACTATTCTTCGCCTGGTTCTCCGCATTATTCGCTTCGCTATTTACGTCCTGTTGTAAATTTTCCGGCTGCAATTCAGGTTTGCCGGTCTGGCGCAGCGTGGTTTGCAATTCATTTTGCAAATCGTCGAGGTTGATATTATTTTCCTGAAGCTTCTGTTTCGCATAATCGGTCACCGTCGGCGCTGCGGCAGAAATACCACTGCCCACCGCCTGAAAACCTGAACCAATAATATTGAATGCGCCGCCAATCAGGCTACTGGCAAGGGAAACTGCCAGCCAGATAGTAAATAATGTGCTAAGGCCAAACATCAGCAAACCGTGCAGTGCGCCTTCACGCTGCGCCAGACGGCCCGCCAGATAGCTACCCACCGCCATAGCGATAAGCATGCTCAGCCCGGTCCAGATCAGTGCGCCGGTGCCCAGATGCTGCAGCGGATTTTGCTCCTGTTGTGGATCAACGGTTGTTGCGCCGATCGCGGTTCCGAGCAGCGTCAGTAAAATATGTACAATCAGTGCACCAATTACGCCAGCGAACACGGCACTCCAGGAAATACGCTTCAATGGTAATCCGGCGTGCGTTTCGGTGATGGTTTCTGTTGTACCATTATTAATCCGGGTTTCATGCATGGTGATTCTCCTCGCAACAGACAACGTTAAATAATCAATATTAATTAAAGCAACATAACATTTGGTTGTTGTTATTTAGCGTAGACGAGAAAACTATTTTCACCACAGAGATCATTCATCTATTTACATTAACGAAGCGCAAAAAGAGAGATAAACAAAACGGAAAACAGCAAGGCCAGCGGATAAATATTTATTTGTGGTTGTTGGGTAAACTGCGCTATCTGAAAGGATGCATCCCGCTGCCAATGCTGGACGCGGCGCTCTGCCATAAAAGAATACCCGTTACGGCTAAAAGCACGCTGCCGATAAGGGCCAGCAACGGCATCACCAGCGCCGCCGTTGAGGACGGGCTGCTGTCGCGTCCCAGCCGCTGCGCCAGCGTCCGGAATCGCTGCACCAGCAGGCCGATAGCGGAAATGGTCAGTGCAGTACCCAGCGCCATCACCGCCGCCGAAAGCACGCCCCACAGGTATACGCCGATCACGCGAGAAAACAGCAGCATCATAATTGCGCCAGAACAGGGACGCAGCCCCATTGACACCACCAGCAGCAGCTGAGTTTTCACGCTTACCGCCTCAGCGATCTGCTGCGCGCCAGGCAAATGGGTGTGCCCGCAGCCGCAGTGCGCATCGTGCTGATGGTGTACGTGCAGCGCATGAATTTTTAACGCCGGGCGCGGGCGCAGCAGTCGATACAATGTTTTCAGCGACCGAAAGCCCAGCCATGCGCCCAGGGCAATCACCAGCAGATAACTCCCCTTCTCCAGCCAGGCGCTGCTGAGGTGCAGCTGGCGTGAGGAGGTTTGCAGCATTACCAGCATGAGCGTCACCAGGCCTATCGCCACACCGCCCTGCAATAGCGACGCCAGCAGCGTCAGTCTGAGGCTGGTCTTCAGGCGTGTCGGATGGGTAGCCAGAAAGGTAGTGATGACAACTTTGCCGTGACCCGGCCCAAGCGCATGTAATACGCCATAAGCCAGGCTAAAAAGCACCAGCATGCCACCGGCGCTGTCCGGCTCGGCTTTAACCTGCTGCAACAGCTGCGTCATCTGCTGGTGCAGCTCTTTTTGCCAGATCACGCTTTGCAGCAGGATTTGCGGCCAGTGTAGCCATAGCGCGAACGCGGTGCCCGCCAGCGCGACAGCCAGCAGCCACAAAGGCCAGAGACGACGAACCCGCGTGCCCGAAATCGTCAGTGACATGTCAGTGTCACCTTTTGTGCGAACTGGCGTCCCAAATCCATCTCTTCCGGCGGCGCATCGGCTTTATCCAGCGACAAGGCATATTGCTTTAGCGTGTCATCAGGCTTCGGCGTTTGCAGCGCCAGCGCACAGCGCGTTTGTAGTGACGACGGCAGACTGAGCGCGCGCGTGCCGCTGTAGGTCATATCAACGAAATAGGTAGGATCAAAAGTCAGGATTTCAAAACGCTGTCCGGCTAACGGTTGAGGCTCAGCCAGCGGCAGGATAAACTCCAGCACCGCTTTGTTGCCGCTGCGCGACAGATGATATTCCCTGGGCAGGTTCAGGAATTTTACCCGCTGGCCGTTGTGCCACACTTCAGAAAAGTAGTGCTGGCCCAGTACATTCGCCATCACCTCCGCCGCCAGTTTTTTCCATACTTCACTGCCAGGCTTTGCATCGCCCGCGTCATAGAGCAGATCGGCTGAGGTTATTTCGTCCATCGTCCAGCTCATTTTCATTCCGGTAAAAGTATCGCCATCGGCAAGCAGTTCGGTTTTCATATCGATAAAGCTGTGAGGATGTGCATAGACGGCAGCACTCATCAGCATGAGTAGAGTAAAAAGCGCGCTTTTCATAATGTTATAAAGTTACATTCCTGATTGAAAGCTCTTATGAGTAACAAAAAATTGTGACCCGTGCTGAAGCATTGCATTAAAAACCAGACCAAAGCCGCGGCTTTTTTCGCCATTGGCTATTCTTAGCGCAATACCGGACCGCTGGAATCCAGACTGATGAGTTCTGCTACCTCTTCGGCACCACTCTTCACCCGATCACAGCGTCGATGTCATCTGCTACTGCTGCTTTATTTGCCAACTCCCGCACTTACGCTCGACAAACTCTGTCAGTTAAACGGCGTTGATGCTGTCGTCGCCCGACAGGATATAGAAGATGTTGGGGATGAGATACAGCGTTATCACCAGCTGGAACTACACCAGATGGTGGACGGCAGCTTTCGCATTCATGGCACCGAGCTGGATCGGCGACTTTGCCTGCTGCACTGGCTGCGGCGCGGGCTGCGTTTGTCGGAAGCCTTCGTGTGTGAGCACTTTGCCGCGCCTTTGCGCCAGCGGCTAAAGGTAATGAAAATTGAAAAGGCACTCTACGATGAGATTAATTTGCAGGCGCTGATCCAGCACTGCAGCCTGAAACTGTCGCGCGACTTCAGCGCACGCGATCGCCTGTTCCTGCAAATTTTTATGAAGTATGGCCTGATGCAGCGCCAGCCCGCGTTGTTTAATGAACGCCAGCGCGCCTGGCTGGCGCAAAAGTTTGAGCGCGAGGCGGCGATGGATGTCATCCTTCACTGGCAAAAGCGCTGCCATCTTGCGCCGCACATCAGCGAAGCGGACTTCTGGACGCTGCTGTTCAGCCTGATTCATGCGCCAGGCCCCGATGCGCTGCACCATCCCTGCCACCAGCAGTTGATGGAGGCAACGGAGCAGCTTATCAACGCGTTCGAACAGCTTGCGGAACTGCGCTTCCTTGAGCCGCAAGAACTGACATTGCAGCTCTATACTCATCTGGCACAGGCGCTCGATCGCTGCCATTTCGGCATTGGTATTGATAACAGCGTGGCGCTGGATGTGACAAAACTTTATCCGCGTCTGCTACGCACCACACAACAGGCGCTGACCGGATTCGAAACCCGTTACGATCTGCGTTTCAGCCAGGAGGAGGTTAGCCTGATTGCCGTGATTTTTGGTGCCTGGCTTATGCAGGGGAGCGCGCTCCAGGAAAAGCAGGTTTTGCTGATAACCGGCGACAATGCGCGCCTTGAGCAACAGATCGAACAGCAGATCCGCGAAATATCGCTGCTGCCGATTAATATCAAATATCAGGATATGGTGGACTTTCAGCGCGACGGGGCGCCGCGTGATATTGCGCTGGTGATCTCTCCCTACGCGACGTCATTGCCCCTCTATTCGCCGCCGCTGATCCACGCTGAGTTGCCGCTCAGTGAACATCAGCAGCAGCGTATCCGCGCGCTGCTGGAGAGTTAAACCGCACGCGGACGCAGAAAAAGCGCAGGCAGAGCGACCAGCGCCATCACCCAGAAGAGATGTCCTTGCAGGTGTGTAAACAGCAGGCCACAAATCATGGTCATCACCGCAATACCGCCGCCCATCGCCAGCGCCGAATAGATTGATTGCAGGCGGATGACATCCGGGCCGCTGCGCGCGGCGATAAAGCGCATCGCCGCCAGATGGCACACGGTGAAGCTGCCGCAGTGCAGGATTTGTCCTACAACCAGCCAGGGCAGTTCAATGGTGGCACCTGACAGCACCCAGCGCACCAGCGCGCAAACGCCGGAAAGCAGCAGCAGATCGCGGACGCGCCAGCGGCGGAACAGGCGATTGCTCAGGGCAAAAACGACAATCTCCGCCACGACGCCAAGCGACCACAGATACCCCACCACCGAGGCGGAGTACCCGCTCTGCTGCCACCAGATGGCGCTAAAACCATAATAAGCAGCATGTGCGCCCTGCATGAGCGTGACGCATAACATAAAGCGCCATACGCTATTTTCCCGCAGCAGATGGCGCCAGGCACGCCAGCCGCCGCCTGTTGTGCTGTGCCGTTCTTCGCCCTGTGGGCGGGTAAACGGCGGCAGCAGCATGCCGCCGAGCATGGCCAGCACGCCAACCGACAGCAGCGCCAGAATTGCCTGAGATGACCAGTGATTGACCAGCAGCCCGGTCAGCGCCGAACTAATAACAAATGCCAGCGAGCCCCACAGGCGAACCGGGCCGTATTTCAGGCCGATTTGCTGCGTCCAGGTTGCGGCCAGCGCGTCGCTGAGCGGCACCAGCGGCGAGAAAAACAGGTTAAAGCCGACCATCACCAGCAGCAGCCATAGCCACTGCTGCCCTATCCAGTATCCAGCGGCAAACAGGCAGGTCATCAGCGCCAGCAGCCGCAGCGCGGTGATCAGCTGCGCTGGATGTTTTACCTGTGAAGCGATGAGGAGACTGCCAGCAAAGCGCGCTACCATGCCGCAGCCAAGCAGCAAACCGATTTTCTCAGCGTCAAGCCCAGTGCCTTTCAGCCACACGCCCCAGAAAGGCAGATAGATGCCGTAGCAAAAAAAGTAAGTGAAATAGCCAAGACCGAGCCATTTCGCCGAGCTGATTGCCATTGTGCCTCCTGCAATTCTCATCCGTTCACTTTATTGCGCGCTACTCTACCGGAAATCAGGCAATAAAAAAGGATGGCCTGGGCCATCCTTTATCGCGAGCGCACAGAACGCGCGCTTACGCGTACACCGGCAGACGGGCACAGACGTCCAGCACTTTCTGCTTGATGCGTTCGATGGTCGCTTCATCGTTGACGTTGTCCAGCACGTCAGCGATCCAGCCAGCCAGCTCGCGCACTTCCGCTTCTTTAAAGCCGCGACGCGTAACTGCTGGGGTACCGATGCGCACGCCGGAGGTGACGAACGGGCTTTTCGGATCGTTCGGCACGCTGTTTTTGTTAACGGTGATGTTGGCACGGCCCAGCGCGGCATCCGCCTCTTTACCGGTCAGGTTTTTGCTCACCAGATCGATCAGGAACAGATGGTTATGGGTTCCGCCTGACACGATGTTATAGCCTCGCTCGATCAGCACTTCTACCATCGCTTTCGCGTTTTTCGCTACCTGCTGCTGGTAGGTTTTGAACTCCGGCTCCATTGCCTCTTTGAACGCTACAGCTTTACCAGCGATAACGTGCATCAGTGGACCGCCCTGCCCGCCAGGGAAGACGGCAGAATTCAGTTTCTTATAGAGATCTTCATCGCCACCTTTCGCCAGGATCAGACCACCGCGCGGGCCCGCCAGGGTTTTGTGCGTGGTTGACGTAACGATGTGCGCATGCGGCACCGGGTTCGGATAGACGTCAGCCGCGATCAGACCCGCTACGTGCGCCATGTCGACGAACAGGTAAGCACCCACGCTGTCAGCGATTTCACGCATTTTTGCCCAGTCGCAGACGCCAGAATAAGCAGAGAAGCCACCAACGATCATTTTCGGCTGGTGAGTTTTTGCCAGTTCTGCCAGTTCGTTGTAGTCGATTTTGCCGCTTTCATCGATACCGTAAGGCACGACGTTGTAGAGCTTACCAGACAGGTTGACTGGCGAACCGTGAGTCAGGTGACCGCCGTGCGCCAGGTTCATACCCAGGATGGTATCGCCCGGTTGCAGCAGCGCCGTGTAGACGGCGAAGTTAGCCTGAGAACCAGAGTGCGGCTGCACGTTAGCGTAATCGGCCCCAAACAGTTCTTTAGCGCGATCGATTGCCAGCTGTTCAACGATATCGACGTATTCACAACCGCCGTAGTAGCGCTTGCCCGGATACCCTTCGGCATATTTATTGGTGAGCTGCGAACCTTGCGCCTGCATTACGCGTGGGCTGGTGTAGTTTTCAGAAGCAATCAGTTCAATGTGCTCTTCCTGACGCACTTTCTCTTGCTCCATCGCCTGCCACAACTCGGCATCATAATCGGCAATGTTCATTTCACGCTTTAACATCCGCATCTCCTGACTCAGCTAACTTTTTTAACGGCAGTTTAAGCTCCCTAAGGGAGCAAAGGCCCACAGTGTAAACCGTTTTGCCAGGTGAAGGTAGCGCCAATTCGGGAATATACGCAAACGATTGGCTCGGCGCTGGCAAAGGTTTTTTACGCTTTTTTAGCCTGCCGCATTACCCCGATTTTTCCTCAGGTTGTGACGCAGATTTTTTCACGTTGTACCTAAAGCTTGCCAGTTAAATAACCCGAACGCGCGTTGGGTTATTTACAACGCATAATGCCCGATCATAACATGCATTTAAAATACAACTTTAAGCAGCCAGAGGAATCCCCATGCTTGACGCACAAACTATCGCTACCGTGAAATCTACGCTTCCCGCTGTTGCCGCCGTTGGCCCGAAGCTGACTGCACACTTTTATGACCGCATGCTGACGCAGCACCCTGAACTAAAAAACGTTTTTAATATGAACAACCAGCGCAACGGCGACCAGCGTCAGGCGCTGTTCAACGCGATCTGTGCGTATGGGGCCAATCTGGATAATCTGGCTGCGCTGTTGCCCGCCGTAGAAAAAATTGCGCAGAAGCATGCCAGCCTGGCCATCAAGCCGGAGCAGTACGCCATCGTAGGGGAAAACCTGCTGGCGACGATTAAAGAACTGCTTAATCCGGGCGATGAGGTGCTGGCCGCATGGGGACGCGCGTACGGCGTGCTGGCGGATGTTTTTATCCAGCGTGAAGAGGCGATTTATCAGGAAACCGAGCAGCTGGAAGGCGGCTGGCGCGACACGCGGGCGTTCCGCATTAGCGCAATCGACGAGCAAAGCGCGGTGATTAAAAGCTTTACCCTGACGCCGGTTGACGGCGGCGCGGTCGCGACCTTTAAGCCGGGCCAGTATATTACCGTGCAGCTGCATCCCGCTGGCTTTGCCTTCCAGCAGAATCGCCAGTATTCACTGACGCATACTCCCAATGGCAAAACCTACCGTATTGCGGTGAAACATGACGCGCAAGGCACTGTCTCCGGCTGGCTGCATCAGAATGCAAAAGTCGGCGATGTGCTGGAACTGACTGCACCGCACGGCGATGTGTTTATGGACGTGACGCCCGATACCCCGGTCGCGCTGATTTCAGCAGGCGTTGGCGTGACACCGACGCTGGCCATGCTGCACGCGCTGGTAGAACAAGGCCATACGGCACCCGTGACCTGGCTGCACGCAGCAGAAAACGGTGCGCAGCACGCTTTTGCTGCTGAAGTGGCCGAGACGGGTGCTCGCCTGCGCGATTTCGAGAAGCGCGTATGGTATCGCGTGCCGGATGCGGCTGATGCAGGCCGTTTTGACGCCGAAGGTATGATGGATCTCTCCAGCGAATCCGCGCGGCTGCTGGATGCGCACACCCAGTTCTGGCTGTGCGGCCCCGTCGGCTTTATGCAGTTTGTCGCCGGACAGCTGCGCGATGCAGGCGTTGATGCGTCGCGCATTCACTATGAAGTATTTGGCCCGCACAAAGGCCTGTAACCGTCAGGCAATAAAAAGCCCGCTGTTGAGCGGGCTTTTTTACCTCGCAGCGATGGACTTAAATCGCCTCTTCGTCCTCTTCGCCGGTACGAATACGCACCACGCGTGAAACGTCAAAAACGAAAATCTTACCGTCGCCGATTTTACCGGTCTGCGCAGTTTTCATAATGGTTTCCACGCAGGTATCGACGATGTCGTCGCCCACCACCATCTCGATTTTCACTTTCGGCAGGAAGTCGACCATATACTCCGCGCCGCGATAGAGCTCGGTGTGCCCTTTCTGACGGCCAAAGCCTTTCACTTCAGAGACCGTCATCCCGGTAATGCCCACCTCAGCTAAGGCTTCACGCACATCATCGAGTTTGAATGGTTTGATAATTGCATCAATCTTTTTCATGTCAGACCCTTTTCTCACTCCCTCCGTGGCCGGATGGGGTGCTGTAAGTATATACCCGCAACCTCAGGCGCTTCTCTGCGCCAGAAAGCTACTCTTTAAAATCGCTGGCGTCCAGTTCATGTCGGGACAGCAGCTTATAAAACTCGGTGCGATTGCGCCCGGCCAGCCGCGCGGCGTTGGTGACATTGCCTTTGGTCATCTGCAACAGTTTACGCAGATAGTTCAGCTCAAACTGGTTACGCGCCTCTACGAACGTCGGCAAGGCGCTGCTCTCTCCGCTGAGCGCCTGCTCCACCAGCGCATCGCTGATGACCGGCGATGAAGTCAGCGCCACGCACTGCTCAATCACGTTCACCAGCTGGCGCACGTTACCCGGCCAGCCAGCCGACATCAGACGCTTCATCGCATCGACAGAAAAGCTACGCACAAAAGGTTTATGACGTTCTGCCGCCTGCCGCAGCAGGTGGCTGGCAAGCAGCGGAATATCCTCGGTGCGCTCGTGTAGCGCGGGTAACTTCAGATTCACCACGTTGAGACGGTAGAAGAGATCCTCACGAAACTCTTTCTTCTCCATCGCCTTCGGTAAGTCGCGATGCGTCGCCGAGATAATGCGGACGTTAATGTCGATGTCGTTATTGCTGCCGAGTGGCCGGATTTTGCGCTCCTGCAATACGCGCAGCAGTTTAACCTGCAGCGACGGCGGCATATCGCCAATCTCATCGAGGAATAACGTACCACCTTCCGCTGCCTGAAATAGCCCTTCTCGCGCGCTTACCGCACCGGTGAAGGCGCCTCTGGCATGACCAAACAATTCTGACTCCAGCAGCTGTTCCGGCAGCGCACCACAGTTAATGGCGATAAAGGGCTTCCCGGCGCGCGGGCTGGCGGCATGAATCGCCTGCGCCAGTACCTCTTTACCGCTGCCGCTCTGACCGTTAATTAACACGCTGACGTCAGATTGCGCCACCATATGCGCCTGCTCCAGCAGTCGCAGCATGATCGGGCTACGGGTAACAATTGCCTCACGCCAGCGATCGTCACTGACGGGCGCACGCTGCGCCAGCGCATCGTCAATGGCTTTATAGAGCGCATCGCGATCCACGGGCTTGGTAAGAAAACTGAACACGCCCTGCTGCGTGGCGGAAACCGCGTCAGGAATTGAGCCGTGCGCCGTCAAAATAATGACCGGCAGGCTGGGATTACGCTTCTGGATTTCGCCAAACAGCGCCAGCCCATCCATCTCATCCATACGCAAATCGCTAATCACCAGATCGATCTGCTCTTTCTGCAACAGCCGCAGCGCGTCCGGCCCGCTGGCGGCAGTGGTCACCTGATAGCCTTCACTGCTAAGGCGCATGCCTAACAGCTTTAGCAGGCTGGGATCGTCATCCACCAGCAGCAAACGTGCGGATTGTCTGGCCATCATGGCTCCTTAGGTTGCGGCGTTTCCGGCGCATGGCTGCTCTCGGTAACGTCAGGCGCCTTGCGGGAAGAGAGCTGGCGCTCAATATCCGTCAGGCGCTCCAGCTTATGCTGCGTGTCGTTGAGCGTGTTGCGCATCTGCGTCTGCTGCTGACGCAGTACGTCGAGCTGGGCGTCACTGCTCTGCTGTAGATGCGCATAGCGCGAGCGCGTTTCGCTGAGGTCGAGCTGAGCAACCTGATTGCTGCGCCACAGCTGGATCAGCGGGCGTACCGCGCCCGGAAAAAGGCTGCTGTACCCATCGAGCGACGCGACGTAATCGCGTCGCTCCAGCGGCGTCACGTTGCCGTTAGCCATTAAGATGCCGTTTTTGAAGGCGCGCGCCCAGCCTTCGACCGGCCAGCGATGCGCTTCAGCGCGCGCCTCTGCGGGCGACAGGCGTTCGGCGCAGTCGATGGCACGCATCCAGTAAAGTGGATTCCCGGTTGCCGTTGTGCTTTCGTTGCGCCAGACGCTACTACAATCCGTTGCAAGGTAATCGGGTAGTCTGACTTCCGGCTCGGCAACAACGGCGTCGCGATGCGCGGACGAGGCGGCCGGGGAAGTGTTACAGCCGCTGAGCGACAGGCTTAGCAGCGCTGTAAAAAGTGAGGCGAAGATGATTTTCATCTGTCAGGCATTCCCGGCTGTGTGATTCAGTACAATACGAAAACAAACGTCAGCGTCTTTGCTGTCAATCAGTTGCAGATCCCCTTGCATACGACGCAGACAATCTTTGGCGATACTCAGTCCCAGCCCACTGCCTTTAACCGGCCCTTTGCGCTGCTGGCTGCCCTGAAAAAACGGTTCGAAGATCATTGCCCGTTCCGCTACAGGAATCGGCGTGCCGCTGTTAGCGACCTCAATCCATATTTTATCGCCGTGCACCTGGCTGCGCAGCCAGATGCTACCGGATTCGCCGCCATAGTTCACGGCGTTAGAGTATAAGTTGTCAATTACGCGCATCAGCAGCATCGGCTCGGCAAGGCACTGTTTTGCCCGAAGATCGCAGTGGATATGCATTAGCTTAGCGCGTGCCGGGAGCGCATGCGCACCGACCACCATGTCTACCAGCTCGCCAATATCAACTTCCTCCAGCGTCGTAGGCCCTTCCGCCAGTTTACGGTTGTAATCAAGCAGTTGTTCAATCAGGCGTTGCAAATGCCGGCTGCTGGAATCAAGGATCGCCACCACCTCTTTTTGCTCGCCGTTAAGCGCGCCGACCACTTCGTCTGCCAGCAGCTCGGTGCCTTCCCGCAGGCTGGCAAGCGGTGTTTTCAGCTCATGCGACAGATGACGCAGGAACTCATGTCGCTGCGTTTCCAGCCAGGCCAGCCGCTCGCTCAGCCAGACGATACGCTGTCCCAGTGAACGCAGCTCACGCGGACCGCGAAACGCCACGCTTGCGCCCAGTTCGCGCCCTTCGCCGAGCCGGTTGATCATCCGCTCGACGCTCTTGACCGGTCCGATGATCATCCGCGTAAAAAGCAGTACCAGCGCCAGGCTGACGATAAACAGCGTGAGCGCCTGCCAGCCAAAAAACTGGCCGCGATCGGCGATTTCGCGCTGTAGCTGGAGCCCGCGCGCAAAAACCTCGTCACGCGTCTCTTGCACCAGTTGGGCATTGGTGGCGGAAAAGCACTCCAGCGCCTGTGAGGCGGCCGCGACCGGGTTGCCGTTATCACACTGCAGATCGGTTAACTGAGGCAGGGTTGCGCGCAACGTTTGAAAGGCGGCCAGCGCGGGTAAACTGGAGGTGTGAGAATCCAGTATCTGGTTATAACGCGCACGCTGGGTTTGGTAGAGACGCGCCAGGGTTGCATCGCCCAGCACGCAATACTGCCGGTAGCTACGCTCCAGCTCCAGCGCGGTACGCGCCATCGCTTCACTGCGGCGCACGTCGGTAAACGTATTGCGGTTGGTATCGGCCGCCTGATCGCTTAATGCCGACAGGCTTTCCCAGGCCTGCCATGCCAATACCAGCAGCGGCAACAGCACCAGTAAAAAAGCCATCAGCACCAGTTGACGCAACGATCGGGGAAATAAACGCCATCTTCTCACGCGGCTGCTTCCTTAAATAAACGCTATAAGGATGCTAGCGAAGTCAGCTTATGGAAGATAGAGCGGAAATGAAAACGGCAGACCTTTCGGTCTGCCGTGAGAGCGACGCCGCAGCATCGCCTGAAAAAAGGTGGAGCCTTACTCAACGTTGCGCCCGATGCTTGATAACGTTGCAAAGCAAGCGATTATCGGTTGGTGGACGGCAGGCTCCGTTTGGTGCGTCATTCAGTTTTTATGAGCTCTGCCGCAAACTGCGGGGCAATCATAAACAGGAGAATGAGCCACGCAGTAATAATAGCAAACTTCGTGCCAGAAAATAAATAACATTCTTTTTCAGACAGTTGCCAGCTCGGTTCACCCATTTGGCCATGCAGCATGCCATTCCGCGCCCCGTAGTGTCGCCAAATCCCAACAACTTAACGCAGCGCTGAAAGAGAGGTTAGTTATCAAGAAGATAAGTGTCACCTTTTAGCGACGGTCAATGAGGGTGCTTGTCGCCATTTCCCTACATAAATAAAAAAGGAGACATGACTGTCTCCTTTTTGAGCGGCGTTGGCAGGTTATCCCAGCTGCTTACGCGCATTGCGGAAAATGCGCATCCATGGGCTGTCTTCGCCCCACTCAGCCGGATGCCAGGAGTTGCTTACGGTACGGAATACGCGCTCCGGGTGCGGCATCATAATGGTAACGCGCCCGCTTTCGTTAGTGACCGCCGTGATGCCGTTAGGCGAGCCGTTCGGGTTGGCTGGGTAGGTTTCTGTCACTTTGCCATGGTTATCGACAAAACGCAGCGCAACCAGGCCCTTCGCTTCCAGCGCAGCCAGATGCGCACCGTCACGCACCTCGACAAAACCTTCGCCATGGGAAACCGCAATCGGCATATGTGAACCTGCCATGCCGTCCAGCAGCAGCGACGGGCTGGCTTCGACTTCAACCAGGCTGAAGCGCGCTTCAAAACGCTCAGACTGGTTACGCACAAAGCGCGGCCAGAGTTCACTGCCCGGGATCAGTTCACGCAGGTTGGACATCATCTGACAGCCGTTGCAGACGCCAAGCGCCAGCGTCTGCGGGCGATGGAAGAAGTTTTCGAACTCGTCGCGCACGCGGTTGTTGAACAGAATAGATTTCGCCCAGCCTTCGCCTGCGCCCAGCACGTCGCCGTAGGAGAAACCGCCACAGGCAACCAGCGCCTGGAACTCATCCAGCCCACGGCGTCCCGCCAGCAGATCGCTCATATGCACGTCAACCGCCGTAAATCCGGCGCGGTGGAAGGCTGCCGCCATTTCAACATGCGAGTTAACGCCCTGCTCACGCAGCACCGCTACGCGCGGACGTGCGCCGGTAGCGATCATCGGCGCGGCGACATCTTCTTCCAGGTTAAAGGTCAGATGAACGTTCAGGCCTGGATCGTTGTCGTCTTTACGCGCCTCATGTTCCTGATCGGCACAGATCGGGTTGTCGCGCAGGCGCTGCATCTGCCAGCTGGTTTCGCCCCACCAGGTACGCAGCGTGTTGCGGCTTTCGCTGTAAACTGCGCTGTCGCCAGCGCGAATCACGAAGCGGTCGCCGCGCTGCGCGCTGCCCAGAACGTGACTGCAGCTTGCCAGACCGTGATCCGCCAGCACCTTCTCAACGGCATCGCGATCTTCCGCTTTAATCTGAATGACTGCGCCCAGCTCTTCGGTAAAGAGCGCGGCCAGCGCATCACTGCCCAGCGCGGCAATATCCACCTCAACGCCGCAGTGGCCGGTAAAGGCCATTTCCGCCAGCGTCACCAGCAGTCCACCGTCAGAGCGGTCGTGGTAAGCCAGCAGTTTCTGCTGCGCCACCAGCGCCTGGATAGCGTTGTAAAAGCCTGCCAGCTGCTGCGCATCGCGCACGTCGGCCGGTTTGTCGCCCAGCTGACGATAAACCTGCGACAGTGCCGTTGCGCCCAGCGTATTTGCGCCGTTGCCAAGATCGATCAGCAGCAGCAGGTTTTCGCCATCTGCATGCAGCTGCGGCGTGACGGTGCGGCGCACATCTTCCACGCGAGCGAATGCGGTGATGACCAGCGACAGCGGCGCGGTCATTTCACGCTGCTCAATACCCTCGTGCCAGCGGGTTTTCATCGACATAGAGTCTTTGCCGACCGGAATGGTGATGCCGAGCGCCGGACAAAGCTCTTCGCCCACCGCTTTCACCGCTTCGTACAGGCCAGCGTCTTCACCCGGATGGCCTGCGGCAGCCATCCAGTTTGCCGAGAGCTTCACGCGTTTGAGATCGCCAATCTGCGTTGCTGCGAGGTTGGTGAGCGCTTCACCAACCGCCAGGCGGCCAGAAGCAGCAAAATCAAGCAGCGCAACCGGCGCGCGCTCGCCCATCGCAAAGGCTTCACCGTGATAGCTGTCGAGGCTGGCGGTAGTGACCGCGCAGTTCGCTACCGGGATCTGCCACGGGCCGACCATCTGGTCGCGCGCCACCATACCCGTCACGCTACGGTCGCCGATAGTGACGAGGAAGGTTTTCTCTGCCACCGTCGGCAGGTGCAACACGCGGTTCACCGCGTCGCTGAGGGTAATACCGTCGCGCAACAGCGGCTCGCCTTTAGTCAGCTGCGTCTCGACATCGCGCGTCATCTTCGGCGTTTTACCGAGCAGCACGTCAAGCGGCATGTCGATAGGCGTATTGTCGAAATGGCTGTCGCTCAGGCTCAGGTGCTGCTCTTCGGTTGCTTCGCCGATCACCGCGTAAGGGGCGCGCTCGCGCTGACAGAGCGCGTCAAACTGCGCCAGTTTCTCCGGCGCAACCGCCAGTACATAGCGTTCCTGCGACTCGTTGCACCACACTTCCAGCGGGCTCATACCGGGCTCATCATTGAGGATGTCGCGCAGGTTAAAACGGCCACCGCGCCCGCCGTCGCTGACCAGCTCCGGCATCGCGTTGGAAAGGCCGCCCGCGCCCACGTCGTGGATAAACAGAATCGGGTTCTCTTCACCCATCTGCCAGCAGCGGTCAATCACTTCCTGGCAGCGACGCTCCATTTCCGGGTTGTCACGCTGCACCGAGGCAAAATCGAGGTCGGCATCTGACTGGCCTGACGCCATAGAAGAGGCCGCACCGCCGCCCAGACCAATATTCATCGCCGGGCCGCCCAGTACAATCAGTTTCGCCCCAACGGTGATTTCGCCTTTTTGCACATGATCGGCGCGGATGTTGCCGATGCCGCCCGCCAGCATAATCGGCTTATGGTAGCCGCGCAGCTCAACGCCGTTGTGGCTGTTAACCTGCTCTTCATAGGTGCGGAAGTAGCCGTTAAGCGCCGGACGACCAAATTCGTTGTTAAACGCCGCGCCGCCCAGCGGGCCTTCGGTCATGATATCCAGTGCGCTGACGATGCGGTCTGGCTTGCCAAAGTCCTCTTCCCAGGGCTGCTCAAAGCCCGGAATACGCAGGTTCGATACTGAAAAGCCAACCAGACCCGCTTTCGGCTTCGCGCCGCGCCCGGTTGCGCCTTCGTCGCGGATTTCACCGCCGGAACCGGTCGCTGCGCCTGGCCACGGCGAGATCGCCGTAGGATGGTTATGGGTTTCCACCTTCATCAGGATATGCGCCGCTTCCTGATGGTATTCATACTCGCCCTTCTGCGCATCGGCGAAGAAACGGCCAACTTCCGAACCTTCCATCACGGCAGCGTTGTCTTTGTAGGCTGACAGCACATGATCCGGTGTCGTTTCGAAGGTGTTTTTAATCATTTTAAACAGCGACTTCGGCTGTTTTTCGCCATCAATGATCCAGTCGGCGTTGAATATCTTATGACGGCAATGCTCAGAGTTGGCCTGCGCAAACATATAGAGTTCGATATCGTTCGGGTTGCGCCCGAGACGCTGGAAGGCGTCCAGCAGGTAGTCGATTTCATCGTCCGCCAGCGCCAGGCCCAGCGTACGGTTAGCCTCATCCAGCGCCTGGCGGCCGCCGTTCAGCACGTCTACGCTTTTCAGCGGCTGCGGTTCGTGATGGGCGAACAGCGCCTCGGCCTGCGCCAGGTCACTAAAGAGGGTCTCCATCATGCGGTCATGCAGCAGCGATGCCAGCGTCTGCCACTGCGCCTCGGTCAGTTGCGTTGCCTGTACATAGAAAGCCAGGCCGCGCTCCAGGCGGCGTACCTGTGGCAGATCGCAGTTATGGGCGATGTCGGTGGCTTTAGAGGACCAGGGAGAGATCGTGCCGGGACGCGGCGTTACCAGCAACAGGCGGCCTTGTGGCGCATGTTCGGCGAGAGAGGGACCGTATTTCAGCAGGCGCTGCAGGCGCGCTTTTTCATCAGCGTTCAGCGGTGCGCTGACATCGGCAAAATGGACGTACTCGGCGTAAATGTCACTCACCGGCAGGTGAGCGTCCTGAAAGCGGGTCAGCAGTTTGTTTACACGAAATGCCGACAGGGCGGGCGAACCACGCAGAATTTCCATCATTTAATCTCTCGTCAGAGCGCCGGGCGACGCTTCATGGGGCACAACAGCAGAAAACGGGCGGTATTATAGAGAAACAGCCCGCCCGACGAAACCGTTTGCGCATAATTTCTCTCACCTCGAACTTGCCTGAATTTTGCGCAAAACTTGCTTTATAAGTTGCTCTACGCTGCCGAGTTGCGCAAAATGCCCCTCGCTCTGGGAGTTCAAAAAAGATCAATACTGCCTTTAAAAGACAGAGGCCTGAGAGCCAGCGAGAGACAACTATTTGAAACGCCTAAAATTAAACTATCTGTTTGTCGGTCTCATCACCTTGCTACTGGCGATGGCTCTATGGCCATCTATCCCGTGGTACGGCAACGGTCAGGACGCGATATCACAGATAAAATCACGGGGAGTACTGCGTATCAGTACCATAAATTCCCCGTTGACTTACTACACCATCAATAAAGCCCCAGCCGGTATGGATTACGAGCTGGCGAAACGCTTCGCCGATTATCTGGGCGTTAAGCTCAAGGTGACGGTGCGCCCGAACCTGAGCGATCTGTTTGACGACCTCGACGACGGCAAAGCCGATTTACTGGCAGCGGGCCTGATCTATAACGATGAGAGGCTGATGCGGTACAAGACCGGGCCGAGTTACTACTCCGTCTCCCAGCAGTTGGTCTATCGCGTGGATAAGCCGCGCCCGAAGAATCTTGGCGATCTGAAAGGACAGCTTCGGGTCGCTTCAGGCTCGGCCTATCTTTCCTCGCTGAAGACGGCGCGCAATAAGCAGTATCCCGACCTCAACTGGGTTATTGCCACCGATCAGGCTCCCAAAGCCCTGCTGGAAGCGGTAGCGGACGGCAAGCTCGATTACACCATCGGCGATTCGGTGACTATCGCCCTGCTGCAGCGCATCCACCCGCAGCTGGCCGTGGCGTTCGACGTGACCGATGAAGAGCCGGTAACCTGGTATGTGCCGCACAGCGACGATGACAGCCTTAACGCCGCGATGCTCGACTTCTTTAACTCTATGGGTGAAGAAGGCGTGATGGCGCGTCTTGAAGAGAAATATCTCGGTCATGTGGGCACGTTTGACTATGTCGATACCCGCACGTTTTTACGCGCTATTGACGTCACGCTGCCCGAGATCAAACCGCTATTCGAAAAATATGCGGCCAGCATCGACTGGCGGCTGCTGGCAGCGATCTCTTATCAAGAGTCGCACTGGAACCCGCTGGCAACCTCCCCTACCGGCGTACGCGGCATGATGATGCTGACGCGCAATACCGCCGATAGCGTCAACGTCGACGACCGTACCGATACGGAGCAGAGCATTCGCGGCGGCAGCCTCTACCTGCAGCGCATGATGGAGAAAGTCCCGGAGACAATCCCGGATGATGAGCGCATCTGGTTCGCGCTGGCCGCCTACAATATGGGTTACGCCCATATGTTGGATGCGCGTAAGCTCACCGCGAAACAGGGTGGCAATCCCGATAGCTGGGCCGACGTGAAGCTGCGGCTGCCGATGCTGAGCCAGAAGCGCTACTACGCGCAGACCAGCTATGGCTATGCGCGCGGCCATGAGGCCTACAACTATGTAGAGAATATTCGTAAGTATCAGCTGAGCCTGGTGGGGTATTTGCAGGAGCAAGAGAAACGGCTTGCCCAGAAGTCTGCGCTGGAAGCGGAGCTGGGCAGCGGTTATCCGGCGGTCGCGCCGGAAATTGCGATGAACTGATGTGCTGGCCGCTGGTTAAGCTATTTTAACTCGTTCCGCGCTGCGCCTGACGCAGCGCTTTTTTTTGCTCACGCCGCATGCGGAAAAAGTCGCTCAGCATTGCCGCGCACTCTTCCGCCAGCACGCCGGTCTGAAGCGTAACCTGATGATTCATGCCGGGATGGCCCAGCACGTCAATTAGCGAGCCTGCCGCGCCGGTCTTCTCATCACAGGCACCATAAACCAGCCGCGTAATACGGCTGTGTACCATCGCGCCCGCGCACATCACGCAAGGTTCCAGCGTCACGTAGAGCGTGGTGTCCAGCAAACGGTAATTCTCCAGCACTTTGCCGCCCTGGCGCAGCGCCATAATCTCGGCGTGCGCGGTAGGATCGTGCTGGCCGATAGGCCGGTTCCAGCCTTCGCCAATCACGCGTTCGCCCTGCACCAGCACTGCGCCGACCGGCACTTCACCCTGCTCCCAGGCGATGCGCGCCAGCCGCAGCGCATGGCGCATCCAGTATTCGTCTTGAGATTGATTCACGCAGGCTTACTCCCGGCAGCAGCAAAGCGGCGCATTATAGCGATCCCGCGCGCAGATTCGAAGATTAAACCCTACTCCAGCTGCTGAAGTTCACCGCGCGGCGTCACGCGCCAGCGGTGCTGGCAGAAAAACAGCAGCGGGTTATCCTGCTTGCTGTCGCTGTAGCCGCTGTAAAGCTGCAGCGGCGTGCCGATTTTCTCCTCCAGCTGCGCCACTTTCTCATGGCCGAGGCAGCGCATAGCCAGCACGCGGCCGCCAAATCCACGCCGCATCTGGCTGGCAATCAGCTTAACGCGCGGCAGGAAGGCCGAATCGTAATAGACCTGCTCCACCAGCGACTGCGGCGAGCCGGTAATCAGCCATACGTCGGCGTTATCGCTGCCCAGATAGTCAGTCAGGCGCTGCTGCACCACAGGGAACGCGGTGACGCGCTGGCGGAACCATTGGGCGAACGCTGCTTCGCGCCGCAGTAGCGTACGCTCCGAGCGGCCAAAGGTAATCGACCAGAGCAGTAGACTCATCGGCCAGCGCGCCGCCCGGCCTTTGATTAGCAAGCCCAGGCCAACAATTGGCAACAGCGGCACCACCAGCAATAAATTGAGCGGCTGACGCCACAGCACATAACGCATAAAGGTGCCGAACATATCCTGCTGATGTAACGTGCCGTCCAGGTCAAAAAACACCACGCGACGTTGTGTACCTTTGGTCAAAAAACGCTCCTTATTCGCTTTGTTCGCCACACTGTTCCTTATTGTAGCCATCAACCGCCGCAGCGGCGACGGCTGCTATTTTTAATTCCGGTGACTACAATGCCAGATGAATAGTTTATTCTTCAGCTGCACTATGCATCTTACGGTATGACACCTAAACGAGGACCAGGCATGAGCTCATTGCTGCGCATCCGTCAGCTCTACCCGCGTCTGGCGCTAAATGAGCGTCGGCTGGCTGATTTTCTGTTGTCACAGCCGGATCGGGCGCGGCATCTCAGTTCACAAAAGCTGGCTGAAGAGTCGGGCGTGAGCCAGTCGAGCGTGGTGAAATTTGCGCAGAAGCTGGGCTATAAGGGCTTTCCCGCATTGAAGCTGGCGCTGAGTGAATCGCTGGCGGATCGCGATGCCATTACCGTGCACAACCATATTCTCAGCGATGATTCGCTCAAAACCGTCGGCGAAAAGCTGCTGACTGAGAAGCTTTCTGCCCTTCGTGCCACGCTGGATATCAACAGTGAGGAGAAGCTGACCGAGACGCTGCACCTGCTGAAAAACGCCCAGCGCATTGTGCTGGTCGGTATTGGCGCTTCAGGGTTAGTGGCAAAAGATTTTTCGTGGAAGCTGATGAAAATCGGCATCAATGCGGTAGCCGAGCAGGATATGCACGCGCTGCTGGCCAGCGTGCAGGCGATGCGGCCCGGCGACGTCCTGCTGGCGATCTCCTATACCGGTGAACGCAAAGAGATTAACCTTGCCGCGCAGGAAGCGGCACAGATTGGTGCCTACGTGCTGGCCTTTACCGGTTTTACGCCTAACAGCCTGCAACAGACCGCGACGCACTGTCTTTACACGGTGGCGGAAGAGCAAAGCACGCGCAGCGCCGCGATCTCGTCAACCACCGCACAGCTGGCGCTGACCGATCTGCTGTTTATGGCGCTGGTACAAAACGATCCGGAACGCGCCGCCAGCCATATCCGCCACAGCGAGGCGCTGGTGAAAAAGCTGAACTAGGCGGCGAACAGGAGTATAATCTCGCCGTTTTTAGCTGATCAGGTGAAGAAATGGCGCTGTTAATTACCGCCAAATGCATTAATTGCGATATGTGCGAACCCGAATGTCCAAACCAGGCAATCGCGCTCGGTGCGGAAATCTATCAGATCGATGCCAGCCGCTGCACCGAATGTGTTGGTCATTACGACACGCCAACCTGCCAGAGCGTCTGCCCTATCGATAACACCATTATTCTTGATGCACAGCACATCGAATCACGCGATGCGCTGTGGGAAAAGTTTGTGGTGCTACACCACTAGTTCTCAATGATTACCGTCGCGCAGGCGTAATGGCGCTCATCTGCCAGCGTGACGTGAACGTTCCTCACACCGAGCTTTTCCGCCACTTCGCAGGCGTGATTGAAAAAGCGCAGGCCGGGCTTGCCCAATGCATCGTTATAGACTTCAAACTGGTTAAAGGCTAACCCGCCGCGAATGCCGGTGCCAAAGGCTTTGGCCGCCGCTTCTTTAACGGCAAAGCGTTTGGCCAGGAAGCGCACCGGCTGCTGATGGCGCTGATACTGCTGCCACTCGGCTTCGCTCAGTACCCGACGTGCCAGGCGATCGCCGGAGCGTTCAATCACGCCGGCAATGCGCTCAATCTCAACGATGTCGGTACCCAGTCCAAGAATAGCCATTAGCGACGCGCTTCCCGCATCAGCAGCTTCATCTCTTTAACCGCATCGGCCAGGCCGCTGAACAAGGCGCGGCCAATAATTGCGTGGCCGATATTCAACTCGTGCATTTCCGGCAGCGCGGCGATCGGCTGTACGTTGTGGTAAGTGAGACCATGACCGGCATTAACCTTCAGCCCCAGGCTGGCAGCGAAAGTCGCGGCGTGGCGAATACGCGCCAGTTCAGCTTCGCGCGCCAGGCCCTCTGCTGCCTCAGCATAAGCGCCGGTATGGATTTCGATATAGGGCGCGCCGCTGGCGACTGCCGCCTCAATCTGGCGGTGATCGGGATCGATAAACAGCGAAACCAGGATGCCCGCCTGGCTTAACTGCTTGACCGCCACGTTGATTTTGTCCTGCTGGCCCGCCACGTCGAGGCCGCCTTCGGTCGTTACCTCTTCGCGCTTTTCCGGCACCAGGCAAACAAAGTGCGGTTTAATGTCACAGGCGATACCGACCATCTCGTCAGTTACCGCCATCTCCAGGTTCATGCGCGTCTGGATGGTGTCGCGCAGAATACGCACGTCACGATCGGTAATATGGCGACGGTCTTCACGTAAATGCACGGTGATGCCTTCTGCACCCGCCTGCTCGGCGACAAACGCCGCCTGTACCGGATCGGGATAGTTTGTGCCGCGCGCGTTACGCACCGTAGCGATGTGATCGATATTGACCCCTAACAGCAACTCAGCCATGACAGTCCTCAGTTTAACTATGTCGTAAAGTCAGAGTGTACCGCGCCGCAAGGCGCAGGCACAGCGCTACGGGCTGGCGGCATCCGACCGCTTTTTCGGCACGAACTGGCGAAACAGTTCGGTGCTCTTTAGTGGCTTACCGCCCAGATAGGGCTTGAGCGCAATACGGGTGAAGCGCTTGGCGGCACGCAGCGTATCGGCATCCGGAAAATCACGTTCCCACAGCGCCCGCAGCTGGCGACCGGTAAAGCTACGCTGGCCCGTTACCAGGCTGGCGATGAAGCCTTTTTCTTCACGGTAGCTGTAGGTCATGGCGTCTGTCACAGGCTCGCCGCTACCGGCGCAGTGCAGGAAATCGACGCCATAGCCGAGGTGGCCAAGCAGCGCCAGCTCGAAGCGGCGCAGCGCCGGTTCAGGCGAGCTGTTCTCTGCCGCCAGCGTTTGCAGGCAGTTCAGGTAATCGAAGAAGAGTTCTGAGAAGGGAAATTCCTGCTCCAGCACGCGCGACAGCAATTCGTTAACGTAGAGCCCGCAGTAGAGCGTGATGCCGCTGAGAGGCAGCGCCAGCGAGACCGCTTCGGCTTTGGTCAGCGTTTTAACTTCGCCGCGACCGGTCCAGCGTACCAGCAGCGGCGTAAAGGGTTGCAGCGTGCCTTTTAGCTGCGAGCGGCGCGCTCGCGCGCCTTTTGCCAGCACTCTGACCCGTCCATCGCTTTCGCTGAACAGGTCGAGCAGCAGGCTGGTTTCGCTGTACGGGCGACTATGCAGTACAAAGGCGCGTTGCCAGCCTTCCATAGGTCAGAGGTCGTCTACATAACCCAGGCTGCGCAGCGCACGTTCGTCGTCGGCCCAGCCGGATTTAACCTTGACCCACAGTTCGAGATGCACTTTGGCTTCAAACATCTCTTCCATGTCCTTACGCGCTTCAATGCCGATAGTTTTGATTTTGGCCCCTTTGTTGCCAATCACCATCTTCTTCTGCCCTTCGCGCTCAACCAGAATCAGGCCGCTGATGTCGTAGCCGCCGCGCTCGTTAGCGATGAACTGCTCGATTTCAACCGTCACCGAGTACGGCAGCTCAGCACCGAGGAAACGCATCAGCTTCTCGCGGATGATCTCTGACGCCATAAAGCGCTGCGAGCGGTCGGTAATGTAATCTTCCGGGAAATGGTGATCGGCCTGCGGCAGACGCTTACGCACGATGGCCGCGATGGTATCGACGTTTTTCCCGTTTTCGGCAGAAATTGGCACGATGTCGAGGAAGTTCATCTGCTGGCTAAGGAACTGCAAGTGCGGCAGCAGGATGCTTTTGTCCTGAATGTTGTCCACTTTATTGATGGCCAGCACCACCGGAACCTTGTTGTCGCGCAGCTTGTTAAGCACCATCTCATCATCTGGCGTCCAGCGCGTGCCTTCAACCACGAAGATCACCAGCTCTACGTCGCCAATGGAGCTGCTGGCCGCGCGGTTCATCAGGCGGTTAATGGCGCGTTTCTCTTCCATGTGCAGCCCAGGCGTATCCACATAAATGGCCTGATATTCGCCTTCAGTGTGGATGCCCATAATGCGGTGGCGCGTGGTTTGCGGCTTACGCGAGGTGATCGACACCTTCTGCCCCAGCAGCTGGTTCAGTAAGGTGGATTTGCCGACGTTGGGTCGGCCGACAATCGCGACAAAGCCGCAATAGGTATTCTGTTCGCTCATTCGAGTCCTGACTTTTTCAGCGCCTGTTCAGGCGCCGGGATGTTGCTATTCGAGACCAAGCTTAATTAGCGCCTGTTCGGCAGCAG
>Ga0209371_1000182_pt1 | contig 92399 bp, 74 predicted proteins | sample AgamicAtAmrz_FD_187165 | JGI IMG/M metagenome (GOLD analysis project Ga0209371, IMG submission 187165) | Agave microbial communities from Guanajuato, Mexico - At.Am.rz (SPAdes) (version 2) | ecosystem: Host-associated > Plants > Roots > Rhizosphere | place: Guanajato, Mexico | collected 2012-06-07 | reverse complement strand
TTCATAGCCCTGCTCGGTCACCGCGACGGTGTGCTCCCACTGCGCCGACAGCCCGCCATCGCGGGTGATCACCGTCCAGCCATCTTTCAGCGTGCGCGTGCCACGGGCGCCCTGGTTGATCATCGGCTCGATGGTGAACACCATCCCGGGCTTGAGTTTCAGGCCCATGCCGCGCTGGCCGTAGTGCAGCACCTGCGGCGCTTCGTGCATCTGCCGGCCGATGCCGTGGCCGCAGTACTCGCGTACCACGCTGTAGCCCGCCGCCTCGGCGAACTGCTGGATGGCATGGCCGATATCGCCCAGGGTGGCGCCGGGGCGCACCTGTTCGATGCCTTTCCACAGCGCCTCGTAGGTGGTGTCGACCAGGCGCCGGGCCTCCTCGCTGATTGCGCCGATGCGGTACATCTTCGACGAGTCGGCGATATAGCCGCCCTGTTCCAGGGTGATGTCGACGTTGATGATCGAGCCTTCCTGCAGCACCTCGTCAACCTTGGGCATGCCGTGGCAGACGACCTGGTCCACCGAAGTGTTCAGCGAATAGGGGAAGCCGTACTGGCCCTTGCTCGCCGGGCGCGCCTTGAGCGTCTCGACGATGAAGGCTTCGGCGCGGTCGTTGATCTGCATCGTGGTCACCCCGGCGCGGATGAAACCGTCAAGGTCGGCGAACACCTGTGCCAGCAACTGCCCAGCCCTGCGCATCAGTGCCAGTTGCTCTGGGTTCTTGAGTATCACCTCGCTCATTGCAGCAGCTCCTTGAGATTCGCTTGTTCCTGGCGCAGCAGTTGACGCAGCAGTTCCTGGTAGGTGGCCTGGGGGTGCAGTTCGGCGAGCATGCCGATGCGGATCCAGTGTTCGGCCTGAGCGTTGATCGAGCGCGACATTGCGGCGCTGGCGATGCGCAGGTCTTCGTGGAGGTCGTCGCAGATCTTGACGATACCCATGGGGCGTCTTCCTGGTATATGAAACGTATACGAATCATATATTCGGTTGGGCGTCGTGTCATCTTCTGGTGCGCGGCGGCATCAAGACGGGGCGGATATCGCGCCGATGTTTTCGCGGGGCGACCCGCCCTGTGGGCTGCGCAGGCCTGTGGGTGCGGGTTGCCCGCGCCAAGGCCACCGCCATTGCGCAACTGGCCCGCAAATTGCTGATTCAGCAGCATCCGGACCCCTCAACGCCGAGGGGCCCTTCATCTTCACGACAAAGGCGCCGTGTTACCCCGCTTGCCCTGCAAGCCGGGTAGCCGGCGCCTTTTGCGTTTTCAGGGAGACCGCCCATGAGCAGCAGCGAGGTGCGCAGCGTTTGCCCGTATTGCGGGGTCGGGTGCGGCATTGTCATGACCGTGGCCGAGGGCAAGGTGGTCAAGATCAGCGGTGACAAACAGCACCCGAGCAACTTCGGACGCCTGTGCACCAAGGGCCTCACCGCACATCTGCCGTTGTCCGCTGCCGGACGCATGGAGCACGCCTTCGTGCGCCAGCAGCGCAGCCAGCAGCCGGTACGCACCGGCATGGACGACGCCATTGCGCAATCGGCCGCGCGCCTGCGCGCGATCATCGACGAGCACGGGCCGGATGCCGTGGCGCTCTATGTGTCCGGGCAGATGTCGCTGGAGGCTCAATACCTGGCCAACAAGCTGGCCAAGGGCTTTATCCGCACCCGCCATATCGAATCCAACTCGCGGCTGTGCATGGCCAGTGCCGGCAGCGGCTACAAGCAGTCGCTGGGCGCCGACGGCCCGCCGGGCAGCTACCAGGATTTCGAGCGTGCCGAGGTGTTCTTCGTCATTGGCGCCAACATGGCCGACTGTCATCCGATCCTGTTCCTGCGCCTGCTCGACCGAGTGAAGGCCGGGGCTCGGCTGATCGTCGTCGACCCGCGTCGCAGTGCCACCGCCGACAAGGCCGACCTGTTCCTGCAAGTGCGCCCGGGCAGTGATCTGGCTCTGCTCAACGGCTTGCTCTACCTGTTGCACGAGAACGGCCATACAGACATCGACTTCATCGCCCGCCACACCGAGGGCTGGGACGAGATGCCTGCGTTTCTCGCCGACTACACCCCCGAACGGGTCGCGGCCCTGACCGGCCTTGCCGAGGCCGATATCCGTCAGGCGGCTGCCTGGATCGGTGGGGCGTCGGAGTGGATGAGCTGCTGGACCATGGGCCTCAACCAGAGCATCCATGGCACCTGGCACAGCAACGCGCTGTGCAACCTGCACCTGGCCACCGGCGCGATTTGCCGACCTGGCAGCGGACCGTTCTCGCTGACCGGCCAGCCCAACGCCATGGGCGGCCGTGAGATGGGCTACATGGGCCCGGGTCTGCCGGGCCAGCGTTCGGCGCAGGTGGCGGGCGACCGTGCGTTCGTCGAGCAGCAGTGGGGCCTGGCGCCGGGCGCGCTGCGCAGTGAAGGCGGTGGAGGCACGGTGGCGCTTTTCGAGCAGATGAAGGCCGGGGAAGTGAAGGCCTGCTGGATCATCTGCAGCAACCCGGTGGCCAGTGTCGCCAACCGCCAGCAGGTGATCGACGGCCTGCACGAGGCGCAATTGGTGATCGCCCAGGACGCTTTCCTCGACACCGAGACCAACCGCCATGCCGACATCCTGCTGCCTGCCGCGCTGTGGGCCGAGGGCGAGGGTGTGATGATCAACAGCGAGCGCAACCTCACCCTGATGCCGCGTGCGGTCGCAGCGCCCGGCGAAAGCCTTGAGGATTGGCGCATCATCGCCCGCATCGCCTGTGCCATGGGCTATGCCGAGGCGTTCAGCTATGCCGATGCCGAAGCGGTGTACGACGAGATCCGCCGTTTCTGGAACCCCGCCACCGGCTATGACCTGCGTGGCATCGGCTATGCCGAGCTACGCGACAAACCGCGACAGTGGCCAAGTGCGCCCGGGCGCGTGGACGACCGCAGCCCGCTGCGCTACCTCAATGACGGCAGCAGCCAGGCGCTGCTGCACGACGCTCAAGGCGAGCGGCCCGCGCTGGCCTTTCCTACCCCCAATGGCAAGGCGCGGTTCTTTGCCCGGCCCTGGCTGGCGCCGGCCGAGCTGCCGGATGCCGACTTTCCGCTGGTGCTCAACACCGGTCGCGTGCAGCACCAGTGGCACACCCTGACCAAGACCGGCAAGGTGCCGAGCCTGAACAAGCTCGAGCCCGGCCCCTTCGTCGAGATCAATCCCGAGGACGCCCGACGCCTGGGCATCGCCGACAAGGACCAGGTGGCGATCCGCTCGCGCCGCGGCCAGGCCGTGCTGCCGGCACGCATCAGCGAGCGGGTGCTGGTCGGCAACTGCTTTGCCCCTTTTCACTGGAACGACCTGTATGGCGAGCAACTGGCGATCAACGCCGTGACCTGCGATGCCGTCGATCCAACCTCCCTGCAACCGGCCTTCAAGCATTGCGCCGTGACCCTGGAGCGGGTTGCAGGCGAACGCATCGAGGCACTCGAGCTGCCCTGCGCGATCCCTACGGAGTCTGCCACCATGCCCACCGACACCCTGTCTCGCCTGCTGGGGCTGGACAGCCTGCCGGCCCCCGTCCTGGCGGACGAGGAGCGTCGTTACCTGCAGGGCTTTCTGCTCGGCCTTGGGCAGGCGCGCGCACCGGGGGTGCCCAGCCTGCCGCCCGGTGCGCCGCTCGCACCCGCCAGTCGGTTGTTCGTCGATGGCTTGATCGCCGGCCTGTTCGCCCAGCCGGTGGTGGCGCCGGTCGCCATGGCCGAGATTGCCAGGCACCGGGTGCTGTGGGCCTCGCAGACCGGCAATGGCGAGGCGCTGGCCGAGCGCTGTGCGGCGCATCTGCGCGAAGCGGGCCTGGCCGTCGAGCTGAGCTGCATGGATGCCGTCAGCCCCAGCCAACTGCGTGGCGCCGCCAGCGTGCTGCTGATCACCAGCACCTTTGGTGACGGCGATGCGCCTGACTGCGCTTCGGCGTTCTGGCAGGCGTTGCAGGGCGAGGAGGGGGCACAGTGTGCGGCACTGCCCTTCGCCGTGCTGGCGCTGGGTGATTCCAGCTACGACCAGTTCTGCGGCTTTGGCCGCAAGCTCGACCAGCGTCTGGCTGAACTGGGCGGCCGACGTCTGCTCGATCGGGTAGATTGCGAACCGGATTTCGATCCATCGTTCGTCACATGGCTGCAGGCGTTGTTGCCGCTGCTGGGGCCGACGGCCGCTGCGCAGGTCACAGCCAAGCCGGCGCCAGTGTTCGGCAGGCAGCAACCCTGCCTGGCTCCCATCATCGAGAACCGTGTGCTCAATGCGCCCGGAGCGACCAAGGAAACGCGCCAGGTGGTGTTCGACCTGCAAGGCACCGGGCTGGTCTACGAGGCAGGTGACGCGCTGGGTGTCTGGCCGCGCAACTGCCCGGAGCTGGTCCAGGAGCTGCTCGAGCTGATGGGGCTCGATGGCCAGACGTGCGTGCAACTGCCCGACTTGCCGGCGATGCCGTTGGCCGAGGCGATGGAGCGGCACCTGGAGATCGCCCGGGTCACTTCGCAACAGCTTGCAGCCTTCAGCCAGGCGCCGCAGGCCGGTGAACTGCGTCGGTTGCTGCTGCCCGAGCACAAGGCCGAACTCACGGACTGGCTGTGGGGGCGGCAGTTGGCCGATGTGCTCGCTGCCTTCGCACCGCAACTGTCACTGGAGCACTGGCTGACCCTGCTCAAGCCCTTGCAGCCACGCATGTACTCGATCAGCTCCAGCCCCAAGGCCCATCCACAGCAGGTGCACCTGACTGTTTCAACCGTGCGCTATGGCCAGCGAAAGGGCGTGAGCTCAAGCTTTCTCGCCGACCGCGCCGAAGCGCTGGAGGTGGCGATCTTCCCGCAGGTCGCGCGGCATTTCCGACTGCCGGACGACGATGCCACGCCGCTCATCATGGTTGGCCCTGGCACCGGTATCGCGCCGTTTCGTGCCTTTCTCGAAGAACGCGAAGCCCGCGGTGCGACCGGCGGCAACTGGCTGTTCTTCGGTGAGCAGCATGCTGCCTTCGATTTCTATTACCGCGAGCAGTTGCAGGCCTGGGAGGCCAGCGGTCATCTGCGCCTGAGCACGGCGTTCTCGCGTGACCAGGCCGAGAAGCTGTACGTGCAGCAGCGCATGCTCGAACAGGGGGCCGAGCTGTGGCAGTGGCTGGAGGCGGGGGCGTACTTCTACATCTGCGGCGATGCCCAGCGCATGGCCAAGGATGTCGATGCCGCGCTGCGCCAGGTCGTGGCCGAGCACGGGCGGATGAGCGCCGAGGCGGCGGCGGTTTATGTCGAGGGCTTGAGCAAGAGCAAGCGCTATCGACGCGATGTGTATTGAGTGCACCGGGATGGGGAGCGGTGCACCGGCTTGAGGCGGTGCAGCGTGCGGCGCTCTCGCGTGGCAGGCCCGCTCCTGCAGGTCGCGCAACGCTGCATCCCCTGTTGGCGCGGGCTTGTCCCGCGATAGCGCCAGCACCGATTGCACCTTGGCACGCTCCCTGCTTTTAACGATTTACAACACAGCCCCACTGATCAACGGCGATCAACAGGGGCCTCACACTGATGAGTACAGGCAAAGGCGCCTGGAGCTTCGGCTCCAGGCGCCTTTTTTTGTCTTTGCGTCGGGCAAGCCCCGCACACCGTGATCGAGGATCGGCTATGAAGGCAACAGCGAACGGCGGACAACGAGAGCGACTGGTCATTGTCGGCAACGGCATGGTCGGTCATCACCTGGTCGAGCAACTGATCGAGCGCGGCGCCCTGGCGCGCTTCGAGCTGCGCGTGTTCGGCGAGGAGCGCCAGCGCGCCTACGACCGTGTGCACCTGTCGGAATACTTCGCCGGCAGCAGCGCTGAGGCACTGGCGATGTGCGAGCCCGAATTCTACGGTCAGCACGGCGTGCACCTGCACTTGCACGAAGCGGTGCTGGAGATCGACCGCACGCTGGGCGAAGTGGTCACTGCCCAGGGCCGCTACGGTTACGACCGACTGATCCTCGCCACCGGCTCCTACCCGTTCGTACCGCCGATCGAAGGCTCCACCGGTACCGCCTGCCTGGTCTACCGCACCCTCGACGATCTTGACGACATCCGCGCCTCGGCTGCCGGGGCGCGGCGTGGCGTGGTGGTCGGTGGCGGGTTGCTGGGCCTTGAGGCGGCCAATGCGCTCAAGTCGCTGGGGCTGGAGGCTCATGTCGTGGAGTTCGCGCCACGGCTGATGCCGGTGCAGCTTGATCATGAAGGGGGCGCGGCCTTGCGTGCGCAGATCGAAGCGTTGGGGGTCGGTGTGCATCTGTCTCGCGCCACCCAGTCGATCGATCCGGGCGAAGAGTATCGCCACCGCATGAAGTTCGATGGTGGCGAGTACCTGGAAACCGACCTGATCGTGTTCTCTGCCGGTATTCGTCCGCGTGACGCCCTGGGGCGTGCCTGCGAGCTGGAGATCGCGCCGCGCGGCGGTGTGGTCATCGACGGCAACTGCCGTTCAAGCGATCCACGGATCTTCGCCATCGGCGAGTGCGCGTCGTGGAACGGCAGCGTATTCGGCCTGGTTGCCCCGGGCTACAGCATGGCGCGCAACCTTGCTGCGCTGCTGGTCGGCGAGGCCAGTGCCGAGTTCACCGGTGCCGACATGTCGACCAAGCTCAAGCTGCTGGGGGTCGATGTCGGCTCCATCGGTGACGCCCACGGCGCCACTCCAGGCGCGCGCAGCTACCGCTATATCGACGAGGCCAACGCCAGTTACCGCCGCCTGGTGGTCGACGCCAGCGGCAATCGGGTGATCGGCGCGGTACTGGTCGGCGACAACAGCTATTACGACACCCTGCTGCAGTACGTACAGAACGGCATCGCCCTGCCGCAGGATCCGGCGGCGCTGATCCTGCCGCAGAGTGGCGGCGCGCCCACGCTCGGTGCCGATGCCCTGCCCGACAGCGCGACCATCTGCTCGTGCCACAACGTCAGCAAGGGCGCGATCTGCGCGGCCATCGACAGTGGCTGCGCGGACCTGGCGGCGGTCAAGGGCTGCACCAAGGCGGCCAGCGGCTGTGGTGGTTGTGCGGGGCTGCTCAAGCAGGTGTTCGAGCACGAACTGACCGCGCGCGGCGTGACGGTCGACAAGAGCCTGTGCGAGCACTTTGCCTACACCCGCCAGGAGCTGTATGCGCTGGTGCGGGTCGAGGGAATTCGTACCTTCAACGAGCTGCTTGAGCGCCACGGCAAGGGGCATGTCGGTTGCGACATCTGCAAGCCGACCGTGGGCTCGATCCTCGCCTCGTGCTGGAACCAGCCGATCATGGACGCTTCGCTGGTACCGCTGCAGGACACCAACGACACGTTCATGGCCAATATGCAGAAGAACGGCACCTACTCGGTGGTGCCGCGCATCCCGGGTGGTGAAATCACCCCCGACAAGCTGATCGTGATCGGCCAGGTAGCGAAGAAATACGATCTCTATACCAAGATCACCGGCGGCCAGCGCATCGACCTGTTCGGCGCGCAGTTGCACGAATTGCCGCTGATCTGGGGCGAGCTGATCGAGGCGGGCTTCGAGACCGGCCATGCCTACGGCAAGTCGACCCGCACGGTGAAGTCGTGCGTGGGCAGCACCTGGTGCCGCTACGGCGTGCAGGACAGCGTCGCCATGGCCCTGCGCATCGAGGACCGCTACAAGGGCCTGCGCTCGCCGCACAAGCTCAAATTCGCGGTGTCCGGCTGCACCCGTGAATGCGCCGAGGCGCAGAGCAAGGATATCGGTGTGATCGCCACCGACAAGGGTTGGAATCTGTACGTTTGTGGCAACGGTGGCATGCGCCCGCGCCATGCCGAACTGTTCGCGACCGATCTGGACGACGACACCCTGATCCGCCTGATCGACCGCGTGCTGATGTTCTACATCCGCACCGCCGACAAACTGCAGCGCACCTCGGTGTGGCGCGAAGGGCTGGACGGCGGGCTGGACTATCTCAAGGCGGTGATCCTTGACGATGGCCTGGGCCTTGCCGACGAGCTGGAAGCGCAGATGCAGCATGTGGTCGACCGCTACGAATGCGAATGGGCCAACGCCTTGAAAGACCCGGAGAAGCTCAAGCGCTTCCGCACCTTCGTCAACGACCAGCGGCCTGACCCGGATGTGCATTTCGTGCGTGAGCGCGAACAGCGTCGACCGGCTACGCCGCTGGAGTTGATCCCTACTGTCGAGGAGCTCGTTTGATGAACCTGTCCAATGCTGTCGTTGCACCACAGGATATCTGGCAGTCGGTGTGCCGGGTCGATGATCTGATTGCCGACTCGGGGGTGGTGGTCTGGCTCGACGGCGAGCAGGTCGCGCTGTTCTACCTGCCCGGGCAGGAGCAGACGCTGTATGCCGTGGACAACCGCGACCCGCGTTCCGGGGCCAATGTTATCGGGCGGGGATTGATCGGCAGCCTGCAAGGCGAGCTGGTGGTGGCGGCGCCGTTGTACAAGCAGCATTTCAGCTTGCGTGATGGACGTTGCCTGGAGGATGCGGGGCAGCGGTTGCGGGTGTGGCCGGTGAGGATGGAACGGGGGCAGGTCGAGATTCGCTGTTTCTAGCAGGTATGGCTCCTGCCCGGCCTGTGCAGTACCTGTGGGAGCGGGCTTGCCCGCGAACACCGGCAAAGCCGGTGCCATCTACCGCAGTGTTTGCTTCGCGGGTAAACCCGCTCCCACAGGTACCGCGTAGACCTCGGGTCTGGCTCACTTTTGCAGGTCCTTGGATAAACGTGGCTCCACGGCTTTCAACTACCGCTGCGCGCACATTTGGCTTGAGGGGCACTCGCGGGAGCGTTGGTTTCAACGGCTGTCCTGAATCATAAGTCCTGCCACCTCACGCTTAGCGAATTGATATTGATGGTGAGTGTTCGCCTAAGTGATCCGGACATGATGTCGCATGAGATCTCGTCCTCGTCAATCGAAAGGCAATGCAGCCCGCTGGCGTAATTGAACGCCAGAAGCCTATCGTCAAGATACAGCGATGTCGAAACAGTACCGTCCAGTGAGTAGACCAACTCCAACCAGAGGGGCTCTGCGGTGAGCTTGCAGCTCCATTGTGCATACTCTGGATCGAAATCTGCGACGAGCCCGAGCACCTCGAGCAATGTGGTTTCGAAAGAATCAATCATGGTTTTTGGGCGGGCTGAAAAAATTTATCACATCGTTCAGTGTGTTTTTTACGTATCCAGGAGGCAGGAAAATTTCTCGCACCACGTCATCGTCATGAGCTCTCCAAATGACCCGGTCCGTTGTTTCAAGCATGAGCAGAACCACGACATCGCCATCAAGGCAGGGCGTCAGGTTCAGCGACAGGAACAGCGCACCAATTTTGCTGGAATCAATCCAGTTTTGAGAGTGCTCGTACCCTTGCTCGATCTGGGAAATCACGGCTGATTTGTCCAGATTTCTTAGGGAGTCAGCGTAATCGAGATCATAATTATCGAATTTGACATTGATCATGTTCAGAAAGGTATCGATCTGCGTGATCTCTTCAGTTGCACCAATGAGATGATTGTCTAAAGATAGGTTCACGGCCATCCAACCCGACTTGAAGTTTGGCGCGCAAGTCGAGCAACAGACTGAAAACAACTCCATGTTGCCCGCGTTGTAGTAGCTCATGCTGCCGGCCTTTCTTCGCATCGATGAGTGGACAGAGCAGAGTGCGAACCATCGCCACGATTCAAATACCTTTTGATGGCAGAGCCGACCTGACGATGTGCATTTCGATGGCGTGCTCATCGTCGCGCAGCGATATGATGAAATCGGGATCAGTCCCCAAGAAGGTATGAAGCATATTTTTGTACTCTGAGTGTCAGAAGTTTGTTACTCAGGATGTGATTCATTTTTTATACGCGGGCGTTCTTGATTAGTTGCAAGCATTTGTTGTCTTTTTTGGTGGCTCAAGAATTTTGCATTTTTATTATTTTTAGCATGTCGTATTTCTAAGGGTGCTCGCGCTCAAAGGTGTTCACGGCGCATTCGTCAAATTATTCTTCTTCGTGTGCCCAAGAGATTAAATATTCCTGCAGGTGCCTGCTCAGGTTCAAATGTGCGGGCGTGAGGTTTGAAAGTGATAAGCTATTGGGCTCGGCCTGTCTTATCAGGTGGCTCGCACTGAGTTTGGCAATCATCTCAGTATCGGTGTCTGAGATTTTTGCTAGAGCACTCATGTCTTTATACTGCGAAATCAGAGATTCGTGCATACGCCATGCACTTATCTCTGACAAATCAGCTTCCGCTGCGATGTCTTTCTGCATGGAAAATTACTCAAGAGCGTATTGATAGCTGCCGGCGATGATCTCGACGTAGCTGTCGTACCCCGCGACGATGTAATGCTTCAATGAAAGAAAGTTGGCGGGGTCATAGAGCGAATTCTTTTCTGCCAACAGCGCTGATTCGACGACTTCATAGAATTTTGGGTCAGGATGAAGTCCGGTCTCACGCCAAGTTTTTACTTCATCATCTTGATTGCCCAGGATTTCGTAGTTTTGATACTGGTGCTCGAAAAAATTGAGTGTTATACAGCGCAGTTCAGCGACGCGTTCGAAAACAAGCGTCGCCATGGCGTAGGTATTCTTTTCGATGTGTTCGAGTCGCTGAGCCTCAACCTGAATCGATGCAACACCTATTTCGTCGTAGCTTGCGTTGAGTTGAGTGGTGTTGATTAGAAAGTCAACGTTCTGGGGGAGAAGTTTTATCATACCGATGATCTCGTGCTGTTCATGGACAAGGTGATACGCGCGTCACGAGTCCTGACCCATCTTTGTTGCGGGTCAGATCAATCGACTTCGAGGGCGGTTTATTTTTGAAGTCCTTTGTGAGGTGAGGAGGAGCATGCTGGTAGGGAACGAATATCGCATATTTTGGATATTTGTTTGCGCTTACGAGCGCAGCGAGCCCACGGTTGTTGAGTGTTACATACTTGCCGCTGACGGGATCTTTCGTATAGGCGATCAGCAGCTTGTCGGGAGACAGTTTATTAGTTCTTAGATCATCCGCTACGTCAAGAACAGGTCTACCTGCAATTTCAGGGACCTGGGCACCAATGGAGCTGAACTGGGGCGCAGCCCTGTTCTGGCCAAAATGCAGATCTTTCGGGAAATCCGTGAGTTCACCATGCTCGAATGGGTCGAATCCGCTCAGTCCCAGTGGGTCAATGCACGATGCGGTATTCGCCCCGTATTGATATAGGTTCACCCCGCCGATCAACCCAATCGGATCCTGCTGCGTAAACCGCCCCACCTCCGGATCATAGAACCTGAACGTGTTGTAGTGCAGCCCCGTCTCCCGGTCCAGGTACTGCCCCTGGAACCTCAGGTTCTGCTGACGGTTCTGCCCGGCATGGTGCCATTCTTCCCGACACTTGCCCCAGGTCTCGAACTCACCGTGCCACACGGTCACGCCGTTTTCATCGGTGAGCTGCTCGGGCAGCCCGGCGAGATTGGTGTGGAAGTAGTGCAGCTGTTCGGCGCCGGGTGCGCCGTCGAGGCGGGCGAGGGGGTCGTAGCTGTCGCTGTCGGCGTAGACGTACAGGCTGGGCTTGTCGTCCTGGATTTCCTGCAACAGGCGCAGACCCTGCCAGAGGAAAAGGGTCTGGCTGACAGGGGTCGGGAGATCGTTACGGTAGAGGCGCTTGGCGGTTCTGCGGCCGAGCGGGTCGTAGTCGAATTCCACCCGCTCGTGCACCGGCCCGCGCTGCTGGTGTACGCGTACCAGGCGGTGCTCGGCGTCGTATTCGAAGCGCTGGATCAGGTGCGCGCCAGTACGTTTTTCGCTGAGGCGGCCAAAGCGGTCGTAGCGGTAGCGCTTGTCCTGGTAGACCTTCAGGCGGTTGTGCCGTACGTAGCCCTTGATCGGGTAACCGTCGAGCAGGTTGCCGGCTTTGTCGTAGCCGTAGTGCTCGACCTGTTGGCCATTGCGATGAGGCTGTGTGCGGCTGGCGCCATGGATGCGTTCTGTCGGGCCATAGTCGTAGCGAACCTGGCCGCGCTGGACGTTGCCGCTGGCGTCGGTGCCGAACAGGCGACCGATGATCTGGGCGTGCGTGGTCGGCTCGCCGTCGCGGGCTCGCCGACACTGGATGAAGTCCTCGCCGATCAGGTTGTCACTGTCGTCATAACGATACTGCTTGCTCAGCAGGGCCAGGCTGCCGGGGCCTGCGCCCTGTACATGCAGGGCTTTTTCCAGCAGGCGCCCGGTGCTGTCGTAGCGGGTCCGGGTCTGGATCCGGCCTTGTGTGCGCAGGACTTCGGCATGCAGCTCGTCGCGCTCGAAATCGCAGATCACACGGCCGTCGAGGTTGAGCTGATGCAAGTGGCCGCTGCCGTAGTACAGATGGTTGAGGCGTCGGCCATCAGGCAGGGTCAGGGTCTGCAGGTTGCCCAGTTCGTCATGTTCGTAGGCAAGCCGGCCCGCTTCACCGGTTTCGCTCAGCAGTTGCCCGAGGGCGTCATGGCTGAAGGCGAGCCGTTTTGGCTCGCTCTGCAGGTTGGTGAAGGTGATCGCCAGCAGGTTGTCGGCGAGGTCATATTCGTAGTCGGTGACGCCGTCGTCGGTGCGCTTGCGCAACAGGCGCCCGGCGTCGTCGTACTCGAAGTATTGCGACTGTATCGACGCTTCGGGTTCCGGCGGGCTGCCGGGGAACGTCGGCTCGGCGTCCGGGGCCGGGTGCAGCCTCGCCTCGATGACATTGCCCGCTGCATCGTAGCGATAGCTGTGGCCGCCGCCATCGAGATTGTGCTGGGCGGCCAGGCGGTCCAGGGCATCCCAGTGGAAGGCGTAGTGCTCGCCGTTTTCGTTTTCCAGACGCTGCAGGCGGTCATGCGCATCCCAGGCGAAGCGAAGGGTGAGCCCCATGGCGTCGGTGCGTTGGCTGAGGCGCCCACGCTTGTCATAGTGCCATTGAGTGAGCTGCTGCCCAGGGTCGATGTGCTGGGTCAACTGCCCCGACAGGTTTACCTGGTAGCGGTCGACGCGCCCGTCTGCGCGGGTGCTTTCCAGCAGGTGGCCACGGGCGTCAAAACGATAGCGGGTGCGGTTGTTGCGACCGTTGAAGACTTCGCTCAGGTGACCGCGCTCGTCATAGCGCCAGAGGGTGGTGCGGTTGGAGCAGTCGCTGTAGCGAATCAGTTGCCCTCGGGCGTTCCATTCCAGCTGGCGGGTCTTGCCCTGTGCGTCGGTGACCTGTTCCACCCGGCCTTGTCGATCGTGACGGTAGCGCGTGGTGCGCCCCAGCGGATCGGTGGTACTGATCAGGTTGCCGCGAGTGTCGTAAGCGTTGCGATAGGTGCGGCCTGCGCCATCGCTGATGTGCGTGGGCAGCGCCCAGTGCTCGGTGTAGGTGGTGCGCTCGCAACGCCCCAGCGGGTCGTGGCTTTCTATCAGGCGCCCGAGTGCATCGTAGTGGTATCGCCACTCGGCGCCTTGCGGGTCGATGCTCGCCAGCAACTGGCCCTGGACGACCTCTTCCTGCCAGCGCTGGCCCAGTGGATCTACATACACCAATACCTCGTGCAACGGGCCCCACTCGAAATGTTCCTTGCGACCTAGGCTGTCGGTGACCTCGGTATGACCCAGCGCCAGGTCGTAGTGGAAGTGGTAGTCCTCGCCGTCTTCGCTCCAGTGACGGATCACCCGCCACTCATGGTCTGGCTGCGGCTCGAGCAGCGGCGGCAGGTTCGGTGTCGGACGAGGGACGGCGGCGAAGCGCTGCCACTGGTAATGGAAGGTCGCACCGCTGGCCAGGGTGTGGCTGGCCATCAGCCCTTCAGGGGTATAGCTGAAGCGTCGCAGCACCTGGCCGCCCGGCTCGTGTACTTCGCTCAGTTGACCGGCAGGGGTGTAAGTGTAGGTGGCGAGGGTTTCACGGCGTTCGACCACAAAGTCGTTGCCCCCGCGCAGGAACAGACGTTGCACCTGGCCGACGCGGCGAGGGTGCACGCTGTCGTAGAGCAGTTCGACCACCGTGCGGCCAAAGGTGTCGACCAGGTACTGCAGGCGGCCGTCGTTGTCGTAGAGCAGGTCAAGGCGGTTGAGGTTGCGATCCCCCAGTTGCACCAGGCGTGAACGACTCGAGTCGTGCGGGTCGGTGCGCAGCACCTGGTACTGGCCGCTGTAGATGTCCTCGACCACGGTGATGCCGGCATCCTGATGGAAGAACGCCAGGCCGTCGAGGCTGCTGACCAGCGCGCTGCCTGGCTGCATGCGTCCCAGTTCGATACGCGTGCCTTCCTCGTCGACATAGATCCACAGCTCGCCCCCTTCAGGGTGGGGGACACGCTCGATGCGCACTTCATAAGGCAGGCTCCAGCCCAGGCCGAACACGCAGTCGCCGCGCGTGTCGTTACTGTCATAGCGCCGGGCCCACTCGATCGGCAGCAGGCCGGGGAGGGCGAAATCCAGGTCGTCAGGGCCATCGAGCAGCTTGGCACCGCTGGAGACGATCACCGGATGGCCCTTGCACTTGGGAATCATCGACTTTGGCTTGGGTGCCTTGCCCGGGCGTGAGCGGGCCTTGCCACCCCGGCGCGAGAGGAGCATGCCGGCGACGATGCCGATGATCTTCGCCAGCGCGCTCTTGCCGTCGCGGATATCGCGCACGGTCAGGGTGCCGCCGCCGATGCGCACATTGGGTGAGAAGGTCATGCCCACCGGGCCGTCGCAGGTGGTCTTGTCGCCGACCCGAACTGCGGGCTGGCCGTTGATGAAGACCTTGTCCGAACCCTGGGCGAGGAAGTTCTTGGCCGGGTGCTTGCTGCAGGTGATGGTATCCTCGCCCCTCTCCTGGGTGCCGGGATCGGCGGGTGTAGTGATCGGCGGGTTGAAGATGCTGGCGATGTCCTGGGCCATGCCGATGATCGGGAGCATCATCGAGGCGCCCAGCATGGCGTAGGCACCGACGTTTTCCAGGATGGAGGGTGGCTCGGGGTTGTCGGGCGAAGCCTCGACGCCCAGGCTGATGCCGGCAGCACGGGCAGCGGGCATGCCATTGATATGGACGTCGGCGGAGCCGGTCAGGATGGCGCCATAGGGCTCGGGCGGGAACAACGAGTTGCCGACCCAGTCACTGAAGTCGGAAATGTGTTCGCCGATGCTCTTGTCGCCGCCGCCGGGCAGCGAACTGGCCGCGCCTACCAGCAGGCCGGCGGCCACCGGCACCAGTGCAGCCGCCGCACCGCCGGTGCCGATGGTGGCGGCGACGGCGGCGCCCAAGGCCGCACCCACTGCGGCCGTGGCGGCCGCATAAACCACCGCCTCGGTCAGCGCGCTGGTGAGCTCGGCCATCAACGGTGGGTGCAGTATCAGGTCGTCCTTGCGGGCGGCGTGGAGGTCCTGCGCCATGAATCCGGGCTTCCTTGCTGGAGGGGTGTCAGCGTGTCTGCAGGCTCGCCTTGATGGCTTGCCAGTGCATGAGGTCGTTTTCCGTCAGCGGTGTCTCCTTGCTATAGCTCAGCACCATTAGACGCTGTGCCTGCACATGGGGATAGGCCAGTTGACGCTGGTGCGAGCGAATTTCGCCACGCTGGAACTGCAGGCCGACCTCCAGGCCCTGGATGGCTTGCGCCATGCCGCAGGTCGTGGCTTGAGGCTCGGTGATGTGTGCATCGAGGCGACTGCGCAGTTGTTCGAGCTGCTGGCGGTAGACGATGTCGAAGGACTGGTCTGCGGGGAGCGGGCTGCGGGCGATCACCAAGGTGGTGCCGCGTTCGGGGAACGTCAGCATGTTCATGCTGCTGTCCTGCGGCAGCTCTGCGCCCAGGTCTAGTGATAGGTCCTGGGTTTGGTAAAGCGACATCGGTTGGCTCCTTGCCGGGGAAAGCTGCACCCTACAAAGCCAAGCGCCTTGAGGGCAAGCTGCGCATTGTCAGAATGGGATCGAGTCGTTGTAGGAAAGGGTATTCATAGACGATTTGCAGCTCTCATGCACGCCGTTACACTGCCTTGCATGAACCTCGATACCCGCATCAAGTACCGCCATTTGCTGTGCTTTCTGGAGATCGCCCGTCAGGGCAGTCTGGCCAGGGCGGCCGATGTCCTGGCGATCAGCCAGCCGGCCATTTCCAAGACGCTCAAGGAGCTTGAGGACTTGCTCGAGACGCGCCTGTTCGAGCGCACCCGACAAGGCGTCGAGCTGACCTCGGCGGGTACCCGCTTCATGCGTTACGCCGGGCCCAGCGTCCAGGCCCTGCGCGAAGGCGTCAGCACGGTGCGCGGCGAGGCGCGGGCGCCGTCGCAGGTGCGCATCGGCGTGCTGTCGACGGTCGAGGGATTGTTGATGCCGGAGGTGCTGTGTCGCCTGCACCAGCGTCATGAAGCGTTGATGATCAGTGTGGTCACCGGGGTCAGTGCGCAATTGCTGGGGCAACTGCGCCTGGGCGAGCTGGAACTGGTGGTCGGGCGGATGACCGACAGCCCGCAGATCCAGGGCCTGTCGTTCGAGCACCTGTACAGTGAATCCATGAGCCTGGTGGTGCGTCCCGGCCATCCGTTGCTCGCGCGTCACCCCCTGGACCGAGCGCGGGTTGGCGACTACGCACTGGTGCTGCCGCCAGCAGGCACCACCATTCGCCAGCACGCCGATAGCCTGTTCGTGCAGTGCGGTATCCAGATGCCGGGGCAACGCCTGGAAACCCTGTCCCTGGCTTTGAGCCGGCGCTACCTGCTGGGCAGTGATGCGGTGTGGGTGGCGCCGCGGGACGCCGTGCTGATCGACCTGCAGCGTGGTGAGCTGGTCGAGCTAGACCTGGGTGTACGCGAACCGGGAGGCTCGGTGGGTATCTGCCGCAACGCGGCCCTGCCGCAGGGGCTGGCCGCCCAATGGCTGTGCGAGGTATTGCGGGAAGTGGCAAGCGAATACCGGGCCGGCAGCTACCCTTGATTTTCACGGTGGGATGAACATCCCTTCATACAGGAACTTCCTGCCACAAACCCGCTCCTATGCCGGTAGCCATTGGTCATGGCCGCCTGCTAAGCTCGCGGCTTTACCCTGATTGCCCTCATGGCGCATGAACAAGGAAATAGCATGAAACAGCATCGTTTGGCGGCTGCGGTTGCCCTGGTAGGCCTGGTCCTGGCTGGCTGCGACGCTCAGACCAGCAGCGTCGAGCTGAAGACCCCAGCACAGAAGGCCTCCTACGGTATCGGCCTCAACATGGGCAAGAGCCTGGCGCAAGAAGGCATGGATGACCTGGACTCCAAAGCGGTGGCCCTGGGTATCGAGGATGCGGTCGGCAAGAAAGAAGCCCGTCTGAAGGACGAAGAGCTGGTTGAAGCCTTCACCGCCCTGCAGAAACGCGCCGAGGAGCGTCTGGCCAAGGCCAGCGAGGAAGCGGCCGCCAAGGGCAAGAAGTTCCTTGAGGACAACGCCAAGAAGCCGGGTGTGGTCACTACCGCCTCGGGTCTGCAGTATGAAGTCGTGAAGAAGGCCGACGGCCCGCAGCCCAAGCCGACCGATGTGGTTACCGTCCACTATGAAGGCAAGCTGATCGATGGCAAGGTCTTCGACAGCTCCATCGAGCGCGGCAACCCGATCGACCTGCCGGTCAGCGGCGTGATCCCAGGTTGGGTCGAAGGCCTGCAACTGATGCACGTCGGCGAGAAGTACAAGCTGTACATCCCGGCCGAGCTGGCTTACGGCGCTCAGAGCCCGAGCCCGCTGATCCCGGCGAACTCGGTACTGGTGTTCGACCTCGAGCTGCTGGCCATCAAGGACCCGAGCAAGCTGGACGCCGAGCCTGCCGAAGCGCCGGCCAAGTAATCTGGCAACTGCGATACCTGACGCCCCGTTTCGACGGGGCGTTTTCATTTTGGCCGTACGCTTGACGCGAACGCCGCGGGTGTCTCACTGTCTGAGCATGAGGTACCTTGAAGCGTACCCAACCGCACGCCTGACGCAAATCGTTTGCCTGTCTGAAACGGTTGTGTAAAAAACGCCCGATCTGAGCGGGACCCTTGCCCCGTGGGCGCCTAGCGCCTGAAAACGCTGCCCTGTTCACAAGGTTATCCACAATAAATGTGGATAACCTTCCTGGCTGATGCTGGAGACACCATGAGCGCACCCTGGAGTTTTGCCCGTTTCCTGCCGCTGGCCGAGCGCCTGCTCAGCCGTGGCCGCCTGCCGGCGCTGCTGTTCGCCGTGGCCCGCAAGGGCCCCAAGCTGGGCCAGTTGCGTGACGACCTGCGCCTGATGCAAGGCCTGTGTCTGGCCTGGTGGCGTGGCGAGTACCGTGCTGTAAGCCCCAAGGCGCTGGTGACCATCGTCGCTGGCCTGCTGTATTTCGTCAGCCCCCTGGATGCCATTCCGGACTGGATCGTCGGTGTCGGCTTTCTCGATGACATCGCCGTGCTGGGGTGGGTGCTGAAGACCGTCGGCGACGAGCTGGCGCGCTTCAAGGCCTGGCGCGACAGCCAGTCGCCCGAGCGCCTGCGTGTGGTCGAGCGTCTGCCGGACAGCCCGGAAGCGTTGCGCCTGGAACGTCCTCACCCTTGATTTTGGCCTGACCTGCACAGACTCCTGCACTTGGTCATATAATTGGCATAAGCATTATGCCGACGGATTACATGCAGTGAGGGGGTTGTATGGGTATTCAGGTCATCAGTCGGGACGGTCAGCCCGAGTATGCAGTTGTTCCCTGGGCCCAGTACCAGGCGCTGCTCGCGGCAGCCGGGCATGCGCCAGCCAATAGCGATGAACCTCAGGCTGCAGTCACTGAAGGCCGTGGCGAAGTCATCGAGCAAAGCGCCAGCTTGCCCGCCCTGGGTGAGCTGGCGCAGTTGCGTCAGGCCAAGGGCCTGGCCCCCGAGCAACTGGCCCGCAGCGTCGGCATCAGCCCCTCGTACCTGGCCATGATCGAGTCGGGCGAGCGTGTGCCTGATGCGGCGATCCAGCGTAGCCTGGCGTGGCACCTGGGAATCGCCGGCTGGAGCGAGCCATCATGAGCCAGGTCAGGATCAGTCGTCAGCAATGGCAGCGCCTGCTGGACGAGCTCGACCTGGCCCGCCGTCAACGCCACCTGCTCACCTACAGGGCGCTGCTCGAGCGCCTGGAGCTGCCCACCCCCGCCATGCAAACCCTGACCGCCGCCCTGGAGTACCTGGCGTTGCTCGACGCGCGCGCCGAGCAGCCGCTGCGCAGTTCGCTGGTGATCAGCCAGGGGGCCAGCCGCCTGCCGCGTACCGGCTTCTTCGAGTGTGTCGAGCGCCTCGGGCGGTTTTCCGGGCCGGTCGATGGCATGGAGGCGGCGTCGTGGCATGCATCCGAAGTGGTGCGGGTGTTCGAGTTCGCTTACCCCGAAGAAGTGACGGCAGGGTAGGGCTACAGCACCCCGGTATCGATCAGGCTCAGACTGGGCCCGGCTGTATCCTTGGCCTGGCGCTTTGCCTGTGAAGCGAGATCGGCCAACTGCGCCGCATCCAGGCTGGCACAGCATTCCGGTCGCAGCAAAACCACGCCGATCGACAGCGACAGCAAGGGGAAGGTCTCCCGCTGCCCTTGGCGGTTGTGGGCGATGAAGCAACCGGCCTCCAGGTGCTCGCTGCGGTAGAAGCGTCGACATTCGCGTAGAAAATCATCGATCAGCTGGTGCAGGCGCTCGCGCCAATCGACCGACCCCAAGACCAGCATGAAATCATCACCGCCGATATGCCCGACGAAGTCGCGGCGCGGATCGACGCTGTCGTTCAGGCACTGGGCCAGGCACAGCAACACCTCGTCGCCGCGGGCATAGCCATAGATATCGTTGAAGGGCTTGAAGCTGTCGATGTCGACGTAGCACACCGCCGCTGCACGCTGTTGCTCCAGCAGGCGGGTCAGGCACTGGCGGATTGGAACGTTGCCTGGCAGCAGGGTCAAGGGGTTGGCGTAGCGGGCCTGCTGGATCTTCTGCTCGGTGATCAACTTGAGCACATCGATCACTCGACCCAGTCCCTGGTAGCGACCACCGTGGGTGATGATGAAATCTTCCTCGATGCGCTGTCGTGCGCGGCTGGTGAGCAGGCGGCTGACCTGCTGCAGCGACTGGCTGCGCTCGACTGCGAGGAAGTCTTCGTTCATCAGTCGGCTGATCGGCTTGCGGGCGAACAGGTCGGTGCCGAACGGCTGGAGCAGAACGTCGGACAACGAATGCCGATGGACGATACCGCAGGGGTGCCCCTGGGCATCGAGCACGGCCAGGGAGTTGAGATTGGCCTGGCGGCGAAACGCTTCCAGCACCTGCTGGGTCGGGGTGTCCAGCGCGACCGCAGGCTGCTCGATCAGCAGTGCGGCGAGGTCGCTTCCTTCCTCGTTGGTCATCAGTGCGCTGCCGTGCGCCGGGGGCAGCAGATTCAGGCCCTCGCGCGGGGGGAATTCCTGAGGGCGGCCGAGCAGATAGCCTTGCAACAGGTCGACGCCCATGTCGGCCAGTACGGTCAGCTCCTCGCCCAGCTCGATGCCCTCGGCAATCACCTGGGCCTTCGAGGCGCGGGCGATCTGCAGGATGGAACCAACGAATTCGCGTTTGAGCGGATCCTGATGGATGCCGTCGATGAAGTGTCGGTCGATCTTCACGTAGTTCGGACGCAGCTCCGACCACAGGCGCAAGCTCGAGTAACCGGCACCCAGGTCGTCCAGCGCGATGGAAAAGCCCATGTCCCGATAGTGATGCAAGGCGTTGGACAGCAATTGGAAGTCGTCGGTGGGGGTTTGCTCGGTCAGCTCGATCACCACACGGCTGGGTTGCAGACCGACCTGCTCGAGCATTTTCAGGGTACGCCCGGAAGGGTAGTGTGGCTCCAGCAGCGATTCGGGCGAGACATTGAGGAACAGCTTGCCTTCGAGCCCCAGCTCGCTGAAGCGTCGGCATGCGTTCTCCCGGCACAGCACTTCCAGCTCGCTCAGGCGCCCCGCCTGGCGGGCGATGGCGAACAGGTTCAGGGGTGAATGCAGAGGGCTGTTGGACGGTCCGCGGCTGAGCGCCTCATAGCCGAGGATGCGTCGCTCGGAAAGGCAGATGATCGGTTGGAACAGGCTGTGAATGCTGCGTTGAGCCAGGATGGCGCTCAAGGCACTGAGCTGTTCGGTGACGGTCATGGACTGCTTCCTGAAAATGAAAAGGCCGGACGTTTTGGCGTCCGGCCCTTCTATTTCACGACAGTGCGATGACTGTTTGATGACAGGTCACATTAATCTGCCATCACCTGGTCGAGTCGCTTACTTCTTCGCCACTTGCGAGCTCAGGCGCAGGTAGTCGAGCAGGATGCGACCGGTTTCGGCCAGGTAGGCATCATCTTCTGGCTTGGCGTCGTCCTTCTCCTCGGGCAGGGCGTCTTCGTCGACCTTCTTCAGTTCCTTGAGCGGCTCTTCGCCCTTGGCCTTGCGTCGGGTGTTCTCCAGCGCCAGTTGCTTGGCCTCGATTTCGTCGTGGCGGGTACGGCGATCCTGCTCGTTGAGGCTGACGGTCTTCTCGTTCATCAGGCGCTGGGTCAGCGCCAGGCGGTCGCGGATGTAGGTGAACTCGGCATCCTTGACGCTACGGGCTTCATGCTGCGCCTTGAGCTGAGCCAGGAATGGCTTGAACGGATCGGCTGCCGGTTTGACCACCGGGCGGATGGTGTCCCATGGCATGGCTTCGGGCAGCGCGCTCTCGCCGATTTCCTTGGTGTCGATGATCGACGGGTAGTCGATGTCCGGCAGTACGCCCTGGTGCTGGGTGCTCTGGCCGGAGACCCGGTAGAACTTGGCCAGGGTGAGTTTCAGCTCGCCATGGTTGAGCGGCTGGATGGTCTGCACGGTGCCCTTGCCGAAGGTCTGGCCACCAATGATCAGCGCGCGGTGGTAGTCCTGCATGGCGCCGGCGAAGATCTCCGAGGCCGAGGCCGAGAGGCGGTTGACCAGCAGTGCCAGCGGGCCCTTGTAGAAGGCGCCGGGGTTCTCGTCCTCGAGTACGTCGACGCGGCCGTCGCTGTTGCGTACCAGCACGGTCGGGCCTTTCTCGATGAACAGGCTGGTCAGTTCGGTGGCTTCCTGCAGCGAGCCGCCGCCGTTGTTGCGCAGGTCGATGACCACGCCGTCGACCTTCTCCTTCTGCAATTCGGTGAGCAGTTTCTTCACGTCGCGCGTGGTGCTCTTGTAGTCCGGATCGCCAGCGCGGTAGGCCTTGAAGTCGAGGTAGAAGGCCGGGATCTCGATGATGCCGAGCTTGTAGTCACGACCGTCCTGCTTGAGCTTGAGCACCGATTTCTTCGCCGCCTGCTCCTCGAGCTTGACCGCCTCGCGGGTGATCGAAACGATCTTGGTAGTCTGGTCGTTCGGTGCGTTGCTCGCGGGGATGATTTCAAGACGCACCACCGAGCCTTTCGGGCCACGGATCAGCTTGACCACTTCGTCCAGGCGCCAGCCGACCACGTCGACCATTTCCTTGTTGCCCTGGGCAACACCGATGATCTTGTCGGCAGGGGCGACCTGCTTGGTCTTGGCCGCAGGGCCGGCCGGTACCAGGCGCACGATCTTGACCTGGTCGTTGTCGCTCTGCAGCACCGCGCCGATGCCTTCGAGCGACAGGCTCATGTTGATGTCGAAGTTTTCGGCGTTGTCTGGCGACAGGTAGTTGGTGTGCGGATCGTAGGACTGGGCGAAGGTGTTGATGTAGGCCTGGAAGATGTCTTCGGCACGGGTCTGGTCCAGGCGCGCCAACTGGTTCTTGTAGCGCTTGGTGAGCGTTTCCTGGATCTGCTTGGGATCCTTGCCGGCCAGTTTCTGGCGCAGCACTTCATCTTTGACGCGCTTGCGCCACAGGTCGTCGAGCTCGGCCTCGTTCTTCAGCCACGGAGCGTCCTTGCGGTCGACCAGCAGGTCTTCCTTGACGGTGAAGTCGATCTTGTCGACGCCCTTGTTCAGTTCGGCCAGGGCGAAGTCCAGGCGCGATTTCACGCGGTCCAGGTAGCGCTTGTAGATGGTGAAGCCAGGGTCGAGGTTGCCGCTCTTGAGGAAGTCGTCGAACTGCGTCTTCCACTTGTCGAATTCGGCGATGTCACTGGCCATGAAATAGCTGCGTGATGGGTCGAGCAGTTTGATGTAGCTGTCATAGATGATGACCGAGCGGGCATCGTCCAGCGGTGGCTTGCTGTAGTGATGGCGCTTGAGCAGCTCTACCACGTTGAGGCTGGCGACGATCTCGTCGCGGTCCGGCTGCAGGCTGTCCCATTTGTTGGCGGCGGCCGCATTGCCACCGAGCGTGAGGCTGCCGAGGCCGACCATGAGGGCGAGGGCGGTGCTGGGGAGGAAATGCTTCATGCTGATTCGACGTGGGGGCAATTGATCACGCATAGTAGGCCGTCTTTTCCGTACGCCGGTTCCATGAAACCGGCTGAATACTGCAAAAAACCCGGGACATGGCGATCCCGGGCTCAGTCATGACTCAACTATGGAGGCACTGTGAAGGCATTGCAAGGCGTTGACGGACATGTAGCCTGGGTCGAAGCCGAACGTCCGGTTTGCGACGCGGGGCAGGTACGCATTCGAGTGGCTGCGGCCGGGTTGAACCGCGCCGACCTGTTGCAGATGAAGGGTTTGTACCCGCCGCCACCCGGCGCCAGCCCTTACATGGGGCTGGAGTGCGCCGGGGTGATCGAGGAGGTGGGTGCGGGGGCAGATTGGCGCGTGGGCGATCGGGTCTGTGCGCTGCTGGCCAGTGGCGCCATGGCCGAAGAAGTGGTCGTGGATGCCCGCCATGTGCTGCCGGTGCCCGAGGGCCTGAGCCTGCACGAGGCGGCCGCGCTGCCTGAGGTGTACGCCACGGCCTGGCTGAACATCTTCCAGCTCGGGGCGGCCAAGGCGGGTGAGAAGGTACTGGTGCACGCTGGTGCCAGCGGTGTGGGCTCTGCGGCCATCCAGTTGGGCAAGGCGTTTGGTTGCCCGGTATGGGTCAGCGTCGGCTCCCAGGAGCGCCTGGACTATTGCAAGGCACTGGGTGCTGCAGGAGGTGTGGTGCGTAACGAGAACCTCGATGCGCTCAAGGGGTTCGGGCCGTTCGATGTGATCCTCGACCCGGTAGGCGCGAGCTATGGCCCGCTCAACCTGGAGCTGCTGGCCCGCGACGGCCGCTGGGTGATCATCGGCCTGATGGGCGGGCGCAAGTTCGAAGTGGACATGGCGCTGGTGCTGGGCAAGCGCCTGGAGATCACCGGTTCCACCCTGCGCAATCGTGACGATGGCTTCAAGGCCGAGTTGCTGCGCGACCTGCAGCAGCAGGTGTGGCCGCTGTTCGCCGAAGGGCGGTTGTCGCCACAGTTGGTCGATACCTATCCGGTGGAGTTCGCCCAGGCGGCGTATGCGGAGCTTGAGAGCAACCAGGTGTCGGGCAAGCTGGTGATGGTGATCGACCCTGCTCTGAGCTAGTTCCTGGTGTAGTGCGCTCATGAGCCCGGCCACCCCATGCGTGGCCGGTTCTGTTTTATCCCCTACTCAAACAGTGCTCTGCGGCAAAGTTCGCATGGTTTTCGTGTTCCCGCACCTAGCATTTCTACCAGTAGGCAGCTTCGATTCGTGCGTATTGAATAGGCGTCAAGCACAACACTTGACACCTCTTCAGGAAGTGCACGCATGGCAAGTCGCGAAAGCCCACCCTCTAAAGCCGAGTCGGACGTGCGCCATCTCACATCGCTGGAGCTGCCAGGCATTCCAGCCGTCATCGACCCCGACGATCCGAACGGCCTTGTGCGTGCCGGCACCTGGGAGAACGACCTCGAGGTGCGGGTGCCTGTATGGCCGGTACTTCCGGAAGATGGCCGGACAGACGAGCTGAGGCTGTTCTGGGGTACGCCTGCTGTCGAAGTGGATTTTCTTCCCGTCACCGGGCCGGTCGACCCCGACGTCACCGAGTTCTGGCTAAAGGTGCCCAAGGACTTCCTGAAGATTGATGGTCGCTATGAAGTGTTCTATCAGGTCAGAAGTTGGTCGGGTTTTCCGGATAACAGTCCGTCTCGCGCTGTCACCCTCGATAGCCAACCCCCCGGCGCTGGCCTGCCCCTCGAAGCCCTGCTGCTGCCAGTCGATCTCGAGCATGGGCTGATCGACCAAGCCTATCTGGATAGCCATGGCGGCATCGTCGAACTGCGGCTGCCGCTGCCTCTTTATGCCGGTGCCGAAGGCGGCGATGTGCTTTCGCTGTACTGGACGCAGACCCTCCCGCCGACCAACGGGGTACTCAAGACCAAGACCATTACCCAGGCCGAACTCAATGCCCAGGACGTTCGCGTGCAGCTGCTCGCCTCCGAGATTGCTGCGCCTGGCACGGACGGGGTGTTTCATGCCGTCTACACGGTACGTGATCTCGCTGGCAACGAGTCGCCGTACTCCCGGGAAACGGTAGCAGCCGTTGTCCTGGGCCAGGGGCAGGGCACCTACCCGGAAGTAGCGTTCCCCGATGCCGACCGCAATGGCTACTACCTCTGTGAGCACAAACCTTGGGAAGGCATCAGGGCGCGAGTGCCACTGGCTAGGGGGTTCGATGTAGACGACCGGGTGATCCTGCTATGGGAAGGCTTTGAATCCTTCAACGGCGTCGGTCCTATCGCCGGGACCAAGGGGCGTTTCGAGGATCGCGTCGAAGCGGCCGACCTGACGGCAGGTTTTCTGGATATCAGGGTTCAGCCCTACACGCCTTACATCGAGGCGATCGTGGCCGGATCGGCGATCGCTCGCTATGTGGTGATCAAGGCCACCGGCCTACCCGGCCTTTCTCGACCGGGGCTGGTGAAGATCGACCGCCGTTTGCCTGATGGCAGCCGCTGCGGTCCTGCGCGCTCGCAGCCCCAGGCACGTGAAACGTTATGGCGCAGGCTCAGGCGCGTCTTTGAATGATGCCTCGCTGCAACGGCGGCGAGACGTAAGCAAAGCAGTAAATACATGAGCCAGCCAAGCTCGCACCCTGACAGGAGTGGAAACATGCAAAACAGTAATAACGCTGTAGCGCGTATGAAATATGCGCAGAAGGTCCGGAATCAACGTGCGGGCGTGCCCTGGTCACACCGGGCTGACCCTCTGCCAACGCTTGAAAAGCCCAAAACCCCGGTGTGGTGGGGAGGAGATCCGGCCTTTGCAGGGCTGGTACCTCGTGAAGAGCAGGCCCAGGACATGCTCATCACTGTAGCACCGTGGGAAAACGGTGCACCTGCGGGCCGGGAAGACACGTTCATTTTCGAATGGAAGCGATCGGACCAAACTGTCTGGCAGGTGGGCAATACGCAACTTATTCCTGGCCCCATCGAGCCGGGTGACCCTGATATCAAGGTCTACTTCGAGATGCACTTTTTCCAGCAGCACGGCACCTACAATCTGCGGTACCGCGTTAGGGAATGGACGGGTAACGACGAAGCGCTGTCACATCCGACCGATATCATCATTGACAAGGAAGCGCCCAACTACAACGGGGAGTCTCCAGCACCGGCAACGTTCGATCCCCTCGTGGCGGACGGCATCACCGAGGCATACCTGGCAGCCAACGGCGATGTCCTGACATTGACCATCCCTAATTATGAAGGGGAAGCCTTGGGGGACACCGTAAGGGTCTACATCGAAGGCAGGAGCGAGTGGGCCTATGATGGGCCTCTGTTGACCGGTCGCACTGTCACCATTGCGGGGAACACTTTGCGTAGCTTGCCAGACGGCGAGTTGCAAGTGAGGTACCGCCTGACGGACAAGGTCGGCAATGCCGGCCAACCGAGTGACTTGGCTGCCGCATCGCTGCTGCTCAGGCCACTGCCGGTCGAGCCGCTGGCGGACCCGGTGGTCGAGCTCGCCGACGACGGCGTCATTGATCTCGATGATGTGCGAACCACTACCAGGCTGGTCGCTGTTCCGCTCTATGGGAACTGGCAGCCAGGTGATTACATAGTGGTGAACTGGGGCGGTATCGTAACGCCTTCACGGTATCCGGTGGGGTCCAACCCGCAGAACCCGATGTATATCGACACCCCCTTCGCTGACGTGCTGCTCCCCGCCTATGGCGACACCACCACAGGCCGCAAGCCCACCGATGTGTTCTATACGGTCTATCGCGGCTTGAGGCCGTTCAACTCAAACCCGATCCGCTTCGATGTCGACTTTTACGTGCCTGGACCGACAAACCCGGTCCGGCCTGACCCGGAAAACCCTGCTCTGCCTCAGCTGGAAGTATATGGCGATAGCGATACTGGCAAAGTTCGGATGAACCAGCTGGTTGCGGGTGACGTTGGAGGGGAGGTGACCATAGACTTGGAGCTCTATACGCCAATCACTGCGGGTGAGAATCTCATATTCTGCTGGGCGGCCGATGATAACGTGGTCCATACCCACACGCCGACACCTGCAGACGCGGGTACACCCTATTCCTTCAAAATCCCTTGGGCAGCCATTGAAAGTCAGCCCTCCGGTGACGCTGTAAAAGTCTGGTACCACATTGGCCTGGTCGCCGGTGGCAACCGTGAAATGCGAGTTACCGAGGTCGATGCCAGCGACGCGTTACCGGTGGTTCTCGCGCAACCGGATTTTCCCGACAAAGGCATGACGACAGGCAACCCGCCTGAGCCGATCCTCAATTGCAACTCCTACCGGGCGGATGACCCTAGTAATCCGACGGATTATTACCTGCGCGTAACCTTCCCACCGAACCCTGGCGTTCTGGTCAATGGCGACACTGTGGAAATCGAGTTCCAGGGTTATACGGATATGGCTGGCACCGTGCCGGCGGGTACTCCGTTCACCCTTGATCATCAGTTGGCCGGTACAGATCAGGACGGGGGATTCACTATCAACGTGACCGATTATAAGGAGCACATCGAGCCCATTGGCAGGGCCGGTTCGGCAAAGGTCACTTACACCAAGCAGGGTACCCGTATCAGCGGAAGCCTGAGCATCCTCGCGGTCAGCACGCGTGCAGGAGGTCCGTGCTGGATCTTGCCGCCGCCTTGATGAGCGCAGCAGGCAGGCCACTCTAGCGGTCTGCCTGCTGCCACGAGGGCCCGCCTGGACACCGCGGGCTCAAGTAGCGTTGTAGGGATTTTCCCTCCGATTAGACGACTTTTCCTGCATAAAAAAAGAGAGGAGATCGCTACCTTTCGCGCCATTTTGCACACAACTTGGAGGTTGAGATGAGTAGATCCCAATTGCCTGTCAATTGGAGCGCGGTAGTCGCCCTGAGCCTGACAGCGTTAGTCCCGATGACCCAGGCGGCCGTGGTCGAGCCGGGGGAAACCGTCGATCTGGCGCCGGGTGACCCAGTGGACAGCTGGACCCTTGGCACGGGCGCTACCTTGAACGTAAACGGCGCAACTACGCAAGCTATCAACGCTACCTCGAGCGTTTTTCTCAATATCAATGCGGGCAGCACCACTGGCAGCATCCAACTGTCCGGTGGCGGTGCCGATGCCAGGATCACCAGCAGCACCATTGTCGGCGAAAGCGGGGCCGCGAGCGGTTTTGGCATCACCAGCGGCACGGCTGACATTCGCGATTCGCATATCAGCAATGACAGGGTAGGCATGGCCCTGGCCAGATTCACGGGCCAGAGCGGCGCGGTGGTCAGCATGATGGGAGGCTCTGTCACGGGGGGCACTGGCGGTGTATCGGTTTCGAACGGCAGTGAGCTGACGCTCGATGGGGTGACCGTGCGCGGGACATCGAGCGCCAGCTACGGCCTGCGTGCGTTCAACGCTGATGTGACGGCGCGCAACAGCAGCATTTCCGGCGGTCTCAATGGCATCCAGTACGAAGGCAACCCCGGTAGCAGCAACCTGGGCACGTTGGTCCTGGACAACACCCAGGTGCAAGGGCAGAGCGGCGCCGCGCTGTTGGTCAGTGGCCAGTTCAGCCCTGGCACCCGTACCCGGGTCGAACTGCGCAATGGCTCGACCCTCGAGGGTGGCAATGGCAATGCGCTGGAAGTCGATAACGATGCCCATGCCGACGTGCTGGTCAGCGCCAGCCGGCTGACCGGCAACTTCGCGGTGAGCAATGGCAGTTCTGGCCAGTTTACCTTCGACTATGCCTCGCTGACCGGCGATATCACGGCCGACGCGAGCAGCTCCGGCACCCTTGCACTTGCCAACAGCTCACACTTGAAGGGCAATGTCAGCAACCTGTCCAGCGTGACCCTTGATGGCAGCAGCCTGGAGGGTGATATCGGCGTGACCGATGGCCGTGCGGCCCGTGTGCAGTTGAGCAACGGTTCGCAGTTCACCGGCCGTCTGCAGGGCGTGCAGAACATGGCCATCGAATCGGGCTCGGAGTGGAAGCTGGTCGACCACCAGCAACTGGAAAACCTTTCGCTCGACCAGGGCAGGGTGACATTCGGCGATGAGGGGCAGTTCTACACGCTGACGGTGGACACACTGTCCGGCAACGGTACCTTCGTGATGGACGTGGACTGGGCGAGCAATCAGCACGATGTGCTTGATGTTACCGGCACCGCCACGGGCAGCCACGTGCTGGCGGTTGCCGGCTCGGGGGTTGACCCGCGCGACCCCCAAGCCTTGACCCTGGTGCAGGCGGCTGCCGGCGATGCCTCGTTCAACCTGGCGGGCGACCAACCGGTGGACGTCGGTACCTATTCCTACAAGCTGGGTTCCCGCAGCGACGGCACTGGCGGCACCGAATGGTTCCTGGACCCGGAGTCGAAATCCATCAGCCCCGGCACCCGCTCGGTGCTGGCCTTGTTCAACACTGCGCCCACGGTCTGGTATGGCGAGCTGACCTCGCTGCGCAGCCGCATGGGTGAAATGCGTTTCAACGGTGCCAAACCCGGGGTCTGGACGCGCGCATACAGCAACAAATACAGCGTCTCGGGGATGTCGGGCGTTGGTTACGATCAGGTGCAGAGCGGCTTCTCGCTGGGCGCCGACGCGCCGCTGCCGTGGGGTGACGGCCAATGGCTGGTGGGGGTGCTCGCCGGCCACAGCCGCTCCGACCTGGATCTGACCCGCGGTAGTTCGGGTACGGTGGACAGCTATTACGCGGGCCTCTACACCACCTGGCTCGATCAGGCCAGTGGTTACTACTTCGATGCCGTGCTCAAGGCCAACCGTTTTCATAACAAGGCCAAGGTCAGCATGAGCGACGCCACCCGCGCCAAGGGCGACTATGACGCCACCGGCCTGGGTGGCTCGGTGGAGTTCGGCCGGCACATGCCCCTGGCTGGCAACTGGTTTGTCGAGCCTTACGGCCAGTTGTCGGCAGTAGTGATCGGAGGCAAGGACTATGACCTGAGCAATGGCATGCGCGCTGAAGGCGACCAGACCCGCTCCCTGCTGGGCAAGGTTGGCAGCGTGGTCGGCCGTAACCTGCAGTTGGCCGACGGTACCCAGGTACAGCCCTACGTCAGGGTGGCGGTGGCCCACGAGTTCGCCAAAGCCAACCGGGTGCAGGTCAACGACAACCTGTTCAACAATGACCTGTCGGGATCGCGCGGCGAATTCGGCGCGGGCGTGGCCGTGGCCTTCAGCCAGGCGTTTTCGGCGCATGCCGAAATCGACGGCATGAAGGGGCAGGACATCGAGCAGCCATATGGGGTGAATGTTGGGCTGCGTTACAGCTTCTGATCGATCGGAGCCCACCCGGCAACGTGTGCCGGGTGGTCTTTTCATTTCTGTGTGGTCGGCGCGCTGCTCGTCGTCGCATCACCGACGATGAAAACTGACGTAGGCCAGGAAGGCGAGACAGGGTCGTTATTGGCGGGATGCAGTGTATACGACGCAATCACGTCCTTGTTCGCACCCTCGCGCACGATCCGGTTGGGGATGGACACCTCGTACTTGTAGGGCAGGTTGTCGATCAACTGCGCTTTCTCATGGGCGGGCACGCCATTCTGCTGGATTGCCCAGCTGATGATCACGGTATCGCCGAACTTGAAGACCGGTGAGCGGGCTTCGAACTCCACGGTCGCGTCCTTGTCGCCAAGCATACCCAGGTCGACCTTGCCATCCCTGGCTTCCTTCACCACCGGAGGGGTGAGCCTGGTGATGCTGCTGTCCACGCGTACATACCGCTGCAGCGAGCGTTTTTCAGAAACGTTGCCCACTTCGTCAGTGACGTCGTATTCGAGCAGCAGTTTTGCCGAATCACCCACTGCCAGAATGGTCGCCTTGTCCACCGTGATGGTGATGGGGTCGCGCCCGGCAGCCTGCTCCTCGGTCAATTCATGGGGGGGGATCGCTCTCCCTCCCCAGAACAGCCGTATGCTGTCCCAGGCCGAACGGTAGTCATACCAGCCGATGGCGAGGGGCACGCCGCGCTCTGTCCACCTGGCGTCCACGCCGCCGTCGATGATCTCTTGAGGGGGAAGGGGGGCCGGTAGCTGCGAATGCCCGGGCAACGCCGGGTTCTGATCGTGGCCCCCAGGCAGTTCACGCTTGATGCGCAGGCGCAGTGGGGGCGAGTCTTCGAAATCTTCGGGGGGGCTGCCGAAGCGGGTCAGTCGGCAGAACACCTTTTCCACCCAGCCGGTCTGCATCAGGGTGGTATCGAGGAACAGGAATATTCGGTCATTCAACTCGTCGGGTTGCACCTCGTGATCAGCCAGGCTGACACCGTCCCACAGGACTTCCAGCCGGTCCTTGAGCTGCATGCCGAGGTAGGGGTCGATCGCCACCAGCAAACCCTCTTCGAATTGCGTCAACAGTTTGCAATTGATACCGCCATCCGCATCACGCACCGGCGTGACCATGCCGGCGATCACCAGTGGGGTAAGGGCCTTGCGGGCAAGCGGTGGAAAGTAGCTGTTCAGTTCGTCTCTGGTCATGGTTTTTTCCTCAATCACGGCAGTCGCTTGCCTCGGGGCAGAGGCCGTGGATGGCGGCCGGGGCTCCGATGGCAAGCTGCTCGGCCGGTTGGTAGCTGAAAGGGTCTGCCGTTGCGGTGAAGTCCAAGCGCAGCAGCGGCAGAAACCCTCCGGTGCGGGTGAAGTAATCGTGCTGGATGAACTGCGCCTGGGGCAGGCCGGTGCTGCCGCTGAGATAGAACAACGACTCCAGCGGGATCTGCGTGGGGATATCGTCAGGCCAGGCGGCCATCATGATTTCGTTCCAGTCGGACCTGTTCGGAAAGTTGTTGCGCACTTCGATGCTCAACTGGAACTGTTTGGCGGTATTACTGAAAGCACAGCCCTGCGCTGGAGCGCCGGAATACCTGGCCATCCAGGCTGCGACACTGTCGACGCCGAGTTTTTCGCATTCGCCCCGGTGTGCGCAGGGATCGGATGCGCCTGAGGTGCCGGCATCATACGGGTAAGCGCAGCGCAAGGTCGGGCGATGGGCCATCGGGGCCGCCAGCTCACGGAAGGTGAACGCATAGGGGCGTGTCCAGGCCACCGTGCGAATGTTGATGTCGGCGCGTGCATAGCTGAACGACACACCGTTGTTCTGGTGCGAGCCTGGGCTGGGGTTCCAGGCCGGAAAGGCCGTGGTTGCCAGGTTGGTGCGAAACAGCACGCCATTGCAGTTGAAGGCGGCGCTGCCATCGCGGCAGGCAGCGGCGGTGTCGGCGAAGCGCTGGTTGAGCCTTTGCGCCAACTGATAGCCGATGTACAGCTGATCCTGCAGGTTGAAGCCGAACACTTGGTCAGCGGGCTGGCTGGGGTCGATGCGTAGCACCGGCAGCCATTGGCCGGTGGCGTCGAACCAGTCTCGCTGGTCCTGCTGCGCGGCACGCAGCCCGCCCTGGCTGCGGCTGTCGTAGACCAGCGCCTGGATCGCCAGGCGCGCCGGGGCTTGCGCATCCCAGTTGCGCACCAGCAGCTCGACGGCGTTTTCGCCGGGCTTGCCGAGCAGGGTGTGGGCCTGCAGCGTGGTGCGGAATTGGGCCATGTCGTCGGCGTTGAATGCGCATTGGGCCGCAGGCTGCTCGCCCTGCTGGCCGAAGTGCGCCAGCCAGCCCTGCGCGTCGTTCACGCCCAGTGCCGCGCAGGAGCCATGGTCGGCCCTGGCGGCAGGGCCATCGGTGGAGGGTGCGCAGCCGTGGTCGGGGCGTGCCGGGCTGTCAGCGGTGGGCAGCGGGTGGCTGCACAGCGCTTCGTAGGGTTTGCCCTGACTGACCGCGCTGAACAGGTCGTCGACGATAGCGCCGTGGTTGCTCGGCAGCGTATCGCTGCCCAGGTCGGCGCGCAGGAACAGCAGGCGTTCGCTGCCACGTGCCGTCGCCGCCGGGTCGTGTTCCCAGAAATGCCCGGTGGCGCCGTCGGCGCGTGTGCGCAACAGCACGCCGGTGCATTGCCAGGCCGGCTTGTCGATGGCGCAGCGGGTGGCGCTGGCGCGGTAGCGGTTGTTCAACAGCTGCGCGGTTTCCGGGCCGCTGACCGCGCAGATGCCTGCCTGGCGGCACAGGCTGGTCGCCTGGCTGGGCGCGGGGCCGCTTTGGGAGGCGCATCCGGCCAGCAAGAGCAGGCCGGCCAAGCACAGCAGGCGTTGCGTCAGAGACGGTTTCATGGCGTCTGTTCTCGTACGGGTCAGCTGGCTAAGCCCAGGGCTTGCAGTTGCGTTTCGATGTCGTGGCTGCTGGCATTGGCGTTGCTATCGCCGCCATTAAGGTCGTATGCCCATGCGGTTTGCGCGCCCAGTACATCAGCCGTCCAGAAGGGATAATCGAGCCAGCCGGCATGTTCGGCGACCGGCCCGGTATCGGGGTAGTAGCCTTGCCACAGCCGTTTGAGGTCAGCCAACGGCACAGGTACCAGCCCCGCGACCGCACAGGCTGCTTGCATGCCCTGCCAGTCGGTCGATGCACTGAGAAAGTGCACCACGCGCATGCCCGTGATGGTCAGGAGGTAGGTTTGCGCCTGCTGGTTGTTGTCCGTGGCGGTGATCTGGCAGGTGCCGTTGGCCAGTGCGGTTACTTCGCCGTTATTGTCGACTTGGGCGATGTCCGGGTCACTGCTAGTGTATTGATACGGCGCACTACCCCAATCGGCCGCGCGGCGCAGGCGGGCCTGTTCCGGTATCTGCACAGGTGGCAGCTGGAAGATGGACACGTAGTCGCTGCCGGTGAGGTCGATTTGCGCCGCCTGGTCAAAGCCGCCGGTGATCGTCAGGGTGGTTGCTGCGCTATCATTGCCACCCTTGCTGAACGTCACCGTGTAGCTGATCTCCAGTTCGCTGCCTTGGGCTGCCTCGAACAGGCTTTTCGGAACGTCGTAGAACACCACATCCTTGGTGCCCCAATTGCTGCTAATCACTACATAGTCGCTGTAGTCGGCCACCGTGAGGTCCACCCTGTCGCGAAGTTCGGGGGTTTCCCACGCTGCAATGCGTACCGTGGCACCGTTGGCAGGCACGTTCTTCGGGTCGAGGATACCGCCGTTGGCCTCATCTACGCGGGGTGGGTGCAAGCCTTGGTGGCGGGAAGCGGGACGCGTGTCTGCACCGGCGAGCCTGCGCAGCAGGCGCCTGAACCATGCAATCAACATAGCTTTTTTCCTGGTTATGTAGTCGACCGGGCCTGATCGGCCCGGTTGGCTGGTTGAGGTCAGCGGGCCTTCAAAGCGCGGAAGGCTGGCATCCTGGCGGGCAGTGCGTGGTACGAAACCAGGCCTTGCAGGCGTTCGTCCGCACTGCTGCTGTCGCCGCCGCCAGCTGGGTGGCCCCAGGTGACGACATTGTTGTCGGCGGTCAACGCGGCGAAACCGTGGGAGTTGGAGTAAATGGCCAGCACATTTCTGAGCCTTGCGCCGACCTGCGGGTCGATCTGCCCACCCACCGTGGAGTCACCCCAGGCCACCACCTCCCCCGTGCGGCGCAAGGCGGCGAAGGCCTTGGAGGACCCTGCGACCTGCACGATGTCGGTCAGGGCGCTGATCGCATCGGGCACCACGCCGCCTGTCCCTTCCGTTCCGCCCCAGGCGACCACCCGGTTGACCTGCCCATTGCCGCGAATGGCGGCAAACGACTGCCAGGTACTGACCACCGCCAGGATATCCTTGAAGCCGCCGATGATCGGGTCGACTACGCCGCCATAGGCAGCGGCGCCCCAGGTCTTCACGTAATAGCCGCCTGCTTCGGAGCCGTGGCGCAAGGCGAAGGCCTGGGCATTGGCGCAACTGAGCTCGACCACGTCGGTCAGCGAGGCAATGGCTTCGGGCACTGTGCCCCCCGCCTCCGCCACCCCCCAGCCGACCACGCGGTTGGCACCATGCAAGGCCGCGAAGGCCTGGTTGTTGCCGATGACCTCTTTGATGTCATTGAAGCCGTCGATCGGCGGTGGCACCGTGCCGGTCTCGGCAGGGGTGCCCCAGGCCACGACGGCGTTGGTCTTGCGCACGGCTGCGAAGGCGGTGCCGGTGGCGATGAGCGTCGAAAGGTCGCCTTGCGTCGGCACGGTCGTGTCCGCCCCCCAGGTAAGTACCCGGCCCTGGTCATTGATTGCCGCGAATGTCGTACTGGCGCCAACCACCTGCACGTAGGTGCGCCCAGGCACCGGTGTCGTGCCGCCCTGGGTGGGGGTTCCCCATGCCACTACTTGCCCGCTGTGGGTGCGGGCAGCAAAGGCTGAGCCGGTGCAGCTCAGTTCGGCGATATCGGTCATGGTACCAATGGCCCCCAGCGACCCGCCGCCGAAGGCTGGGTTGCCCCAGACCACCACATCACCGCTCACACGGTGAGCGACGAAGGCGGCATCGCCGGTGATCGTGGTGTCGACACCGTTGCCGATCAGGTTCGGCGTGTTGAGCATTACCAGGTCAGTGCTGGATTGCACCCGCAGTGGCCGGCTCGGGTCGATGTCGCGCCAGGCGAAAGCAGGTTCGCTCCACGTGGCATCGCCCAGGTATTGCCATTGCGCGCGCAGTGGCTGGTTGGTGTTGTTGTCGAAAGCCATGAGCCAGCGCGACGAGCCCGACGCACGGTACGAGCCTCGTGACCAGCGAGCGCCCATGACTTTGAGGCTGCCGGGCTGCAAGTTGCTTTTCACGCTGTAGGTGCTGTTTGCAGAGGGGCCTTCGGTGCCGCCGCCGTTGCGCTCGATGCTGTACCCCAGCGTGACACTGAAGCCATCGTTCGCCAGTACCAGCGCGTGAGGGGCGATGAGGTCGAACGCACCATCCTTATCGGCGGTCTCTTTCAGCTCAGCGGTCCCGGCTCCGGGTTGGCCATTGAACTGGAGCACAACAGTGTCGCCTGTCTTGACCTGGGCTTCGGCGCCGATTCGCACGGTGGCGCCGTTCGGGACCCGTGCAGGGTCGAGCACACCCTGCTGCGCCTCGACAATTTCCGGGGCCACCAGTTCAGGCCGGCCAGTTGAGCTCACGGAGAAGCCGAGTTTTCTTGACGGTATCGGATCTACAGTGATCATTGGCGTTTCCCCAGTCGCGTGACGAAGTACTGGACATTCACGTCAAGGCCATCCGAAGCCTCGGCGGTGGCTTTCTTGAAGGTCCGTTCGATCTTTGGCTTCAGGAGGTCGTTGCCGCTGATATCTCTTTCGATTACTTCGATCGGTTGAACCTGTCCGTCAACTGTCCATACGACTTTCAAGCCGTCGCCAGCTCCGATATCTGCCCACTTGGTCATCAGGGTGAGGACGCCGGTATCTGGTACCTTGGCAAGGTCGAGGTTACCGTTCTCGATCAGCTCGATCTCAGGTTCGGGCAGTTCGCCTTCCGCGGGTTCACCGATGGTAAAGTCGAAATGATCCGATTGGGCCGTCCCATTATTGTTTGCGCGGACCACATAATAAGACGCATACAGCTTCTGGCCTTCGTATTGCGAATAGTCGAATACTGACTTTTCGATATAGAACTTGATGGGTAATCTTTCGTTGGTGGTTGATACTGTGGTCCAGTCTGTGTACAGCGCGTCACCCTGGGGATCCAGCTTCCATTCGATATGAATCTTGTCCAGCCGTACCTTGCCGAGATAGTTGGGCACGACCATGGTCGCTTCCCGCAAGGCAGGATCGAGTGCGCCACCGATTACTTCTTCGATGCTGGGTTTTTCCAGTTCTCCGCGAGGATCGCCGACCCTGAACAGTGGCGAGTGCGCGGACTCGCGGGATCCTGTTGCTTGCCGTCTCACATCATCGTACAGCACATAGTAGAGCTCCAGCGTACCGCCATCGATCTCCTTGAGATGATGGCCGTCGACGTAAATCGGCCGCAGTTGCTTGGCGGTTTCTTCATTGCCGCTGATGGTATGAGGGGCCAGCGTTGGCAAATAGGTGCTGGTATCCGGGCGCGTGCCCAGCCATTTGAGCTCGATCGTCATGCCGTTGCGCATGCTCTGATCCCACTCGATCAATACGGTTGCCTCTGGCAGATCAGGGTCGATCACATTTCCTTCTACTTCCTTCACCGAAGGGGCCGCCAGTGTTGGCAGTTCGCCGACGATCGCTACGTACAGGCCTTTGGATGGAATGTTCGGCGAATTGTCCTTTTTGACGACTTCGAAGCTAAAAATAGCCTGCGAAGTGGCCAGTCTGCGCACGTGTTCGAAACTGAGCGGAATCGTCAGGAAATAGCCCAGACGAGTGACTTCAGCGAGGGGGTATTTCTCGTCTACCACCTCGCCTTCTGCGGTAGTGCCCCGCAAGCGCATCTCGACCTTGTCACCGACTGCGAAGTTGGACCCGGAAGGGGGCACATAGACGCCTGCCCGGATGGTGGTATGTTTGCCCAGGTCGATGGACTGGCGCCCGGTCTGTTCGTCGTAATCCGTTTCTTCGATCGTGGGCGAATCGATACGCAAACTCGCAACATCAACCAGGATTCGTTTTTCCGCTGCCCAGTCCTCGGAGCGGTTCTGCACCACGTCGTACACTTCGAAGGTTACTGCCAGGCTGTTGGAATCGCCGGCCTTCTCGATGACTGTTCGGTCAACGTTGATGACGATCGGCGCGGTACCCGCCGCTTGTTGGGCAGTTACCGTATGCATCACGATGACCCAACCCCAGGCCACGCGGATTTCATCATTTTCGGCTGCGTTCGGATACGGCGGCTTGCCAGGTGTGTGGATGGTGATATCCACACCTTTGTCGAGGTCGTCTGGGCCCACACCGTTCTCGATGATGGCCTGTGGCAGTTCGAACGTGAGTTCCGAATGCCCGGGAATATCGCCGTTCTGATCCTGACCACCGGGGCGGTTCAACTTGACGAAAATGTCTTGAGGCAGTGAGGCATCTGGACTGCCGATAACCGGGGTTATACGGTACTTGATCGTGTGTGCGCCATCACTGAGCCGCTCTGGCTTGACGAACATCGTGACCTGTTGTTTGACTTCGTTTTCACGCACTGGCTTGGACGCTACCGACACATCGTCGATCAAGATATCCACGGTGTCGTGTTCGGCCATGCCGTCCCAGGGGTCGATGAAGATCTGCAGGCCGTTGTGGGGGAAGTTATCCTTGGCGGCTGCGATATTGATGCCCCATGCGCCATCGGGAAGCGGTCCTGTGTGCCCAGGGATGATGATGGGGGCCAAGGCGTAATTGGTCGGGATGGTACCTTGGGGCACGATGGCACGCTTGATCCGCAAACTCAGCTTGGTGCGGGTGAAATGTTCGTCCACCAGGCACGTCCCGACCCGCGTTTCATCGTCATAGATTTCGATCTGGTCGCCTGGGTTGACGCCCGTACGTGGCCAGACATAGGTCACTTCATCGGAGGGGGCCACGGGTTCGGATAACGGCTTGTTCATTGCGATCGTCCTTCTTGGCGGTGGGCAAGTGGACGTATTTCATAACGGCGGCGGCAGGCCGACAACTAGCAGAAATGCTAGGTGCCGGGCCGCATGTCAGGGCCTGGGCATCATTGCCAGTGGTGTATCGGCCAGCCATTTATTTCAGCGTGTTCGCGTAAAATGGCGTCGGGATTGACCACGTTCGGCTTGTCGACCTTCAGCAGTAACGGTAGGTCATTGCGTGAGTCGGAATAGAAGTTTGCCCCCTCAAGGTTCTCCTGCTCTTGATCCAGCCACTCCAGCAAACGGGTGATCTTGCCCTCGCGGTAGGTCAGTACCCCATGGGTGTTGCCGGTATACACGCCGTTCACCGCCTCCAACTCGATTGCTAGGTATTCGTCCACCCCCAGCCGCGCCGCAATCGGCCCGACCAGGTGGGTGCCGCTGGCTGAAATGATCAGGATGCGGTCCCCGCGCTGGCGGTGCTCGGCAATGCAGCGGCAGGCATCGCCATAGATGATCGGCTCGATCACCTCTTCGACCCACGGCTGTACCAGATGCTCGACTTCTTCCAGCGTGCGCCCGGCAATCGGCTCCAGGCTGAAGGCCATGTACTCTTCCATGCGCAGGTGGCCCTTGCCGTAAGCCTCCATCAGTTCATGGTCACGGCGCAGGAACTCCTTGCCATCGACCCAGCCCAGCCGGGCCATCTGTTCGCTCCACAGCGACGCGCAGTCACCGTTGATCAGGGTTTCGTCCAGGTCGAAAATCGCCAGTGCCATTGCTTGAATCTCCTTAAGCCACTTCCCGCAGCGCGGTGGGGTCGATCGACAGCGACACGCGCTGCCCGTCGGCATACAGATCGGCAGACGAGCGATTGAGCACGTCCACCACCACCTCCACGCCGCGCGATTCGACACGGTAGCGGATCACGTTGCCGAGCAGGCTGTGACTGCGGATCTGGCCGTCCAGTTCACCGTCCAGGCCCAGGCTGATGGACTCGGGACGGATCGCCAGGCGTGCGCTGACCGAGCGCTGCAACAGGCGGCTGGCGCTGTCGGCGTCGAGCAGGTTGTAGTTGCCGATGAAGCCTGCCGCGAACAGGTCGACAGGTGCGGTGTAGAGGGTTTCGGCATCTCCACTCTGGACGATGCGCCCCTGGTTCATCAGGACGATGCGGTCCGACATTGTCAGCGCCTCTTCCTGGTCGTGGGTGACGAAGATGGTGGTCAGCCCCAGCTCGCGCTGGATCGCGCGGATCTGCTCGCGCAGGTGTTTACGGATACGCGCATCCAGCGCCGACAGCGGCTCGTCGAGCAGCAGCAGGCGCGGGCGGGTGACCAGCGAACGGGCCAGCGCCACGCGCTGGCACTGGCCGCCCGACAGCTGGTGCGGGTAGCGCCCGGCAAAACTGTCCAGCTCCACCAACTCCAAGGCCTCGTGCACACGCGCCTGGCTCTCCTCGGCCTTGACCTTCTGCATGCGCAGGCCAAAGGCAACGTTCTGTTCAACCGTCATGTTGGGGAACAGCGCGTAGCTCTGGAACACCATGCCGATCCCGCGCTTTTGCGGGCTGAGTGGCACGATGTCCTGGCCGTCGAGCAGGATACGGCCGCTGTCGACAGGTGTCAGGCCGGCGATGCAGCGCAGCAGGGTGGACTTGCCGCACCCCGACGGGCCGAGCAGGGTGACGAACTCGCCGCGTTCGATGTTGCAGTCGATGTTCTCGAAGACCGGGCTGCCGGCGTAGCTCTTTTGAAGTTTCTGGACACTGACGAAGCTCATCAGGATTTATCCTTGTTCAGGCGGTTGGCGACCCAGGTCAGTACCAGCACGAAGGCGAAATAGGAGATCACCAGCGCGCTGTTGAAGTGGCCGCTGCTGTTGCGCATGTTGTTCAGGTAGACCTGCAGGGTTTCGTAGCGGGTGCCGACCAGCAGGTTGGCGAACACGAATTCGCCGAACAGGAAGGAAAACGACAGCAGCAACGCCACCATCAGGCCCTTGCGCAGATTGGGCAGCACCACCAGAAGGGCGGCTTGCCAGGTGCTGGCGCCGAGCAGTTGCGCGGCGTCCATCAGGTCGCGCAGGTTGATCGCCTGCAGGTTGTTGGTGATCGCCCGGTACATGAAGGGCAGGGCGATGGTGAAATAGCAGCCGATGAGGATCCACGGCGTCCCGACCATGGCCATCGGCCCGCTGCCGTACAACTGCAGCAGCCCCACCGAAGACACCACCGGCGGCACCGCGAAGGGCAGCAGGATGAGAATGTTCATCAGCGCGTCGAGCTTGGGGAAGTGGTAATGCACCACGAACAGCAGCGGCAGGATCAGCACCACCGACAGTACCAACGCTCCCACGCAGACGATCAACGACTGGCCGAAGGCGGCGAGAAATCGCGGCTCGCTCCACAGTTGCACGTACCACTTGAGGGTCAGGCCGCTGGGCAGCAGGCTCGCCGACCAACTGGTAGCCAATGAGTAGAGCAGGGTGCCGGCCAGGGGCAACAGCAGGATCAGGAACAGCAGGTACACCACGGCGCGGTGGTACCAGCCGCCCTTGTGTGATTCAGCGCGCATGGTAGCTCCTTTTCAGCAGCCATTGATGGACCACCGTCACCAGGGTCATCAGCCCCACCAGCACCATGGCCAGCGCGCTGCCCAGGTTCGGGTCGAGGGTGATGTCGCCGGCCACCAGGGCGGCGATACGGATTGGCAGCACGTTGAAGTTGCCGGTGGTCAGGGCATAGACGGTGGCGTAGGCGCCCAGGGCGTTGGCCAGCAGGATGACGAAGGTGCCCAGCAGTGCCGGGGTCAGCACCGGCAGGCCGATGTGCCGCCAGAACTGCCAGTGGCTGGCACCGAGCAACGCGGCGGATTCGCGCCAGTCCTCGCGCAGGGCGTCGAATGCCGGGTAGAGCAGCAGCACGCCCAGCGGAATCTGGAAGTAGGTGTAGACGATGATCAGGCCGCTCTTGGAGTAGATGCTGAAGTCGCCGAGCAGGCCGATCTCCTTGAGCGCCAGGGTCAGTGCGCCGTTGAAGCCCAGCAGGATGATGAAGGCGAAGGCCAGTGGCACGCCGGCGAAGTTGCTGGTCATGTTGGCGAAGGCGCTGACGAAGTCGCGCAGGCGCGAATCGACCTGGCGCAACGAGTAGGCGCCGAGGGTGGCGATGACGATGCCGAACAGGCTCGACCAGAAGCTGATCTCGAGGCTGCGTTCGATGGCCTGCAGGTAGAACTTCGAGGCGAAGATTTTGCTGAAGTTGTCCAGGCCCCAGCCACTTTCACTTTGCAGGCTGGCGATGGCGACCCAGACCAGCGGGGCGATCTGGAAGATGATGAAGAAGATGGCGAAGGGCAGCAGGCAGAGCAGGGCCAGGTGGCGGCCGCGGTGGCTGGAATTCACTTGAGCAACTCCCGGCAGACCGATTTGTCGTGGGCCGCGCCGAGCAGTTCGCAGATCGTGCCGCACAGCTCGGTCTGCAGGGGCTTGGCGGCCGGGTCGAGGCTGAAGGCGTCGCCGAAGACGAACAGCGGCACCTCGCGTTCCTCGGCCAGCAGGCCATTGTGCGAGCGGTCGTTGTTCATGCCGTGGTCGGCGGTGACCAGTACCTGGTAGCCCTCTTCGAGCCAGCGTGGTAGGTAGTCGGCCAGCAGGATGTCGGCGCTGCGTGCGGCGTTGCGGTACTGGCTGCTGTCCAGGCCGTGGCGGTGGCCGGCATCGTCGATGTTCATCGGGTGCACCAGCAGGAAGTTAGGGGCATGACGGCGGCGCAGGTACTCGGCGTCGGCCAGCAGGTGCGAATCGGGGTAGTGATCGGCGTAGTAGAACAGCCCGTGCTGGATCGGCAGCTTGGGCGCGTGGGTATGGCGGTCGCGGATCGGATCGAAGGGCGAGCGGTTGTACAGTTCGCTCATCCAGTGATAGGCCGCAGCTGCAGTGCCCAGCCCGGCTTCGCGGGCGTAGTGGAAGACGCTGCGCTGATTGGACAGGCGATTGACGTTGTTGTGCACGATACCGCTGTCGATCGGCGCGACGCCGGTGAGGATGCACTCGTACAGCGGGCGTGACAGTGACGGCAATTCGCATTCCACGCGGTACAGCGCTGCGCGGTCGGCCTCGACGTAGGCATGCAGATGGCCCATGGCGTGGTGTGCGACCTGGTGGTTGAGGCCGTCGAGCAGGACCAGGATGACGTTGTGTTGCATGTTGGCTCCGCAGAGGAATGGGTCGGTACCGCGTCGTCCTTTTCGCGGGTAAACCCGCTCCCACAGGTATCGTGCAGGCCCGGAAGCTTGTGCTGCACCTGTGGGAGCGGGCTTACCCGCGTAAGGGCCGTGTCAGGCGCTGGAAAACCCCGCCGTCACTCCATCTCGATGATCACCTGCTCCTGCCACTTCTGCGGCAGGGCCTTGGAGGTCTTTTCCCAGGCGTCGGCGTTCTTGATCGGCTGGGCGGCCTGGTACTGCTCGTTGGGCAGCAGCTTGGCCTGGACATCGGCTGGCAGCTTCAGGTGCTCGGCGCGGATCGGGCGGGCGTGACCGATGGCCAGGTTGGTCTGGCCGGCGTCGCTGAAGATGTATTCGCGGGCAAGCTTGGCGGCGTTCGGGTGCTTGGCGTACTTGTTGATGATGGTGGTGTAGCCGGAAATCACCGAACCGTCGGACGGGATCAGCACTTCGAAACGCTTCGGATCGATCTGTTCGCGGTAGCTCAGGCCGTTGAAGTCCCAAACCACGCCGACTTCCACTTCACCTTTCTCGAGGGTCTGGATGGTCGGGTTGGCCAGCGACAGGCGCTTCTGCTGGGCCAGTTTGGTGAACAGCTGCAAGCCCGGCTCGATATTGCTTTCGTCGCCCTTGTAGGCGATGGCGGCGGCCAGCACGCCGTTGGCGGCTTGAGCTGCGGTGCCGACGTCACCGATGGCGACCTTGTACTTGCCTTTTTCCAGGTCGTGCCAGGTTTTCGGGCGTTCGTCTTCCTTGACCAGGTCCTTGTTGATGATGAAGGCGATGGTGCCGGTATAGGCCAGCGCCCAGTGACCGTCCTTGTCCTTGGCCCACTCCGGCACTTGGTCCCACGTGCTCGGCTTGTACGGCTGGGTCACGCCCTTGGTCACGGCGATCGGGCCGAAGGCGGCGCCGACGTCACCGATGTCGGCACTGGCGTTGTCTTTTTCAGCGTCGAACTTGGCGATCTCCTGGGCCGAGCTCATGTCGGTGTCGCTGTGCTTGAGGCCGTACTTCCTGGCCAGGTCATCCCAGGTGCCTTTCCAGTTTGCCCAGGCATCCGGCATGCCCACGCTGTTCACCGTGCCCTCCTTGCGGGCGGCGTCTTCCAGGGCCTTGAGGTCGGTATCGGCGGCCATGGCCGTGGTGCACAGGGCGATGGCCGAGCCCAGCAGTGACGCCATGAAGAACTTTTTCATCCGAAGCTCCTTTGGTGGGTGCCTTGCAATCGTTGTTATGAGCGCTGTTGTGAATGCTGTGGTGCAGACCTTGACGAGAACCTTTGGTCTAGGTCAGCAAACCTTGAGCCAAGGTAGGCCTGTTGCATGACAGTTTGATGTAGGACAGGCCCGCCAACGGGGTGGCTAGAGTCCTGAAAACAAAGCGTAGACCAGAACCCGGCCCTTTATTCGCGGGGCTTGGCCCGATTCTGGCAATCGCGGTGCAAGGGCTGTGTCACAGGATCTTCATCAGCTGTGCCTAGGCTTGCTCTATTCTCCAGTTGCCCTGTTATGGGGCTGGACTAGTCCAGATAGGTAACCTTTGATGCAATCGACCCCACCGCGGGCGGTAACAGCCATCTGCCATGCGCTGCAGGAACAGATCGAACATGGCCTGCTGATGCCGGGCGGCAAGCTGCCGGCCGAGCGCAAGCTGAGCGAGGTATTCGACACCACCCGCATCACCTTGCGTGAGGCACTGGTGCAGCTCGAGGCCCAGGGCCTGATCTACCGCGAAGAGCGGCGCGGCTGGTTCGTCGCCCCCGAACGCCTGACCTACGACCTGATCGAGCGCAGCCACTTCCATGCGATGGTGCGCGACCAGGGACGGGTGCCGAGCACGGAGCTGCTGGCGGCGCGCTTGCTGCCGGCGTCGGCGGCGATCTGTGCGCGCCTGCGGCTACCGGCGTTGTCGAGCGTGGTACAGATCTGCCGTTTGCGGCGCATCGATGGACGCGGCGTGTTGTATGCCGAGCACTACCTCAACCCACGCTACTTCCCGGGGATCCTGGCGCTGGACCTGGCACAGTCGCTGACCGAGATCTATGCCCGCGAATATGGCATCCGCTACGGGCAGGTGTGTTTCGAGATCCTGCCGACTGCATTGCCGGTGGCGGCGGCCATGGCGCTTAGGGTGTCGGCGGGGAGCCCGGGGTTGCACATCACCCGGGTCAACAGTGACCAGCATGGGCACCTGATCGACTGCGACCTGGAGTATTGGCGGCACGATGCGATTCGTATCCAGGTGCAGGCGGGGTAGGTAGATCCGTGATCAAGCTCTTGTAACTGTACGGTCGGTTGTCTCGCGCAAACTAGCGAACTTCACTGTCCGAACGGGGTAGTAGAGTGATCAGTACCCAGCCCAGGAGACCTGAAAGGATGAAAAGCACAGGCAGGGTCAGCAGGCTGTCTGTAGCCGCGATCAAAGCGCTGGCGGTACCTCCAGAAGTGAACAGCAGCGTATTGTTCAGGGATGCCGCAGCTCCCGCGCAATGAGGGTGTCTGCCCAGTGCCTGAGTCGTCGCTGACGGGCGAATGATGGTGACGCCCATCGTGCATACGATCATGGGCAGCAAGATCGTCGCGACTGATAGCTCTGCCACAAATCCCCAGATGCACAAGCAAAGGCCGGACACGCCGATGAGCGTGAAACCTACGCCGATCTGTTTTCTTGGGCTGATGCGTTCATTGAGCCAATGAGCTACCACCCCTCCGAGAACATACGAAAATCCATAACCGGTAAATATAAGGCCGAAAGTACTCGCGGATAGGCCTAGGCGGTCCATGAATAGTAACGGAGCGCTGACGATGAATGAAAAATGGCAGGCAAAGGCCAGGCATGAAAACGCCGTAAATTTAAAAAAAACTGAATCCTTTACCAGCGCTCTTTGATTTGAAAGAAAACCTTCTGATTTGAGAGAAGCCGGGCGTTCTTTCAGGGATTTCATAGTGATGAACCCGCAGCAGATGCTGAGCGTGGCAAACACGATGAAGCTTCCCTGCCAATTGAAGTGTTCTTGGAGAATACTGCCGGCGAGAGGAGACAGTGAAATAAACACGCCACTTGCACCGGTCAGGAGAATGCGCATGCTGTTGCGTCGTTGGTCTGAGTACAAGTCCTGTACCAAAGCGTGGCTTAGCACGAAGCAACCGCAGCCCAGTGCTTGTATTAAGCGAAATGATATGAAAGCTTCAAAGCTGGATGAAAGCACGCATCCTACTGCGCCTAGGGTGGCAACCAAGAGTCCGCTCAACAAAAGTCGCTTTCGGCCAACGGCATCAGATAAAGGACCTATGATGATTTGCGAAATACCCACGCCGATGGCAAAAATGCTTACTGAGTAAGCCACGCTATTTATTTCAACCTGAAACGATGATGCGATCGCAGGGAAAGAGGGCAGAATGACGTCTAGGGGAAAGACTCCCAGAAGGCACATGAGCAGGAGCAGAAATGGTCCAAGAGCCTTGTTTAGCTGTGCAGAAATGACGCTCACTCAAGCAGTCCTCCAACTCGAAGCGCCTCGAGATAGTCATGGTTTTCCAGTAGGTCAGTCCGACGTACGGCTTTCATCGTTAAGGTGGTCGTTTTTATTATTCGGGATTTCCAGTTGTTTGGTTGGGTGGGAAGTGATTTTTTTGGGGTAAGAAAATGTTCGTGGGTCAGGGTTCGTATAAGTGCGGTGTTTGGTCGAAAGAAAGCATGGATGATGCTTATTAGGGCAGTGACAGCAAAGCTTTTTTCATTGGTTGAAAGCTGGCTCCAGAGCTTTACAAAAGCGTCGGCAAAGAAAATAGCGTGTTTTGCTTCATCCAAAAGATGATCTTGAAACATATGGAAGATAGGTGCTACCAGATCATCATGCGATAGCCAGGAAAGCTCGCGAACTATTATTGTTTCAGATACAAAGGCGATCAAGAAAAGCACGAGGTCTAAGTGCTTGCCGGAATGATTGTGGCAGATTCTGTCGAAGTGGTTTAGCCTGCTTGACCGCCGTCTCGGGATGGCGAAATAGTGCAAGATTTGATCGGATAGCTCTTTTGAAAATAGCGCGTGGTACCCTTCATCTGTGTAGAGCTTTAGTGCGGATAAGCGATCTCGTGCGCTAAAGAAACGTGCCAGCGAACCGACAGTGATACAGGAAACTGCGCGATTGACATACATGATTTCCAAGTCGGTTGTATAGTCAAGGAAGTGCAGGAGGTAACCGATATGGATTTTGAGTCGCGCATGTGCTGGCAGAATGTCCGTCAAAGGTTTCGTCAGTTCGGGAATGAGGGCGCTAGGAAACCAGCGCTCAGGGTTGTTTTCTTTTGTATCTTCTCTAGTCAGTATATATTTATAAGGGCGTGAGCGGACTGAGCTCGTCTTGTCCCAGGTAGAAAAGTGGCGAGCAGTGTCATTATTTTTCATGGGGCTGAATTTTAATTTGCGAGTATTGTTCTAAGAGAATTAGGCGTTGCGCTTCCTTTTGCGTGACCACAGCCCACGAAAAATAATACCTGTTCGCCAGGGGAGTTAAGTTGCAGTAAAGGGTCGATGAGGTCTTCGCACAAGGCGCCTGTCGGCCATGTGTCCAGATTCAGTGCGGTTGCGACGAGCTGTAGGGTTTGAGCGACATGCCCTATTTCTAATAAAGCAATTCGATAGGCGCGCGAATGTTCGTATTTCCACCATAGCTTATCGAGGCGAGAAGTCAGAAAAAAACCTGCAGAAATGCTGTCTGAAAAATGCTGGCCTGAAAGCATTTTGCCTACGGGTGGAAGCTCAGTAGATAGTAGATGTAAACAGTGACCAAATGGGTCGTAATAGTAAAGGCCCGGATCGAGATTATCGACATGTCTGACGTAAACATAAGCCTCTGTTGAGTTTAGCCCACCACCCGATGGGCTACTACGTCGCTTGCGAAGGGCGGCAGGTAAATTGCTTGAGTCGGGAAGCTCTCTCTCGTCGATGAACCCTATCGAGTATTCTAAGATTCGCGTCAGGTCTTCTAGCTGCACTGGCAGGTCGAGAAAGTCTCTAGAGGTTGAGCGTTTTTTGAGCAATGCTTCGAACAGGCCTGAGTCGGTATGGCGTAAAAGTTTTATTGTTTGCAGTGCGTTGAGATTTATACGTTGGGTGGGCAGTGGTTTGCTCCAGACGCTTTCGCAGTGCTCAAGATAAAGTGCGGCCCAATCTGCTTCATTTTGGGGCTGTATGCTCACAGGAATATTTTTTGTACCGAAGTGAAAGATTCGGGAAAGCATATCCCAACCCCAGGTTTTATCATCAGCGGGCTGATGATTTAATATGTCGCATCTGAGCAGATCTTGATCCAGTGGATTGTCATCTTGAGGTTCGGCTTGGTGGTAGATCAAGTCTACAAGCCGGCGTGCATGAGCATGGGAGAGCTCGTATTGTTTATGGTTTTTATAGTTCCAGCAAATAAGTTTCTTGTCTGCAGTTATGAAAAAGCAGTCATTATTCATGAGTTGACAGCTCCCGAGGTTGAGCTGGACGCAGGCCGGCACTGCGCCCAGCGTTCAACGTAGTGGCTTATTGGGTTTTACGCACCAGGTGAGCCATGTTTGCCAGGTTGTGAGATTCCAACTTTACTTCTTTCATTTTTATTCTCCAGTAATGTCGCGTCGTTGCGACACTTTTAATACTAGCCAGAGATAAAAGATGTACAAGCTCTCAGTGTGCATGAAAAATCATCTAGCGCTGTAGGAGTTTTCACTATTGTCTGCGATGGCTGGTTCGTAGATGGTAGGACTGATTTATACATTCACATATATGTCAGTTCATTATTGATCTGCGAGTTGGATCAATAGCTACACTTCTGGCCGTCTGATTGACTGCGACCTGGAGTACTGGCGCCCAGATGCGTTGCACCTGGGCGCTGGAGGGGGGGGGCTGCGGCTGCTTTGCAGCCATCGCAGCACAAGGCCAGTCCTGCAAGGGGCTGCACGTTTGTCTGGGGGCGGCCTTGCGGCGCTAAGCAACCCTGATCATTTTGATGCTGCACTACCCTCAGCCATCGCCCCACCCCCAGCCGTCACCACCTGCACCGACAACCGCGGCGTAGCCAGGTCCAGCCCGGCTTCGTCGAGCTGGCGCTTCAACGCCAGGTTGAAGGCCCGTGACACCTCCCACTGCTTGATCGGCGCGGTCTTGAAGCGTGCCCGCAGGATCGCCGAGCCCGACTCGAAACTCTCGACTCCCTGCAGTTCCAGCGGCGACCAGATGTTGCGGCGCATCAGCGGATCATTGCGCAGCTTCTGCCCCACCTCGCGAATCAGGCTGATCGCCTTGTCGATGCTCATGTTGTGCGGGATGGCGACTCGGAAGATCGCATAGCCGAATTCACGCGAGTAGTTCTTGATGCTCTTGATCTCGCTGAACGGGATGGTGTGCACAATACCGTCGATGTCGCGCAGGCGCACGGTGCGAATGGTCAGGCCCTCGACCGTGCCCAGGTGGCCGCCGACGTCGACATAGTCGTCGATGGCCAGGCTGTCCTCGATGATGATGAACAACCCGGTGATCAGATCGGCCACCAGCGATTGCGCACCGAAACCGATGGCCAGGCCGATGACACCGGCACCGGCCAGCAGCGGTGTGACGTTCATGCCCATGTTGGCCAGGGCGACGATCACCGCGATGATGAAGATCGCCACGAACAGCACGTTGCGGATCAGCGGCATCATGGTCTGCGCACGGGCGTTGGCCAGGCCTCGGCGCGAACGCACCAGTGCGTGATGCACGGCGGTGTCGGCCAGGATCCAAACCAGCCAGGCGGCGATCAGGGTGCCTGCCAGGCCCAGCAGGCGCACGCTGACATCATGGCCTTCGCCCTCGGCAAAACCGATCATCGAAAGCCCCCACACGCGCAGGCCCAGCTCGATGAACAGCAGCCAGATGCACAGGTGGACCAAGGCGTAGCCAAAGTTCTTCAGGCGTTCGGTATACACCGCCTGACGTTTGTTGGCGCGCCGAGGTTTGGCGGCGTGGCGGCGCACCAGGCCGTTGAGCACCATGCACACCACTACCAGCACCGTGCACATCAGTGACTGACGCAGGGCGGTGCTGGTGTCGCCGGCAGAGACGAAGGTGGCGAACAGCGAGATCGCCACGAGGATCAAGGCCGGGACGAACCAGAAACTGCCAAGCAGCTCGATGGTGTCGCTGAGTGTGCGTCGTGTCAGGCGCCGCGACAGGGGCTGATTGCGGATCAGGTGCGCAATCGGGCGCCTGAAGCGCAGGATGAACAGGCCGGTGCACAGGGCCGCCAGCACGTTGGTCACAGTCGCTACCGCATGGGCCAGGTGTGTGCCCAGCGCAGTGGTCAGGCGTGGATCGCTCATCGCTTCACCGAAGGCGGCGAAGCTGCCGATCAGCCATAACGGACGAAACGCCTGGTGTCGCAGGATATGCAGGGCACGGTGGCGATGCGGGCCGTCGAGCAGAGAGAAGGCGATCACGCAGATCGCCGAAAAACAGGTGCCGACCACCAGCGCATAGGCCAGGACCATGGCCAGGGATTTGCCCAGCGACGGTGGCAGGGCGAAGCTCAGGTACACGGTGAATACCAGCGCCACCAGCCAGGGCCCGAGCTTGCGCAGGGCGAATCGCACCAGGTCCCAGGTCCGTGGGTGTTGGGGCAGTTCCTCGGTCAGCCCGAAGCGGATCCGTACCCGATGGCCGATCCAGTTGAAGGCGTAGGCCAACAGGCTCCACACGGCAATGACCGCAGCGAAGCCGAACAGGATCGCTGGCCACTGGTGCACCGGAACGACCAATGCTGCCAGCTCGTTCTGGGCCTGGTCGATTTCCTGCGACCAGCGCACGAAGGGGCTGGCATCGCCGCTGAACTGCTTTTCCAGGTCGTGCATGGCGTTGCCGATCAGCCCCAGTACGCCCTGTTCCACCGTGGGTTGCGACTGTTTGCTGGCATCGCGCAGTTTCTTCAGGTCGGCCAGCAACTTGGCCCGTTGCTGGTCGTTTTCCAGGCTCTTGATCACTTCGTCCAGTGACTTGTCCAGCGGCTCGGTGGCCTGGGGTTGGGCAGGCGTGCTGCTACCCAGCAAGCCGGGCAGGCCAGCGGCTTGCACCGGAGCGATGAACAGGAACAGCAGCAGGGTCAGGCAACGGAGAAAGGCGGGCACCGGAAAATCTACCTCAGGTCGATCGATTGCCGGAGTGTAGAGGATTTCTCAGGCGAGTTTCTCGAGGATCTTCCAGCACATGATGCCAAAGATGCCGAGGGTGCCGATCCACATCATCAGCACGCCGGCATTGCGCTCGCGCAGGCTGAAACCGATGGTCAGCAGCATCAGGAAAAGGAACACCGGCACGAACAGGGAGAGGAAGGGTGACATGAACAGAATCCTTCTGTTGTCGGGGGCATGCTTGAAGCATAGCGCGTTGAGGGGCGGAGAATTCGTGGGTAAGCCCACTCCTGCTGGAGCGTTGATGCACCTGTAGGAGCGGGTTTATCCGCGAAAAGGCCTACCTGATATCAAGGGAGTTCGCGACTGCGATAGAACGCCGTCAGCACCTTCACCAGGTGCGCCAGGTCCTGGCTGCCGCACAGCTCGCGGATCGAGTGCATGGCGAAGGTCGGCAGGCCGATGTCGACGGTACGCACGCCCAGGTGGCTGGCGGTGATCGGACCGATGGTCGAGCCGCAGCCCATGTCGCTGCGCACCACGAAGCTTTGTACAGGCACTTCCTCGGCCATGCACAGGTGGCGGAAATAGCCGGCGGTTTCGCTGTTGGTGGCGTAGCGCTGGTTGTTGTTGACCTTGATCACCGGGCCGGAGTTGAGCTTGGGCCCATGATTGCCGTCATGCTTGTCGGCGTAGTTGGGGTGCACGCCGTGGGCGTTGTCGGCCGACACCAGCAACGAGCGCTGGATGGTGCGCACGTATTCGTCGCCATCGGGCAGCAGACGTTGCAGGGTCTGCTCGAGCATCGGTCCGTCGGCGCCGCACGCCGAGCAGGAGCCGACCTCTTCGTGATCGGTGCATACCAGCACGCAGGTTTCGTCGCTCTCGGCGGCCAGTAGCGCCTGCAGCCCGGCATAGCACGACAGCAGGTTGTCCAGGCGCGCGCCGGCGATGAAGTCGCCATGCAGGCCGATGACCGCAGCGCTCTGGGTGTCGTAGAAACTCAGCTCATAGTCCAGCACCACGTCGGCGATCAGGCCGTGCTCGCGGGCCAGTTGCTCGGTGAGCAGGGCTCGGAAGTCGACACGCTCGTCGCCGGCGACCTGGGCCAGGATAGGCGGCAGCTCGTTCTGCGGGTTGATCGGCCAGCCCTCGTTGGCGGTACGGTTGAGGTGGATGGCCAGGTTGGGAATGATGGCGATCGGCAGCTTGAAGTCGACCAGTTGGCTTTCGACCTTGCCATCGCGGCGGAAGGTGACGCGTCCGGCCAGCGACAGGTCGCGGTCGAACCAAGGGGCGAGCAGGGCACCGCCATAGACTTCGACGCCCAGTTGCAAGAAGCCCTGGCGCTGCAGTTCGGGCTGCGGCTTGACCCGCAGGCACGGGCTGTCGGTGTGTGCGCCGACCATACGGATGCCGCCAATCAAGGGCGAATGCTTGCCCAGGCGAATGGCGATGATCGAAGAATCGTTACGGGTGACGTAGTAGCGTCCGCCGGGCACGGTGGCCCAACTGTCACGCTCGTCCAGACGCTGGTAACCGGCGGCTTCGAGGCGCTTGGCCAGGCTTGCGGTGGCGTGGAAAGGCGTCGGGGAGGCCTTGAGGAAATCGATCAGGCCGGTATTCAGTGCTTCGCGCATAGCTCACTCCAGACAGCAGTGGCGCGAGTTTAGCGTAATTGCTCGACAAATTGTGTCGACCCTTTCGCGGGTAAACCCGCTCCTACAGGGTTGGTGGTGACCCCTGTGGGAGCGGGTTTACCCGCGAAAGGGCCGGTGCAGCCACAAAAATCTAGAACGGCGCCGGGCACTCGAACTTCAACCGCTGCCCAGACACCGGGTGAGTAAAGCTCAGCATCGATGCATGCAGGCACAGCCGTTCATGGGCCGCCAACGCCTCGGGGTTGGCATACAGCCGGTCGCCCAGCAGCGGATGCCCGATCGACAGCATGTGCACGCGCAACTGGTGCGAGCGCCCGGTGATGGGCGTCAGCTCAACCCGGCAATGGTCGCCACAGCGTTCCAGTACGCGCCAGAAGGTCAGGGCATGCTTGCCCTGCTCATGGTCGACCACATGGCGAGGCTTGGTGGGCGGGTCGTAGCGCAGCGGCAGGTCGATACTGCCACTGTCGAGCGTCGGCTGGCCCCAGCACAGTGCGGTATAGGCTTTCTCCGTCTCGCGGTCGTGGAACTGGCGCGACAGCTCGCGGTGACTGTCGGCATCGCGGGCCAGGAGAATGATCCCGGAGGTTTCCCAGTCCAGGCGATGGACGATCAGCGCGTCGGGGTAGCCGTTTTCCTGCAGGCGGGTGATCAGGCAATCCTTGTTGTCCTCGGCACGGCCTGGCACCGACAGCAGCAGGGTCGGTTTGTTGATCACCAGGATGGCGGCGTCTTCGAAGAGGATCTGGATGTTCGACAGCGGCATGTTCAACGGTTCTCTGTAAAGCACTGTGGGAGCGGGCTTGCCCGCGAAGAAGGCCGGTACCAGTGCCAGGGTGATGGCGCCAGTACCGGCCTTTTCGCGGGCAAGCCCGCTCCCACAGGGGATCGCAATGTGACAGGGGATTCTATCAGCGATCCGGCAAGGTGATGTTCAGTTCCAGAATCGAGCAGCTGCCCTGGTTTTCCAGCTCGATATGCACGTCATCGTTGCCGATGTTCACATACTTGCGGATCACTTCGAGCAGTTCTTTCTGCAGCGCCGGCAGGTAGTCCGGTTCGCTGCGCTGGCCGCGCTCATGCGCCACGATGATCTGTAGACGCTCTTTCGCTACCGACGCACTGGTCTGTTTCTGTCTGCCACGAAAGAAGTCAAAAAGGTTCATGGTTTATTTGCCTCCAAACAGGCGCGCGAAGAATCCTTGCTTCGGCACTTCGATGAAGCGCAGAGGCTTGTCTTTACCCAGCAGGCGGTCGACGGTATCGCTGTAGGCCTGGCCGGCGTCGCTCTGGTCGTCGAGGATGACCGGGATACCCTGGTTGGATGCCTTGAGGACCGCTTGCGACTCGGGAATCACGCCCTTGAGCTTGATCGCGAGGATCTCTTCGACGTCGGCGATGCTGAGCATTTCGCCCTTTTCCACGCGCTCGGGGTGGTAGCGGGTGATCAGCAGGTGTTCCTTGATCGGCTCTTCGCCGTTCTCGGAGCGGCGCGATTTGCTCGACAGAATGCCCAGCATGCGGTCGGAGTCACGTACCGAGGAGACTTCCGGGTTGGTCACGACGATGGCTTCGTCGGCGAAGTACATCGCCAGGTGCGCGCCTTTCTCGATACCAGCCGGGGAGTCGCAGATGACGTAGTCGAACTGCTCCTTGAGCTCCATCAGGACTTTTTCGACGCCTTCTTGCGTCAGGGCGTCCTTGTCGCGGGTCTGGCTGGCGGCCAGCACGAACAGGTTTTCAAGGCGCTTGTCCTTGATCAGGGCCTGCTGCAGGTTGGCTTCGCCGTTGACCACGTTGACGAAGTCGTACACCACGCGGCGTTCGCAGCCCATGATCAGGTCGAGGTTACGCAGGCCGACGTCGAAGTCGACGATCACAGTCTTGTGGCCGCGCAATGCGAGGCCGGTACCGATGGCGGCGCTGGTGGTGGTCTTGCCCACCCCCCCCTTGCCGGAAGTAACCACGAGAATCTTGGCCAAGGTGTTTCACCCCTAAATAAACGGGACCCGAAGTCCCAGCAAATGCAAAAAAGGCAACGGTGGAAAAGTTGCTCTTAAAATGGCGGCAGTATCCGTTAAAGACGGGTGATGTTCAACACGTCGCCGACCAGGCTCACCTGCACGCCCGAACCCCACAGCGGGTCGCGGCGCAGGTCTTCGCAGACCTTGTACTGACCGGCGATGGAGACCATTTCGGCCGTCATCTGCTGACAGAAGATCCTGGCTCGGGTGTTGCCCTTGATACCAGCCAGTGCGCGGCCACGCATGGCGCCGTACACATGGATATTGCCATCGGCGAGAAGTTCCGCACCCGGGCTCACCGAGGCGGTCACGATCAAGTCGCCGCCCTGAGCATAGATCTGCTGGCCGCCACGTACAGGGCTGGTGATGATGCGGGTCGGGCGAACCTCGGGTTCGGCGGCCACAGCGGGTGCCGGAGCGGGCTCGACTTTCTTCACTTCCGGCTCAGGTTCCAGCGGGCGTTCGCGGGCGCCGGAGGGCGGCAGGACCGGCAGGTCGATGGCGATCGCTGCGGCGATGTCCTCGATCCGGCTGGCGCGGATCGCCAGGGTGCGCAGGCCATGGTGACGGCAGATGCGCATCAGCCCGGGCAGGTCGATGGCGCCTTCGTCCGGCGGCAGTTTGTCCAGGGCCAGCACCAGCGGTGTGTTGCTGAAGAAATTGGGGGCCTGCGCCACTTTCGCCGCCAATTGGCGGTCGAGGGCTTCGAGGTCGTTGCGCGCCAGTTCCAGCACAGTGATGGCGAGCATGCTGCCCTTGAGCTGGAACACGGTGGCGGAGTCGGGTGTCTGGTTGAGGCTCATGGTCTGCATAGACGGCTTGTTGCGAAAAAAGTGCCCTGACTTATAACGATAAGACCGATTGGCCGCAACCTGCGGCCAAAGGTTGTAGAATGCCAGGCCTTTGTCTTACCGGAAGCTTCAATGGATCGTCCGCGTTTTCGTCCCTACTTCCTCCATCCACGTTTCTGGGGCCTGTGGCTCGGCCTGGGACTGCTGTGGCTGGTGGTGCAGTTGCCTTACCGAGCCTTGCTGTGGCTCGGCAGCGCCCTGGGCGCCGTGATGTATCGCCTGGCCGGCGAGCGTCGGCGCATTGCCGCGCGCAATCTGGAGCTGTGTTTCCCGGCACTGTCCGGCGACGAACGGCAGCGCCTGCTGAAGGCAAACTTCGCCTCCACCGGCATCGCGTTCTTCGAGATGGCCATGAGCTGGTGGTGGCCTAAAGCCAGACTTGCCCGCCTGGCACACATCGAAGGTCTGGAGCACCTGCAGGCAGCTCAGCGTGACGGGCAGGGCGCCATCCTCATGGCGGTGCATTTCACCACGCTGGAGATCGGCGCGGCCCTGCTCGGCCAGGAGCACACCATCGATGGCATGTACCGCGAGCACGGCAATCCGGTGTTCGACTTCATCCAGCGACGCGGTCGCGAGCGGCACAACCTCGACTCCCTGGCAGTGGAACGCGAGGACGTACGCGGCATGCTCAAGCTGCTGCGCGGCGGGCGGGCGATCTGGTACGCGCCGGACCAGGACTACGGCACCAAGCAGAGCCTGTTCGTGCCGTTGTTCGGCATCCCCGCCGCCACGGTGACTGCAACGACCAAGTTCGCTCGCCTGGGCAAGGCGCGGGTGATTCCGTTCACTCAGAAACGCCTGGAAGATGGCAGCGGCTATCGTCTGGTGGTGCATGCGCCGCTCGAGGATTTCCCCGGGGAGAGCGAGGAGGCCGACTGCCTGCGCATCAACCAGTGGGTCGAAAGTGTGCTCCGCGAGTGCCCCGAGCAGTACCTGTGGGCGCACCGGCGCTTCAAGTCGCGGCCCGAAGGGGCGCCGCGGCTGTATGACAAGAAGAAGCGCTGATCCGGGGTAGTGGCTGCAGGCCCTTTCGCACGCCGACTTGCCCGCGAAGGGCCCGATCCTGACAAAACCGACAAACCAGGAAGGAACCGATGGCCCCACCCCCGACTACTGGCCTGATCCTCTCCGGCGGCGGAGCCCGTGCTGCCTACCAGGTCGGCGTGCTCGCCGGTATCGCCGAACTGTTGCCCGCTGGCGCGCCCAATCCCTTCCCGGTCATCGTCGGCACCTCCGCCGGTGCCATCAATGCCGTGACCTTGGCCAGCGGCGCCACTCGCTTTGGCGAGTCGGTGCAGCGCCTGACCCGCTTCTGGCAGAACTTTCGCAGCCACCTTGTGCTGCGCAGCGACTGGCCCGGGGTCATGCGTCAGGCCAGCCGTTTCGTCAGCCACAGCCTGCTGGGGCTGGGCCGGCAGATGCCGGTGGCGCTGCTCGACAGCAGCCCGCTGCGGGCGCTGCTCAAGGCGCATCTGGACCTGGATGGCATCCACCATGCCCTGGCCAGCGAGCAACTGCGCGCGGTGGCCGTAACCGCCTTTGGTTACGAGTCCGGCCAGGCGGTGACGTTCTATCAAGGCGGCGAAGCGATCGAACCCTGGCTGCGGCACCGGCGTATCGGCGTACCCACTGCGCTGAGCGTCGAGCACCTGCTGGCCAGTTCGGCCATCCCGTTGCTCTTCGCTCCGGTGCGCCTGGGCGACGAGTACTTCGGTGACGGCGCGGTGCGCCAGTCTGCGCCGATCAGCCCAGCGCTGCACCTGGGGGCCAGTCGCGTACTGGTGGTGGGCGTCAGCGGTAATCCGCAGCGCCCTGCGCCGCCAGTGCAGCGTGCACGGGTGTTCAGCGGGCAACAGCCGAGCCTGGCGCAGATCGGTGGGCACATGCTCAACAGTACCTTCATCGACAGCCTCGAAGACGATATCGAGTTGCTGCAACGCCTGAATCACCTGAGTCACCTGATGCCTGCACATCTGGACGCCCGGCGCCTGGGCCTGGCGCCGATCGAAGTACTGGTGGTGGCGCCCAGCCAGCCGCTGGACGAGATCGCGGCACGTCATCGGCGCGAGTTGCCGGCTGCGTTGCGCCTGTTCCTGCGCGGGCCCGGAGCGACCAGGACCAGCGGGGCCGGTGTACTCAGCTACCTGTTGTTCGAGGCGAGCTACTGCAGCGAACTGATCGAACTGGGGCGCAGCGATGCGCTGGCCAAGCGCCGGGAGTTGCAGCAGTTTCTGGGGTTGGTGGGTTGAGGCTGCCGACCCTATCGCGGCGCCTCGGCTTGCCCCGCGATAGGGCCGCATGGCGGCCCCGCCGCACTCACTCGGAAATCTGCAACTTGCGCGCCTGGGTATAGACGTAGCGCACTTTCTCGTACTCGAACGGCGAGTTGGTCTGGCCATAGCGGAAATTGGTGGTGTAGCGCCGGTCGATCGCCCGCAGCAGGAAGATCTCCGGATGGTCGGTACTGACCTCGGCGACGTTGAGGAAATTCGCCTCGCGCTCGCCGACGTAGTCCACCACCAGGCCCGTGGTGTCGCGCAGGTTCGAGGGACCGAGGATCGGCAGCATGATGTAGGGGCCTTCCGGAACGCCGTAGAAGCCCAGGGTCTGGCCGAAGTCCTCGCTCTGGCGTGGCAACCCCATCTTGGTCGCCGGGTCCCACAGGCCACCCACGCCGATGAGGGTGTTGAACATCAGGCGCGCAGTGATCTCCGCCGAGCGTTTGACCTTGAGCTGCAACACACTGTTGAACAGGTTGGGCACATCCCCCAGGTTGTTGAAGAAGTTGCTCACCCCGGTGCGCACGAAGTGCGGGGTTATGTAGCGGTAGCCATCGACCGCCGGCAGGAACACCCATTGGTCGAAGCGATAGTTGAAGTGGTAGATGCGCCGGTTCATCGATTCCAGCGGGTCGTAGACGTTCAACGCGGCCAGGGTGGAGCGTTCGAACTCGCGCTGGTCGAGGCCGGGGTTGAATTTCAGCTCGCGCAGCGGGTCGAGGAAACCGTCCGATTCCACGGTAGGCGTGTCGATCACATCGGCTTCGACCACGCTGGTACGCGGTGCGGTTTCTGCTGCCAGGGCGCTGGTACTGACGAGCAGGGCGAGGGCAAGTATGAGTCTGTCAGCCACGGAAGAACTCCAGCATGGCGTCGGCATTGACGCGGTAGTTGAGGTTGCCGCAATGGCCGCCGTGTGGATAAAGGGTCAGCCGGTCGCCGAACACCTTGCGCAGGAAACCGATGTCGCCGGGGCCGAGGATCACGTCGTCGGCGTTGTGCATCACGGCGATCTTCGGGCTTTCGGCGAGGTAGTCCTTGAGGGCGTACAGGCTGACCTGGTCGATCAGTTGCAGCAGGCTGTTGCCGTCCGTGCGCGCACGCCACATGGGGATCACCTGCTCGGTCAGGTAGCAGTCGAAGTCGCATTGCAGCGCCCGTTTGAAGAACGGCGTGAGGCTGCTGCCTTCGGTGATCGGAAACTTCGGCGGAATGATCAGGCCGCGGCGATTGATCAGGTCGGAAGTGAAGGCGATGTCGGCTGCCGAGAAACGGAACGAGGTGCCGATCAGCATGGCCATCTGTTCGTTGGACAAATGCTCGCGTGAGTTCTGGAAGTCGTAGAGCAGGGCGTCATTGAGGTCGATGTAGCCCTTGTCCTGGAAGTAGCGCGTGAGTTTTTCCAGCATCAGTTCGTAGAACGTGGTGCTGCGGTCGATGCCCTTGACCTGGGTCTGCACCAGTTTGTCGAGGTTGTTGATCGAGGTGTACAGGTTCACGGGCGGGTTGAGCAGCAGCACGCGCTTGAAGTTGAAGCTGCGCCGGGTTTCGTCCAGATGGCTGACGAACGCCGCGTCCAGGGCGCCTAGGCTATAGCCGGTGAGGTAGAACTCGCTGACCGGCAGGCGCGGATGCTGGGCGCGCACGGCTTGCATGACCCGGTACAGGTCTTCGGCATCCTCGCGGCTCACGCCGGGCGTGGCGAAGCGTGAGGCCGCGCTCATGAAGTCCCAGCTGGTGGGCGAAGACAGCTGCACCACGTGGTAGCCCGCCTGGTAGAACAGTTTTTTCAGGTATTCGGCAATGGTGCTGCTGTAGGGCGCGCCGGTGCCGGCGATGATGAACACCAATGGCGCTTCGTGGTCCTGGCGTGCCAGGCGGTAGCGGAGTTTTTTCACCGGCCAGAAGTTGTCCGGCAGGGTGAATTCGCGCTCTGGGCGCAGGTTCAGGCTGTAGTCGGACTGGTTGATATCGTCGTCGCTGGGCAGCGTCGGGCGCTGGTCCGGCGGCGTGGTGGCAATGGTCGCCTCGAACGGATTGGTCAAGGGATAGCCGTAGGTGGCGGGGTCGATGTCCCGCGCAGAGGCGGCCGCAGCCAGAAACAGGCCGCACAGCAGGGCGACGAGGCGCAACGGTCGAAGCATGGAGAGTCCCCCGGGAGAACGGCAAGGCAATGTGGAGCTAGGACCATCGTGCCCCTGGCAAAGTTGCCTGGCGCGCTGTCCTTTATTGTGACGGATGTTGCCGTGAAGTTGGCCGCTGCGGCAATGACCGCTTTCCTCGACATTAGCCGAACCGCGCCATTTTGCCTTGCGCGGCAGGCCTGGGGGATTATCCTGAGCGCCGGTTACATTTTCTGGAGCTGTGCATGAGTCGTTGGTGGCCTGTCGTTGCGTTGCTGCTGTTTCTGCCGATGTGGCTGGCGGCCAGTTATGGCGTGCGTTTCGGCCTGATGGAAGACGGGCAGTGGGTAGGCCTGTGCGCGGTGCCTGGCGAACACTGGCAGTGCCAGGCGCGGTCGCTGCTGGGGTTGTGGATTCACTTCCAGGTGATCGGCTGGGTGGCGTTGGGGCTGGCCTTGCTGTGCCAGGTGCTGCCGGGACGGCTTGGCTGGTGGGGGGCGGTGCTGGCGCTGGTGGCAGGGGTACCGGCGCTGGTGCTGTACACGGCGAGCCTGGGGGTTTTTGCGGTGGTTCTGGCGGGGTTGCGGTTGGTCAGGGCCTCCAGCTAGCAGGTTTTACCGGTGTTCTTTTCGCAGGCTTGCCCGCGAAAAGAACACCGCCGTTTCAAGCCCTGCGCAAACTGCGCCAAAGGGCAGCCACCATCAGCACACTGACCGCCGCCCAGCTCCAGGCCTGATGATTGTGCAGCCCTTCCTGATACAGCTGCGGCGCAATTCCTGCGCCGATGATGAATGCCAGCAGCGCCACTTCGGCCCTGCGCGCGGCCACCGGTCGCAGCAGGTACACCAGCGCCGGCAGCAGCAGCGCTGCGCTGGGGAAGCTGCGATAGCGCGGATCGAAGACCATTGCCAGCATGCTCACCGCCGCTGCGAATCCCGCTGCCAGCAGCCACCATCCCGCTCGCGCCTGAAGCCAGGCGAACAACCGCTCACGCCAGCCTTCGCGTCGGGCCAGGGCCAGCGCGGCATGGGCCAGTACCAGCAGGTTCAGGCCCGCCAGCGCTGCCGCCCACAGCCATTCAGCGACAAAGCGCGCGTTGGTGCGCATCAGCTCGCCCCACAGCCCCAGACTGCCCGCGCCGACTGCCGCCAGCAGCGGTAATAGCAACGCCGCGCGGGCGTGCGCCGGGCGCCCGGCCAGGCCCAGGGTCGCCAGCACCAGCAACGCGCTGGCCAGCCACCACTGTGGCCACAGTGGCAGGTTGCTGACTGGCCCTTCGAGCACGCCTTTGTCCTGCCGATCAGCGTCGTACAGCCCCCAGTAGCCACCCACTGCGCCTTCGCTGGCGCGTTTCCAGGGCTGGTCGAAAGCTTCGATCAGGTTGTAGTGCCAGCCGTTGGCCTCGGCCATCGCGACGAAGCCACGAATGAAGCGGGCCTCGTTGACCCGGCTTGGCTCTGCGGTCTCGCGCTGGCGGCCTTCGCTGGGCCAGCCGGTTTCGCCGATCATGACGTCCTTGGGGGCGAAGCGGTTGCCGAACACCTGACGTACCTCGGCGACATGCGCCAGGGCGTCCTCGATGCCGCGTGGATCGTCCTCCCAGTAGGGCAGCAGGTGGATGGTCAGGAAGTCCACCGCTGGCGCCACTTCCGGGTGCTGGAGCCAGAACTCCCAGACGTCGGCGTAGGTCACCGGGACCTGCACCTGGGCTTTCACCCGAGTGATCAGTTCGGCCAGGCGTTGGCCGGTGACTTCCTTGCGCAGCAGCGCCTCGTTGCCGACGATCACTGCGCTGACCACGTCCGGGTTGGCGTTGGCCGCCTCGATCAGCAGCGCCACCTCCTTGTCGGTGTCCACCGGGTTGGCATTGACCCAGGCGCCGAGCATCACCTTCAGCCCGTGCTTGCGCGCCAGCGCCGGAATCGCCTCAAGCCCCGTCATCGAATAGGTGCGGATGCACTGGAAGCGCTCTGCCAGCAATGCCAGGTCGGCGTCCATGCGCGCAGGGCGCAGGCGAAATGGCTGGTCGAAGGGCGACTGGTCCTTGTCGAAGGGGGTGTAGGAGGCGCACTGCAATTTATGCGTCGGGCTCGCCGCATCGGGCAGGTGCACCGGCTTGCCCAGGCCATACCAGAGTGCACCGAGACCGAGCAGGGCGAACAGGCAGGTGATCAGGTAGAGGAGGGTGGTGCGGGGCGTGCTGGGCATCGAGCGGTCCATCGTCTGGCGCGGGTCATCGGTTGAGAGTCGCTGATAGTAGCCCGGCGCCAACAGTTTGGCATGCAAGGATCGCGCAGAACTCCGCGCGGGGATGACGCTAATGGCGAAGTGCTGTCGCTTATCGTTGGGTAAAGGTCGCTGAGGGAGCAGGTCGCGCTGTGTTGCAGGTTGATGATGCAATCTCCAAGACCTGACGAGGGGATGCTTTGATGGCGACTACTACAAGAATGCGACGTTTCCTGGGCGTGACCGGCGCCCTGGTGTTGGCCATAGGTGCTGCACAGGCCACGGCCAAGGAAGTAAGCATCGGTTACGTGGACGGGTGGGCCGACAGCGTCGCCACCACCAACGTGGCCGCCGAAGTGATCAAGCAGAAACTCGGCTACGACGTGAAGCTGCAAGCGGTGGCCACCGGCATCATGTGGCAGGGTGTCGCCACCGGCAAGCTCGACGCCATGCTTTCAGCCTGGCTGCCGGTGACCCATGGCGAATACTGGAGCAAGAACAAGGATAACGTGGTCGACTTCGGCCCCAACTTCAAGGATGCCAAGATCGGCCTGATCGTGCCGGAGTACGTCAAGGCCAACAGCATCGCCGACCTCAAGACCGACACCAGCTTCAAGCAGAAGATCGTCGGCATCGATGCAGGCTCCGGAGTCATGATCAAGACCGAGCAGGCGATCAAGGACTACGACCTCACCGGCTACAAGCTGACGGCAAGCTCCGGCGCGGCGATGACGGCGGAACTTGGGCGTTCGTATGCCAAGCAGCAGTCGATCGCGGTCACCGGCTGGGTGCCGCACTGGATGTTCGCCAAATGGAAACTCAAGTTCCTCGAAGATCCCAAGGGCGTTTATGGTGCGGCGGAAACCGTCAACAGCATCGGCAGCAAGGAACTGGCGACCAAGGCGCCGGAAGTGGCCGAGTTCCTCAAGAAGTTCCAGTGGCAGTCCAAGGACGAGATCGGCGAAGTGATGCTGGCGATCCAGGAAGGGGCCAAGCCTGAAGCGGCGGCCAAGGACTGGGTGGCCAAGCATCCTGAGCGGGTCAAGGAGTGGACGGGTAAATAACCGATAGGGTCTTTATGAAAAGCCTTGAGACGAGGTTTTTCATACAGAGCCTAGGGCCAGTGGGTACTTTTCGCGGGTAAACCCGCTCCTGCAAAGTGCGCATTGGCCCTGACTTTGTTACCCGAATGGTAAAAGACTGTTGCATCTAAGACTAAGGTCGTCTGGTTGGCGTCCACCGGCAGCATAAAGTTAAGGCGGGTTCTCCCCTTACTGTGTTGCTGCTAGGACAAAAACAATGAACGACAGCATCTACCGATCGATACAAGAAAGTCCGCGCTTCAAGGAGCTGGTCACCAAACGCGAACGTTTCGCCTGGATCCTCTCGGCGATCATGCTCGGCCTCTACTGCGCTTTCATCCTGCTCATCGCCTATGGCCCGCAGATCCTCGGCGCCAAACTCAGCCCCGGCTCTTCCATCACCTGGGGCATTCCTCTGGGCGTCGGCCTGATCCTCTCGGCATTCGTCCTCACCGCCATCTACGTGCGGCGTGCCAACGGCGAATTCGATGAGCTGAACAAGGCGATCCTGAAGGAGGCGCAGCAATGATTCGTCACGCCAAAACCTTGGCCGTACTGGCCTGCGGTGCCTTCGCACCCGCCGTGTGGGCTGCCGATGCAATCAGCGGCGCGGTGCAGAAACAGCCGTTGAACATGTCGGCGATCATCATGTTCCTGGCCTTCGTCTGCTTCACCCTGGGGATCACCTACTGGGCTTCGAAACGCAACAAGTCGGCATCGGACTACTACGCCGCAGGCGGGCGCATCACCGGCTTCCAGAATGGTCTGGCGATTGCCGGTGACTACATGTCGGCTGCTTCCTTCCTGGGTATTTCCGCGCTGGTGTTCACCTCCGGCTACGACGGCCTGATCTACTCGATCGGCTTCCTGGTCGGCTGGCCGATCATCCTCTTCCTGATCGCCGAGCGCCTGCGCAACCTGGGCAAGTACACCTTCGCCGACGTTGCTTCCTACCGTCTCGGGCAGAAAGAGATCCGCACCCTGTCGGCCTCGGGCTCGCTGGTGGTGGTGGCCTTCTACCTGATCGCGCAGATGGTCGGCGCAGGCAAGCTGATCGAGCTGCTGTTCGGCCTGGACTACCACGTCGCGGTGATCCTGGTCGGCATCCTGATGTGCCTGTACGTGCTGTTCGGTGGCATGCTGGCCACGACCTGGGTGCAGATCATCAAGGCCGTGCTGCTGCTCTCCGGTGCCAGCTTCATGGCGCTGATGGTGATGAAGCATGTGGGCTTCGACTTCAACACCCTGTTCTCCGAAGCGATCAAGGTGCATGCCAAGGGCGAGGCGATCATGAGCCCGGGTGGCCTGGTCAAGGATCCGATCTCGGCCTTCTCGCTGGGCCTGGCGCTGATGTTCGGCACCGCAGGCCTGCCGCACATCCTGATGCGCTTCTTCACCGTCAGCGATGCCAAGGAAGCGCGCAAGAGCGTGCTGTATGCCACCGGCTTCATCGGTTACTTCTACATCCTGACCTTCATCATCGGCTTCGGCGCGATCCTGCTGGTCAGCACCAACCCGGACTTCAAGGACGCCGCCGGCGCCCTGCTGGGCGGTAACAACATGGCGGCGGTGCACCTGGCCGATGCCGTGGGCGGTAGCATCTTCCTCGGCTTCATCTCGGCCGTGGCCTTCGCCACCATCCTGGCCGTGGTTGCCGGCCTGACCCTGGCGGGCGCCTCGGCAGTTTCCCACGACCTGTACGCCAGCGTATGGCGCAAGGGCAAGGCCAACGACAAGGACGAGATCCGCGTGTCGAAAATCACCACCGTCGCCCTGGGCGTCCTGGCGATCGGGCTGGGTATCCTGTTCGAGAAGCAGAATATCGCCTTCATGGTTGGCCTGGCCTTCTCCATCGCCGCAAGCTGCAACTTCCCGGTACTGCTGCTCTCGATGTACTGGAAGAAGCTGACCACCCGCGGCGCCATGATCGGCGGCTGGATGGGCCTGATCAGCGCGGTTGGCCTGATGATCCTCGGCCCCACCATCTGGGTGCAGATCCTCGGTCATGAAAAAGCCATCTACCCGTACGAGTACCCGGCATTGTTCTCCATGATCATCGCCTTCGCGGGTATCTGGTTCTTCTCGGTCACCGACAAGTCCAAGGCTGCCGATGACGAGCGTGCACTGTTCTACCCGCAGTTCGTTCGCTCGCAGACCGGCCTGGGCGCCAGTGGTGCGGTTTCCCACTGATCGTTGATGCCGAGTACGACGCCCCGCTTGCCGGGGCGTCGTCGTTTCTGATTGATGGCATTTCTCTATCCCTGGGAAATTTCCCAAGCTCGCTGGGAAGGGTCTGAGTTAATGCGTCGATTACTCCGCGAATAATGGGCCAGGTGACGCAGTCAAGCGTTATTCCGCCTCATCACTTCAAGGAGATTTCCTCATGAAACGTCTGTTCTTGGCCCTGCCCCTCGCACTGTTCACCGTCGCATCGGCATATGCCGTCGATCCTATCGAAAAGCAGGTCCAGGTCACTGCACAGGTGCCTACCGATGCCTTCTTCGTCGAGCCGGTGGGCGGCAACTGGATGAACGATCCGCAAGAACTGTCCTGGAACTCGTTCCGCAGCGAACTGCAGCCGATCCGCAAGCAGTTGCAGGTCAAGAGCACCGTCGGCGCGATCACCGCTTACCTGGTGTCGCCGGCGGCGGTCAGCGACGGCGTGAACAGCATCGGCCTGGATGTGTCGGTGGCCGGCACCACACTCAGCACCACCTCCACCGAAGTCATCACCGCGGCGCAGGCAGCGCCGGGTGCGGTGGTCGGTTTCGAGATCGCGGCTCAAGCCGCGCCAGCCGGCGGCTATGTGCCCGGCAGCTACCAGGGGCTGGTGAGCATGATGTTCGAAACCGCCACCCCCTGATTCGCCCACTCCCTGCTTTCCATTGCCCGTCGCTGCCCCTGTCTGATGCTTGTCAGGGCGGGGCGGGCATTGCCTGCCATGATGCCTATGCCAATCTTTCAACCTATCCCCGCCGCGCTCCGCCATTGCCTGCTCGTGGGCGCCTGCATCGCCTTGATGCCCCGGATCGGCCTTGCTGCCTCTGCAACCCTGGGGCGGGTCGAGGGTTTGCCGCGTGAATTCGAGGGGCATTTCTTCGATGTGCCGCTGGCGGTTCGTGTGGACCTGGACGGCCGCTACCTGGGCGATGCCATGGTGGTCCTGGGGCGTGACGAGCAGGTGCAACTGCTCGAGTTCACCGAAACCGACGAGAGCCGCGAGCCCGAAAGCCTGCGCCAGCGCTGGCAGGAGCGTCTGGCTCGACCGCGACCGCTCGGAGATTGTCTTCAGGATTGTCCCGACGGGCTTCAGGCCGTGCACTACAGCCTGGTCAACTCACAGTTATCGTTGCTCACCCTCCAGGCCGAAAGCGCCGGGCAGGTGCCTCGTTTTCACCGGCCGCCAGAGCAAGGAAGCACGGGCCTGTTGCTGCGCAACCAGCTCAACCTGGTCGGTGATGGGCGCGGCGGCACTGGGCGCTTTGCACTGCAGGGCCAGGGCAGCATCGGCCACTGGACCGCCCTGGCCGATGGCCAACTCGACCGTGGCAGCGAGGCCGATGCCTCGACCCGTTATCACGTCGAGCAGCTGTATGCCGAACGCCTGGTCGAAGATCACTTCTATCGGCTCGGCTACTTCACCCCCAGTGCCCAGGGCCTGACGCGCCAGCCACGGCTGAACGGGGCCAACCCCGACACTACACTGGGGCTGATGTTCGGCAGCAGCGACGGGTTGGCCCTGGACACCGGCATGCCCAGCACCACCCCGATCTACGTCACCCCCGACCGACCGGCGATCGTCGAGATCTACCGCAACGGTGTGCTGATCAACAGCCAGCCTGTGCAGCCTGGCTTGCAGACCCTGGACACCCGGGTGCTGCCCGGTGGCATCTACGAAGTCGAGGTGCGTCTGGTCGAGGATGGCCAGGTCACCTCGCGCGACCAGGCATTCATCTACAAACCCAGCAACTGGAGCAGCCGCGGCGGGCGTTGGCGCTACAACGTCTACCTGGGGCGCCAGAGCAGTGTGCTGAGCAACTGGTCACGTGAGCATGACGACAGCCTCAGTGGCGGCATCCTTGCCAACTACCTCCTGCATCCACGCGCAGTGGTGGGGGGTTCCGTGCAGCAGATCGATGAGCAGCAGCAGTTCGGCACTTCGCTGGACTGGGATGTGCACGAGCGCTTCAAGCTGTATGGCAACCTCTATCAGGCCCGAGGCTATGGCAACGGCTACGACCTGCAGGCCGTGGGCAATTTCGAGACCACCTCCCTGGTGGCCAGCCACAGCCGTTCCTGGCTCACCCCCCAGACGACCATTCAGCGCCCTCCTGCGGCGCAGGCGACCCGGCAGACTTCGCTGTCGCTGAGTCAGCGCCTGGACCCGCGGCACACTGCCAACCTGCGGGTATCGCACAGCCGCGGTGCCAGCGAGGGGGTGGGGCTGGATCTGGGGTGGTCGTATTACGGACGGCTGTTGGGCTCCGATGCCAACTGGCGGCTGTCGGTGTTCGACCGCCCCGGCACGTTGGCCACGGGGGAGTCACGCAGCCGCGGGGTCAACCTGGCGCTGAGCATGAGCCTGGGAGGCGGCAAGGGGCGGCGGGTGTCGGCGACTGTCGGTACCCGCACTTCTCGTGATGGCGGGCGCGACATCAACACCTCGCTGTCCTATCAGCAAGACCTTGAGCTCGGGCCGCTGCGCAGTGTCGGTGCAACGATGAGTGCCGACCGTTATGGCGTGGGGCTTGGCGGCGATACCCAGTTCGAAAACGAGGTGATGCATGGCGATGCCTACGTTCAGCAATCTTCTTACAACGGCGAGTTCAGCGGTGGCGTGAACCTGGAGAGCCTGCTTGCGCTTGGGGGCGGCAAGGTTGCACTGAGCGGCCAGTACCTGCCGCATCAGGCGGGTCTGATTGTCGACGTCGACAGTGACGTGCCCGACCTGAAACTGCATGCCGAAGACCCCAATGGCAGCACCGCCGTCCTGCGCCCCGGCCGCAACGTGATCCCGGTCGCGGCCTACAAGCCCGGCAGCGTGCAGTTCGACTTCGAGGGTATCGACCCCACCGCGGCGTTGATCCAGCCCGCCAGCCTGGATTACCACCTGAACCGAGGCGGCATCGCCTATCGCCAGTTGCGGGTGATGCGCACGGTCACGGTGCTGGGACGTTTGTTCGACGACAAGGGCCAGCCCCTGCGGGGCGCGCAGGTGATCAATCACGCCAGCCGCAGCGTCACTGAAGTCGACGGTTTCTTCGCCGTTGAAATGAGCGAGTCGACCCCGACTCTCGAGGTCCGTCTCAAGGGAGCAGCGGTCTGCTTGCTGGCGCTTGACCCCTTGAGACTGGTGCGCGAGGGCGATGTGCTGTTGGCCGGTGACCAGCAGTGCAGGCCCGGTGAGCTGGCGGGCGAAGGGGGCCCTGCCACGGATGCCCGCAGTGGTTGAGAAGTGCATTGCTCCTGCTTTTTGTAGGAGTTTTCTCATCGCGTTTTGGGAAGTATCGCTCGCATCGGTGCATGGCCACGCGCCCCACGCCCCCCTAATATCACATTGATTGCATGGAGATTTATCGCATGGATATCCGCGGCCTGATGGCCCTGCTGCTGACGATGCCGCTGTCATTACACGCGGCCCCGGAACTGAACATCGGTGGTCTTTACGACTACCTTGAAGGTGATCGCAGCACCTTGCTCAAACGGGTACGCAATGGTGGCGACACCACGGCCTTCGTCAGGATCAGCGTGGTGGAGCTGGTGTATGACGCAGACGGCAGTGCTCGTGAGGTCGCGACCGATGGTCTGGCGCTGGAACAGCGAGGGCTGATCGCCAGTCCTGCCCGGCTGATCGTGCCCGCTGGTGGCATGCAGGCTGTGCGCCTTCTGTACCGAGGGCCACGAGATCAGGAGCGCTATTTCCGCCTGCGCTTCGTCCCGGTGCTGCCTGAGCGCGGCGATGGCTTTGCCGTCGATGAAAAAGAGGCACGCAGCTACCGTGAGCACTTGCAGGCTGGCGTCAACCTGCTGGCCGGTTACGGTTCGTTGCTGTTCGTGCGCCCGCAGCAGGCGCGTTTCGATACCCGGATTCGCCGTCAGGGTGGTCAATTGGAAGTGACCAACGCTGGCAACGCCAGTGTAGTCCTGGACCGTTTCCGTCAGTGCCACGTGGCGGCGCAGACCTGTGACGCGGCTACCAAGCATCACTTGTTGCCGGGGCGTAGCCGACAATTCAGTGGTCATGTGGAAAAGGAACATCGCTTCGACCTGCATGAAGGTGCCGAACGCCGCGATGTCGTGGTGGAAGGATGAGCCGCCTCGCAGGACGCGGTCGCCTTGCGCATATCGGTCGCGCCTGGCTATGGCTCATGCTGCTGGTCGCACCGGTTGCGCCTGCCCTGGAGGTGACCTTGACTGCGAAATACCATGGGGGCGGGTCGGGACGGTTCGAGAATACTACGCCGCCTGGCGGGCTTTGCCGGAGCTGGAGTTATACCTGCCGTGACCAGATGACCGTGACCCTGCCTATCACCTATACCAAGACCACGATCCGTGCAGCTTCGGATGTGCGCGATACTTTTTTCGTCAAGGCTCCTGCGCGACGCGAGATCGAGGTGCGCTCTGATGACGGGCTCGATTCGCGGCGTATGATGTTCGAGTGGACGGCGCTCAGCCAACGCGTGCTCGGCGCGAATATCAATCGACATACGCTTTACCAGGCAAGCGTGGAGGGCGGTTGCAGCAGTCTCGGCAATGTCTCGCAATTGCGTCCCGCCCTTATCTCCTACCTCTGGAGCATCGGCAATCCGACCTCCCCGGGAGCCTGCACTGCAGATGGTGGTTACGCTGCAGCGGGCTTCAGCCAGAACCTCGACGTGCAGGAAACCAGCGTCGCCTTCCAGCTCGACCTGCCACCGCCTTACCGTTTGCGTTCTGGTATCTATCGAGGCTCCACCACCTACCGCATCGGTCCGGGCATGGACTTCGACTTCGGTAATGGAGTGTCAGGGCTTAGCGGCGATACCCTGACCGTCAATTTCGAATTGGATGTGCAGCATGCCTTCCTGTTCGAGTTTCCCCCAGGGTCCGAGCGCGCCGTGCTCGAACCACGAGGTGGCTGGCAGGCATGGTTGGGAGGCGGTCGGGTTCCACAGCGGCTTTACCGCGACTTGCCTTTCCGGGTGTGGTCGACCGGCCCGTTCAAGGTCTACAAGCTGTGTCAGCACGACAGTGGTACCGGGTGCGCGATTCGGGATGCCGCCAGCCATCAGGCCGACCTGGAAGTGGCGCTCAGTCTGCCTGGCGGGATCCAGCATGGGGGCGGCGCGGTGCAGCGACTGCCGCTGCCCACCGGGCGCGCCATGGCATTGCAGTTCGAGTCGGTTCAGCCGGTGGCGAATCGCCCCGGGCAGTTGCACTTCGCCATCGAATCCGATCAGGTACGCGGCATGCTGGCCAATGCCGGAAGTACCTACAGTGGCCTGGTTACCGTCGTTTTCGATGCCGAGTTGTAGTCCATGGACATGACGAGCGAGGAACGAGCATGAGCAGGGTACTGGTGGTCGACGACCATCCTTTCATCCGCTCGACCGTGTGCATGCTGTTGCGCCAGGAGCGGCTGGAGGTCGTCGGGCAGGCGGACAATGGTATCGATGCGCTGCGGTTGATGCGCCAGGACCCGGTGGATCTGGTGATCCTGGACATCACCATGCCTGGCCTGGATGGCCTGGAGGTGATCGCCCGGATGCGTAGCCTGGAGCACCCGGCCAAGTCGCTGATCCTTACCTCGCAACTGGCCGAGGCCTATTCGCTGCGTTGCATGCAGGCCGGCGCCGCCGGCTATGTGTCCAAGACCGATGATCTTGGTGAACTGAACAAGGCGGTGCGCGCCGTGCTTTCCGGTTACACCTACTTTCCGCAGGTGGCGCTCAGCTCGGTGCACCGGCAGGATCTCAAGGCCAGCGAGGCGCAGTGCATCGCCAGCCTCACCGATCGTGAATTGATGGTTCTGCAGCAGTTGGCGAGGGGCTTGAGCAACAAGGCAATCGGCGATGCGATGTTGCTGAGCAACAAGACCATCAGCACCTACAAGAGCCGTTTGCTGGAAAAGCTTCGGGTCCGTTCGCTCATCGATCTCGCGGATTTCGCTCGCCGCAACCTTTTGATCTAGAGCTGTCCAGTGCTCGGCCGAGCCCTGTCGATGGCGCTGCTGTTGTGCCTGATCGCCCTGCCGCAAGCAACTGCCACCCAGTTGCATTCAGGGGTTGTCCCGGAGGGGCCGGCCATCGAACCGACGCAAGACGCCCTGCGCTGGTTGTGGGAGCGAAGCCGGTTGCGCCTGGGTATCGTCGAACGACACGATCCCCCTTTCGACCTGCTGGGTACCGGCCAGACCTATGAGGGTATCACTGCCGACTATGCCAGCCTGGTGGCGGCACGGTTGCGCATGCAGGTCGAGGTGCAGGTCTTTGCCACGCAGAACGAGGCCTTTGCAGCCTTGCGTGATGCACGCATCGACCTGGTCGGTTCGGTGACCGCACGCCAGGCTCAGGATGCCGGCTTGCGCTTGTCGCATCCCTATGCCGAGGACCGGCCCATGCTGATGGCGGCCCGATCGGCCGGCGCACCTGGACCCGGGCATGAGCCCGGTATGCGCTTGGCCATGGTCGAAGGCTATCGCTCACTGGAACAGGTTCTGGCAGGTTACCCGCTGGCGCAGATCCAGTGGCATGCCTCGCCGTTCAGTGCCATGGCCGCGCTGGTACTGGGCCAGGCCGATGTGTATATCGGGGATGAGCACAAAGGACGCTACCTGCTGGGGCGCAGTCAGCTGTTCGGGGTCGAGGCGGTCGGTCGTGCCGACCTGGATTCACAGGCGATCGGTTTCGCCATGCTCGATTCGACCGGGCCGCTGGCGACCTTGGTCGATGAAGCCCTCGCCAGCCTTGGCGAGCCCCAGCATGAGCAGATCCGCCGACGCTGGAGCCCGTTGGCGATGGCGGCCTACGATCCTGCGGCCTTGCAGTTGAGCACCTCCGAGCAGCGCTGGATCAGTGACAATCCTGTGGTCAAGGTGGTGCTGGACGAACAGTTGCTACCTCTGAGCTATCGCGATGCCAAGGCGGGGCTGCAGGGGCTGAGCCTGGACATCCTGCAATTGATCAGCCAGCGCACCGGGTTGCGTTTCGAGGTGCAAGCCTCAGGCACTATCGAGCAGATGATCGAGTGGGTGCGTCAGGGGCGTGCGCAGGTGATTGCCGGTTTGCCCTACAGCCCGCAGCGGGCCCGCGAGCTGAGTTTCAGTCGGGCTTACCTGAGCGCGGCACGGGTGCTGGTCACGCGTGAAGACGCCTCCGGCCCTGCGAGCCTGGTCGGGCTGGAGGGGCACCGACTGGGTGTGATCCTGGGCAGTGCCGTGCCGGACCTCCTGGCCCAGCGCTACCCGCGTATCCGCTTGCAGGCCTATGGCGGGGCTCTCGAGGCACTGCACGCGGTCGCACGCGGTCAGGTGAGCGCGGCGGTGCTGACCTACGACGATGCGCGGCCGATGATCGCCCGTTGGTATCCGGGGCGCGTGAAGATCGCGGCCAGCGTATCCTTGCCGCCTGCTCACTTTGCGCTGGCCACGGCGCGCGGCGAGCAGGCGTTGCAGGGCATCCTGAACAAGGCCCTGCTCAGCCTCGCCCCACAGGAAACCGATGCCCTGGTGCGCCGCTGGCGCAATCCACTGATTGTGGGGGATGGGGTCTGGTCACGCTATCGTGGCAAGATCCTGGGGGGCTTCGCGGCGGCCTTGGTCCTGCTGTTGCTGGCGCTGGTGTGGATTCGTTACCTGCGCCGTCTGCAGCAAGAGGCGGCACGGGCGCGCCGCGAGGCGGAGGCGGCGAACCAGGCCAAGACTGGCTTTCTCACCACCATGAGCCATGAAATCCGCACTCCGCTACACGCGCTGCTGGGCATGCTCGAACTGGCCCAGCGCAAGGCGGGCCAAGGTGTCCTCGACCGCATGGCCATCGAAGTGGCCACCGATGCCGCACGCGGCCTGCTCGAGCTGATCGGTGACATTCTCGATGTCAGCCGGATCGAAGCCGGGCGTTTGCAACTGGCGCCGCAGCAGGTCGTGCTGGGCGAGCAGGTGGCCAGCGTGGTTCAGTTGTTCGAAGCGCAGGCGCGGGCCAAGGGCCTGGTGTTGGAACTGAACATGCGCGGTGCACAGGCGTGCGAGGTCATGCTCGATCCTCTGCGCTTCAAGCAGATCCTCGCCAACGTTCTGAGCAATGCGATCAAGTTCACCGGCGATGGTCATGTCCGGGTTGATTTGCTGGCGCGTGCGCAGGGGGCCAGGCTGGCGGTCGAGCTTGCCGTGGAGGACACCGGAATCGGCATTGCCGCCGATGAGCTGGCCGCCCTTGGCCAACTGTTTCGCCAGGCCAGCAACCATCGACAATCGCCACGGCACAGCGCCGGGCTGGGTTTGGCCATCAGCCGCAGCCTGTGCCAGATGATGGGAGGGCATCTGAGGCTGGACAGTGTACTGGGGCAGGGAACACGGGTGTGCATTCACCTTGAGCTGCCTTTGCTGATCGCGCAGGAAGCCCGTGAGGAGCCCACCGTGCCCACGGCCACGACGCACTTCGCCAGGTTGCGGGTGCTGGTTGTCGATGACTATCCGGCCAACCGCCTGTTGCTGGCCCAACAGCTCGATTACCTCGGCCATCAGGCCCGCGTCGCCGAAGACGGCACGCAGGCCCTGCGCTTGTGGCTCAAGGAGCATTTCGATGTCGTGATCAGCGATTGCAACATGCCACGGCTCGGTGGGCACGCACTGGCGCGGGCAATCCGCGAACATGAGCGGCGCAGCGAGCGCCCGCGCTGTCGGGTGATCGGGCTCACGGCCAGCGCCCTGGCGGATGAGCGAAACCGCTGCCGGGCTGCGGGCATGGACAGTTGCCTGTTCAAGCCGCTGGGGCTGCAAGACCTGGAGCGGGTACTGACGGCGTGTCGTCCACCCTCAGAGGCGAGCGCATGCGGTCAATCGATTCTGGACATGGGCCATCTGATGCGCCTGGTGGGCAAGGACCAAGCTGCGCTCAATGCCTTGCTGTCCGATCTGCGCAGCAGCAACCGTAGTGATCTCAAGTGCTTGCAGGCGTTCAGGAACCAGCCGCAGGCACTTGCGCAACTGGCCCATCGGGTCAAGGGCGCTGCGCGCATCGTGCGCGCCAGCGCTCTGGTGGAATTGTGCGAACGTCTCGAACGAACCTGCACCGAGCCGTCACCAGCACCGGAGCAATTGAGCGCAGACGTGCGCGCCTTGCGCGCGGCGATGCAGCAACTGGATCGCCAGCTCAAGCGCCATGCCGCCACTGGCGGCATGGCGATGGCGTCATATCATCCCGAGCAACAACAGCACCAGCAGCACCACCAGTACGGCACCGACGATGCCGGACGGGCCATAACCCCAGCTGCGCGAGTGGGGGAAGACCGGTAAGCCACCGATCAGCAGCAGGATCAGGATGATGATGAGGATCGTGGTCATGGGCGAAATCCTTGCGTGGTTGGGGTCAAGGGCCTGGAACTGCTGGCCTCTTGTAAATTCGGACTGGTGCCGGACCTGAAAGATTCCATTTGTGTGTCTGCCCCTTGCAGGTCGACGAGCTCGGCACTGACTGAACGGTCATGGGCTTGCATTCACTATCCTGATGAATCCTGTCTGGCTGTCCGACGTTGATTAGACTCGGTTGCAATTCAGTCGGCACAAGGCCCGTCACCATGCAAAACCGCATCATGATCACAGGCGCAGGATCCGGCCTGGGCCGCGAGATCGCCCTGCGCTGGGCTCGGGAGGGTTGGCGCCTGGCGCTGGCAGATGTCAACGATGCTGGCCTGCGCGAAACCCTGGAGCAGGTACGTGCCGCAGGCGGCGATGGTTTCGTGCAGCGTTGCGACGTGCGTGACTACAGCCAGCTCACCGCCTTGGCCCAAGCCTGCGAGGAGCAATTCGGCGGTATCGATGTGATCGTCAACAACGCGGGGGTCGCCTCGGGCGGGTTCTTCGCCGAGCTGTCGCTTGAAGACTGGGACTGGCAGATCGCAGTCAACCTGATGGGCGTGGTCAAGGGCTGCAAGGCGTTTTTGCCACTGCTCGAGCGCAGCAAGGGGCGCATCATCAACATCGCTTCGATGGCGGCGCTGATGCAAGGGCCGGGGATGAGCAACTACAACGTCGCCAAGGCCGGTGTGCTGGCGCTGTCGGAAAGCCTGCTGGTGGAGTTGCGCCAGCTCGAGGTGGGGGTGCATGTGGTGTGCCCGTCGTTCTTCCAGACTAACCTGCTCGACTCTTTCCGCGGGCCGAATCCGACGATGAAGGCGCAGGTCGGCAAGCTGCTGGAAGGCTCCCCCATCACTGCCGCACAGATTGCCGACTACATCCACGCACAGGTCGCGGCGGGCGAATTCCTGATTCTGCCGCACGAGGCCGGACGCGATGCCTGGCGTCTGAAGTGCCAAGCCCCGCAGGTGCTCTATGACGAGATGGCCAGTATGGCGGTAAAGATGCGGGCCAAGGCGCGGCCAGGGCAATAGCTGTTATGCAGGTGCCGTCTGTAGGGCTTTTTACCGATCTGGGTAGGTGCGGTCTATTTCACAGGTGAACGATTGAATAGGCCGAATGCCCATAGCAGGCTCGGATTTTCCCTGGGTCTGGAGGATCGGAGCATGTTGGTAATCGGACGTGATGTCGGCGAGGTCGTCACCATCGGCGAGAACATCCGCATCAAAGTGATGGCCGTCGAAGGGGGTGTGGTGCGCTTCGGGATCAGTGCACCGCGTGAGGTGGTGGTGCACCGCTCGGAGATTTACAAGCGTATCAAGGAGCAGGAGCTGGAGCGCAGCCCCTCGTCTTAATCCAGCAACTCCCGTGGCACATCATGCTTGGCCAGTAACTGGCACTGCTGGCTTTCCAGGTCGAAGAGGATGAATGCCTGGCCTTTGGCCAAGGCCTGGCGCACGCGCAGCACGCGGGTTTCCAGCGGGGTGTCGTCGCCGTTGTCGGTGCCGTCGCGGGTGACGAAGTCTTCGATCAGGCGGGTGAGGGTGTCGGCTTCGAGTTGGTCGTAGGGGATCAGCATGATGGCTATCGGGTTGGGCAGGTTGGGCTGCATGCTACTTGAAAGTGGGGCAGGGACGTTAATCGTCGGCGACGTCTGAGCGGGTTCACCCGCGTAGACGCCGCCGCCAGGTTCAGCTCTTGTTGCCCACCAGGCTATCGACCGCTGGCACCCGGGTATCGCTCTCCATTTGCGCATCATGCTCCAGTTGATGACTGAAGCGCTCCAGAGAAGCATTGGCCGGTTGCGAGTCGCTGGCGAACACGGGCGGGCTGAGCAGGTACGCCGACAACAGGCGGCTCAGTGCAGCCAGGCTGTCGATGTGGGTGCGCTCGTAACCGTGAGTGGCGTCGCAACCGAACGCCACCAGCGCAGTGCGGATATCGTGCCCGGCCGTGACCGCCGAGTGGGCGTCGCTGAAGTAGTAGCGGAACAGGTCGCGGCGTACAGGCAACTCCTGGTCGGCCGCCAGCTTGAGCAGATGACGGGACAGGTGGTAGTCGTACGGTCCTGAAGAGTCCTGCATCGCCACGCTTACCGCATGCTCGCTGGACGCCTGTCCCGGCGCCACCGGGGCGATGTCGATGCCGACGAACTCGCTGACATCCCAAGGCAGCGCGCCTGCGGCCCCGGAGCCGGTTTCCTCGGTGATGGTGAACAGCGGATGGCAGTCGATCAGCGGTTGGCGGCCACTTTCCACCACAGCCTTGAGGGCTGCGAGCAATGCCGCCACGCCGGCTTTGTCGTCCAGGTGACGGGCGCTGATATGGCCGCTGTCGGTGAATTCCGGTAGCGGGTCGAAGGCGACGAAGTCGCCGATGCCGATGCCCAGCGCCTCGCAATCGGCGCGGGTAGCGCAGTAGGCGTCCAGGCGCACCTCAACGTGTTCCCAGCTGATCGGCATCTGGTCGATGGCGGTGTTGAACGCGTGCCCGCTGGCCATCAACGGCAGCACGCTGCCGCGAAACACGCCGGTGTCGGTGAACACGCTGACCCGGCTGCCTTCGGCGAAGCGGCTGGACCAGTGACCTACTGCCGACAGTGCCAGGCGGCCGTTGTCCTGCAACTGCCGCACACTGGCGCCGATGGTGTCCAGGTGTGCCGAGACGGCGCGATCGGGCGAACTCTGACGGCCCTTGAGCGTGGCGCGGATGGTGCCACGGCGGGTCAGCTCGAACGGGATGCCCAGTTCGTCCAGGCGCTCGGCTACGTAGCGCACGATGGTATCGGTGAAGCCGGTGGGACTGGGGATGGCGAGCATCTCCAGGAGGACGCGCTTGAGGTAGTCCAGCTCGGGTTCGGGGAGTCGTTCGGACATGGGTACTCCTTGGGGTCTTTGCTGGCTTTTTCGCGGGCAAGCCCATTCCACAAGGGCTTGCCCGCGAAAAGGCCAGCAGCGATTCAGGCCAGGGGCTGGCTATGCGGGAACAGCAGATCCACGAACCGCTCCGCAGTCGGCTGCGGTTCATGGTTGGCCAGCCCGGCCCGCTCGTTGGCTTCGATGATCACGTAGTCCGGCTGCTGCGCATCGCGCACCATCAGGTCCAGGCCTACTACCGGAATCTCCAGCGCCCGCGCAGCCCTCACCGCCGCATCGGCGAGCACCGGGTGCAACTGTTCGGTGACATCTTCCAGGGTGCCGCCGGTGTGCAGGTTCGCCGTGCGCCGCACCGCCAGGCGCTGGCCTGCCGGCAATACGTCTTCAAAACCCAGCCCGGAGGCGCGCAGGGTGCGCTCGGTTTCCTCATCCATCGGGATGCGGCTTTCACCCCCGGTTGCGGCCTGGCGACGGCGGCTCTGGGCCTCGATCAGCGCCTTTATGGTGTGCTTGCCGTCGCCGATCACCGCGGCCGGATGGCGAATGGCGGCGGCCACCACTTCGAAGCCGATCACCAGGATGCGCAGGTCGAAACCGGCGTGGAAACTCTCCAGCAGCACGCGGCTGTCGAAACGCCGGGCGTGCTCCACAGCCTGGCTGATCTCGTCGTATTCGGTGAGGTTGACCGCGACGCCCTGGCCCTGCTCGCCATCCACCGGCTTGACCACGACGGCGCCATGCTCTTCGAGAAAAGCCAGGTTGTCGTCGGCGTTGCCGGCCAGTTGCTGGGCAGGCACCTGCAGGCCGGCATCGTGCAGCACCTTGCGGGTCAGGCGCTTGTCCTGGCACAGGGTCATGGTCACGGCGCTGGTCAAGTCACTCAGCGATTCGCGACAGCGAATCCGGCGCCCGCCCAGGCTCAGGGTGAACAGCCCGGCGCTGGCGTCGTCTACCTGGACTTCGATACCACGGCGCAGGGCTTCGTTGACGATGATCCGCGCGTAGGGATTGAGCCCGGCTTCAGGGCCAGGGCCGAGGAACAGTTCCTGGTTGATGCCATTCCTGCGCTTGACGGCGAAGGTGGGCAGGTTGCGAAAGCCCAGCTTCTGGTAAAGCCGCTTGGCCTGGCGGTTGTCGTGCATCACCGACAGGTCGAGGTAGGCCAGGCCGCGGCTCATGAAGTGCTCGACCAGATGGCGCACCAGCACTTCGCCGACACCCGGACGGCTGCACTGCGGGGAGACGGCCAGGCACCACAGGCTGCTGCCGTGCTCGGGGTCGTCGAAAGCCTTGCTGTGGTTCAGGCCCATGACGCTGCCGATCACGGCGCCGGTGTCTTCGTCCTCGGCAATCCAGTACACCGGGCCACCCAGGTGGCGCGGGGTGAGTAGCTCGGGATTGACCGGCATCATGCCGCGCGCCTGATACAGCGTGTTGATCGCCTGCCAGTCGCCTTCGGCCTGGGCGCGGCGGATGCGAAACCCGCGGAACACGCGCTGGGCCGGTCGGTAGTCGGTGAACCACAGGCGCAGGGTGTCGGAGGGGTCGAGAAACAGCTGTTGCGGCGCCTGGGCCAGCAACTGCTGGGGGGCCGCCACGTACAGGGCGATGTCACGTTCGCCGGGCTGTTCGTCGAGCATGGCCTCGGCAAGTTGTGCAGGGTCAGGGTAGGTGTGGCCGATCAGCAACCGTCCCCAGCCGCAGTGCACGGCACGCGGCTGGTCATGGGGGTCGCTGCCGTCACCGGCCAGGCGTGCCTGTAGGCGTTCGTAGGAGGGCGCCTGGCCGCGCAACAGGCGCTGGCCATAGGCACTATGGGCTTTCATCGGTCAGATTCCTTGTTCGCTGAGCCACAGGTTCAGGGCCGCCAGTTGCCACAGCTTGGAGCCACGCAGTGGGGTGAGCTGGCCGTGAGGGTTGCTCAGCAGGCGATCGAGCATGGCCGGGTTGAACAGGCCGCGGTCCTGGCTCGGGTCGGTCAGCAGTTCGCGTACCCAGCCAAGGGTCGCGCCCTCCAGGTGCTTGAGGCCGGGTACGGGGAAGTAGCCCTTCTTGCGGTCGATGACTTCATGGGGAATGACCCGTCGCGCCGCCTGCTTGAGCACCTGCTTGCCGCCGTCGGGCAGCTTGAAGCGGGCCGGGATACGGGCAGAAAGTTCGACCAGGCGATAGTCGAGGAACGGCGTACGTGCCTCTAGCCCCCAGGCCATGGTCATGTTGTCGACACGCTTGACCGGGTCGTCGACCAGCATCACCGTGCTGTCCAGGCGCAGGGCCTTGTCCACCGCATGGGTTGCACCGGGACGGGCGAAGTGCTCGCGGACGAAATCGCCAGCGGCATCGTTGTCCAGCAACCAGGGGGCCTGCACGGTGTCGCGGTATTCGTCGTGGCTACGGTCGAAGAACGCCTCGCGATAGGCAGCGAAGGCATCCTCGGCACCATTCACCTGCGGGTACCAGTGATAGCCGGCGAACAACTCGTCGGCGCCCTGGCCGCTCTGCACGCCCTTGCAGTGCTTGGCGACTTCACGCGAAAGCAGGTAGAAGGCGATGCAGTCATGGCTGACCATCGGCTCGCTCATGGCGCGGAAGGCAGCCGGCAACTGCTCGATGATCTCGTGTTCGGCGATGCGCAGCTGGTGGTGGCGGGTGCCGTAGTGCTTGGCGATCAGGTCCGAGTACTGGAACTCGTCGCCACGTTCGCCGCCGGCATCCTCGAAACCGATGGAGAAGGTCGACAGGTCGTCCACGCCGACTTCGCGCAGCAAGCCGACCAGCAGGCTGGAGTCGACACCGCCTGAAAGCAGCACGCCGACATCCACAGCCGCACGCTGGCGGATCGCCACGGCATCGCGGGTGGCATCGAGCACACGGGTGGTCCAGCCTTCGAGGTCGAGGTCCTGTTCGTCCGGGGTTGGGCCGTAATGCAGTTGCCACCAGGTCTGGCGCTCGACTTCGCCGTGGCGGTCGATGCGCATCCAGGTCCCGGGCTCGAGCTTCTGCACGTTGGCCAGCATCGTGCGCGGTGCTGGCACCACGGCGTGGAAGTTGAGGTAGTGATTGAGCGCCACCGGGTCGATCATCGGATCGATGTCGCCGCCTTTGAGCAGCGCCGGCAGGGTCGAGGCGAAGCGCAGGCGCTCGCCGTTGCGCGACAGGTACAGCGGCTTGACGCCGAGGCGGTCGCGGGCCAGGAACAGGCGCTGGTTGTCGCGCTCCCAGATGGCCAGGGCGAACATGCCGTTGAGCTTGGGCAGCAGCGCGGCGCCCCAGGCGTGGTAGCCCTTGAGCAGCACTTCGGTGTCGCCGTCGGACCAGAAGTTGTAGCCCAGGTCCTGCAGTTCCTGGCGCAGCTCGGGGAAGTTGTAGATGGCGCCGTTGAACGCCAGGGACAGGCCGAGGGTGTTGTCGACCATCGGCTGCGCCGAGCCGTCGGACAGGTCCATGATCTTCAGGCGCCGATGGCCGAGGGCGATCGGCCCCTGGCTGTGGAAGCCCCAGGCATCAGGGCCGCGTGGCGCCAGATGATGGGTGATGCGCTCCACCGCGGCGAGATCCGCCGGGCGGGGGGCTTGGTCGATGGGGGTGAAACGCAACTCTCCTGCTAATCCGCACATAAGTCCTTACCGGTTTTGCCGTTGGGGAAAGAGTGCCCCCACATGGGGCACCTTAAGGAACTGACCCAGGGGATTTGCGGGAGTTTTAGACCAATCTGTTATATGGGACGGGTGAGTGCTGTTTCATTTGCCGCGAATCAGCTTGCGCAGCGTGAAGCGGTTTGGATGACAGGCCTCGGCCACGGCCCGAGGTACCGGCAGTGGCTCGCCACTGGCCCAGGCGGCAATCAGCTCGCCGCTCAAAGGCGCGGTAATCAGGCCGCGTGAGCCGTGGCCGCTGTTGACGTACAAGCCTTCCAGCCAGGGGCAGGCGATCGCCGGAACCTGTCGGGCATCCTTGGCCAGCATTGAATAGGTCGTGCTGAACGCAGCAGGATCGGCCAGCGGCCCGACAATCGGCAGGTAATCCGGGCTGGTGCAGCGAAACGCTGCGCGCCCCTGCAACTGCGCCGGATCCAGTGCGGCCGTGTCGAGCCGCTGCGCCAGGTCGGCAGAAATCGCCTCCAGCAGGCCAAGATTGCTTGCGTGCTCACTGGCAGTAGGGGTGAGGTCGAGGCTATGGAAGTCGAAACTGGCGCCGAGGGTATGCTCGCCATCGCGCGCCGGTGCGACGTAACCGTCGGCGCAGACCACGGTGCCCAGCGCCTGGCTGCGCTCGGTCAGCGGCAGGCGGGTGATCTGTCCGCGGATACGCTTGAGCGGCAGCTCGGCGCATGCCGGGAAGTTGCGCACATCCGCCGCGCCGGCAAGTACCACCAGCGGCGCACTGGCCAGCAAGCGCTCGCCGTCCCAGGCTTGCCAGAGATCATCGACCTTGCGCAGCTCGATCACCTGGTGAGATTTCAGCAGGCGAATGCGCGGGTGTTGCAGTTGCGCGTGGCACAGTGCGGGCGGGTGCACCCAGCCGCCCTCGGGGTAGAACAGCCCACCGCTGGCCAGGGCGACCCCGGCGATCGCCTCGGCCTGCTCTCGATCCAGGCACTGCAGCAGGCTGCTGTCGAAGGCGCCTGCAAGTTTGGCCTGGCGTTCGGTTTCCTTGGTGTCGAAGGCCAGTTGCAGTACGCCACAGTCGTCCCAGTCATGGCCACGCTGCAGGCGTTCGAGCCAACGGCGGGTGTAGCCGAACCCGGCGAGAATCATCTGCGACAAGGCGGTGCCGTGTGCCGACAGCTTCAGGTACAGCACGCCCTGGGGGTTGCCGGAGGCCTCTCGGGCCGGGGCGTCGTGGCGTTCCAGCACCTCGACCTGCCAACCGCGTGCAGCCAGGCTGGCGGCGCTGGCGCAACCGGCCAGCCCGGCGCCGATGACCAGCGCGCGACGGGGGCCGTCCACGGGGGCGGGGCGTGCATACCAGGGGGCTGGTTGCGGCGGCGTCGGCAGGTCTTCAGGCCAGCCGACGAACTCTCCCCCCATTACTTCCCACTTCTTGCCCAGCCCCGGCACTTTCTTGATCGCAAAACCGGCGGCTGCCAGGCCGCGGCGCACCCAACCTGTGGTAGTGAAGGTCCCCAGCGTGGTGCCGGGGCGTGACAGTCGCGCCAGTTGCGCGAACAGTTCCGGCGTCCACATGTCCGGGTTCTTCGCCGGGGCGAAACCGTCCAGAAACCAGGCGTCGATGGGCGCGTCGAGCTGGGGCAACTGTTCCAGCACGTCACCGACCAGCAGGGTGAGGGTGACCCGGCCCTGCTCGAAGCTGAACTGCTGGAAGCCAGGGTGCACGGCCACATACTGCGCCAGCAAGGGTTCGCTGAAGGGCGAAAGCTCCGGCCACAGCGCTGCAGCGCGGGCCAGGTCGGCACGGCTCAGTGGGTACTTCTCGACACTGACGAAATGCAGCCGCGCCTCGGGGTGGGCCTTTTCTGCAAACAGTTGCCAGGCACAGAAGAAGTTCATGCCGGTACCAAAACCGGTCTCGCCGATCACCAGGCAGGCGTGCGGCGCAAGTTCGGCGAAGCGCCGGGCCAGGTGGTTGCGTTCGAGGAAGACGTATACCGTTTCGTGCACGCCCTCGTTCTTCGAGAAATAGACGTCGTCGTATTGCCGCGAGTGGGGGCGGCCCTGGTCGTCCCAGTCGATCTGGGCGTGCTGGGGGAGTGGGGTATCAGGCATGGTCGGTTCGGCTGGCAGTGAAGCGAAGATTTTATGCCATCTGCGTCGCCGACGCTGTATCCGCCGTGGTGAAGAGGGCGCAAGACTGGCGTGCAATCCGCTACTCTTGCTTATCCATCGAAGGAGTGAGCCATGTTCGAATCCGCGGAAATCGGTCACAGCATTGACAAGGAAACCTACGAGGCCGAATTGCCGGCCCTGCGCGAGGCGTTGCTGGAGGCCCAGTTCGAGCTCAAGCAGCAGGCGCGTTTTCCGGTCATCGTACTGATCAACGGTGTCGAGGGTGCCGGCAAGGGCGAAACGGTCAAGCTGCTCAACGAGTGGATGGACCCGCGGATGATCGATGTACTCACCTTCGACCAGCAGACCGACGAAGAACTGGCGCGCCCACCCGCCTGGCGATACTGGCGTGCACTACCGCCAAAAGGGCGAATGGGCGTGTTCTTCGGCAACTGGTACAGCCAGATGTTGCAGGGGCGGGTGCATGGTCGCTTCAAGGATGCGGTGCTCGACCAGGCCATCACCGGCGCTGAGCGCCTTGAACAGATGCTTTGCGACGAAGGTGCGCTGATCATCAAGTTCTGGTTTCACCTCTCCAAGAAACAGATGAAGACCCGGCTCAAGGTGCTGCGCGACGATCCGCTGCACAGTTGGCGCATCAGTCCGCTGGACTGGCAGCAGTCCGAGACCTACGACCGCTTCGTACGTTTCGGTGAGCGGGTTCTGCGGCGCACCAGCCGCGACTACGCGCCCTGGCATGTGATCGAGGGTGTCGATCCGCACTACCGTGCGCTGGCGGCCGGGCGCATTCTGCTCGAAAGCCTGAACGCGGCGCTGGCCAATGCGCCGAAGGGCAAGCACCAGGGCAATGTCGCGCCATTGGGGCGCAGTATCGATCAGTTGAGCTTGCTCGGCGCGCTGGATCTCACCCGGCGCCTCGACAAGCACGACTACCAGAAGCAGTTGGTCGCCGAGCAGGCGCGCCTGGCCGGGCTGTTGCGGCACAAGCGCATGCGCGAGCACGCCCTTGTCGCGGTGTTCGAAGGCAACGATGCTGCGGGCAAGGGTGGGGCGATTCGTCGCGTGGCCGCCGCGCTGGACCCACGCCAGTACCGCATCGTGCCGATCGCTGCGCCCACCGAAGAGGAGCGAGCCCAGCCCTACCTCTGGCGTTTCTGGCGACATGTCCCGGCGCGCGGCAAGTTCACCATCTTCGACCGCTCCTGGTACGGCAGGGTGCTGGTGGAGCGGGTCGAAGGATTCTGCACCCCGGCCGACTGGATGCGCGCCTATGGCGAGATCAATGATTTCGAGGAACAGTTGAGCAACTCGGGCATCGTGGTCGTGAAGTTCTGGCTGGCAATCGACCAAGAGACACAGTTGCAGCGCTTCGAGGAACGTGAAGAGATCCCGTTCAAGCGCTACAAGATCACCGAGGAAGACTGGCGCAACCGCGACAAGTGGGATGTATACGCCGAGGCGGTGGGTGACATGGTCGATCGTACCAGCTCCGAGATAGCCCCCTGGACGCTGGTGGAGGCCAACGACAAGCGCTGGGCGCGGGTCAAGGTGTTGCGCACCATCAACGATGCACTGGAAGCGGCGTTCGCCAGGCACAAGAAGTGACGCATCCCGTTCGCCGCGGGGCAGCCATGCCCCGCGGGAATGACCTGATGAATTCTTTTCCCGGCACTTTCTGCCAGCCCCACCTTTGCAGCCCTTAGACTTCAATCACCCCACTCAGGGCATTGATCGAGGACGCTATGCACATTTCTTCCGGACGCTGGGTCCATGGCCTGTTCCTGGCGCTGCTGACCGCCCTGCTGTGGGGCATTTTGCCGATCAAGCTCAAGCAGGTGCTGCAGGTGATGGATCCGATCACGGTCACCTGGTATCGGCTGCTGGTCTCCGGCGGCCTGCTGTTCGCCTGGCTGGCCGCCAACCGGCGCCTGCCGCCAGTCCAGCGGCTGGGGCGCAAGGGCTTGGGCCTGGTAGCGGTGGCCGTGTGTGGGCTGATGGGCAACTACGTGCTGTATCTGGTCGGTCTCAAACTGCTCAGCCCTGGTACTGCACAGTTGGTGGTGCAACTGGGGCCGGTGCTGTTGCTGGTGGCCAGTGTGTTTGTGTTCAAAGAGCGTTTCAGCTTGGGCCAGGGTATCGGGTTGCTGGTGCTGCTGGCCGGTTTCGGGCTGTTCTTCAACCAGCGCCTGGACGAGCTGCTGACATCACTTGGGTCCTATACCACCGGTGTACTGACGATCATCCTGGCCACCAGCATCTGGGTATTCTATGCCCTGAGCCAGAAGCAGTTGCTGACGGTCTGGCATTCGCAGCAGGTGATGATGGTGATCTACCTGTGCTGCGCGGCGCTGCTGACGCCCTGGGTGCATCCGCTGGAGGCGCTGCAACTGACGGCTGTACAAGGCTGGTTGCTGCTGGCGTGCTGCCTGAACACCCTGGTCGCCTATGGCGCATTTGCCGAGGCTTTGGCGCATTGGGAAGCATCGCGGGTGAGTGCGACCTTGGCACTGACGCCGCTGGTCACCTTTATTGCGGTAGCGCTATCGGCCTGGGTGTGGCCTGAGTACGTGCATGCCGAACAGATCAATGCGCTGGGCTATGCCGGGGCGGTGACGGTGGTGGCAGGGTCGGCACTGGTGGCGCTGGGGCCTTCGCTGGTGGCGGGGTGGCGGGCGCGGCGGGCCAGGGTGGCGGAGGTTCACTGATGATCGGCGGGGGCCTCTTCGCGGGCAAGCCCGCGAAGAGGCCCCTATCGTCTCAGGATCAGCCCTTGGCCCCCGGTGCCAGCATGTTTTCCGGGCGCACCCACTGATCGAACTGCTCGTTGGTCAGGTACTTGAGCTCCAGCGCTGCCTCGCGCAGGGTCTTGCCCTCGCTGTACGCCTTCTTGGCGATTTCCGCAGCCTTGTCGTAGCCGATGTGCGGGTTCAGCGCCGTCACCAGCATCAGCCCGCGCTCCAGGTGGGCGGCCATCTGTTCGGCGTCCGGCTCGATGCCGGCCACGCAGTGCTCCTGGAAGTTGCGGCAGCCATCGGCCAACAGTTCGATCGACTGCAGCAGGTTGTGGATGATCACCGGCTTGAACACATTCAACTGCAAGTGCCCCTGGCTGGCCGCGAAGCCGATCGCCGCATCGTTGCCCAGTACCTGACAGGCCAGCATCGACAGGGCTTCGCATTGGGTTGGATTGACCTTGCCCGGCATGATAGAGCTGCCTGGTTCGTTGGCCGGCAGGCGTACCTCGGCAAGTCCGGCACGCGGGCCGGAACCCAGCAGGCGCAGGTCGTTGGCGATCTTCATCAGGGCCACGGCGAGAGTTTTGAGCGCGCCAGCCAGGCTGGTCAGTGGCTCATGGCCGGCGAGGGCGGCGAACTTGTTCGGTGCGGTGACGAAGGGCAGGCCGGACAACGCTGCAAGCTCCGCGGCGATGGCTTCGGCAAAGCCGTGCGGGGCGTTGAGACCGGTGCCGACGGCCGTGCCGCCTTGGGCCAGTTCACAAACTGCCGGAAGGGTGGCGCGAATTGCACGCTGGGCGTAGTCGAGCTGGGCAACGAAGGCCGAGATTTCCTGGCCGAAGGTGATGGGCGTGGCGTCCATCATGTGCGTGCGGCCAGTCTTGACCAGATTCGAGTGACGCGCCGACAGTTCTGCCAGGCCCGACGACAGCTCGGCGATGGCCGGCAGCAGCTTGTTGTGCACGGCCTGGGCGGCGGCGATGCTCATGGCAGTGGGGAAGCAGTCGTTGGAGCTCTGCGAGCGGTTGACGTGGTCGTTTGGGTGGACTGGCACCTTGCCGCCACGGCCCTTGCCAGCCAGTTCGTTGGCGCGCCCGGCGATCACTTCGTTGACGTTCATGTTGCTCTGGGTGCCACTGCCGGTCTGCCAGACCACCAGCGGGAACTGATCGTCGTGTTCGCCGTCGAGCACTTCGTCGGCGGCTTGTTCGATCAGTCGGGCAATGTCGGCTGGCAGGTCGCCGTTGCGGTCGTTGACTCGTGCCGCGGCTTTTTTGACCAGCGCCAGGGCGTGGAGGACAGCCAGGGGCATGCGCTCCTTGCCGATGGCGAAGTTGATCAGCGAGCGCTGGGTTTGCGCACCCCAGTAGGCGTCCTCTGGAACTTCGACCGGGCCCAGGCTGTCTGTCTCGATACGGCTCATGCTGCGCTCACTCCTTTGTTCAGTCAGAAGTCGCAGTTTAGGCCCTGATCCACCCGGGCGGTCAATCGCTCGTCTTCCCACTTGAGCACAGTGCCCATCGCGGCGCAGAATGCTCTACTCTGAGGTATCCGCCTCACCCTCTCATGAAGGAATTGCAATGACCCGCCTCCGTGTCCTCTTTGCCGCCGTCGCCCTGGCCTGTGCCAGCGGCCAGGTCCTCGCCGCAACTGCCAGCCACAACGCCGCCGCCGAGAAGTTCCTGACCCTGGCCAATGCCGACAAGCTGGGCACCCCGGTGTACATGCAGGTCCAGCAGATGTTCGCCCAGCGCTTCGAGCAGACCAAGGCCCCGGCCGCGAAGAAATCCGTGCTCGACAGCTACCAGGCCAAGGCCAACGCCGCCCTGGACAATGCCATTGGCTGGAAGAAGCTCAAGCCGCAGATGGTCAACCTGTACACCGCGACCTTCACCGAGCAGGAGCTCAACGACCTGGTCAAGTTCTACGAGTCGCCGCTGGGCAAGAAAGTCCTGCGCGAAATGCCCAAGGTCACCCAGCAGTCGGCCCAGCTGACCCAGCAGAGCCTGGAGCCTGCAGTGCCGGTGGTGAACAAGCTGCTGGACGACATGACCAAGGAGCTGGACCCGAACGCTGGCAAGGCCGCCGCTCCAGCGAAGAAGTGAGCCTGAATCGATGAGCATGCAACAACGCATCGAGCAGCAACTGGCAGCGCTTGGCGATCAGCACCTGCAGGTGCTGAATGAAAGCCACATGCACAGTCGTGGGCAGGAGACGCACTACAAGGCGGTGCTGGTCAGCGAGCAGTTCGCCGGCCTGAACAGCGTCAAGCGTCACCAGAAGGTCTACGCCACCATGGGCGAGCTGATGGGCGAGATTCATGCCCTGGCCATCCACACCTACACGCCCGAAGAATGGGCGCAGGTAGGGGCGGCGCCGGCCTCGCCGGTGTGTGCTGGCGGCGGGCACTGAAACCTGTCCGTCGTTCTGGTAGAATCCGCTTCATCCGGGGGCCGCTTTGCGGCCCCCGTGTTTTTTGTCAAACCCGGTCCGCCCCTTACGAGGGCAACCACCTGGAGATACAGATTCATGTCCCAACCGATCGTCGTGGCGGCGCTCTATAAGTTCGTCACCCTCGAAGACTACCTCGACCTGCGCGAGCCATTGTTGAAAACCCTGCAGGACAATGACGTCAAAGGCACTTTGCTGCTGGCGCTCGAGGGTATCAATGGCACGGTCTCCGGTACCCGTGAAGGTATCGACGGCCTGCTGGCCTGGCTGCGCAACGACCCGCGCCTGGCGGATGTCGACCATAAAGAGTCGTACTGCGACGAGCAGCCGTTCTACCGCACCAAGGTCAAGCTCAAGAAAGAGATCGTCACCCTCGGCGTGCCGGGCGTCGACCCCAACAAGCAGGTCGGCACTTATGTCGAACCCAAGGACTGGAACGCGTTGATCAGCGACCCCGAAGTGCTGTTGATCGACACCCGCAATGACTATGAAGTGGCCATCGGCACCTTCAAGGGCGCCATCGATCCGAAGACCGAGACCTTCCGCGAGTTTCCCGACTACATCAAGGCCAACTTCGACCCGAGCAGACACAAGAAGGTCGCGATGTTCTGCACCGGCGGCATTCGCTGTGAAAAAGCGTCCAGCTACATGCTCGGTGAAGGCTTCGAGGAGGTCTATCATCTTAAGGGTGGGGTCCTGAAATACTTCGAGGAAGTGCCTCAGGAAGAAAGCCTCTGGGACGGCGACTGCTTCGTCTTCGACAACCGCGTCACGGTGCGTCACGACCTGTCCGAGGGCGAGTACGACCAGTGCCATGCCTGCCGCCATCCGATCAATGCGGATGACCGTGCGTCCGAGCATTATTCGCCCGGGGTGAGCTGCCCGCATTGCTGGGACACCCTGAGCGAGAAGACCCGGCGCAGCGCCATCGACCGCCAGAAGCAGATCGAGCTGGCCAAGGCGCGCAACTTGCCGCACCCGATCGGTTACAACTACAAAGCCGAGGCCTGATGCATGACTGCACGCCTGCTCTATGTGATGGACCCGATGTGTTCCTGGTGCTGGGGCTTCGCTCCCGTGGCCGAGGCGTTGATCGCCCAGGCGCGGGATGCCGGTGTGCCGACGCGCCTGGTGGTGGGTGGCCTGCGCAGCGGTAGCAGTGCGTTGGATAGCTCGACGCGCAAGTACATCCTCGAGCATTGGCAGGCGGTCGCCGAGGCCACCGGTCAAGCGTTTCGCTTCGAGGGCGCCATGCCTGACGGGTTCGTCTATGACACCGAGCCGGCCTGTCGCGCCTTGGTCACGGCGCGTGATCTCGATGCCGAGCGCGGTTGGGCGCTGCTCAAGCTGATGCAGGGCGCGTTCTACGAACAGGGCCTGGATGTCACCCGTGCCCCGCAACTGGTGGACCTGGCCGGGCAGGCAGGCTTCGACCGCGAGCGGTTTTCTGCAGCGTTCGCAAGCGTCGAGACCCGCACGACCACGACAGCCGACTTTGCCTGGGTTCAGGACCTGGGTATCGCTGGCTTCCCGACCCTGCTGGCCGAGCGCAATGGTCAACTGGCCTTGCTGACCAACGGCTATCAGCCGCTCGATCGCCTGCAGCCGTTGCTGGGCCGCTGGCTGCAGCAGGCAGCCTGTGCTTGATCTGCCAGGGTCTAGCGACCCTGTTCCGGGGAAGCCCCCCGTTGCGCACGATCGTCTGAGCTGGGCGGAAATCCGCCGCCTGGCGCTGCACCACAAGAAGGCCTTATGGACTGCCAACCTGGTTGCCGTGCTTGCCGCCCTCTGCAGCGTGCCGATTCCCTTGCTGCTGCCCTTGCTGGTCGATGAAGTGCTGCTGGGCCATGGCGACGCCGCTTTGAAATGGATGAACCAGTTCCTGCCGAGCCAGTGGCAGGTGGCAGCCGGTTATATCGGCTTGATGCTGGTTGCGACCCTCAGCCTGCGCCTGGCCTCGCTGGCCTTCGGTGTGATCCAGGCCAGGCAGTTCGCCGGGCTGGCCAAGGATATCGTGTACCGCCTGCGAATCCGCCTGATCGAGCGGCTCAAGCGGATCTCGCTCAAGGAGTATGAAAGCCTGGGCAGTGGCACGGTCACTACGCATCTGGTCACCGACCTGGATACCCTGGACAAGTTCGTCGGTGAAACCCTCAGCCGTTTCCTGGTGGCCATGCTGACGCTTACCGGCACTGCGGCGATCCTGATCTGGATGCACTGGAAGCTGGCGCTGCTGATCCTGCTGTTCAACCCGTTGGTGATCTATTTCACCGTGCAGTTGGGCAAGCGGGTCAAGCACCTGAAGAAGCTCGAGAACGACAGTACCGGGCGTTTTACCCAGGCACTGAGCGAGACCCTCGACGCCATCCAGGAAATCCGCGCAAGCAACCGCCAGGGCTATTTCCTCGGGCGCCTGGGAGTACGTGCCCGGGAAGTGCGTGACTATGCGGTGGCCTCGCAGTGGAAGAGCGACGCCAGTGGTCGGGCCAGTGGTCTGCTCTTCCAGTTCGGCATCGATATTTTCCGTGCTGCGGCGATGCTCACGGTGTTGTTCTCCGACCTGTCGATCGGGCAGATGCTGGCTGTGTTCAGTTACCTGTGGTTCATGATCGGCCCGGTGGAACAGTTGCTCAACCTGCAGTACGCCTATTACGCGGCCGGTGGTGCGCTGAGCCGGCTCAACGAGTTGCTGTCGCGAGAGGACGAGCCGCAGTATCCGGCCGCCTTTGATCCGTTCGCTGGGCACGCGACGGTGGGTATCGAGGTGCGCGACCTGCGCTTCGCCTATGCCGATGAGCCGGTACTCGATCACCTGGACCTGTCCATCGCTCCTGGCGAGAAGGTGGCCATCGTCGGTGCCAGCGGCGGCGGCAAGAGCACGCTGGTTCAGCTGCTGCTGGGGTTGTACAGCGCCCAGGCCGGGACCATTCGCTTTGGCGGTGCCAGCCTTCAGGAGATCGGCCTGGAGACCCTGCGCGAACATGTCGCGGTGGTGCTGCAGCATCCATCGTTGTTCAACGACAGTGTGCGCGCCAACCTGACCATGGGCCGCGAGTGCAGTGACGACGCCTGTTGGCAGGCGCTGCGCATTGCCCAGCTCGATGCCACCATCGCCGCGCTGCCGCAGGGATTGGACAGTGTGGTCGGGCGCTCTGGTGTGCGCCTGTCCGGGGGCCAGCGTCAACGCCTGGCGATTGCCCGGATGGTACTGGCCGAGCCGAAGGTGGTGATTCTCGACGAGGCCACCTCGGCCCTCGATGCGGCCACCGAATACAACCTCCATCAGGCCCTGGCGCGCTTCCTCAGCGGCCGCACCACCCTGATCATTGCCCATCGCCTTTCCGCGGTGAAACAGGCTGATCGGGTTCTGGTATTCGACGGCGGTCATGTGGCCGAAGACGGCGGCCACCAGCAGCTCATCGCCGAAGGCGGGTTGTACGCCAAGCTGTATGGGCACCTGCAACAGTCCTGATCGGGCGGTGCATCAATAGGTGCAGTGGCTGCGACAAAAAGCTCCGCGCAGTTATGGCAAATGGCCTACGCTGTGCTTGTCTGGGTCGATTCGTGCCATATCCGCTCTGAGACAGGGACTACATGAAGGGAAATCGGACTCTCGAGGCGCCAAGGTTGCTGGGAATCATCTGGCCCTTCGTCGCAGTGGTGGTTTTCCAGGTGCTGTTGGGCAGCCTCAGTCTTTATTCGCTTTCGGCCATGCGTGCGTACGTGGCCGGCGAAAGCCTGTGGTCCAAGGCACAGAAAGACGCCATCTATTACCTCAATCTGTATGCCGAAAGCCAGGACGAACGCATCTTCCAGCGTT